>Ga0078972_1001139_pt1 | contig 103426 bp, 87 predicted proteins | sample YelNatPaOPGAMG01_FD_67568 | JGI IMG/M metagenome (GOLD analysis project Ga0078972, IMG submission 67568) | Hot spring thermophilic microbial communities from Obsidian Pool, Yellowstone National Park, USA - OP-RAMG-01 (SPADES assembly) (version 2) | ecosystem: Environmental > Aquatic > Thermal... | reverse complement strand
AACTCAGCGAAAGTGGCGACAGCCCGGCGGTTGCTGACCATCATCTATCGGATGCTCAAAGAGAATCGTCCCTATATTCCGTATAAGAGATGATAAAGAAAACGAATCGGCTGCCTTCGTTGTATCTTAACGGACCGATGAGGTTGCGTTCGCAATAAGATTAAGGGGCCGAGACCTGATGTCAGCGTGTGTGCAGACTTAACCTTCTGGTTAAGGGCACGGATAGAAGAGTGGTTCACAAGACCCAGGAAGAAGGAAAGAAGAAGAAAAAGAAAGGAGGCTATATAGAAAGTTCTTGCATCACATCATCATAGAAGATACATGAATGCCCATTCAGGGAATTTGCCTCGGGCGATTTTATTATCCCTGAGGCTAATTAGATGAATATAAATAACATACGAGAGCGACCCAAGAGAGTTTCTCCTGAAACTCTACGCCGAAGGGCTGCCTTCAGGCCTTCTGGCGCCTTTAATGCTCCAGCTTCACCCCCACCAAACCCGGAAGTACCAAATAAATTTTTAGGTTATTTATTTATCTTGCCAGGCCAATTATTTATTTTGGCGGAAGTGCGGTTTAAAACTAATCTTCCTCCACGGCTTCCAGCTGAACCCGGAGTTTTATCTTTTTGCCCTGGCGAAGAATTTCGAGGTCGATAATGTCGCCCACCTCGTGCTTCTCTAAGACATAAGCTAAATTATCATAAGTGGTAATGGCCGTTCCGTCCGCGCTGATGATGATATCCCCCAGGACGTATTCTCCCCGGAGAGTGCGGGAAATGCCGCGCAGACCGGCCTTAGCGGCGTTGCTCTGGGGGTAGACCCTGGCCACGATGACGCCTTTTACTCCCAGCCGAGCGGCGATGGAGTCGGCGACCGCGGAGATTCCTAACCCGGCTCGAATGAATTTACCGTAGCGAATCAATTGAGGGACAACTCTTTTCACCGTATCCACAGGGATGGCAAAACCGATGCCGGCCGAGGCTCCTCCTGGAGCAATGATGGCCGTATTAACGCCAATCAACTGACCCTGCGAATCCAGCAGCGGCCCTCCCGAATTACCTGGGTTGATCGCCGCATCAGTCTGGATGACATTATGGATTTTGCGGTCGGTCATCGAGGTAATCTCGCGACCCAAAGCACTGACCACGCCAACGGTAAGAGTATGGTCCAAGCCAAAGGGATTTCCTATGGCCAGCACCTTTTGGCCGACTTGCAGATTGGCCGAACTTCCTAAGGGAATAGGCGTAAGCAATTGAGGCGGCGCATTGACCTTAAGCACGGCCAAATCCTTGCTCGGGGCCACCCCGACTAACTCGGCACTGTAGGTTGAGTTATCAGCGAGAGTAATATTAAGCGAGCTCGCCCCTTCAACCACATGATAATTAGTGACAATATGGCCGTTCTGATCCCAGATGAACCCGCTGCCTGTGCCTTGAGGTATTTCAAAAACGTCGAGGGTAAAAAAGTCTCGTCTTAATACTAAGCTGGTAATGAAAACTACGGAAGGCGCTGTTTTCTGGAAAATGGCAATCGTGTTTTTCTCCTCCGGTAATAAAGACACAGTTTGCGGCCTCAAATTAGCCGTAAAGAAGCAAGCCAAGAAAAGAAAAAAATTAAATAGAACGAGGAATTTTCTTTGCCTTGTCCTCATTTTATTGCCTCCTCTCACTCTGATTCGGCCTGATTTTTAAAGCCACGAAAGAGAATCCGCCCTCCGGCCCGAATCACCCTTAGGGCTATTGGGTCCTTTCTAAGTATAAACTAATCCACATCCCTTGGCTATTGCGCTTTTTAGAATACCTATATTCCGTATTTATTCTTCGCCCGATTAAGCCAGGAGTGTCGTACCCGCGATCTATCACTCCAATTGCCTGACGAAAGAACGAGCACATTTAAAGTATAGACCGCTTAGAGAAAAAATTGGCGAGAGCGAGGCCGCGAGGCTAAGCACCAAGTCATTGTTAACCTTGTTGATTTTCTTCTATTTTGTATGGGTTAGCCTCGGAGATTTTCGGGATGGTGTGCTTCCCCCTAAGGTTCTTAAAGCGGTTCCCTCTTCGCCCTTCTCGGCGCCGGCGCCACTTGCCTCCTCGCTCCTAAATGTAGCCCGCAAGTTCCCTCTCGCCTTATGGCCTCGCCATTTCGACATCGCCCTTATCGTTGCGGGCCGAATCACTTCCATGGCTTTACAAGTAATATTAAAACCAACTACCTTCTCTCGGCCTTTCCCTTTGCCTCGATTTATAAAAATTAGGTAATCAAGCGAGTTCTCATAAATTTTTTTTCATAATGATTTTTTTCTATTTTTTATGGGTTAGGATCGGAGATTTTCGGGATGGTGTGCTTCCCCCTAAGGTACTTAAAGCCGTTCCCTCTTTTGCCTTCTCGGCGCCTGCGGAACTCGCCTCCCTTTTAAAGAGATAGCCCTTTTCCTTTGCCTCGATTTATAAAAATTAGGTAAATAGCTGGGCTCGAAGCAATTTTTATGTGAAACTCCCCCCTTTTATAGATTCTGCCTAAAAGTCAGATGCCCTTTTTTCCGCCTCCTCCCTTGCTCAGTTAAAAAAATCAGTTAAAAAAAATAAGAAAATAAATAAATCGTTACCGGTTATTATGCCCTCTTTTTATCCTTTCTATTAGTCTTGATTTGGCTCAGGAATGTTGAGCGCCAGAGGTTCCCTCGAAGGCTGATTCGGGAAGGCTAAACCTTCCATAGTCGCTTCTGCCCTCCCGAACTGAGCTCCCAGGCCATATAAAATGAAAGAGAACCATTTATTTTTTTAATTCAGGGGGTGGTTCAAGGTTGATGGTTCTCGGCCCGCCCGCTTTTTCGGCCAGGTCTAAGTCGGTGTAATAATCATAGCCGATGGAAACCATAAAGTTAGACGAAACGTTACTTAAGGCGGTCTCGATTTCGGCTGGAGCTTTGGTTGCCGCCTCGGCTCCTCCCAGAAGACCAGAGAAAAGAGGTATCCTTTGCATGTTCTGGGATTCGTGGTCTTTAATTTCTATCCAGGGGTTAAGAACGGAGTCATTTCCCCAGCGTAATTCGCCGCCATAAATAGAAGCTTTCATCAGCCACGGCCCAGAACTGCGACGGAAAGTGATTTTTTGGAAGTAATCTTCCCCCCGGTCACCGCTGACGCTCTGGTAATAAAAAATAAATTCTAAGCAAGGGTTGGTTAAATCAGCCGCGGTTATTTCGGCCAATTTCATTTCTTTGGGCCAAAAAGCCGCTGGCTCTTGAAGCCAGGGCTGCCGGAGAAACTTTATCTCATAGCCAATATATAGTTTTAGGCCGGGAGAAATGGGGCCAATTTTCTGGGAGAGGAAGCAACTCACCTTTTCCGTTGTTTTTATTTCTGCCGGATAAAGAGGCACGAGAAAAATTTCCTGGCCGTTCTTATCTTCTCCTCTAAGATATATATTTTTAACGGCTTCTTCCTTCGGTTCTAAGGGAAAAGCCAGGAGGGAGGCGGCTATTTCCCATTTATTTTCGTCAATTTTTTGAAGACGAAGCCGTTCCGAAAAAGCTCCGAAATTTCCTGGAAAGCCGGGGTCAGGGAGGCGGCTCAGGCGGTAAATTTTTATGGTGGGGTTATGGAGGTCCAGGAGATATTCATCCCAGCGAGGTTTAAAGGTTTTAACCAGAATGGCTTTTTCATCGAGGGTTTGGTAGAACCTGGCCTCAGAGGGAAATTCTTGCGGGTAACGAGTAAACCGGGCGTACATGATATCGCTGACGATGATATATTCGATGCGGCGCCGCAGCAGCCATTCCAGGTCAGCTTGATAAAGAGCATGGCGGTAGGTGACTCGATAGCGCTGGCGAGAAACCTGCGGACAATAGGATTCAAGGGCTAAGCGAGTGCCGGCCGGAATGTTAGCCTCTATCCAATGTTTGGCTGTAGTCCGCGTATCTTCCTGGGTTAAAGAGTAATTAAAACGGCTTACCTTCCATACAGAGGGGAGAAGAATTATTAAGAGGGCGGCAGTGGTGGTTATTTCTAAGGCAAGACGGCCAGAAATCTTAATTTTATTAAAAAATCTCTGGAGATAAGCGAGGAGATAGCTGAAGCCTATGGCCCCGATAAGGCAAAAAAATGGGGCTAAGGGCAAGAGGTAGCGAGTAGCGCGGGTTTTCCAGGTGCCCGTTAACAAAAAAAGGACGAGCGGAAAGGAAACGAGGATTAGGTTCTGGCGGCGCGGCCGCAGAAAAGAGAAGAGAAGTCCGGCATAGACCAAAAATTGGAAAAGGAAGCCAGTGTTTTCTGCTAAGCCATACTGAAGATAAAAAAGCCAGGCCGGCTGGGCCGTGGATGAGCCAAAATGGCCTAAGCTGAAAAGATGGGCTGATTGCCAACGGAAATCTCGCCAGAAAGTGGCGCGGTCAAGCCAGGCATAGGGCGTGCCGAGGAAAAAAACAACCAGAAAGGTCAGTCCCCAGAGAAAAAGACCCGGATTCAGGAAAACCTTCCACCAACTTTCTTTTTTTTCTTGGGTGCGGAATGCCTGGGCCAAAATAAGAGGCAGAACGAGGAAATGGCCGCCGTATTTGGTGGTAAAGGCTAAACCGGCGAAAAGCCCTGACCAGATGAAATGCCGCATCTTGCCTCGTTCGTAAATTTTAAAGACCTGAAAATAGCTCAGGACGAGGAAAAAAACCATGGGCGCATCAGGGACGAGATAGTGGGAAATCTTGTTATGTTCAGGCGAAAAAATTAGAGCCAAGGCGCCTAAAGCGCCCACCCAGGGGCCGGCTAAATATTTACCCAAGTGGTAGACAGCCAGAATCGTTCCCACGCTAAGCAATACTGTCAGTAAGCGGCCGAGGAGTATGTAGCCGGTCGGATTACGGCTGAAATGATTGAGGAATTCAGGGAAAGAAGCGAACTGGCCGGCCGAGCCAAGGGCATGGCCAATAAGATAATAAAGCTTCCAGAGGCCGGCGACAGCATAGGTATAAAGAGAAGGCACATGGAAGAAATGGGGGTTAAGGTCGCCCCGGAGATAATTGAGAGAGATTTGGGCGAAACGCTCTTCGTCGACATGATAAATAAAAGGCAGGCTGAAATTGATGCCCCAAAGCCTGACTCCAAGGGCGAGAATAAGAATTATCCAGGGCAACCAGGGCTCAATTTTCCTGCGAGTCATGACAATCGAAATATATCCGAAGATAATCAGAGGTTCAAGGCAGGTCTGGGCTATTTTTTTGACAGCGCCGCGGCCTCGCCTTAGAATGGGAAGGCGATGAGAGAAAATTTGGTCGAAATTTTAGTCTGCCCTGACTGCGCAGGAGAATTCAAGATTAACGGAGCTCGTCAGGCTAACGGGGAAATAGAAGAGGGGTCTTTGCAATGTCTAAGGTGCGGCCAGGTTTATCCGATTATCCGCTTCATCCCCCGTTTCTTGCCGCCAGCCCATTATGCTCTTTTTCAGACTACATGGCGTAATTTTGGTTTTTCCTGGCGGCGCTTTGCTCATATTTATAGCGACCCGCGGGATTTCCTGGATTGGGTCAAGCCAGTGACCCCCGATTTTTTTGTCGGAAAAAGAGTCGTGGATGCGGGTTGTGGAACGGGCATGCATGCCCGGTTTGCAGCTCAGTTTGGAGCCAAAGAAGTGGTGGCTTTTGATTTGAGCCCGGCAGTGGAGGTGGCTAAGGAAAATGTTCGTGGCTGGCCTCAAGTCCAGGTTATTCAAGCCGATATTTACCATCTGCCGCTTAGGACGGGTTTTGATTATGTTTATTGCATCGGAGTTCTCCAGCACCTACCTGAGCCCGAAAGGGGTTTTCTTAACTTAGCCCAGCTGCTTCAAAGAGGCGGGTGGCTTTCCATCTGGGTCTACGGGTATGAAGGAACAGCCGCGGTTCGTTATTTTGTCGACCCCCTTCGGCGCTTAACCTCCCGACTGCCTCTCTCAATTATTTACGGCCTCAGCTTTCTGCCGACGGCCGTCCTTTTCCTGATAGCCAGAGGATTAAGGAGGGCGCAAAAAAATCCGTTTAAAGAAGCTTGCCGTTCCTGGACCCAAAAAATTCCCCTGGCTGAATATCTATCTTACATGTCCCAATTTAATTTCACCTACTTGCATAACTCCATTTTTGACCAGCTTATCGCGCCGATAACCAAGTATTTTCGGCGTCAAGAAGTTGAATCCTGGTTTAAAAAAGCCGGAATGAGCGACGTCCTCATTACCTCGCGGAATGAAATGAGCTGGCGAGGCTTAGGTCGAAGAGCTTAAGACGGCGAGGTTATTGGCGCAAGAGGTGGAAGGCATTGGAAATTGCCCCCCAAAGCTCGCGGCCTGAACGGATTTCCTTAAGCCTTTTCCAGACATAGCCCGGCCGAAGATAAAAAGCGCGGTTGGCTTTTTTCCTCAGTCTCCAGATCTCCTCCCGGGAGAGGTCGGGGCTTTCAAAAACAGGAAATTCAGTGCTATCAAAGGAGAGGAGGTCGGCCGGGATTAAACCCCGAGCGATGGCTTCCTGACGGAGCCTTGTCCCCACATCCGGGGTGGCAATGGCAAAGGAAGCCACGTCGAGGGGCAGGTTTTTAGCCAGTTTAATCGTCCGGTCGATTGATTCTCTGGTTTCTCCGGGCAGGCCGAGGATAAAATAGCCCAGCACCTTGAGGCCGAACCTTTTTATCAGGTCCACCTTGGCATAAACTTCGGCCGGGGAAATTGGTTTGGAATATTTTTTAAGAATGGCTTCATCGCCGCTTTCGATGCCGACAGACACTGTGTGGCAACCAGCTCGCTTCATCCACTCTATTTTTTCTTCGTTTAAGGACTTGAGCTCAGCGTTGCAGCTCCAGGTAAAATCAAGTCCCTCAGCAACCATTTGTTGACAGAGAGTGACCACGCGTTTGGTACTGACAGTCAAAGTCGGGTCCTGGAAAAGGATTTCTTTTATCCCCAGACGCTGAAGATAACGCAATTCTTCCAAAACATTGCTCAGGCGACGCTGGCGATAGCCGAAAGCTCCGGCCGTACAGAAGGCGCAGTGAAACGGGCACCCCAAAGAAGTAATGACCACGGTAAAAGGAAAACGTTTGGCAATGGGCAGCCGGTAGCGGCGATAGGGAAAGAGCTCGTGCTGGGGAACGGGGAAGGAAAATTCGAGCGGCGGCCGCTCTTCACTTTTAATTAGCGAGTCGTGGTGGCGAAAGATGAGACCTGACAGCGGCTTATTTCTTTCCCTTTGGAGATAAGTCAGAAGGCTTTCCTCCGTAAAGTCGAGGAGAAGGGCGTCCAGATAGTTATGTTGTAGGAGTAGCTCCTGGCCGATAAACTTCAAAATGCCGGCACTGGCTATTATTTCAAGCGACGGTTTTTCCTTTTTTAACCTGCTCATCAAGGCCAGGTCTGATTTCAGAGTGGCGGTTCCAGTGGTAAAAATAAGGGCGGTGTAGTCGTTCTTTCTCACCTCTTCGGCTACTTTTTCTGGGCTCAGGCCTTCGATAATGGCGTCCATGGCTTCGACCTGAAACTTTTGGCCTAAAAGGCCGCTCAAGGCCAATAAATCCTGAGGGGGCCAGTAATAGTCAGCCTTAGAAGAAAAACTGCAATAATAATCGCGGATATAAAGTTTGTCCCCAGGAGGGTTTAGAAGAAGAACCCGGCGTTCCGAGCTCATTTAATTTCCTCGGCGAGGGATGAGGCGCAACCCGCTAATTCCTTAAATTCAACCCACATATATCTAATTAGCTGCTCCTTTATCAGAATTGGTTTCGGCTGGAGCTGCTGCTTTCTTAAATTCGACCCACATGCCGCAGGCACAGCCGGCATCGGTGGTAATCTTAAAATCGCCGACCAGGGCGCGGCGAAGAATATCGCCCATGGCCTCAAAACTTACTTCAAGGTCTTTGGGAGGGCCGATTTTCTCCTTCTCCATTATTTCCTGGATGCGGGCTCTTTCCTCTGGGGGCAGAAGATTGCCCATGCCGCCGCCAACAAAGGCCACCCCGCCGGGTTTCAGAATTCTCTTTATTTCTTTAAAAGCCTGAACTTTGTCTTGCCAGAAAATAAATGAACCTCGGCTGACCACGAGGTCAACGGAATTATCAGGGAAAGGCATTCTTTCGACATTAGCTAAGACTGGTTTAATTTTTTCCTTTAAGCCGGCTTTCGCAATATTCCTTTGGGCAATTTCGATGGCCTCTGGGTCGATATCGAGGGCATATATTTTAAGATTGGTAATTTTTGCCAGCTCGATGGATAAATATCCCGGGCCGGCGCCGGCGTCAACACAGACGCCTTCCGTTATCCCGTAATCTTGTTTTATTTGCCGAGCCAAATAAGGGTAAATATTTTTAAACAATGTTCGAGCAATCCGGTCAAAGGAAGCAGCGCTGGAATGTTCATTCTGGCGGCAGCGGCTGAGACCAAAAATTGCAATAAAAATAAGGATAACCAAAAGGAGCGATTCGAGGCGAAATCGTCTCGTCTTAACGCCTTTCTCGGTCATCTCTCCAGTCTCCTTCCAGCTCAAGAGGTTAGAGAAGTAAAAGGAAGATATTATAATACATTTTCTCGATGGCTCTTAATATTTCGAGGCAATTTTTTGCCAGAATTTTTTGCGCCTTAAACATAATCATTTTTGGAACCTCCAGGTTTGATGGGCGTAAATTTGAAGAAGAGTGGCCGCAAGAAGGCATGTCGGTAGCCTTTCGATGTAGATTATTAGAGGGAACTTTCTTGGGTCGCGGTTTTAGTTTGTTTATATTTATTGGTTCTCTTCCATTTTATATAGGCTGGTTTGAGGGCTGAGTTCGGGAGGGCCGAAGCGACCATAGAAGGATTAGCCTTCCCGAATCGGCCTTCGAGGGAACCTCTGGCGCCGAGGATGTCTGAGCCTGAACCGGACAAACGGAGAGGTCAAAGGGAGGCAAGGGACTTCCGGGCTATGTCTGTGAACAGGAGGCGAGTTCCGCCGGCGCCGAGAAGGTCGAAGAGGGAACGGCGTCAAAAACCTGAGTGGGAGCGAGGCCATCCCGAACATCTCCGAGCCTAACCCATGCACGATGGAAGAGAATCTATTTATTTGATGGGCTTTATAGACATAAAACCACCTGAAGTTAAAATTGGTGCCAACTAACATATTTAACTAATGTTAAGGGAAACCTCCTGGTTGCAGGGGATATCCCGGCCTAAACAAAACGGAAAGATACTCAAAAAAGGGGACTTCTGAGCTATTGCCATGAATAGAGAGGAAAATGCTGCGGGGTATCGTCAAGGCGGAACACGAAGGGGCGTTGATAACATGGGCAGAGGCGAGGCGCCCCGTGACGCCTCATTGCTTGAGCCATACAGAATAGAGCCAAGGCGGAAGCTTGAGAAGATACGGCTTTAGCGCTGCCAAGCTAAAAGCTGAAGACCAGGCCGAAGCCTGTTTCCAGGCCGCCCAGCTGTACCTTGCGTCCCTTTTGTTCCTCGGCTTGAGCCCAGGTGTATTTAACCCGGCCACCGAAAAAAATAGGAAGCTTGCCAGCCTGAACGTAGAGCCCGGCCGTAAGATGAAGGCCATTGGTAAAATTAAAAACAGTGCCGATGGGGTTGCTTTCATAATAGGTATAAAAATCAGCTCCCGCGCCGGCAAAAGGATGAAGTATTCCTATAGGAATAATTGCCCTTAAACCGAGGGAAATAGGCAAAAGATGAAACTCAGTTTTTTCCTTGGTATAAGTGAGCGTGCCTTGGCGCCGGAAATACTTTATTTCTAAATAGAAATTGACCGGCGGGATAAGGTTAGCGGAAAGCCCAAGGCCATAAATTGGTCCGGTTTGGGGATAAACCGCCTTAAACCGGGGTTCAGCAACTTTATAACGACCGGTTAGAAGCTCAACTGTGCCTTGAGGTATAGAAGGCCAGGTTTTAGGCGGAAGAAAGAGCACCGCCGCCCCCAAGATAAGGACCTTAACGTTGGTTCGAGTTACCTTTAATCTTTTCAACCCTTTCTCCTTAGCCGCTAAATTCAGGTTAACAACTCCTCCCATTTATTTTCTTCATTCCCATCCATTTTAAAAATTACTGACAACTATGTACGCCCCATCTCAAGTATTGAAAATATATTATCAATTAGGTACGCCTTATTTTTACGTAGCCCAAATTGATGCCAACTACGTCCGTTCCCTTCCCGCCATTTCAAAATTAACGCCAATTTATATATTCCCCATATTTTGGCTTATTCTCGCCTGGCCAAAATTGGTACCACTTCATATATTTACTTTATTTTTCTGTTCGGATAAAATTAATATCGCCTCATAAAATTAGTACCGCTTCGCATATTGACCTCATTTCGCAATTTTTCTCTTATGGAAAAGCATCATCTTATTATTGATTTTGAATATCTTTTAAGGGTCGAAGGTCAAGATAATCCCAATCAATGGTTTCTTTGCCGCGAAAAGAGACCGATAACCAGAATTCTTCGGCGGGCGGCACTATAACCTCAGAGGACTTAATTACCCACCGCCCTTCGGGTTGAAGTTCGCTGGCTTTAATTACTCGGGAGAAAAGAACTAAGCGGGTTTTTTTGGTGCGAAGAGTGATTTCCAGCTGACCGTCCCTGCCTGGCACTTGGCTTGCGACTGTTCTTAAACGCAACTCCAGCCGATAATTGCCCGGCAGCACAGGATTTTTCCAGCTCCGGTCTTTTTTCCCTTGAGCTGCCTTTGGAGCTGACCAGCGTAGATAACTGCCGCGGGAGGCAGAAGGGTCAAACCGGACTTCGCCCCAAGCAGCTGGCAGCCATTCCGCTTCCCAAACCGGCTGTCCTCCGCTGACTTCTTCGCCTTCTTTTGGCCACAGATAAACCTCAGACATCTCATCCCGGCCACGGAAAAGAAGATGCTCCTTTTGACTAAGGATAAAGTCAGCCACTTCCTGGCTAATGTGGTCGCGACGGTAGATAGAGGGCGAGGTTACTAACCAGACCCGATGCTGCTCGCGGCGGGAAATAACTTCCTTCAGGGCCGAAAGGGAATTGAGCCAGGCGGCGCCGACATAAACATCTCTCCAGCCTGCCGCGGTCTTTTCCCAGGCATCCCAGGTTCCCGGCCCGCCCGTCCACAGCCAGTAGTCCACTTGACCGCCATAGATATATTGAAAGACCATATGCATAGCTATCACTACGTCGCCCGGCTCGAGATAATTCCGGACGTACAGACCAACACCGCGATAGTCGTAATGTTCGGTTCTTCCGGAGCGGGTAATAACATCGGTGCTGATTCTTTCCTTGTAATCCCGGTTTACTATCCTTTGAGTCGTTTTATAACTGACTTGGTCGGAAAGCGAAATGATTAGAATCAGCAACAGCCCCGTGGTTAATATTGGCCGGAAAATAAAGGGTTTGTTGCCTTTAAAAAATGGCTGGAGGAGCAAATCAATTCCAATCCTCGAGACTTCCTTAACCGCGACCAAAAAAAGCAGGATAAGGAGAGGATGAAGCTGGAAAAGATAGCGTGGTTGAAGATGAGTGCGGAAAAAGCCGAAGAAAACGAGCGGCAGAAAAAAGTTGACGTTGAGGAAAAACCAACGGTCAAGATAGAGCTTTTCTTGAGTTTCAGCCAGTCGCCGATAAAGCCTTTGGCCAAAATAAAGAAAAAGGCCGGCATAGACCACCCAGCCCATCCGGGGAAAAGAGCGCAGGATTTCCTGGAAATAGCCCAAGGTAAAACCCTGGAAAAAATAGCTGAGGCCTTCTTTTAAACCCTGCGGTTGTTTCTCAAAAACATACCCTACTTTCCAGAAGAAGAGCTCATGAATCTGGATAAGAAGATAAGAGGCAGAAATAACGACTAAGGGTAGAAGAACCTCCCGACGGAAAAAGCGCCGGACTCCAGAAAGGAAAAAAAGAGCCACAAAACTAAATAACGTGCCCATGGCTAATTGGTGGACGTGCGGCGCGAGAAGAAAAATAATTGTCATCGGGATTAAATATTTTTTCTTTTCTTCGAGATAACAGAGGTGGAACAAGTAAAGGCAAGCCAGATAACAGAGTTGGAGTAAGGAAAAGTAGATAGCTGTCCGACTGTATTCAGTCTCCCAGCTGGAAAAGGCGACAAGGAGGACTCCGAGGAAAGCTAAGCCTGGGCTTACTATTTTTTTGGCCAGAAGATAGAAAAGGGGCAAAACCAGCACGCTGGCCACCACACTTACCAGTCTTAAAGCGACGGCGCTGGGGCCAAAGAGCCAGCCAATAAGACCGAGGAGATAGCTGTATAAAATTCCTTTAAACAGGACATGGCCTGAAGGGTAGAGAGGATAGCCATGGACCAGGATTTGCTGGGCGGCAAGCACATAAAAGCCTTCATCCATCCATAAAGAAAGCCGGTCAAGGTTTCGGGAACGGAGAAAGAAGACAAAAAGCGATAAAAAGATAAGGGCGATAATGATAACTATCTCTCCCTTTGGCCGACCCGCCCTCTTTCGGCCAGGGAATGATGGCATGGCTTAAAGCTCCAATCCCTTCTTAACTCCCTCGGGCTGGGAAGTTACAGGCCGCTTTAGTTTTTTGCGTTCAAAGCCGAAATTCAAGACCGAGGCAAAATGGTATCTGGAGAAATTTCGCTCTTTTGCCCAAATTGGGGACTTTCGGGTTGAAATAGCTCAGCGAGGTTAGGGCAAAGAAAGAAGTCCGCGGAGAAAGCAAATAATTTATCTCTATCCTTCCCTCAAAGATAAAATCAGAGATACTTTCTTCAATTAAAGTGGTGCTGCTTAGAATTAGGTCGTTGCTGGAATAGGGGGGATTATCCTCGATAGAAAAATCCTCGAGAGAAGTCAATTTACCAAAGGTATAGCCTACTGCTGGGCCCACCCAAAGGCTAAATTTTTCATTATCTATTAGAGGATAAGAGAAGAAGGCGGTTATCTGGAATAAAGAATTGCTTAGCTTTTCTTCAAAAGGCAGAGTCCGAGGGGTGTTGGGGAGAAAAGGATGGGGTAAGGTGGCCTCAAAAACTCCTTTATTGCTCAGCGACCAGAGGAAAAAATCAGCCCCGATTTTCGCCTGCTTTTCTTTCATCTTTATAAATTTACCCAGCCCGAGTCCGAAAACGAGATTAAACGAGGGCTGGTATTTTTCGGACAGAGAGCCTGTTTCTCCATAGAGGAGCAAATCCTGTTGCGCCGTGAGAATTGAGCCCGGAAAGAGGGAAAGCCCGCCCTGCAACCGAAGTAAGGTTCCTAACCGCGGAGCAGGTTGAGCGGCTGGCCAAGCGGCTTGGGGAGCGGGAACAGCGTCGGGTTTGGCGGCTATTTTTTCTTCTGGCTTCTTGGCTGCTGGTGGGATTTCTTCCCGAACCTCAGGGACAACCTTTTCCGCCGCGGTCTGCTCTTCTTGCCAGAACAGGATTTGCAGCCCCTCACTTGTCCGGCTAATCTTGTGGGAAGGGACCTGCTCGGCGAGGTCGAAAACAACCCGGGCTACTTCTGGTTTAAATTGGCCACAGCGAATGCGGACAACCCCGCAGGCATTAACATTGATTACCGGCGAGGCTTTGATACTCTGCACCGGCGAAAGGTCAAGCACTAACCTTCGGGGACCAAGAAGGGAGAAAGTATCAAAGCTGAAATCACCGGCAACCTCGATGGTTACTTCCAGTCTGTCTTCCTTTTGCGTGTGGCGGATGCTCTTTAGTTCCGAGTCAACATCCGCCTGGCTTGGGGAGAAAAGCACGAGGCAGATAGTCAGAACGAAAGCTACTCTTATTAACCAACGATTTTTCATCAAACACTCCTTTTAACGGATGACTGGCCCGGCGGCTGGGCCTTCTACCCCATCTGTCCTGTAACTGGAGACCAGATAGGCATAGGAAATAGAAAGAATAATCTGTTTATCAAAATAATTCAACTTTTCTTTAGTCGTGGCGATAGACGCATAGGCCGAATCGCTTTCAGCAGCTTTCTTGCGATAAATGCGGTATCCCGCGAAAAGTTGAGTATTTTTTATCTTAGGGTTGGCTTCCCAGGTCAGGAAATTGCCCAAACCTTGGTCGGCGGGGTTTGCTTGCTCAGTTAAGGGGGCCATGAAAAGAGGGAGGAACTTATTATCCCAGATAAAGTCACGGCGGACAACCTTCAGATTTTTCGGCGGAAAGGGGAAGGCCTGGATTTCCTTAAACCAGGTTTCGGCGATTACTTGATAGCCCTTTTCGTTGGGATGCTTCAGGTCGACGGAGAGTAAGGACAAAAGCCCGCCGTCGGAAGGGGGATAATTCTCGAGCGCCAGGTTCTGGTCGACAAGGGGTACTTTCAGCGCCGGGGCTAATTGGCGGATTCTTTGGTTGAGGTTAAGGTGGCGGTCGCGATAAATAGGCTGATACCAGATTGAATCCCGCCGCGGGGTAATCGTGGCTAAAAACGGCATGACTCCTGCCTGGAGGCACCGCCGTACCATTTCTTGCAGATTAAAAATAATTGTATCCAAGGAGATGTTGAGAAAAACAACGTCGTTGAAACCCTCCATTAGAAGAAGATAGCGAGCATCATATTCAGTGAGGACGTCCGCGATGCGACTTAGACCTTGAGAAGTTAACTCGCCGTCTCGGCCTTCGTTAAAAACTTGACCGGCGCCGTATTCCTGTTTAAGACGTTGCTCCAAACGAGCCGGATAGCCGTTGTAATAATATAATTCCGGGTCAAGGCTGGTTTTAATGAGACCACTCGTGATACTATCGCCAAAAGCGATATAATTATCGTCATTCCTGTTAGAAGGAAGGAAAGGCGCTGGGGATAAATCGTCTTCTTTAGGTTCAAGGCCCTTTTTTTTCCAGCCGCCTTCAGCCGGCAGCGGCCAAATTACGAATTTATTATCTTTCCGCCAGCAAAGCAAGAGGCCATTATCTCCGCTTATTAAATTAAACTCAGGAGAAAGCAAGGAATCAGACCAAAGAAGTTTTGGCCTTTCCAGGTTGTTACCGTTGAGCCTGCTTCCCCAAATTTGGTCTGGCTCAGTTCCTGATTCGAGCCAGGAAAGGAAAAGGCCACCTTCAGGTTGGGGAGTCCAGGCGGCCAAGAGGTCAGCCCTGGAATTAGAGGTGATTTTTTGCGGCGCTGACCAGCTTGTGCCGTTAAAGCAGGCCACAAAAATTTCATAATCCTCTCCGTCGTAGGCGGACCAGGCAAGCCACAGCCGGCCTAAGAAGTCGATTTGAGCCTCGGGGAGAAGGGAAGGGAAAAGGTTGCCCGGAAAAAGGATTTCCGGTTGGCTCAAGTCTAAACCAGAAAAGCGACAATAAAACAGGCGGTCCACGCCCTTTACGGATTTTACCCATATTATGTGGGCTTGATTACGCCAATCGACACAGATAGTGGGAGAGGTGAGGGAATAAGGAGGACCAGCGGCGATGGTGAGAGGTTGGCCAAAATAAGGGGAGGCTAATTTTAACTGATCCTCAGCTCCTGATTCCACCCAGACTAACCAGGGTTCATTCGCCGAGTCAAAGGTAAAATTGATAGAATGAACCTGGGAGCCCGAAATTAAATTGTTTAAAGCGTTTAGGATGGCTGGGGTTGGCGAATCGAGACAATAAAAATGAGAGAGCTTCAGGCCGCCTGTCTCCAGCAGCCATAATCGTCCTGAATTATCTTTTTTGATTTTAAGCTGCGAACCCTCTGACCATGGCTGATACTTGCGGCTGAGAAAATAGTTTTCGAGCTTGGCCTGGACTTCATCCTTGGCCGGTTGTTTTCCTTCCGACGAATGAGGTTGACCGGCGCCAAGAAAAAAGGAAGACGGACAGAAATAAATTAAAGTCAGGCTGGTTAAAAGTAGAGACCAGAAAGTAAAACCTTGCTTCCGGCTTGAGTTTTGCCAGAACTTATTCATGGCTTTTTATCCTCAATATGATAGCACAACTTTCTTTGCTGACTAATTAATTTTGTCGCTGGCTTTATTTTGTCCGCCTTTTTCCTTAAAATGGTAACCTGGCTCGACTTAAATTGGGAAGAGCCTTAATTCTGTAGGTTATGGAGGATGTGCTTGATTAAAAAAGTAAGCCTTATTCTTCTGCTGTTAACATTGAGCGGCCTTATGGCGGTGGCTCAAACTATGCTCCCTCCGGTTAAAGTGGCTCAAACCACGAACGGCGTCCGCTGGGTTCAGCTGGCCTTTGGGCCTGATGGAGTGGCGCACATGGTTTGGGAAGAAGACCTTTATACGGGTCCAGGTCATGAGATTATGTATGTTTCTTATGACGGAGTGAAGGCCTCAACGGCTATTAAACTGAAGACAGATGCGGGAGTTATCGGCGAAAGACCCTATATTTCCTGCGGCCCGAAAGGGCATATTGCCGTCGTCTGGGGACAGGAAGGTTCAGTCTATCTTCGGCTCTATGACCCTTACCAGAAAAAATGGCTTTCCGTCGAGAGAGTGAAGGAAGGGTATGGTGGAGACGAACCCTGTGTGGCTGTTGACGGTGAAGGGAATGTCTATGTTTTCTGGTATTCCGATAAGGATGGTCGAGTTTATTCTCGGGCCAAGGTTGGCGGAAGCTGGGAAGAGACCAAGCGTCTTTCTTCCTTAGCTCGAGCGACGCAAGGAGCGATTGCTCTTGGTAAGGATGGTCAAATCTGGGCGGTCTGGCGAGAAAAAGAAGTGAGCGGCGAATACAAGCTCTGGTATAGCAAGAGAAAAAAGGAAACTTCCTGGTCGGCGGCGAAAAAAGTCAATGATACCGGCGCCAGTTCTTCTCATCCCCACATTGCCGTCGGCCCGGATAACATTTGCTATATAGTTAACGGCGATATCGATGAAGCTACCGGCCATGACCAGGAGATATGGGTGCTCACGATTAACGAAAAGGATAATCCTCGAGAATTAGCCATCCCGCTCTATCTCCAGCATTATCCCCGGATTGCGGTGGATAAGAACGGCAATAAGCACGTGGCTGTCCAGATTGGCGGCGGTGATTTCGGTGATGGCATCAGGTATACCAATAATATTGGCGGCAAATGGAAAGACCCCGTTACTTTTGGGGCGGTCTGGCCTAAATTGCCCGGTATTGCCCACGACGGTTTTGGCAACATCGGGTTAAGCTGGTCGTCGATGATGGGCGAAGGCGGCTATACTAATATCTGGTTCACCTCCCTTTATCCTGTAAGCAAAAAGGTTTTTTATCCGCCTCAGAATCTTTCGGCCTCGCTTTCCTTTGACCCCCAGAATCCGTCCCAATTTACGTATAATTTTAGCTGGGAAAAGAATCCTCAAAACAAGGATGAAGACCTCGAAGGCTACCAAATTTATCTTAAAGTAGGGAATGGCCCATATACGCCTTTGATTAAAGTCGCTAAATCAGCGCTTTCCGCTTCCTGGACTACTAACCAATTCGATGAAACTTTCCAATTCGCCGTGGCTTCAGTGGCTTTAAGCGGGCTGGAGAGTGAGCTGGCAGCCTTTAGCCTGAATTATCCGACGATTAACCCACCGCTCAACGCTAAGGCTAAGCTTACCTTAAGCGGGCTGAGGAAGAACCCAGAGGTGGTCTATAACCTGAGCTGGGAAGCCAATCCTCAGAATAACGAAGCTTATGTCAAAGAATATAAAATTTATAAAAAAGAGGGTAACGGCGACTGGACTCTCTTTGCGGCGGTCAGTAAATCCACCTTTGCTGTCCAGTATACCTTTTCGGCGAGCCAAAGAATCCTCTGGGGAATTGTCAGCGTTTCGGTTTTAGGTAAAGAGAGCTCGCTGGTTACCTTTGGCTATTAGGGAGAAAAAGCGGGATTGGCCGCAAAAAAACGTCGGTCCGGAGCGCTCCTCCTAAGCCTGGTTTTCCTTTGGGGAGTTAAATTAGCCGAGGCGGCAACCAATATCTCTTCCTCCCCCCAGTGGGTTTCCTCCTCCCCGCGGATAGCCGTTGATACGAAAGGCAATATTCACGTTACCTGGTTAGAAATTTATGCGGCTGACCAGGGCGATGCCTTTTATGCTCGTTATGACGCCGCTTCTCAGAATTGGTCATCTCCCACCAAGCTCAGTTCTTCTGGTCGGGTTTATTGCGATTCCCTCTATGCCGTGGCTATAGCCACAGACGCCGCTAACCGCGTTTACGTCGTCTGGGTAGAAGATAACCAGGTTAAACTCAGAATTTTTGACGGCTCCTGGGGGTCGACTTTTACTGTCGCCTCTGGCGGCAATGATTGCGACGGCCCCAGGGTGGCCGTAACCGCAGACGGCAATATCTATCTCGTCTGGTGGTCTTTGGATGGAGTAATCTGGTCCCGAGCTCGGGTGGGAGGAAACTGGGAAGGAGCGCGGGTCATCAGCGATACCGGCCGGCGGTGCAAATTTCCGGATATTGCGGTCGGCAATAACATTGCCGTGGCCACCTGGGTAGAGAAGAGCGGTGAGCTTTATCAGGCCTCCTTCAGCCAGAGAGCCAGGAGCTTTAACGCCAATTGGAGCGGGGCGACAAGAATTAGTTCTTCAGGCTATTCCCAACAGCACGCTGTGGTCGAGCTCGACCCCCAGGACAGGTCGCATATTATCTGGACTTCCGTCCTCTCCGATTCTGGAGTCAGGGTTGTCCATTATACCTCAGGAACGATCAACGGGTTTGCGGCCGCGACCGAAATTTCTTCCGCCCAGGTTCTCCATTATCCCTCGCTGGCCGAAATGGGTGGAAATCTCTATGCCTGTTGGCAGGTCGGCGCTTATGGCTCAGGCCTGGGAGTTTTTTATAATCTTTTTCAGGGCGGCAAATGGTCCGGTGAGGCCTATCTCCCTGATTCTTCCGGCGTGACGTTTGTTGACGTGGCTGTTAACCAGGAGGAGAGCGGCGTTTATTTTGTCTGGGATGCGGGTGGAGAAATTTATTTTGCCAGCTTGGGAGCCGGTCCGTCGCCGAACAAACCACCCATAGCCAACTTTACCTATTCGCCTTCCAAGGGAGAGGCGCCCCTCAAAGTTAATTTCGATGCTTCGCTCTCTTACGACCCGGACGGCCAGATTGTCCGCTATGACTGGGATTTTGGCGACGGCTCCTTCGGCACCGGGAAAATTGTCTCTCACACCTATACTAAGGATGGATTATTTTCGGTGCGCCTGACAGTCACTGATGATAAGGGTAAGATAGGTCTGATTATCAAGACGGTCGAAGTTTTGAAGCCCAACCAGCCGCCAGTGGCGGCCTTTAATTTTTCGCCGGCCACCGGCATTTTCCCGCTTGAGGTCACCTTTGACGGCGGTAGTTCCTACGACCCGGACGGCGAGGTTGTTCGCTACGACTGGGATTTTGGTGACGGCGCTTTGGCTTCTGGCCGAGTGGTCCGCCACACCTTTTCCTCCTGGGGTGTTTTTACAGTGAGGCTAACAGTTTATGATGACCGAAACGCCAGTGCCTCGACGACGCGGCCGCTCGAAGTGCTGCGGCTTTTCCAGCCCATCAATATTCGCTGGGAAACGCACTTGGATGAAGGTTTGTTTCTGACGCGGTATGTAACCGATGTTCGCTGGGAACCTAATCCGAAGAATAATGAGGTAGTGGCGAAGTCATCCTGGCCCATAATTGCTTACCGCGTTTATCGCAAAAAAACAGGCGAGGATGACCGCAGTTACCAACGTCTGGCTGAAGTGAAAGCCGATACTTTTTTTTATCGTGATGCTAATGTCGGCGGCCCTAACATTTATGTCTATACAGTTACAGCCTGTGATAACGCTGGCCACGAGAGTCCCATCGAAGGCGGGACTTTGCTGCTCCCTTCTTTCTTAGAAAAGAGCTCATCCCAGCGACAGATAGTAAGACCTGGTCAAAAGCGCTGAGGAAGAACTCAACTCCATGAAATTAAAAAACGGGCCTAAAGGCTGCCTTTTAGCCTTCTTCTTGGTTTTTTCTCTTAGCTCTTGCCAAGATAAAAAATTGACGGTCGCCTGTGTCGGCGATAGCCTGATTCGACCAACTCCCCTCTACCTGCGTCGTCTTTTGGCTTCAAGTCATATTAGAATAAGGGAATATGCTCAGGGAGGTTTGAGCACAGCCACCTATCTCCAATTTTTTCACCGCCATCCTCGCTGGCGAAAGGAGCGGGTTGATTTTATCCTGGTCCAGTTAGGAACTAATGATGTTTCTTTGTTGTTGAAGAAGGAAGAAGATAGCGCTGCTTTTCATCGGAACCTTGAGGCTCTCATCTTGGAGCTTAAGAAATTGCCGGGAAATTTTTTCCGGCACCCGCAGCTTATCATCGCTACTGCGCCGCCCTTTTATGGCCTGAGCGATGCCGACGAAAGAAACTACCTGATAGAAACCATTGTGAACCCGACAATCAAGGCTTTGGCGGCAAGGCACCATTTAAAACTTCTTGACGCGGCGGCAATTTTCCATCGCCATCCTGAACTCTATGAGCCGGACGGCGTGCATCCCAACCGAGAGGGAGAAAAAGCCCTGGCGCGGCACTGGAAAAGGGCTATCCGCGATTGCTGGCGACAGGCGAGATAAGGAATCTGGGCTCAGCCGGCCAGCGATTGAAATCGTCTTTTCAGGCTGACCCGCAAGAAAAGATTTGCCAGCCCTTCCTTTTTCAAAAAACAGATTATTGATGTCTGGGCAAGACAAGACTCTGCCCAAAAAGGCAGGCCGATTTAGGCCGGTTAAGGCTCGATAAGGCTAACTGGTTAGATGTGGGAAATAATAGATTTAATGGGTTTAAAAAAATTTGTAACCGCCAGTTTTTAAAAATTTAGGTTCTTCCGACTTTCCTGTGGGCAAAAATGATATATTTGGATGTACATTTTAGCGAATTTATCTCAGCCGGTTTTATTGGCCAGGAGGCTAATTAAAAGAAAACCAATAAGATAGGGGAGCGGCATAGCCAATTTGCTTTTAAAACTCATCTAAAGCTCCTCATCACAAGGCTCTCCGGGTTTACCCGCACGAAACCCGGAAGTTCCAAAATTTATTATTTGGCAGTTATTAAGATGTTGATTAGGAATAGGTGGCATTGTGATGTAAAATGGATGGCTATGAGGCGGCAGAGAAGGTCGGAGTTATTTTGGCAGCGAGCCTGGTCTCTTGTTATCTTGATTGCTCTCCTGCCAGTAATGGCTTTTTTAAGTTGTTCTCGGGAAAAGGAGGGCCCGCCTCGTCAGGGAGCTGAAGCCGTAAACCCTTCTCTTGAGCCGCGCTTTACCTTCGAGGGAAAAATCATTTTTCAGTCGGATATGGACGGTGATAATGAACTCTATCTTCTTAGCCGGAGCGGCCTGAGCCAACTTACAGTAAACGACTGGCAGGATGAATTTCCCCGGGTTTCGCCTGACGGGAAATGGGTGGCCTTTAGCGCTAATCGCTATGGCAATTATGACCTTTTTGTCATGGCTCTTGACGGCTCTAAAACAAAGCGTCTGACCGCTTCGCCCCAGGATGAAGGCGAGTTGGCCTGGTTTCCTGATGGCCAAAAAATTGCCTACACCGAGGAAAGAAAAAGGATGCTTGGCCGCAGTTACACCCTTTGGGCGGTCACCCTATCAACCGGGCAGAGAGAACGACTTCTTGCCTCCTTTGCTGGCTCTTGTGCTTTGCCTGATTTCAGCCGCCAAGCCGCCCTTCTGACCTTTACGGGTAAAAAAACAATGGGCTGGGATATCTATTTAGCAGACCTAACGAAGAATATCGTAAGTAATCTTTCCGATAATGGCCAGACCTGTCGCAGCCGCTTTTCGCCCGACGGCCGCTGGATAGCCTATGTTTCCCATGAAGCTGACCATAAAGGTGATATTTTCTTGATTCAACCCGATGGCCAAGGTAAGACCCGCTTAACCGAAAGACCAGAAACTTTTGATTATTTTCCCTCTTGGTCGCCGGACGGTCGTTTTGTTATCTTCTGTTCTAACGCCAAGAGCATGTATGCGCCGGAAGGCGACTGGGACCTTTATGTCGTAGAGGTGGCCACGAAGCAAGTCCGGCTGCTTTTTGCTGGTCCTGGACGAGATGTTTTCCCAGAATGGGTTAAATAGCTTAAGACATGCGGCGCCAGAGCATTTTCCAAAGGTAATCCCGCGGTATACCGAACCAGGTTGGTCGGCGCAGGCGGTCACAACGGGCACAAGTGGGCAGAGAAGCGAGATCCTGGTTGATTATTTTTTCCCTTAATTCGACGAGGGAAGGCGAATTCCACAATTCGCGCAGGGATTTTTCTCGGACATTACCCAAAGAATAAAAGCCGTGAAAATCCTGAGTGCAGGGAAGAACCGTTCCCTCCCAGAGCACGATTAACGATAACCAGAGAAAGGGGCAGAGAGAATAATGCTGGGTCGAAGGTGCTTCGCCTGTTTCCCCAGCCCAGTTATGCAATTCCCTGATTTCTATCCGGTCAAGCGGCAGACCGCGGAAACGATTGAGAAAGGCTTTCCTTGCCGCGTCTTGGCTGTGGGGATTAACCTCGGGAAAAGCGATGAGTTCAAGAATCGCCGTGGGCTTTTTTGCCTTCAGCGCCTTTTTTTGCTCCAAAAACCCAATGATATTAGCCACGGTTTTTTCAAACCGGCCGTTTACCCTTATTTTTTCGTAAGTGGCGGCATCAAACCCGTCGAAAGAGAAGGTGAGCTGGTCGAGGCCGGCTTCGATTATTCCTCGCGATAAGCGCTCGTCGAGAGTTGTGGCGTTGGTGTGCAGCTTGACGAAAAGCCCGGCCGCCTCGGCGAGCTGGATCATTTCCACAAGCCGAGGATGAAGCAAGCTCTCCCCGCGATGGTAGAGATGAAGGTCAAGGGCAAACTGGCTCGCTTCCCGGATAATCTTTTCGAAAAGAGCGAAGTCCATGAATCCTTTTTCTTCTCTTTTTAATTCTTTGTTCGGACACATAACACAGCGAAGATTGCAAACGCTGGTTGGTTCAACCCAGAGGCGAAGGGGGGGATAGGTTAGCCGGGTGCTATGGCGGCGATAATTCCAGGCTGCCCGGCCGAGGCGTTTCCAGTAGGCCAGCTTTTTCATCCTTTTCTTTATACCATGCCTTCTCCCCGCAGGCAACGACCCAAACCTCGTGAGCTTGGCTTTATTAATAAGTTAGGTTCTTAGGGGTGTTTTGCCTCTCCCTGTAAATAATGGAAAAGGTCGATAAAAGCCGCCTCAGCCACCTGCTCCGGTCTGACTGCCGGAGAAAGCTGAGCGGCGGTCAAGGCTTCGTTTATCTTTTTTTCCTCATAACCCAGCCGCCTCAGGTTATTGACCAAGAGCTTACGACGATGGCGGAAGCAACCGCGAAGAAAGTCCTGGAAGCGTGGCCAATCCTGGATGCGATAAAGGGGTTGGGGCCTCGGCCGCAAAGTGATTAAGGCTGATTGGACCTGGGGTGGCGGCGAGAAGACATGAGGCGGGAAGACCCGGACCAGGTTGGTTTCAAAAAAAATATTAAAAAAAATAGAAAGAGGCGCATAATCCTTAGAGCCAGGAGGAGCGCAGACTCTGGCGGCCACCTCGCGTTGCAGCAGAAAAACAATCAAGCTAAACAAGGTCCGCTTTTCTAAGACGCGGAAAAGGAGCGGCGAAGAAATGGAATAGGGCAGGTTGCCAGCCAGTTTCACTGGACCTTTCCAGGGCTGATATGGCGCCAGAAGCTTTTCCCAGTCAAGGCGGAGGATATCACCCTGAATTACGCTTAGGTTGGGGAGGGACTTTTCGGTTAAAAATGGTATTAGCTTAGTATCTTTCTCGATCGCAATAACCTGACCGCATCTTCGAGCTAAGGGAAAGGTTAGCGCCCCTTTTCCGGCGCCAATTTCCATAATCAGGTCTTCAGGCTGGGGCGCGATAGCCTCGATAATCTGATTGAGAGCTTTTTTACTCCGGAGAAAATGCTGGCCAAGGGCTTGACGCCTGGTCATCTCTTAGTGGCTGGCCGGCCATACCTTTGTTTGAATTTCAAGGCCATAACCAGGGTTTCGAGTAAGGTCAAGAAATTAAGCTTGGTTTGACCTTTTTTCCGGTCGATAAAGCTGATGGGGATTTCCGATATTTTGAAGCCGAGCTGGTGAGCCCGGGCTAAAACTTCCAAGACGATGGAAGGTCCGGTGGAAATTAGGTCTTCTGGGTCAATCTTCCTAAGAGCTTCAGCCCGAAAACAGCGAAACCCGGAAGAAACATCTTTGACGGGAAAACGAAACTGCCAGCGGATAAAAACCCGGACCGCCCAGGTGATCAATCTCCGGACTAAGCGGCGGTCGGCGTCCTTTCCTCCGGGAACAAAGCGAGAGCCGAGAACAACGTCCGAGGATTGGGCGGCTTGAATCAGGTCGGGGATGAAACGGGCTTGATGCGAGCCATCGCCGTCCATCTCTATAACCAAATCGGGGTTCAAATCCAAAGCGGCTTGAAACCCGGCTGCACCGGCTGCGCCCCGGCCTCTTCTTTTGGTTCTTAAGAGCAATTTAACCCGGCTGTCCGTAGCGGCGAGGGCTTCCACTTCTTCGGCCGTGCCGTCAGGTGAGTTATCGTCAACTACGATAACAGTCAGGTCTAAGTTGTGGTCAAGGCGGAGGATGGATTCAATTAGCGGCCGGATGTTTTCCCGTTCGTTGTAGGTCGGAATCATGACCACAATTTTTTTTCGGTTCATCGTCGAGCGAGTCTAAAGCAGGTTCCGAGCTGCCTCCAAGACCATCTCGGGCGTGATTGCCCGCATACATTTTAAATCAGGACAGGTCTGACGGTAGCAAGGAGCACAGGCGACATTAGCCCAGAGCTTTATACCGCGGCCATAAAGGTCGATTTCTTGCGGCGAGGTGGGACCAAAAAGCGCCACTACGGGCTTTTTTAGGGCAATGGCGATGTGCATGCCCAAGGTATCGGAAGTGATGACCAGGTCTAAGAGAGAAATGAACCCGGCGAATTCCAGGAGAGAATTGTCATTACCGGTGTTAAAAAGCCGCCGAGAAGAGGCGGTGGCCAAGGCCTGATTAAAATATCGTTCCCTTGGACCACCCAGAAGCAAAACGTTGGCCTGCAGCTCGTCCTGGAGCAGGTTGATCAACTTCAGGAAATTCTCCTTTGGCCATTGTTTGGTTTCAAACTTCGTGCCTGAGCCGGTATTTAACCCGATTTTAGGCCGGTCAGGGTCGACACCGTGGAGAGCAAGAAATTCTTTGGCCTTTTCCTGGTCCTTTTCTTCCAAGTTAAAAACGTATTCATCCCGCTCATAAGGAATCTCAGCGATTTCGTGGATAATTTCCTGGTAGGTTTTTTTATTCTGACGGAATTTGAGGTCGTCGTCGACACCGAGCCGCCAGGCATAGTCTGCAGCCTGGTTAAAAATAATCAGGTTTCCCTTGTCGTTCAGGCCAAACCCGCATTTCTTTTTAGCCTGAAGGCGCGTGGCCAGGGCGGTGGGGCCTGGTTCTTTATCTAAGGATAAAAGAAGGTCAAAAGACTGAGCTTCAAGAGCCAAGCAACTTTCGAGTTCAAAAGGCCAGATGCGATGGAGTCGCCGCCGGGGTAGGAGGTCGACGCTTTCTGGGTCCACTACCCAGCTTAAGGCGCAGTTAGGGTATTGTCGTTCCAGAGCCGGAATGAGGCAGGTGGTCCGTAAGACGTCACCCTGGGCCCGGCACTTAATAATCAGAATTTGGGGGCCAAAGGCAGCAAAATGAGGGCAGCGAGCGCAGAGGCGTTGAAACTGGCAAGGTTTATCGCCCCGAAAATAGCGACAATCAGGTCGCAGCATCGCCACTCCTCAATTTCTTTGCTTCGCTTATTTATGCCACAATAGGCAGCTAAACACAAGCTATCGGCCTCGGCCTTGAACCTCCCCCAATTGGCAGGCCAAGAAAAAGCAAAGTTTTTAGGGCCTTTTTTCCTCACATTCTAACCTTTTTTTCTTTTAACAGAAAGGCTATTTTCCTGCGTCTCCCCAACAGCCTGAACCCTTTCCCATAAAAGCGCGTTTCTGTTTTTCCCGCAGGAGCCCTAAGCTTTTAAGCTCAGGTAGGAGCCAAGTAAACAAAATATATTACGTGGGCGGTCTCATCTCTAAGAGCCGAAGGTCGCCGCTCTCAGTTGGAAAAAACAAAATAGTCAAAAAGCCTTTCCTTCTTAGCCCTTCCTTCCGGCTCGGCGCTCCAATGAAAAGCCGTTTTATATGCTGCTGGTCAATGAGCCGCGTCAAGCCATGTTCTCTTCACTCTCGCCAGGCCATGGCTAATACTGAGGTTTTGGGCGCGTTTCCCAATTCAGGATGGAAAGGAAAGAAGCGGTAGAAAATATATGGTAACTATGTAAGGCGTCAGCGGTGCGAAATAGCGCTTCGCTCATAAAAAAATGAAACCAAAAAATTATGGTAACCAGGTAGAAAAGGACAAACATAAAACGCGGACGTGATAGCCAAATATGGTAAATGGGTGAGTTGCCACCAATAAAAAAAGGACCAATATGGAATAAATTATTTCTGGCCGATAATCAGGACGTGAGAATACCAGTAGCCTTTATGAAGAGGCTCAACCAAGGGGCGGAAGCCGAGTTGCCTTAAGAGGGAGCTCCACTCAGCCGAAGAGCGGAAAAAGAATTTCTTGCCCCGAGTAAACCCGATAAGCTTGACGGCTAAGGTCTCCTGGAAATAGTTCCAGAGGTATTTGCGGCGGGGCCTGGTGTCAATTTCCTTGATCAGGATGTACCCTCCAGCCGGTAAAAGTTCATAACATTTAGATAGAATATCCGCTTGCTGGGCATAAGGGATAAGATAAAGAACATCGACTAAGGTGTAGACATCAGCCGCGGGAAAATCGAGCTGGCTGAGGTCGGCCTGGATAAACTGGCAGAGAGAGGCGCCGGTTTGAACCCGAGCCGCCTGCGCCAGTTTTTTGGGGTCAAAATCAAGCCCGATAATTTCTCTCAAGGGCGAACCTAACTTGAGGATAAAGGGAAAAAGCCCCGACCCACAGCCCAAATCGACAATTCTTCCCCGCGCTGGGACATAAGTTTCTAAGGCTAAAAGCGGGCAAATTCGCAATTTTACCCGGAGATAAAGTTTGGTCGCCCAATCTGCCCGGCTATAAAGCCGATAAAGTTCTTGCTTATCGACCATTCTCTTCTTAATTATCTCTTTTTGCCGCAGATTCTTTTAGTACCTTTAGAATCATTTAATCTTAATTTAATCATAAATCTATATTCATCCTTTCATTGGCGGACGTAGCGGTCATACCAGAACTGAAAAATGATCACGGGCCAGAGGAGCTGGCGGTGGTTATGCTGGCCGCGAAAATGCTCTTTTAATTTTTGTTCCACATAGTTCGGGTTAAAAAAACCGTGCTGCTTAAGGTTATCCGGGCAAAGAATATCCAGGACAAAAGGCTTTAAGTCCCGTCTTATCCAGTCACCCAGGGGGATGTCAAAACCTATCTTGCGGCGGCTAAAGACTTCCGGCGGTAGTCGGTCCCGCATTGCCTTTTTCAAGATATATTTTGTCGTCAGTCCTTTAAGCTTGAACTGGTTGGGAATTCGGGCGGCAAATTCAACAAAAGTATAATCTAAGAAGGGGACGCGGATCTCGAGAGAATTGGCCATACTCATCCGGTCAACTTTGACCAAGAGGTCATCTTGAAGATAAAGCTTTAGGTCGAGATAGAAAATTCGGTCCAAAGGGTCTTGAGCGGAACAATGGGCGGAATGAAAAGCGACCGGAGCATAGGGGTCAGAATTAACCGCCGCCCTCAACTCCGGGGAGAGGAGCTGGGCTTTTTCTGGCGGCGGATAAGCTCCCCACCAGATAAAATTGGCCACTTCTGGCGGATAATCAATTCCCAAAAGAAATTTCTTCGCCTTAAACTCGAAGCTCAGCCGCTTTCTCGAGGCCGGAAGCTGCTTGACGAAAAAGCGCAGGGGCTTATCGATGAAAGATGGGAGGCGACGATAAAAGGTCGCTAAGCGGTAGGCTTTATAAGTGTCATAGCCAGCAAAAAGCTCGTCTCCGCCATCGCCCGCTAAGGCCACAGTCACGTGCTGGCGGGCTAAGCGAGAAATAAGATAAGTCGGAATGACTGAGGCATCGGCCAGGGGCTCGTCTAAATAATTCATTAGCTGCGGCACAAGCTCCTTAACCAAGGGGGGCTCAACGATAAATTCCTGATGCTCGGTGTGTAAATAATTGGCCACTCGCCGGGCGTAATCGAGCTCGTTAAAACTTTTTTCCCGGAAGCCGATGGAGAATGTCTTGATGGCTGAGGTTTCGACTTCCCGCATCAGCGCCGTCACCGTGCTGGAGTCGATTCCGCCGCTGAGGAAAACGCCGAGCGGAACATCGCTAATTAAGCGGAGGCGGACTGCCTCTCGCAGCCGGTCTCTAATTTCTTGACAATAGGCCTCTTCAGAGCGGGGCGGGCTTTCAGGTTCAAACCGTACATCCCAGTAGCGCTCTATTTTGGCTACCCCATCTTGATAAATCAGGCGGTGCCCAGGGAGGAGTTTTTGAATTGAGCGGAAAATAGTTTTCGGCGCAGGGATAAATTCAAAACTAAAAAATTGGGATAAGGCCTCGAGGTCGAGGTCGCGGGAAAGGCCCGCCGCCAATAAAGATTTAATTTCGGAAGCAAAGAACAAGCCATCGGGAAGGAGGCGGTAATGAAGCGGCTTTATCCCCAGCCTGTCCCGAAAAAGGCAGAGGCGCCGCCGTTTTTGGTCCCAGAGGGCGATGGCAAACATGCCGTTAAGCTGATGAACGAACTCCGGGCCCGCCTCTTCATAAAGATGGACTATGACTTCCGTGTCCGCCTTAGTTTTGAAAACGTGTCCCCGCGCCTCCAGCTCGCGACGCAGCGCAAGGAAATTGAATATTTCGCCGTTATAAACTGTCCAGACGGTCTGGTCTTCATTGGCTATAGGCTGGCGGCCAGTAAGGAGGTCAATGATGCGCAGCCGTCTCATCCCCAGGGAGACATGCCGGTCGTGGTAGAAACCGTCTTCATCCGGGCCGCGATGAAGCAAAGTGCTGGTCATCAGGTGGACTTTCGTCACGTCCTCTGGCTGAAGTCCGTCGGGCCGAACCAGACCGCAGATGCCACACATGATGAGCCATTTTAGCCTTTTTAAGCGAAAAGGGAAACCCAGAGACAAAGGCGGAGCCACCCTATCAATTTAGAGGCGAGCAGAGAAGGAGCGGATTATTGTCCGTTTCGAGTTTGTCTGTTTCCTGAAACCAGAAGAGAAATTCTTCAGGGAGAACTCAGAAGAGCGGAAGAGGAGTCTTAGGAGTAATAAGGGTAGCTTCAAGCCGGAGGTAGTCTAAGGTTAAGCCAAGGGTAGCGCCGCTTGTCGATAAAAAATTCACGCTGAACAAGTCGTCTAAAAAACCAGCCGAGCCGCCTATTGGGTTAATTATTGCTTTTAATGGCATCAGGCATAAGAACGGAGAATACATAAAAACGGAGAATAAATATGACTTGGAGGGAGGTGACCGCCCTAAAAACTATGCTGGGTCAGATACATTAGTGACACACTATACTCCTTCCAGCAGGGGTATTCGTTAATCTCTTTTTTCCCTTAAGAGAATTTTAAGTTTTCGGCCAATGAACAATCTATCCACGTGGCCACAAGAATTAACGAAACGGCCAGTTGACCGCCAAAAAATTCGGGATAAAAGTGTCCCTGATATATTGAGCCCGTACAAAAACTTGATTTATTAGAAGGGAGGTATTATGATGGCCGAAAATTAACCCTTTTTATTTCTGGCTGAGTTAATAACAAATTGAGCGCCAAAAGGGTCATCATCAACGCCGATGATTTTGGCCTTTGTGCCGGCGTGAATGCCGGAATAATTAAGGCTTACCGCGAGGGAGTCCTGACCAGCACCACCCTCATGACGAATACGCCCGGGTTTGAAGAAGCGGTGGAAATGGCCCGACAAAATCCGGGGCTTGGAGTCGGGGTTCATTTAAACCTTGTCCGGGGAAGGCCAATTCTACCGCCAGAAAAAGTTTCTTCTCTGATCAGAGGGGATGGCTATTTTTACGGAAAAGTAACTCCCATATTTTTTGGCTTGATAAGAGGGAAAATTAAGATACCGGAAGTGGAGCAGGAATGGCGGGCACAAATAGAAAGAGCTTTAAACGCCGGGCTGGCAATTACCCATCTTGATGCAGAGAAACATGTCCATACCTTTCCGCCCTTATTGCGTCTTACGCTGAAATTAGCGGCGGAATACGCTATTTTCAGGGTCAGGTTAATCCGGGAGCGTTGTTTAACCTGGCCACCAGCTCCGATGATAAAAGCTTTGGTTGTCTCCTGCTGGTGTTCCAGCCAGAGGCCGGTGCTGGAGGGAATGGGGCTTAAGGCGGTGGACCATTTTTTTGGCTTCTGTCAGGCGGGCAAGGTTTCTGGCGCCTGGCTGCAAAAGATCCTGAAGCACTTGCCTGAAGGCGTTTCAGAAATAATGACCCACCCCGGCTATCTGACACCGGAACTTTTGGAATTAGAAAAAAAACTCGGTTCGTATTATATTAATAGACGTCGCCAAAACGAGCTGAAAGCTCTTCTGGCCCCGGAGCTGCGGCCTTTGACCGCCAAACTCGGGATTCGCCTGATAAGTTACCGCGAATTATAGGGAAGGCAAGATGGACGAAAAAGCAGGCAGAGAGCCGGAAATTTCCATTGTCGTACCTCTTTATAACGAGGAAGAAAACATCGAGGAACTCTACCGACGTCTAAAAGAAGTCCTGAATATGGTCGGCCGGACTTATGAGTTGGTTTTTGTTGACGACGGTAGCCGCGACAAAACGGCCGAGCTCCTGCGGCAAATTTTTGAAAAGGACCAAAACGTCAAGGTGGTGCGGCTGCGCCGTAATTTTGGTCAGACTGCCGCTCTCCAAGCCGGGTTTGATTTCGCTTCCGGTCAAATCATCATTTCTATGGACGGCGACCTGCAGCATGACCCCGCCGACATTCCTGCCTTTTTAGCCAAACTGGAAGAAGGATTTGATATTGTCAGCGGCTGGCGGAAAAGGCGGGTCGACAATCTTTTCTTGCGGCGTTTTCCTTCCTGGGTGGCTAATCGCATCATGCGCTGGCTTTCGGGAGTGCCGATTCATGATTTTGGCACCACCTTCAAAGCCTACCGCCGCGACGTGGTCAAGGGGATTCAGCTCTACGGCGAACTGCACCGGTTTATTCCGGCTCTTATCAGTCGCACCGGGTTTAAAATTGTCGAGATTCCAATTCAGAATATCGTCCGCCAGCGGGGCCAATCAAAGTATGGCCTCTCGCGGGTCCGGCGGGTTCTTTTCGACCTGATGACGGTAAAATTTATCATTAGCTTTATCGACCGTCCCCTCCAATTTTTTGGACTTATTGGCCTGATTTTCGGTAGCCTCGGCGGCCTCATCGGGTTGATTATTGCCCTGGGGTTCTATTTCTTCGACTGGTCGATAAGGAATAACATCGGCAATCTTATTCTGGCTTCCCTGTTAATTATTTTAGGGGTGCAATTCGTGATGACCGGGTTAGTGGCTGAGATCGTCTCGCGCATCTATTTTACCACTCACCGGGTGAAAATTTATTCCGTCGAGAAAATAAGCTCGCACGACGAAAACGAAACGCCGCGCTGATGAATCAAGAATTTTTTGGGAGCACCCAGAAAGAACTCCTCGACAAACGCCGCTCCGTCATTCAAAAATACCTCGACCTTTTTCCCGGGAAAAGAAACCTGTTGGTGGTAGCGCGCTATGAGTTGATAACGCTTCTCTTTACCTCCCTTCCCGGTGCATTAGGCTTTGGTTTGCGGCGAATTTTTTTCCCTTCGCTTTTCGGGCACGTAGGCCGAGGGACTGTTTTTGGGCGCCACCTGACTTTGCGTCATCCCCATAAAATAAAATTAGGCACCGGCTGCGTCCTCGACGATTTTGTCGTCCTCGATGCCAAAGGTCAATCAGCCGAAGGTATAGTGCTGGGGGACAATGTTTACGTGGGAAGAAATACTGTTCTTTCCTGTAAAGATGGCTCGATTTCTATCGGTGATTATTCTAACATCGCTGCCAATTGCAGTTTCCTCAGTGAAACCCAGATTAGGTTAGGGAAATATGTTTTTATCGCCGGCCATTGTTATGTAGTGGCCGGTGGTAATCATAGCTTTACTGATTTCACCCGGCCGATTATGCTTCAGCCCTCAATCTCCAAAGGTGGAGTGATTATCGAGGATGATGTTTGGGTCGGCGCGGGCAGCCTGATCCTGGATGGCGTGCGGATTGGCCGGGGCAGTGTCATCGGTGCGGGAACCGTTCTTACCCAGCCCGTCCCTGAGTATTCAGTAGTTATCGGCAGCCGGCAGATAAGGCGGCGCGACCGGCGAGAAATCCTGGAAGAACCGGTTTAAAAATTACCGGCCCCTTTCCCATCTCTGAATTACCACCGAGCAGGCCAAATTGCCGGTGACATTGGTGGTCGTCCGACACATATCCAAGAAACGCTCCACGCCGAGAATTAGGGCTAAACCTTCGAGGGGAATGCCAATCTGCTTTAAAACCATAACCAGGGTGATAATCCCGGCCGAAGGTACTCCGGCCGCCCCAATCGAGGCCAGAGTAGCCATCAAGACAATCATTAATTGCCCCCCTATCCCCAGAGGAATGCCGTAAATCTGGGCGATAAAAACAGCCGAGACACCTTGATAAAGGGCGGTGCCGTCCATATTTATGGTGGCGCCAAGCGGCATCACGAAGCTGGAGTACTGTCGAGAGATACCGATGCGGTCAAGGCAATCGAGAGCCACGGGTAAGGTGGCGTTAGAGCTGGAAGTGCTAAAGGCGATGAGCAGCGCCTCCCTTACTCCTCGGAAAAAAGCCCAGGGATTCATCTTGCCGAGGGAGGCCACGGCTAAACTGTTCCAAGCAACGGTGTAAATAATTAGGCCGCCAATAACGGTGGCGGCATACTTAAAAAGGGTTAGAAGAATGTTAAGCCCGAATTTGCCCGTGACCCCCGCAATCAAAGCTAAGACACCGTAGGGGGCCAGTTTCATGGCGATATGCACCACCTGGATTATGGCCTCGTTGAGGCCGTCCAAAAAGGTCACGATGGGTGCTGCCTTCTGGTGGGGAATCATGGTCAGCACTGTGCCAAAAAGAAGCGCCAAAAAAATTATTTGCAGCATATTACCTTCGGTAAAAGCCCGGACAGGGTTGGTGGGCACGATATCGATAAGGACCTGGAGGGTTGACGGCTTCTGGAGTTTTTGGAGGTCGATAGAGCTTTGGGTTTCAGCCGTCTTCTGGATTTGAGCCTGGACTGACTGGTTTAGGCCTGTGCCCGGCCTGAGGGCGTTGGCTAAAATTAGCCCGACGCAGATAGCGAGCACAGTGGTAAATATAAAGTAGCCCAATGTCTTGAGGCCCATCCGGCCAACCTTTTTAATATCGCCAACCCCAGCCGTTCCTAAAAGGAGGGAAACAAAAACCAAAGGGACGACGACCAAGGTGATAAGACGGAGAAAAATTGTTCCCACCGGTTCAATGACCGCGGCTTTTGGCCCAAAAAGGAGTCCCGCCGCAATCCCTAAAACCAGCCCGATGAAGATTTTGGTCGGGAGAGAGAGCTTAAATTTCCATTTCATGGGCCACCTCAACCAGCCATTTTATTTTTTGGCTTAGAGCCAACCTTGTTCCTGATACCAGCGGATTGCCTGGCTGATGCCGGCGCGGAAAAAGACTTGAGGCGCAAAGCCTAATTCTTCCTTGGCTCGGCTAATAGAAAGTGCTTTGGAGTGAAGAAAAAAGCTGAGCCGGGAAGAATTTAGCGGCATTTCCCGCCGAGTTAGGCGGCCAAATTGGTCTAAAAAGAAAGCGCTTATCTTGGCCAGCCCAACGGGCAGCGAACCAGGCCAGAGGCGGACCCCGAGAGCTGCCGCCATGACTGCTACCATTTCCTTTATAGTAAGAATTTCCCCGGCCGCAAGGTTATAAATCGCCCCTCTTTTCCCCTTGGCTGCCGCTAAGAGCAAGCCCTGGATAAGGTCGCTGACCCAGACCGGTGATTGACGTCCTCTGCCCCGACCAACCATTAAGAAACGTTTTTTCTTAATTGCTCGAATCAACTTAAAAGTGCGGCGGTCCCGCGGGCCATAAACCCAACCCGGCCGAACAACCACCACGTCCAAATAAGAAGCCGCTTCCACGGCCAGCTTCTCGGCGAGATATTTTGTTTTATCATAAAGAGTCACGGGTTTGGGGGCAAAGGTTTCGTCAGCTATGGCGCCATCGGGAACCGCACCTAAAACACCGGCGGAACTCACGTGGACTACCCGCGGCACTCGAGTTATGCGGGCTGCCTCGAGCAGACGCCGCGTTCCGTCGACATTGATGCGCTGGAAGTCGCGGGCTTTGATTTGGGCTGACCCCATGGCTGAGGCTAAGTGAAAAATTATGTCCGCTCCTTCGCAGAGCGGGATGAGGTCATCAACCAAGTCAATTCGGCCTTCTACAGTTTCGACTTCCTTTCTATGGGGGGGACGCTGGTGCTTAAAGATGCGCACTTTCCAGCCCTGAGCCAGAAGGGCATCGGTGAGATGACTGCCGATAAAACCTGTGGCGCCGGTGATTGCCGCTTGCATCAGAGGCTTAAGGATAAATTAGGCTTTTTCTTGGTGGCTAATTTAAGGGCTTCGTCTATTTTTTGGTAATACTTGGCTTCCGTATATTCGCGGTCCGCATATTCTTTGGCTTTTAAGGCCATCTTTTTTGCCTCCGGGTCGAAAAGAGCTAAATTTATGCCCTGAGCCAGAGCTTTTGGTTCGGGCGAGACTAAAACCGACCACTCCGGCCTTAGAACCTGGGTATGGGTCCAGAGGTTAGTGGCGACGATGGGCTTTGCGGAACGTAGATAGGAATATATTTTAAGAGGGGTGTTGGTGCCGCTAAGCCGGGGGGAAACGAGGGCGTCAGCCGCGGCTATGAACGAGGAGACTTTTTCGGGAGGGACTCGGGCTACAAGGTAGACTCTTCGGTCTAAACCCATTGCCTTAATCCTTGTCTCCCAGGCCTTCTTTTCCGCCGCGGTCCCGCCAACCAAAAGAAAAATTATTCCTTCGGGCAACATCTTAGCCGCCTCTAAGAGCAAGGGAATTCCCTGGTAGGGTTCAAAATTACCGGTGTAGAGAAGGATTTTCTGGCCGGCCGGAGCGTAAGTTGATTTTAATTTTTGGACCTCCTCCGGCTTTGGCATTCCGGAGGAAAAATCGAGGTAGTTTTCGATGAGGACAGCTTTATCCTCGTAGCCCTCCCTTTGAAGTTTATTTTCCAGGTCGCGGCAGATAACAATGATGGCCGAAGAATGGCGGAGGACGAATTTTTCCATGAACCGGAAAAAGGCCAGGAGCCAGCGTGAGCGAGAGAAACGGAAGTTTTCCAACTGCTGGGGCAGGCTCGAATGCATGTCATAGAGATGGGGAATTCGCCAGAGGCGGCTGAGGATAACGCCAAAAAAGGCGGCCTCCTCATGGGAAAAGATTAGGTCATAGTGCCTCGAGAGGAGTTCTTTTTTGGCCAAACAGAGAAGCAGGCCATCCAAAGGAATCTTGGTCAAGGAAGGCCCAATCTTTACCTGCTTGACCCCCAGGAGGTTGGGGATGCGTTTTATTCTCAGTCCGGGGAAGGAAACTGCTTCGCCGAGGTGGTAGGTCAGGAGGGTGACTTCATGGCCGAGATGGGATAGGGCCTGCAGCCGGAAATAAACACTGATGGGGGTGCCGCGGGGCTGAAAAAACGGCTCAGGAGCGAGCATCAGGATTCGCATCAGCGCTCGGTGCTTTCATCATCAATTATTTCCCGGATGTGGTAGATCGGTTTTCCGGTGGATTCATGATAAGTTCGAACCATAATCTCGGCTAAAAGGCCCAGGGTAACAAATTGGATGCCGATGACCATCAACAATACTGCCAGCAGGAGGATGGGGCGGTTAGCCGAGCTAATTTTTAGAATAAGGCGCTGGTAGGAAAGCCAGAGGGCAATGACAAATCCGATGAGCCCGCTCAGTAAGCCGAGGAGTCCAAAAATTTGGAGTGGCCGGGTGGAATAGCTGAGAAGGAATTTGACCGTGAGCATATCCAGGACGACTCGGGGAAGGCGGAAAAGAGTGTATTTAGAGCGGCCATAACGCCGCTGGCGGTGATTCACTTTAACCTCGGCGATTCTTACCCCCATGGTAGAGGCAATAGCGGGAATAAAACGGTGCAATTCGCCATACAAGCGGATACCCTTGATGACTTCCTGGCGGAAAGCCTTGAGCGTGCAACCATAGTCGTGCAGCCGAACGCCGGTGAGAAAAGAAATTAACTGGTTGGCCACCTTTGACGGCAGGCGCCGCGTAAAGAACTTATCCTGCCTTTTCTGGCGCCAGCCACTAACCACATCATAACCGTCTTCGATCTTGGCTAAAAGGGCGGGAATATCCTGGGGGTCGTTTTGTAGGTCGGCGTCGAGGGTGATGATTATTTTTCCCCGGGCGTAATCAAACCCGGCCGAGAGGGCCGCGGTTTGACCAAAATTGCGGCGGAGACGGATGAGCTTAACTCGTTTGTCCTGTTGGCGAATTTTCTTTAAAACCGAAAAGGAATTATCCTGGCTGCCGTCGTCAACGAAAATTATTTCCGCGCTCTTCTTGAGGGTGGCCAAAACGCTATCTATCTCTTGGTATAAAAGGGGGAGGTTATCTTCTTCATTAAAGACGGGAATGATAAGCGATAAATCTATTTCCTCGGATAACATCTCAGCCAATATATCACAAAGGGGGAAAAAGCTTCAATCCAGTTTCCGAAGCAGTAAGAAGCAAGGGCTCAGGGAGTTAGATGATTGGCCTGGAGCCGGCATAAGGCCGCCGCGGCGGAAAAGATTCTTTCTGCCTCCTTGCCTTGGCGGTACCGACAGGCTCCTCCCGTGGCTTCGAGGGCCTTAAGAGGGCATAGAGACCAACCGGCGTCCAGAGCTGGAGGCCCAATGGCGACACTCCTTCCTGATTATTTTATTGGTTTTCTTCCATTTTATCTGGGCTGGTCGGAAAGCTAAGTTTGGGAGGGCAGAAGTGACCATGGAAGGTTTAGCCCTCCCGAATCGGCCTTCGAGGGAACCTCTGGGGCCGAGGATGTCCGAGCCTGACAGGACAAACGGAAAGGCCAAAGGGAGGCGAGGGACTTCCAGGCTAAGTCTATGAACACGATGGCCAGTTCCGCCGGCGTGGAAAAATTGGTGGCCGCTCACCTATTTAATTAATTTTTAAAAAACAAGGCAAAAGGAAAGGCCGAATATTCATAACAAGAAAGAGCTGAAAGCACCGCAATTTTTAAGGATGAGCCAGTTGGAGGCCAGAGAATAGGGAAAAAAATTAAAAAAAAAGATTGAAATGGAAAAAATTTTTAGGTAAAAAAAGGAAGCCCGGCTGATAAAGAAAAGAATTGGAGGCGTGGGGAATGCTGCGGCGCCGCGATTTTCTTCGCTTGGGAGCAGCCGGCTTATTCATGGCGGGAGCGGCTGCTGACCGCCTGTGGGCCCAGCTCGCCTTCGCTCCTATTTCCAGCCCCTCCTCAGAAAAGACTCTTCTTGCCGAACAGCTCTGGAACGATGAATTTCCTTTTCCCTACGATGAGCAGATGTTTGAAAGCGCCGAAAGGGTGGCCAACGTTAGACGGGTCGGAGAATCAGGTTGGAGGGCTGACCTGAATCTGATTCTAAAACCAGGAAAAACCCTTGACCTTAAAGTTTTGGTGAGCGACCGGATAGAATCTCTGCCTCAGACCAACAATGTCCAGGAATTAACCGGGGTTAAGGATATGGTTAACCTTGTGCTGGAGGGAGCAGAGGCCAAACGAGCCTATTATCAAGTTCTTTATCGTGAAGGAAAGGATAATTGGCAAGCTCTTTCGCCCAAAAGTTTTAAGCTACCTTTTATCAATCTGGAAAAGGGGGAGGCAGTCAAAGTTATTCTTATCGGTGACGAGCATACTTTTGATGATGCTGATTACGAAGTTCCAGAAAGCCTGAAAGCCAGCAAACTGAACGGCGATTATGTAAATGAATTTCTAAAAAACCTGAGAAAGAGCCCGAACTGGACGCCCGCCAAACCCTTGAGCGCGCTGAAAAACGGCTTTTATCTGGCCCTGGCTATTCGTTATCTCATGGCCAACGAGGACCCCGACCTTGTTTTGTTGCTGGGCGATACCACGGGAATCGGGGCCAATTATCGCTGGGCCAAGTTTGGCTTGCCCGTCACCAACCTGAAGAGTTCCGATTATAACTCGATTGCCCAAATTTTTTGGCTGCGGATGCGCAAACTCTATTCCGCGCTTTCGCCGAGCGTTCCCATATTCATCGTCTTGGGTAATCATGACGGCGAGGAACAATGGAATGCGGCCGCGGCTTATGCGACTTACTGGAGAAAGAAGTATTTTGCTTTGCCTGAGCAATCTACTTATGCCGAGGGAGGTCATCCCGAGGGTAAGTATTATTCCTTTTCCTGGGGAGCGGATAAAAACAACCGCGGCGGGATTCTCTTTGTTGTTCTAAACACCACGGCCTTTACTGGTCCTTCGTATCCGGCCAAGTTGGAACAGTGGACCTTGGGCGAGGAGCAAAGGCTCTGGCTGGAGAAAACGCTGAATCAGGCTGAAAAAGACTGGATATTTCTTTGCTCCCATCATGTTTTAGGTGGCTGGCCGGCCGGCCCTGAAGAGACTCAGCGGGATATTGTCTATGGCCGCGGTCCTTTATTCGTGCCTGAAGACTATAAGGATTACGCTGACCCCGAAAAAATCGAGCAGGTTTGGATAACCAAAAAGGCGCTGGAGAATGGGGCGAGAGCCTTTATCTATGGCCATGACCATATTTTTGCTTCACGCCGGATTGGTTATGGGATGAATAACCTTGACCTGACAGCGCTTTGCGTCGGGTCGACCAAGTATGTAGGGGAAAAAAGTTGGTGGGGCGGCGCTCTCTGGAAAAAACATTATGGTCAGTTTAACCGAGTGCCGCCTGATTTCTGGGGGCCTTCGGGGATAACCCGGGCCACAATCCTGAATAAGGAAGTCAGGTTTGATTATATCCTGACTGGCTGGACAGTTCACTCTAACCTGCCTGAAAGCCTGGTTAAGGAAACGGTGCTGCGGTCGGTCATTCTTTCCAGCCCGCCGGCTCAGCTTGCTTGCGAACCTGATGCCCTTAGCTTTAGAGGAGTGGAGGGAGGCTCTAACCCTGAGGATAAAACTTTAAGGCTTAAAAATGCCGGCTCCGGTCGACTTCAGTTCAGCCTCATCTCGAACGTCTCCTGGCTTAAATTATCCCCGGCCGAGGGCGAAAGTTGGGGTAAAGAGCAAATCATAAAAGCGGGCGTTACCTTAGGGACAATGGAAGAGGGGCGTTACGAAGGGACGGTGGCCGTAGCCAGTGCCCAAGCAAAAAATAGCCCTGTTTTAGTCAAAGTTGAACTCATCGTTGACCCGCCGCCCATCTATCCGCCGCTTAATTTAATCGGGATACGTAAACAGAAGCCGGTTCTGGGAGTCAAAAAAACCATGGTTTTGCTCAGCTGGCAGGCCAACCCGCTGAACAGGAAAATCATAGGTTATCGCATCTATATTTACGGCCAGAAAGGGCAGAGAACTCTCTTGGGCGAGGTGGCGGCCACTAAAAGGAGTTTTCTCGTCGAAAACATTGCCCTTCCGCTTCCCTGGATTTTCGCCGTGGCCGCCGTAGATTATAAGGAAAGAGAAGGGCAGAGGGCAGAAATTATAATTCGCTAAGGCCGCCCTTCCCCAAAGGGGGATTTTCTTAAGGCCGCCGAAGGGCTTTAAACTCGTGGGGCTCGTAGTTAAGGTAAGTTGGAAGGGATTGAGCGCTTGAGGCCCTTTCTAATAGGTCCGAAAGACGTTTCTTATATAAAAGGGCATCATTTTTTGCTCCTTCTGTTCTTTATCTTTTTTCCAGATAAAGCCAGCTCGAATATCATTTAAAGATTAAGAGTGGACTAAACCGGCCAAAAAAGTTAAAACCTCGCTTCGGAAAAGGGGCCTTAATTATGGGCCAAGAGCTCTGCCGGCCCTTCCGTAAACAAAAGACCCGGGCTCTGCTTCCGAACTCCATCGACCAATGAGCCGAGGTCCAATTGACAAGCGAGGGGTTTTTCTATAGAATGCTCAATCATTGTGAGTTAATTAGATGAGTGAAAAAACCGTTCTTGTCGTCGATTATGACGCTCAAAGCCTCGAAACCTTGGCGGGCATCTTTCAGCAGAAAAATTTTCGGATTCTGAAAGCCGCTGACGGTCAGACCGCCTATGATTTATTTAAAAAAGAAAACCCAGACGTGGTTATTTTGGAAGCCATCCTGCCCAAAATGCACGGGTTCGACCTAACTCGCAAGATATTCCAGGAAAGCAACGGTCGAACGCCGGTCATCGTCGTTACTGGCCTTTATCGTGGACCGCAATATCGCCATGAAGCCCTGACCTCTTTGGGGGCGGCTGATTATTTTGAAAAACCCGTCGACGCCGACCGACTGCTAAATTCGGTCCTTAACCTGCTGCGGGAAGAAGAAAGCCTGGAAGCGGATTTGCCCGATTCGCAGATGGTCATTTCCCGGTTGGCCGAGAGAATTAAAAACCGCACCAACCCGGCCGCAAAAAAGACAAGTTAATTTCTTCCCCGAAAGGTTAAAGACTTCAAAAAAAATTTGATTGGCGGGTCTCAATGACTAACCTGTGGACACGGTGCAATAATTGTCAAAAGATTCTTTATAAGCAAGACATTGTGGATAACCTTTATGTCTGTCCTTTCTGCCAATTTCATTTTCGAGTGGAAGCACGAGAAAGGGTGGAGATGCTCCTTGACCCAGGCTCTTATGTTTTTATTGACGATAACATTTATCCCGAAGACCCGCTATCCTTTGAAGATTCCTTGCCCTATGCCGTACGGATAAAGGAGAACCAGGAGAAAACCTCGCTGCCTGAAGCCATCATCACTGCCAGCGGGACAATGGCCGGAATTAAAGTTATCCTTGCGGTGATGGAGTTTGGTTTTATGGGCGGAAGTATGGGGTCGGTGGTCGGGGAGAAGGTGGCTCGGGCCGCTGAAAGGGCTTTAGCCGAGAGGGTTCCCTTACTGGTCATTTCATGTTCCGGAGGAGCCAGGATGCAGGAGGGCGCCCTTTCCCTCATGCAATTAATGAAGACAAGCGCCGCCTTGGCTCGATTGGATGAAGCCGGCATTCCTTATATTTCCATCCTGACTGACCCGACAACCGGGGGGGTGACTGCCAGTTATGCCATGTTGGGCGACCTGAATATTAGTGAGCCCGGGGCCCTCATCGGGTTTGCCGGGCCCCGGGTTATCGAGCAGACCATCAAAGAAAAGCTGCCTAAGGGCTTTCAAAGGGCCGAATTTCTTCTCCAGCACGGCATGCTCGACGAAGTGGTTAGCCGGAAAAACCTCCGTAGTTACTTAATCAGAGTTTTGCGCTTACTTCTCAACCGCTATGAGAAATGAACTACCAGCAATGCCTGGAGTACTTAGACCAAGCCTCTAAGTTTGGGATTAAATTAGGCCTCGAAAACGTCAGTCTTTTACTCGAGGCAGTCGGTTCACCCCAGCAATCTTTTCCCTCGGTATTAGTCGCGGGGACTAATGGGAAAGGCTCGGTCTGTGCCATGATTCACTCGGCCCTGAGGGGCCATGGTTTCCGGGTTGGACTTTATACCTCACCCCACCTGGTCCGAGTTGAAGAAAGAATCAGGGTCAATCAAGATTTAATTTCCTCGGAAGCTTTTTGTGAGCTGCTAAATTTTCTCCGCCATAAAGTCGAGAGCCTGCTCGAGCAAGGCCGAATCAAGTTTCCACCCACCTTTTTTGAATTGTTAACTTGCTTAGCCTTTCTTTATTTTGCTCGGGAAAAAGTGGACTTAGCCGTCTTAGAAGTAGGCCTGGGCGGCCGCTTGGATGCCACTAACGTCGTGAGTCCTGTGGTTTCGGTCATAACAACTGTTTCTCTTGACCATCAGGAGTATCTTGGTCCGACCATAGGTCAGATTGCCGGCGAAAAAGCGGGCATAATTAAGCCCGGAGTTCCGGTTGTCTGCGGCTATCTTCCATCTGCAGCGTTGGAGGTGGTCGAGAGAAAAGCCGCCGAAGTCGGAGCGCCATTAATCAAAGTCTTCGGTCGCGGCCGTTGGTTTAAGCTTCCCGGCGCTGAAAACGTTTATGTTTTTTCTTCTAAGGGCGAAAAATTTATTTTCCGGCCAGGGCTCAGAGGCCAGCATCAGGCCAGAAATGCGGCGGTAGCCATTACGGCCCTCCAGGTTTTGAGTGAGCGCTGGCGACCTCTGGATAAGGCTAAGATTATCGAGGGGATAGAAAAGGTTACTTGGGAAGGCCGTTTAGAGAAAATAGCCGACCGGCCGGCCGTTTATCTCGACGGCGCGCATAACGAGGGAGGCGCCAGGGCTCTGCGGCAGTTTTGGGAAAAGCAGGGCCGACCTTCCATCGTCTTAGTCTTTTCTATCCTTAAAGACAAGGCTATTCGGCGGGTGGCGCGGCAGCTTTTCCCCTTAGCTCAAAAAGTAATTCTTACCTCCATTAATTCCCCGCGCGGCGCTCGGCCAGAAGAAATTTTCCGTTCCGTGGCCGATTTAAATAACCATATTTTGGTGGAACCGGAAGCAGCCAAAGCTCTGGAGCTGGCCAAGAAGCTGGCCGGCGAAAAGGGCACAGTCTTGATAACCGGGTCGCTTTACTTAGTAGGTGAGATAAAAAAATATCTAACAATGGTTCAGGCCGGTCAGCTGTCTTGATATATCCCTTTTTCCCCCAAAGAAGGTGGGAGGAGGCATAATCTATAAGAGCGGTTCGGCTGGCCCCCTTTTCTGGCTGGCTTGAGCCTGGTAGAAAAATCCGTTGAAATTACGGTGTCAGGGCGGTTCAAAAAGAGAGGGAAGAGCTTGTTTTGGCATGGGCTCAACTCCTGCCCCAGCTGCGCTGGCTGAAACACCATGGGAAGTGGGATGGTTACTGGCGCCAGAGAAAAGAAGAATGAGCTTGGCCTGCAGATTAAATGCCCTCACGGAAACAGAGATGCTTACTTCAGGGAGGAAAAGGTTGCTTTTTTAAGGCGAAAATGCTAATTTTTCCTCTATTTAAAGTGAGTTAGCGGTGCTGGCCATAAACGCCACTCTTCTATTAGTTTTTGTCCTAATCTGGCTGACGGTTATTCTTCTAAAAAAGCTCTTTTTTGACCCCCTGCAACAAATCCGGGCCAAACGCGAGGGGCTCTTGGCTGAAGACAAAAAGGCTTGGGAGAGGGCGAGGAGAGAAACTGAAGCCCTGGCCCAAAAGATAGAGGCTGAACTAAAGAAAGCCCGACAAGAAGCCTTGGCCCAGAAACAGCACCTTGAAGCCGAGGCTCTCCAGGCAAGAAGCGAGCTCCTGGCTCGGATGCAGGCAGAATATCGCCAGCAGGTGGCTCAGGCTCGAGAAGAAATTGCCCAGGTAACCAAGGAACTAAAGCAGCAGCTCGAGGGCGAGGTGGAGGCCTTAGCCGCCAAAATAGAAGAGAGATTGCTGAACTAATGAAAAGATTAGCTTTGGTCGGTTGGGCCGGGTTTTTTTTCGCCAGCTTCCTTTTAGCCTCGGAAACAGAGGCCGGCCACCAGGCCTCGGCTTGGGTTGATTTTGCCGGCAAGTTAGTGAATTTCCTGATTCTTTTTGGTGGTTTGGGTTATTTTCTTTATCGACCTGTTCGTTCCTGGATCCGGAACCGCGCTTTCTTGGTGCAAAAAACCTTGGCCGAGGCGGCCTCCGAGCGACAAAAGGCAGAACAGGAATTGAGCCAGTTGACGCAGCGGCTAACCGGGCTTAAAGAGGAGTTGATTCAGCTGAGGCAAAAGGCAGAAGAAGAGGGCCGAAAAGAAAAGGCCCGGATTTTAGCTCTGGCTCAAGAAGAAGCCGCTCGGATTCAGAAGCTCACCGCGCTCGAGGTGGAAGCCCTGACTAAAGGGGCGATTCGCGAGATTAAAGGCTATGCTGCCTCCTTAGCCACGAGCTTGGCTGAAGCCAGAATCAAAGCCAAACTTAGCCCGGCCTTGCACCGGCGGCTGATTCGGCGTTCGATCGAAAGACTGGAAAAACTCCATGAAGGCCCTAATCCTCGTTAAACGCTACGCCCGCGGTTTGGTCGACGCTTGCCGGAGCGAAGCTGAGTTTAATCAGGTTTTGGCCGAGCTGAAAGAAGTGAGCCGCCTTTTTGAGGCCCATCACGAGCTGAAGACTGTTCTCCTGAGCCCGCTCTTACCCCATAGCAAAAAGAAGCAAATCGTCGAGGAGATTGTGGCTAAGTTCCATCTTCTGCCTAAGGTGAAACGATTTTTGTTGCTCCTTAATGAGCACCAGCGATTTCCTCTTTTATCCGAGCTTGTGGCCATTCTTCCTTATGCCTGGAGAGAAAAAAAGGGAATAGTGGTTTTTGAAGTCAGGTCAGCTGTACCGCTGAATGAAGAGGAGACCAAAGAACTCCAGCAAAGGCTGGAGCAGTTAGAAGCGGCGCCGGTTCACCTGGACTTGGTTATCGACCCCGAGGTTTTAGCTGGGTTGCGGCTGAAGAAGGGAAACATCGTTTATGATGCCTCGATTAAGGGCCAGTTAGGCAAGCTAAGGGAAATTTTGAGCGAAGCGTGAGGTTTGACCATGGAAATTAGAGCTGATGAAATAACCAAAATTATCCACCGCCAGATTGAAGGCTTTGAGGCCGAAGTGGATATTCAGGAGGTTGGCACCGTCACCTCAGTGGGCGACGGGATTGCCCGGATTTATGGCCTTGACCGGGTGATGTACAACGAGCTGCTGGTCTTTCCGCGTGAAGTTTATGGGATCGCCCTTAATTTAGAAGAAGATAGCGTCGGCGCCGTCCTCCTGGGTGAAACCCATTTGGTTAAGGAAGGCGACTTGGTGCGGCGGACGCGCCGGATTATGCAAGTTCCAGCCGGCCCGGCCTTGATTGGCCGGGTAGTTAACCCTCTTGGTCAACCGCTCGATGGCCAAGGACCGATTGCCACTGATGACTATATGTATATCGAGCGCTTAGCTCCAGGAGTGGTTGACCGCCTGCCGGTGCGCGAGCCGCTGCAGACTGGCATCAAAGCCATCGATGCCATGATTCCCATCGGCCGCGGCCAGCGCGAGCTCATCATCGGCGACCGGCAGACGGGTAAAACGGCCATTGTTCTGGATACGATTATTAATCAAAAGGGAAAGGACGTTATTTGCATTTATGTCGCCATCGGCCAAAAGCAATCGACAGTCGCTCAGGTCATCAAAGTTTTAGAGGATTTCGGGGCCATGGATTATTCTATCGTGGTCGTCGCGGCCGCTTCCGACCCCTCGCCGCTTCAGTACTTAGCTCCTTATAGCGGCTGTGCCATGGGCGAATATTTCCGCGACCGCGGCCAGCATGCCTTAGTTATCTATGATGACCTTTCCAAGCATGCGGCGGCTTACCGAGAAATTTCGCTCCTCCTCCGCCGGCCGCCGGGAAGGGAGGCCTATCCTGGCGATGTTTTCTACCTTCATTCCCGGCTTTTAGAAAGAGCGGCCAAGCTCAATGACGAACTGGGCGGCGGGTCGCTCACCGCTTTACCGATCATCGAAACCCAGGCCGGCGATGTTTCGGGCTACATCCCCACCAATGTTATTTCCATTACTGACGGCCAGATTTATTTAGAGCAGGAGCTTTTTAATGCCGGCATTCGTCCAGCGATTAACGTGGGGATTTCAGTGTCGCGAGTTGGCGGCAGTGCTCAGATTAAAGCCATGAAACAAGTGGCGGGAAAACTTAGGCTGGACTTGGCTCAGTATCGGGAGCTGGCGACTTTTGCCCAATTCGGCACTGAGCTTGACCGAGCCAGCCAGGCTCAGCTCGACCGAGGCCGCCGGCTCACTGAAGTACTTAAACAGGAGCAGTACCAGCCGCTGCCCGTGGAGAAGCAAATTATCATCATTTATGCTGGCAACCGGGGTTTTCTGGATGAATTTCCCGTCGAAAAAATAAAGCTCTATGAGAAGAGGCTTTACGAATTTTTGGAAAGGGAAAAACCCGAAATACTCCAGGCCATCGCCGAAAAGAAAGAGGTCAGCCCCGAGCTTGACGAGTTGGTGGCCGCGGCCCTGAAAGAATTTAACGCCCGTTTCCACCAGGAGATAGGTTAAATCCATGCCCGCTCTCCTTGATTTGCGCCGTCGAATCCGGAGTATCCGGAACACCCAACAGGTGACCCAGGCGATGAAAACAGTGGCCACCGCCAGGTTTAAAAAATTCCAGCGCTTAGTCATGGAGGGCCGGCCCTTCTGGCATCAGGAGCCGCCGGTTTTAGCGCGCTTAATTAGCTGGGCTTCGGCCGTGGAATCTGTCTACACCGAAAGGCGGCCAGAAAAGAGAATTCTGGTGGCCGTCGTCACTGCCGATAAAGGCCTCTGCGGCGCCTTCAACAGCAATCTTTTAGCCCGGGCGGAATCATTTTTGGCCGAAAAGACAAGGCCGGGTGTTAAGGTGGAATTGCTCCTCCTGGGAAAAAAGGCAGTCCATTTTTTTAAACGCCATCCTTTCCCGCTTTTCCTGACCGTCGGGGAAAAGGTCGACCGCTTGCCAGCTCAGGAGATAGCGAAATTGGCCCGGGAAATAATTAATTTATATTTAATCTATAGAATTGATAGTTTTTATATTATTTATAACGAATTTCGCTCTATCTTAGCGCCGCAAATAACCATCCTTAAGCTCCTGCCGCTGGCGCCGGCACCGGCGGGCGAGAGAGGCGAGTTAGAGCCGGATTGGGAACCAGGGGCTCAATGGTTAGTGGAGCGGTTAATACCTCTTTATTTGGAGCGACAGCTCTGCCATGCCCTCTCAGAATCGCAAGCGGCCGAACAAGCGGCCCGAATGATGGCCATGGAAAATGCCACCCGCAACGCTGAGGATTTAATCTCCCACTTGATCCTCGTCATGAACAAAATTAGGCAGGCGGCCATCACCAAGGAGCTGCTGGAAATCATGACGGCGGTCGAGGCTCTGCAAAAGGGCTAATCAACTCGAAGATTTAGAGGAGGTAGACTATGGACCCAGAAGAAAAAGCGGAAAGAATCGGCCGGGTCGTCCAGGTTATCGGCCCAGTGATTGACGTGGAATTCAAGGGAATGGAGCTGCCCGAGATTTATAACGCCATCCGCATAACCAGCGAGGGTTTTGATACGCCTCTCGCCGTCAACGTTATTGCCGAGGTAGAACAGCACATCGGCGAGGACAGGGTGCGTTGCGTTTCCATGCATCCGACAGATGGTTTGGCCCGCGGCATGAAAGCCTACGACCTTGGCCGGCCCATCGAAGTGCCCGTCGGTGAGGAAACGTTGGGCCGGCTGATGAATGTGGTCGGCGAGCCGGTGGACCATTTAGGGCGGATAGAAACCAAAAAGAAGTACCCGATTCACCGCCTTCCCCCACCTCTGGCTGAACAGAGCACTAAGCTCGAGATGTTCGAAACCGGCATCAAGGTCATCGACCTCATCCAGCCCTTCCTTAAAGGAGGGAAAATAGGCCTTTTCGGCGGGGCTGGCGTGGGTAAAACGGTCATCATCATGGAGCTTATCCACAACGTGGCCATGAAGCATGGCGGTTATTCAGTTTTCGCTGGAGTAGGCGAAAGAACCAGGGAAGGCAACGACCTCTGGTTGGAGATGAAGCGTTCAGGAGTTATTAGTAAAGCGGCCCTGATTTACGGCCAGATGACTGAACCGCCTGGTGCCCGGCTGCGGGTGGGGCTGGCCGCGCTTTCGGTCGCCGAATATTTCCGCGACGAGATGGGGCAGGATATCCTTCTTTTTATTGACAATATCTTTCGCTTCGTTCAAGCCGGAAGCGAGGTCTCGGCCCTTTTGGGCCGGATGCCTTCGGCCGTCGGCTATCAACCCAATTTAGCCACGGAGTTGGGTGAGCTGGAGGAGAGGATTACCTCCACCAAAAAAGGCTCGATTACTTCGGTGCAAGCGATTTATGTGCCCGCCGATGATTTTACTGACCCTGCTCCAGCGACCACGTTTTCCCACCTCGATGCCTCGACTAACCTCTCGCGGGCTTTGACCGAGATGGGCATTTACCCGGCAGTTGACCCCCTGACTTCCTATTCCCGGATCCTCGACCCGCGGGTGGTGGGCGAAGAACATTATTATGTGGCCCGTAAGGTTAAAGAAATCCTCCAGAGATATAAGGACCTGCAGGATATTATTGCCATCTTGGGAATAGAAGAGCTTTCAGAGGAGGATAAGCTGATTGTCGCCCGGGCTAGAAAGATTCAGCGTTTTCTTTCCCAGCCTTTCCACGTGGCCGAAGAATTCACGGGCCGGCCAGGACGTTATGTGCCGGTCGAGGAGACGGTGCGCGGGTTTAAGGAGTTGGTAGAGGGAGTTCATGACGATAAGCCGGAACAAGCCTTCTACATGGTGGGAACGATTGACGAAGCGATGGAAAAAGCCAAGGAGCTCCGAGCGGCATGAGCCCGGAAAGCGGCGAGAAGCTCCGGCTTCGGGTTATTACTTCTAAACAACTGCTGGTCGACGAGCCGGTGGAGGCAGCGGCCCTTCCCGGGCTGGAGGGAGAAGTGGGGATTCTTCCAGGACATCGGCCGCTGATTCTTGGGCTGGGAACTGGCTCGCTAAGCTACCGTCATGGGACAAAGGAGAACCGCTTGTCTATTAGCGGGGGATATGCCACTATATCAGCAAGGGAAGTAATTGTCTTTACTGAGCTCAGCCAGGATGAAAAAGTTGACGCAGCTGAAAAGGGATGACGAAACCCTCGATACCTTCTACCACGGCCGAATTCTTGTCCTGCAGAAAAAGAAGGGGTACCGGTTTTCAGTGGATGCGCCCGTGCTGGCCGATTTTATCGAAACTCGCGAAGGGGAAGAAGTTCTGGAGATTGGCGGCGGTTGCGGCATCATCTCCCTGCTTCTCAGCGAGAAACCTTTCTGCCACCTTACCTGCCTGGAAATTCAGCCCGCCCTGGCCGAGCTGGCCCGGCGCAATGTCCGTCTCAACGGGCTGGAAGAAAGGATAACAGTCATCGAAGGAGATATCAGGTTTTACCAACCGGGGAAAAAATTTGCCGTTGTTTTTTCCAACCCTCCTTATTTCCGGGTCAGGTCGGGCTGGCTTGGACATAATGAGGAAAGGGCTATTGCTCGGCATGAAACGGCGGTTACGGCGAGGGATATTATGGGAAAAACAGCCGAGCTTTTGGAGGCTGAGGGCCGCAGTTACTTCATTTATCCCATTAATCGCTACCAGGAAATCATGGAGCTAATTAAACATTACGGCCTGAAGCCGTGGCGCCGACGGCTGGTTTTACCCAAGGCTGACCGGCCGCCGCGGTTTTTCTTGGTTGAGGCTGGCTATCTTGACCGGCCAACAAAGGAGATGCCGCCGCTTATTTTGTTCGGGCCTGACGGAGCGTATACCGCCGAGGCCAAAAGAATCTTTGCGGGGGAAAGACCTGAAGCCCGCGGGGAAGAAAAACAGGGCCAAAACCAGGTTAAAAGGCGGTCCAGGAAAAAGAAAGAAGGTCAAGGTGAGAGCTGGCCAATAAACCGGCGAGAAATCCCTAAAGGGAACCAAGGAAGTAGCCGGGGGGAAGACCGCGGGCGAAATCGGGGAGAAAGCCGTGCTTAGACTTTTGGCTAATTTAAAAGAGCTTTATCGTTACCGGGTTCTCGTCCAAAGCTTGGTTGTCCGGGAGCTTAAAGCTCGCTACCGGGGGACGGTGCTTGGCTTTCTCTGGTCTTTTTTTAACCCGCTGCTGCTGATGATTGTTTATACTGTTGTCTTTGGCTTCATCATCAAGCCCCGCGACCCCGCCTTTGGCGGCTCGCCCTGGCTTTATGCTCTTTTCCTTTTTAGCGGTGTCCTGCCGTGGACCTGGTTTTCTTCGTCGTCCCTCGAATCAGCTAATGTTCTTATGATTCATGGGAATTTAATCAAAAAAATTCTTTTCCCCGCCGAAGTTCTACCTCTGGTCGTAGTTACCAGCAATTTTGTTCATTTCTGTTTCGGCCTGCCGATTCTTTTACTCTTTGTGCTTATTTTCGGCAAGTCCTATACTGTTTATCTTCTTTTCCTGCCTCTGGTGATGCTCGTCCAGTACATTTTTACTCTGGGTTTCGGAATGTTGATTTCCTCGCTCACCGTGCATTTTCGGGATATCAAAGATATTTTGGCTAATTTGCTTACCTTTTGGTTCTTTGCGACGCCGATTGTTTATCCTATGACCTTTGAGACCATTACCCGTTCCCGGACCTTACGGGTCTTCCTTAACCTTAACCCGATGACGCATATCATGCAGGGTTATCAGTACAGTGTCTTTTATGGCCGGCTTTTGCCCTGGAAAAGACTGGGCGTAACCTTGGGAGTAGCCATTATTCTTTTCCTTATCGGCTATTATATTTTTGACCGACTCCGGGATTCCTTCCCCGAGGAGGTGTGAAGTTGTACGCCATCGAAGTGGAGAATCTGACACGGATTTACCAGAAATATTCGGCGCGGCATCGTTTTCAGACTTTTAAGAGCGCCTTGATTAAAGGGGATTTATTCCGGGCGTTAAGGCCAGATGAGTTAGTAACGGCGCTGGCTGGCCTCAGCTTCAAAGTCCATAAAGGGGAAACCTTTGGCCTTATCGGGGAGAATGGTTCGGGTAAAAGCACGCTCCTGAAAATAATTGCCGGCATTGTCAAGCCCACGTCAGGAGCGGTGAAGACGGACGGCAAGATTTCAGCCCTCATTGAGCTGGGCGCCGGCTTTCATCCCGAAATTTCGGGCCGGGAAAATATTTTTATTAACGGCATCATGCTCGGTCTATCCAAAAAAGAAATTCAGGAGAAATTTGACGAGATTGTGCGCTTTGCGGAGCTCGAGGATTTTATCGACGCGCCGGTGAAAACCTATTCTTCGGGCATGTATATGCGGCTCGGGTTTTCGATTGCGATTAACGTTAATCCTGATATTTTGCTGGTGGATGAAGTGCTGGCGGTGGGCGATGCCGCCTTTGTCCCTAAGTGCTTAGACCGAATTGATGATTTCCGGCGCCGCAAGAAGACGATTCTTTTTGTCAGCCACGACTTAGCGACGGTCAAGAAAATTTGCGACCGAGTGGCCTGGCTCAAGTCAGGCCGGATCATGACCATTGGTGAGCCCAGCCGGGTGGTGGATGCTTATTTGCAGGACGTGGTGGAGAGACAGGAGCGGGAGTTTGAGCGTCGGCAGGAGGAAATCCGCCGGCAGACGGAAATAAGGAAAAAAGAAGAGTTGCGGGCTGAGGCTTCTCGGCCTGGCGAGCAAGAACCGCTGGAAAGCGAGCGACGGCCAGAGACAGGGAGAGGCGAAGAGAGGCGGCCAGAGGAGGAAGCGAGAGAACAGGAGCGACGCGAGCAGCGCTGGGGAAAGAGGGAGATTGAAATTACCAAGGTAACGCTAAAAAACCTTCAGGGCCAGGCCAAGCATGTTTTTTCGCCCGAAGAGGGCATGGTTATCGAGATGGAGGTGGTGGCCTATTCGCGAATTGAGGACTTTGTTTTCGGGATTGGAATTTTTAATTCTCAGGGAATTTGTTGTTATGGCACCAATACGCACTTAGAAGATTATACGCCGGTCTCCATCGAGGGTGAGGGTAAGGTTATTTGTCGCCTGGAAAAGCTTAATCTGATTAATGGCACCTATTATCTTGATGTCGCCACCCACAAGCGTGACGGTTACCCCTACGATTATCATCGTAACCTTTACACCTTCCTGGTTTCTTCCACCTACCGGGATGAAGGAATAACGCGCTTACCGCACCGCTGGGAAGTGAGTCCGAATATCCAGCTTAAACCTCCCGAGAGAAAAGTTAACCTAGATTAAATTTCATGAACCGCGGCTCATATATTAAATAATAAAGGGTTAGGCTGGCTTAAGATATGTTTTGGCGACAAGATTTACCGACCAGGCCCAGGAGTTTCTTTAACAAGATTGTCTCAATTGACCATCCTTGGGGCCGAAAAGCATTTTGGGAGGACGATTTAGGATGGCTAAACCTTAAATCGACGCTTCCGCCATCCTATGCTTATCTTTCCAATCAGCCCCGCCAACAGGGGGTAGAAGCGAAGGGATTCTCTGGCCAATGGTGATGGGAAAAAAGAAAAGCAGCGCCAAAGTTATCCTTAATTGGAAGGAGTTACAGCGTCGCCGCGAAAAATGGCGGAGTCAAGGTAAGAAGGTGGTTTTTACCAATGGATGCTTTGACCTGCTTCACGCTGGTCATGTTTATCTTTTTAAAGAAGCCAGAAAGCGAGGCGATATTCTTATTGTGGCCGTCAATTCTGATAGTTCGTTGCGGCGTCTAAAAGGCCCGTTGAGGCCAGTCTTTCCTCTGAAGGAAAGATTAGAAGTTTTAGCGGCCATCGAGTTTATAGACTTTCTTACGGTCTTCAATCAGGATACGCCGCAGAAGATTATCTCGCTTCTCCGGCCGGACGTTCTGGTCAAGGGAGGCGATTGGCCGGCCGACCAGATTGTCGGACGCCGAGAGGTCGAAGAAGCGGGCGGCCGCGTTGTTCTCGTTCCGTACCTCGAGGGCTTTTCCACCACCAATTTGCTCCAAAAAATCTCTTCTGATGCCCAGTTATCTTCATCCCCCGGGTCGCGTCGGTAGCCTCGAACGCTGTACCAATAAAGTCGGAAGAGACAAATTTATTTTTCGAGAATGACGACGGCAATGGCCAAGTCCTGAAGATGGGTGAGGGAAAGGTGGAGCCGAATAATACCGTGTTCTTCGGCGAGAGTCTTGGCGCGGCCATGAAGAAGGAGTTCCGGTTTGCCGCGGCTATCATGAGTGACTTCCACATCCTTCCAGGTCACACCTAACTGTCTCCCTGTAGCCAGAGCCTTCATAAAGGCTTCTTTAGCCGCAAAGCGGGCGGCATAATGCAAAGCCCGCGTCTTTTTCCGGTCGCAATAAGCAATTTCTTCCAGGGTAAACACTTTAAGGGCGAAGCGGTCCTGGGTTTCGGCAAGGAGCCGCTCGACTCTTTTGGTTTCGATGGCGTCAATCCCGATTCCAAAAATCATTAATTTAGCCTCTGCTTAGGGAAGAGGGAAAATTTTAAACCCCGCTTCTCTTCCCTGTCAATTATCTGTGGCCTCTTTCGCAAAAATTGTGGTGATTTATTGGGCTTATAACGGCTGTATTTCTTTTAAAAACAATGAGATATAAAATTTTAACCGAGTCAAAAAGGCCTTTCAAAATTAAAGGATGATTTATTCTCATTCTACCCCTTAAAAAGGGACTAAAGAAGGGTTTTATAAAGTCCGTCCTTTATCCTGATACAAGCGCTTATCTAAGCGAAAAAAATGGCTAAATACTCATGATAAAAAAGCGCTAAATCCACCACCCTTTTTAAAAATGAGCCGCCTTTATAAAGCCCGATTTTTCTCCTAATAGAAAATTTCTTGGAACCAAAAAACGCTAAATATTTAAGATAAAAGCTTCTTCCGACTTTCTTGTGGGTAAAAATATGATATTTGGATGTCCATTTTAGCGAATTTTCCTCAGGCTGGTTTGTTGCCCATGAGGCTAATTAAAATGATCCTCTTCCATCTTGTATGAGTTAGGCTCGGAGATGTTCAGGATGGCCTCGCTCCCACTCAGGTTTTTAACGCCGTTTCGTCTTCGGCCTTCTCGGCGCCTGCGGAACTCGCCTCCCGGTTCATAGACATAGCTCGGAAGTCCCTCGCCCCCTTTGGCCTCTCCGTTTGTCCTGTTCAGGCTCAGACATCCTCGGCGCCCAGAGGTTCCCTCGAAGGCCGATTCGGCAAGGCTAAACCTTCCATAGTCGCTTCTGCCATCGCGAACTCAGCTTTCGAACCAACCCATATAAAATGGAAGAGAAACATTAAAATAAACCCGATAAGATATGATAACGACATAGGCATTTTGCTTTTTAAACTCGTTTAAGGCTGTTCATTAAAAGGCTCCCCATGGGCCTAAAATTCTCCAGGTTTAGCCTCACCAAACGCAGAGGTTCCAGATAAAAAGGGCTAGAGGCAGCGCATTTTTTAAGGACAAGGCTTATCTATTCACGGCCGTAAGCAGAAAATTAACCAACGCTGTGGTTAGGGCCAAAGGCTAAAAATATCGCGATGATCTGAGGACCTGCCTCCGCAGGGGTCTTATGGCCGGTCCTAATCTCCTTAAATTTGGGCATCGGTACTTCGTTCAATTAAAACAGCCCGGAGATGAGGCTGAATGAAAATAGGCTGGCTCGAGCTGCTGGCTTTAGCCCAATAATTTTCTTTTCTGGCGGCAGCTTGACTGCCTTTTCGTAGAGAAAAAGCGAAGCTTTAGTTCTTATTTTGGCAATTTTACCCAGCGCCTTCTCGCTCCTTTGCCGGAGACCTGAAGCACTCCTTCCTTTTTTAAATCAGCCAATACTTTCCGTAAATTCCTCTTCTCATGTGGGGCGAAAATATTTTCCCAGTCTTCTCTGGTAAATTCATCCGGCAATTCCCTCAGCACTCTTTCTCTTATTTCGAAATAGCTACCGCCTTTAAAATCAAGCGGGAGCTCATATTTAGCCAGAGCTTCGTTGACTCCTGCTGGCAACTTATCCTCTTCGTGGGCCGGGATAGCCGTAAAGAATCTCAGTGTCCATTCCCGAGCCAGCTTTCGGTTGCCGGCAAAGATGATTTTTAAATCCGGATGGAGGGCTTGGATTTCGGCCAGCGCTTTGGAGGTAAAAGACGGCGTATAAAACTTTAATTTTTTGGGATTTAGGAAGTCGCCATAATTGGCTTCGATAACCAGGGCAGAGTAGCGATAGGCTTCAAGCTCGCCGAGCCTCTGATGAAGAACCGGCATCCGGCCGAACTCACCCAGTAAATTCTCAAAAGTCTTGCGTTCGACAATAGCTCTAATGCTCTCTTCAGAGAACAGAGCATAATCTCCGACTGGCAGCTTCTTCCTTTCGACAATACATCCGGGAAAGCTCCAAGGATAGCGTTCGTTTTTATCGATGATGATGCGCAGCTGCGGTGAGCCCCTCGTGGTCAATTTGACCTTAAGCCGTCTTTGCCCAAGGGCCCTCTGCGTTCGCCAGAAAATCTGCTCATATTCGCCTTCTTTTCGCTTATACTTTTTCTTCAGAAAGAGGAATTCGCATCTTTTGTTAGTAGGTCGGTCCAGGACCACAGCCAATCTCTTGCCATACCTTTTGAGAGAAATTACCGGGATTTTTTCTATTTCCTCACCAGAACGTGAGTATCCTTCTGGCTCTTCTCGCAGACAAAAGATGTGACCTTTGGTGCCCGGCCATCTGTCCTGAACCCGCAGGGAAAGAAGATTTTCCTCACCCTTTTTTATTCTTATCCTATAGGGGAACTTGGGATTGTCAGTGGCTTCCAAAATCCAAAAAGTCGATTCCACGGCTGCCTTAAGTTTTTATCTCCAATACTGTCCAAGCACTCGCTTCTAATCAATTATAATTTCGAGGGGAAAAAATTTAAATACAAAATGAAAGAGAGGCGAGAAAAGAAGGGGAAGTTTATTCCTGTTCCTCCCCTCTGTTTGGCTCTTCCGAAAAATTCCCGTGACCTATTGGGCTTATAACGGCTGTGTTTTCTTTAAAAACAATAAGTTATAAAATTTTAACCGACTCAAAAAGGCCTTTCAAAATTAAAGGATGATTTATTCTCATTCTAACCTTTAAAAGGGGACTAAAGAAGGGTTTTATAAAGCCCTTCCTTTACCCTAATACAAGCGCTCATCTAAGCGAAAAAAATGGCTAAATACTCATGATAAAAAAGCGCTGAAAACGCCACCCCTTTTAAAGATGAATCTTTCTGTTCATAATTTGTTTACTATTAAAAAATCAGGAACTTCCGGGTTTGTTGTGGATAACCCTGGAGAATTAAAGGCGCCAGATGGGCTGTAGGCAGCGTTTCGACGCCCAGTTTGAGAAGAAACGCTCTCGGGTCGCTGTCGGAGCTTATTTATATTCATCTAATTAGCCTCTTGGTCATAAAAAGGCCTGAGGCGAATTGGCTAAAAGGCGGGTTCAGATATCTTACTTTTGCCCACAAGAAAGTCGGAAGAATCAATAAATAATAGGCGACGGCTACTGTTGTCTTCCTTTTCTAATTTCTTAAATATCAACAGGTCATTAAACAATGAATGGTTTCCAAGGGAAGTCTCCCTATTTTTCGGCTTTTTCCCGTGGGCTCAATTTATCAATTTTCATCTTTAAACCCGCATTGGAGGAGATTCTGCCAGCAGCTCCGGGTGGGGATAGGGGAAAGATTCCGGTTTAAACGAGGTAGCCAAGGCCGGCAATAAGCATGAGATTTGAAGGGGCCACATTTGGTTACATAATTAAGAACGGACTCATAGGCTTAAAATGGTATTGGCCTCTCTTTATTTTTTTCTGGAAGAGGTTATTGCCCCAGTCTTAGTGGTTGCGGAAGCCGGCTTGGAGCTGGGCCATGAACCAGGCCCAGAGCTTTTTATGGAACTCCAGGCTCGGCGGAGAATTTTCTAAAATAGAGTAGGGGCTTCTAAGCTCTTTATCTTCTGGTCGGAAACGAAAGCGGGCTTGTTTTTCCCAGAGAACCGGAAATTCGGGATGAAACTGAAGGGCCAGCACATGGCGGAATTGCTCGTGCTCAAAGGCCTCATTTACCAGGCCGTCGAGTGAGGTAGCGATTACCTTAAAGTCTTTCCCCAATTTTTTCACTTGCTGATGGTGGGCGCTCAGGACCCTTGGTTGAGCCTGGGAGGAGAAGCCCATTTCGCGGCAAAATTTGCCGTCAGGCCTGAGCTGCAGGCGATGAAGTTCGTAGGGGAAATATTTATTTTTGAAATCAGGGTAGAGAAGGCGATAGGGGTTAGTGTGCCAGGCCACCTCGCCCAGAGCCATGAGGTCCTCAACAGTTGTCTTGCCGTAGATTTCCCAGCTTATATCCTGGGTTAAGCGGCCGCCTGTGGCCACGTTCATGGTCTGGCCGCCCAGGCAAATGCCTAAGATAGGGTAATCTGGCCTGGAGGCCAGCAGCGGCTCAAAGCTTTCATCTTGGTAGCCGCCAAGAAGATGAAAGACAGCGGAAAGCTCTAAATAATGCCGCCAGGGGTCTTCAATTTGCGTCAAAAGTAAAGTTTTTTCTCCGTAAAGAGACGGTGGAATATCCGGGCCGCCAAAAAAAATCAGGCCATGAGATTTCTGAAAAATGGTGGTCAATTCCTGGGTCCAGGCATTTTTCTTATAGAGGTCCGTGGCCGCCACTTCCGCCTCGACCCGATGGAAATGGAAGTTGTGCCAATTTTTTTCTTTAAGAAGCCGAAGGGATTCAGCGTAGTTCGTTCTCTCCTGAGAATGGAAAACCCCCACCACCACCACATGGCTTAAATCAATAAAACCATTCTCCTGCAACGCCAGGAGGGCTCGAAGCGTCCCCGCCGACGGATAGAAAATAACCAGGCGGAGCTCGGCGCTGGCGTCAGGTGCATGGTCAAAATATCTTTCCGTCGGTTGAGAATAAAGGTGATGAATGAACAGGGGGCTTAACAGAAAAAAGACGACCGCCAGTCGGATTGCATTAACCAACCTGGAACTGGCTAAAATCGGCCGCTTTTTCCGAGATTCGCATGGATAGAAATCATTACTGAGACGGTCATTTTTTAGCACTTTTGGCCTCCTTGTTTTCTCGATGAGCCCTTTAAGCCGCCAAGCTCAGAGCAGCTCGAGTTAAAAGCACGGCCGCCAGGTCAATTTTATAGGCATTTTCGGCGAGCGGTCTGGCTTCTTTAAGAGCCTCAGCGGCAGCTGCGGCGGCAGCCTTTTCGGTTAGCTTTCCCTGCTCGATTCTTTTCTCAAAGGCGGGAAGACGCCAAGGAACTGGAGCCACTCCGCCCAAAACAAAATGTGCCTTGGTCAAGGTGCCACCCTGGAGCTCGGCGGCCGCGGCCACAGAAACGACGGCAAAATCCCAGCTGCCCCTTTCAGTCAATTTATAATAGGTGCTTCTTAGACGAGGCGACGGGTTGGGCAATACGATTTCCGTTAAGATTTCTCCTGGCTGCAGAATATTTTCCTTGCGAACCGAAACTGAAGGAAGCGTAAAGAAATCGGCCAGAGGTAGTTCTTTTTCCCCGGCTGGCGAGGCAATTTTAGCTCGGGCCTCAAGGCTAATTAAAGCCGGGGCCAAGTCAGAGGGATGAACTATGTTGCAGAGGCCGCCACCAAAAAGAGCGTGGTATTTATTCCTGCCCTGGGCGGCAAAACAGCGGCTCCCGCCTTTTTTCCGACAGATAAAGAGAGGGTCACGAAAATACCAGCAGCGCGGCCGCTGACACAAATTCCCGCCGACAGTGCCCACGTTCCTTAGCTGCGGCGAGCCAATGGCTTGGGCCGCTTGCTTTAAACCGGGGAAGTTTTTTTGAATCACCGGGTGTGTGGCCAAGTCGTTGATGGTGGTTAAGGCGCCAATTCGGAGCGCGGCTTTATCCTGGTTAATCGATGCCAGTTCCTTTATTCTGGAAAGGTCGATGACGACCTCAGGATTCAAGATTTCATCTTTGAGCAGGCTAAATAAATCTGTTCCGCCGGCCAGGACTGCTACGGACCCATCAGCCTTGGCCAGAAAAGCCATGAGCTCCTTTAGATTTTGGGGTTCAGCCAGTTGAAAGTTCTTCATGGCTCGGCCTCCTTTGCTTTTAGAGTGGAAAGAATTATCTCCGGGGTCATTGGAATTTGGCGGGGATGAGTGCCTAAAGCGTTGTAAACCGCATTAGCCACAGCCGCGGCAATTGGAATCCGGGGTGGTTCGCCCAACCCTTTTGAGCCGAGGTTGTTGACCCTCGGGTCAGGCGAATCGACAAAAATAGGGATGATTTCGGGAATATCAGAGAAGGCGGCGATTTTATAATCAACCAAGTTGGTCGTCACGCATCGGCCTTCATTATCATCCATCAGGCGCTGCTCGAAGAGGCTGGCGCTTAGGCCTTGGGCAACGCCGCCCACCACCTGGCTTTCGGCTGTCAGTCGATTAACTACCCGGCCAACTTCATGAGCCGCAACTACCTTCACCACCCGAACCTTGCCTGTTTCTATGTCCACCTCAACTTCGGCAAAATGAGCACCAAAAGAATTATAGGCAAAGCCGGCGGGTAGGTCTGACCTTTCACCGTGAAAAACAGTAACACGGCGCAATTCCCTGACCACTTCGCCAAAGGAAATAGAGTTTTCAGGCTTGGCTTTATCAAACAGGCGGTGTTCCCCGATTTCCACGTTCTCTGGCGGGCAATTGAGCTTCTTGGCGGCGATGGCTTTAAGCCGGGCCGCGGCCTTTAAGGCGGCATCGCGAAAAGCTGGGCCGACAGAAGGAGTTGTCTGGCTGCCGCCAGAAGAAGGCGCCCAGGGAAAATCGGTGTCGCCGATTCTTATGGTTATGTCCTGGGGTTCAAGGCCAAGAGTATCAGCAATGATGGTCGCAATATAAGTTCTTGTCCCGCCACCCAAATCTTGCGTTCCACAAATGGCCTCGATAGCGCCGTCAGGATAGACCTTTAGGTCAGCGATGGTTCCTGGAACCCCGGCGCCCCACCATATCTGGGTAGCCATTCCTATGCCCCGCCGAATCTTCCCTTTCGTCTGGCCAGGGGTTTGATTCCGTCTGGACCAGCCAATGGCTTCGGCGCCCAGGCGATAGCATTCAAGCAGGCCCTTGGAAGAGTAGGGCAGGCCGGTATCGCCAAGGTTTTTCTCGCTGTAGTTTTTGCGGCGCAGCTCAAGAGGGTCAAGGTTCAGGGCCGCGGCCAGCTCCTCAAGGAAGCTCTCCAAGGCAAAAGTCCCTTGGACATGACCAGGAGCGCGGGTCGGACGGGAGGCACAGGTGTTGGTGAATACAGAATATTCTTCCACTAAAACGTGGGGGCAGCGATAAATATCGATTAAGGGTTCCGAGCAGCGGTCGCCCCGGCCCACGCCGCCGCCGGTATAATTTTTCAGGTGGAGGAAAGTCAGGGTTCCATCTTTTTTTGCCCCGCCGCGGATAGTGATTAGAGCTGAAGGCCTGTTACCCACACAGTAAGCATTTTCCCGCCGGCTAAGGACAATTTTTACCGGCCTTTGAGCTTCCTTGGCTAAGAGAGCAGCGGCCACAGTATGGTCGTTAAGGCCAAGTTTCGAGCCAAACCCTCCGCCCATATATTTCTTGATGACCCTGACCTGGCTGGCGGGAATATTGAGAACCCGGGCTAACTGGTCTCGAACGCTGAAAATCGCCTGAGTTGAATCCCAGACATTTAGACGGCCATCTTTCCAATAGGCGATACTGGCGTGGGTCTCAGCTGGATGGTGGACCTCGATAGAGGTGTGATAAGTGCGCTCGATAACCATATCGGCTTGGGCTTCGCCCTCCTTAATATTGCCCCTGGTGTATTCGAATAGCTTCTGGACATTGGGTGAGTCCAGAACCTGGGGAGCGCCGTCTTCCATCGCCTTTTTTTCGGAGACAACAAAGGGCAGGACCTTGTATTCTACCTGAATCAGCTGGGCCGCTGCGGCAGCCGTGGCCTCGTCGACGGCCGCTACTGCCGCTATTGGTTCCCCAATATACCTGACGCGGCCGCTGGTCAGTTTTACCGCCGCCATAACTCCAGGTAAACGAAGAGCAGGCGAAAGGTCGACGCTCACTACCTCGGCTGCGGCATGGGGCGAGCGAAGGATCTTGCCGTAGAGCATGCCCTCAAAATGGAGGTCATGGGTATAAGGAGCCTTTCCCGTAACTATTAACCGGCCATCGACGCGAGTTATTTTCTGGCCAACATAACGGAATTCGCCAGGAGCCGCCGACACCGCCTCGGCTTGGCCCTCTTGCTTCGCCGCTTGTTCAAGGTAGGCAAAACCATCTAACTCTGTTTTTGGCGCTTTCATAGGACACCTCCTTTCTGCGAGGCTAAGGCCTTGACCGCGGCCAAGATTTTAACCTGGTTCCCGCAGCGGCAGAGGTTCCCGTTGAGACCGACCTTGACCTCTTCCAGGGAGGGCGAAGCCTTCTGGCGGAGAAGGGCCAGAGTGGCCATGATAAATCCGGGGGTACAGAAGCCGCATTGGTAAGCGTCGTGGTCGATAAAAGCCTGCTGAACTGGATGGAGCTTATCTCCCTGAGCTAAGCCCTCGACCGTCAGCACACTTTTGCCGTCAACTTTGAAGGCGGGATAAAGGCATGAGTAAACGGCTTGATTATTGACCAGAACTGTGCAGCCACCGCAGGAACCGTGGTCGCAAAGGCGTTTCGTTCCCGTCAGCCGGAGTTTTTCTCTTAAAAGCTGCAGCAAGGTTTCTCTGGGCTCGACTTCCACAGAAACCTGTTTTCCGTTTAGCTCAAAGTTTATAGTTTTTTTCCCCAGAAGAGGTAAAGGGGCTTCCTGGCGCGCAGGTAGACCTGAAGCCGGCCTTAAAAGGCCGGTGGTGATAGCTGTGCCCACTGCCCCGCCGCCAATTCCCTTGAGGAAATCGCGGCGAGATATGCCTTTTTTAGTTTTGCGGTTCGATGAAGACATGACTTCCTCCTCGATTAGAGCTTGGGCCAGCCGTGCCAGACAACGAGAAGGGCTAAACCAGTTACCAAGGAAGCTGGCGCCACCAAACGGCGAATCCAGGGACTGGCCAAAGGAGACCAGGCCTTTTCTTCTAAGGCTGCGAGGCTCTGGCTGACCGCCCTCCCGGCAGGATAGCTCAAGGCCGAAAGAGCCACGGCCAGCGGTGCGTAATAAAGGGAAAGGGGATAATTGGTCCCGGGATAGACGCAAGCCGGGATACCAGTAGCATACTTTACGAGGGGAAACAGATTAACGGCTGTCAAGGCAGTAAAGACTCCCGCCATAGCCTGGCCGATTATTTTTTTCTGCCAGGTTTCGCTGCTAAAAGTGATGATTAGCCAGAGGGCCAGACCTTCCATAAAAAAGGCAAAAATCGGATTGGCCACTGCGCCGTGCCTAAAGGGAAGGGAAAGAAGAAGGGCATCAGCCATTTTGAAAAGGCTGGCCAGGATGACCATGGCGGGAATGGCCAGACGGGTGCGACTCAAAGTCCACCCAGCTGTCAAGAAAAAGATGGCCACAGCTGTCATGATTGAACCCGAAGTTAGACTGGCGCATTGACGCAAATATATTCCCAAGAGGCACTCGGAGACTCCCCAAAGAGTACCGAGAAAAATGACCAAGGGCCACCGATTAGGGGAAGTTGAGCTCATCCTGTCCTCCTTATTTGTTTAAACTCTGCGTCGATTATAAAATTCTGTCAGCTGGTTTGCAACTTTGCAGCAATGCTTTAGGACAAAGGGGGCTGGCGTCAGAAAAGCAAAAGCAAATACTTATGCTAAAATAATCTTGGGTTTTAAGTGAGGTAATGAAGTAATGAAGAATGAAAATGAGGTAATAAAAAATATAATTGAATAATTGGGAAATAATGATAGTTTCTATAAAGAATAGAAGCCAACGGGTTGGCCTTTTTTTAGCCTAAAACCAGTATGGTCAAAGAAAAGGTGTCAATCCTGGAAGCAATCAGCCAGCTTGAACCTGAGGAGCGAGTTGGCGTCGAGTTTTATGCTGGATATAAGGGAGAAGAGACTCCTCGCCGTTTACTCATTAAAGGTCAGAGGTTTACTATTGACGAAGTTTTAGAAAGAAAAAGAGAAGCGATTGTCGGCGGCCCCGCGTGGGCTGAGGTCTTTATCTGCCGGGTAGGGAATTGCCACCTTAAATTGAAGAAGATTCCGGGCGAGGATGGGGCCATTATCTCCCTTAAATAACTTTTTTATTATTTTTAATCCTCAATTATTTTTCATTTTCCTTAGGCGTGAACCAAATGGGCCAGAATTTCGTTTAGAAAGATGTGAGCTTAATCCGTGGAAAGAAAGGCTCCATATAAAAGAGAGGATGAACGAGATGACCCACTCGAAGCGAAAAACCCTATTGGTTTCTTTCTTCTTATTTTTATTGCTGGGCTTATTTTTTCTTACTTCAATCGTGCCGCCAACTCTGGAGGCCGAAGACAAGTCCATCCTTACTATCCCCCGTCTCCAGGTAAGACCGGAAATCGACGGCGTCCTGGATAACCCCCTTTGGGAAGAGCAGGCTCTGAAGATTGACGGTTTTCTTCAACTTTCGCCCAAGGAAAAAGGCACTCCCTCGGAGAAAACGGTAGCCTACATCGGCTATGATGATGAAAACCTCTATCTTGCCTTTCGGTGTTTTGATGCCGATAAGAATGGGGTCAGGGCTTCGGTGACCACGCGGGATAACTGCATCGACGATGACTGGGTGGTTGTCTTCTTGGACACTTTTAATGAAAAGCGCCGGGCTTTTGTTTTCTTTGTCAACCCCCTCGGGATACAGATTGATGGTCTCAGGACGGAAGAGGGCGGCAATGATAATATGAATATGAGCTGGGATACGGTCTTCCGCAGCGAGGGAAAGATTGACGAAGAAGGGTATACCGTGGAAATGTCTATTCCTTTTAAAAGCCTTCGCTTTCCAGCGGGCCAACCGATTAGATGGAATGTGGTTTTGGGTCGCAACATTCCCCGCAAAGGCGAGGTAATTATTTGGCCGCCTGTGTCGCGTCAAATTCCTGGCCTGCTTGTCCAAGGTCAGGAAATAATTTTAGAGGGGCAAGTGGAGCGAGGCAAAAACCTTGAGCTTATGCCGGTAGTCACTTCTCTGCAGCGAGAAAAAGGCCGTCCTGACTTGCAGCCAGGGGTCAACGTAAAATACGGCGTCAGCTCCGATATGACAGCCGACCTTACCCTGAATCCGGATTTCAGTCATATCGAAGCTGATGCTCCCCAGATTGATATTAACCTGCGTTATGCTTTGCGCTATCCTGAAAAAAGACCCTTTTTCCTTGAAGGCATGGAAATCTTCCAGTTTCCAGAAATAGAGATGGTTTATCCCCGGCGGATTATTGACCCACTCTGGGGAGCCAAACTCTCCGGGAAAATGGGCGGCTGGACCTATGGCTTGCTTTCTGCCTACGACCAAAAACCCACGGAAAGTTTATGGGAGGTTCATGGGAACGGCGGGACAAAAGACGAGAAAGCTCTTTTTAATATTGTTCGTTTAAAGCGGGATATCCTTGGTCAATCCTATGTGGGCTTTTCTTTAACCGATAAGGAAATCGACGGTTCCTTCAACCGGGTAGCTGGTTTGGACGGACAATTTCGCTTTAAGAACCGCTTTTTCTTTTCTTTTCAGGCGCTGGCCTCTAAAACCAAGTGGGAGGGAAAGGAGACAGGTTTGGCCCCAGCGCTTTATAGTGAGTTTTCCTATTTCACCAAACACTGGTCAGCCGGCGCTTGGTGGAAATCAATCCATCCTGATTTTGAGGCGGCCGCCGGGTTCGTTAATCGCGTTGACTATCGCAGTGGGGGCGTTTATTCCAGTTTGACTCTCTATCCGGATAAAAAATACTTAAATGCTATTTTTTTGAACCTCAATCTTGGCCGTCGGGATGGTTATTTTGACGGAGTGACGCAGGACACCTGGACGCGAGGGATGATTCAATTTCGTCTAACTGAATTTAACCGACTCTTTTTCCAGGTTCAGAATGGCTTAGAAAGATATGAGAACCGTGATTTCTGGAAAACGACTTACACTATCGAGACAGAGAATAATTTAATCCGCTGGCTCCCCTTTTATCTCTATTTTCAAACCGGTGACGCCATCAACTATGACCCGGATGACCCGTTTTTGGGCTGGAGCACCACCTTAGGTCTGTCGCTTAATTTCAAGCCCAGCCCCCGTCTCCAGCTCGGCCTTGATTATAGCCGGAATAGTTTCTGGCAGCAGCGAGGCGGAGAAAAGCTTTGGGACTACGATGTTATCCGTCAGAAAACGACCTTTCAGTTCAGCCGCCGTCTATCTCTGCGAGCGATTCTTGATTATAATTTCTTCTATGACCGAATTTTCGGCAGCTTTCTTTTCAGTTATGTCGTCAACCCGGGGACTGTTTTCTTTTTGGGAATAGATACTAACGCCATTCAAGATGAAGGGAGACAGTGGAAGCGGCAGAACTACAGCCTGTTCATTAAATTTTCCTATTGGTGGCGCCTCTAAGTTCAGCACCCTTTTGGTAAAAATATATAAAATTTTATTTATTTAAGAATAATTGGTTTAAGCGATTTATTCCCCTCTCAGAGACGCGGGCAGGGCATCGCTTCGGTTCAAGCTTTTGACGCCGTTTCTTCTTCTTTCTTATCGGCGCCTGCGGCCCTCACCCCTCTTTATAACTTCTACCCAGAAGTCAGTGGCCTCTTTTTCAGCCTCCTCCCTTGCTCAGTTTCAAAAAATAGGTAAATAAATAAGGCCTTACCTGTTTTTTATCTTTTTTAAGGCCTCGTGCTTTGCCCCCTTTTTATCCTTTCTGTTAGTCTTGATTTGGCTCCGGCATCCTCAGCACTCGAGGCTTCTCTCGAAAGCCGATTCGGGAAGGCTAAACCATCCCTGGTCGTTTCGGTTATCTTTGGATTTTAACGCCACTTAGCTCGAAGGGAGGAACGTAAATAAGGGAGGAAATTAGGTAAATATCTAAAATGTCACCAATTTTTTAAAAGACAAGACAATAAGGAGCTTATCTGAGCGCTGCGGGAGAAAACGGTCTTTCGACAGTCCAAGAAAAGCGGAAAAAGATATAGAGTTTAAGCCAAGGTCGGGTTTAAGGAACACAGAAGTGGCTCAATAAGAGACGCCAGAGGGAGGAGCTGCTATAATTTATGAATAGAAGCGAGTCTTAAGAATGGGACTTGATTTTATTTATTCCCTTTCTGCCTGGAAGGAGCTGATAAAAGAGCTCGAGGCAGGTCAGACCGGAATCAGGATTTCTGGCCTAACAGAGGCCGCCAAGCCTTATTTCCTGGCTTGCCTGAGTGTCCGAATAGAGAGACCAATAATTTTTATTCAGCCACAAAAGCGGCCCTTAGAGCCCCTGGCCGAACAGCTTCAATTCTATTTTTCGTTGCTTAAGCCGCCCAAAACGCTCCAGGTGCTGCCACCATTAAGTGAAGACCCTTATTCTGGAATCCCGCCTTCGTTGGAGACGGTTTCAACGCGGCTTCGGTTTTTAAACCGGCTTCGCCACCAGCCGCCTGATTTTCTGCTCACGAACCTTCCTGGTCTTTTAAAGCCCGTTCCTTCCCTTGCTGAACTCGGCCATCTTTTCTTAGACCTGGAAATCGACCAGCCCATAGAAAAAGAGTTCCTTTTAAATCGGCTTAGGGAATTTGGCTATACCGAAGTGGAAGTGATTGCCTCGGCCGGCGAAATGGCTTCGCGAGGAGGAATCGTCGATGTTTTTTCTCCTTGGGCGCGTTATCCATTCCGCTTAGAGCTGGCCGCGGAAAAGATAGTTTCTTTAAGAGAGTTTGACGTGGCCACCCAGCGTTCCCGACAAAAGCTCACCTCAATAACTATTCCTGGACTTAAGGAATTACCAGTGAGCCCAAACTTTTTGGAAGTCTCCGAAGAGCGTCTAAGAAGACGCTGGCCTAATTTCTCTTTAAACAAACAAAGAATTGCCCTGAGCTGGTCGGAGCCAGAAGCGGACAGCCTTTCTCCCTATTTAGCCCTTCTCTTCCAAGAAAAATTTCAACCTCTTCTTGAATTAATGTCTGATGCCTTGTTAATTTTTGATGACCCTGCCCAGGTAGAAGCGGAATGGAATGATTGGCGTCAAGAATTAGATAAAGATTTTGCCGAACTCAAGGCAAAAAACTGGCCAGCCCTTCCGCCCGATGAAATTTTCCCTACCGCTCCCTTAGAGAGAAAAAAGCTCGAGGCCCTGGTCATTCAGGAATTTGAGTCGGAGAGGGAAGAGCGAACTATCTCCTTTTCCTTTCAGGCCACCCCTCGTTTTCACAATCGAATTCCCTTTTTCCTGGATTATCTCAAGCGTCTTCAGGAAGAAAGTGAGCAATGTTTCCTTTTTCTGAGTCAGCCTGGTTTGCGGTCCAGGTTAGCCGCGCTCTTATCAGAGAAAGGAATCGCGCCGCGAGAGAGCGAGAATCTTGAGGATTGGCCGCGGCCGGGAGAGGTCATTCTCTGGGTGGGAAATCTGGCTCATGGTTTTTCCTATCCGCGGGCGAAATTCCATCTTTTCGGGGAAAGAGACATCCTGACGGAAGAGAAAGTGCTGGTCAGTCAGCCAGCCCGGCAACCGCTTCGGCTGCCCTTCCAAGATTTCAAGGCCGGAGATTATGTCGTCCACAACGATTACGGAATTGGTTTATTTTGGGGGTTAGCGCGGCTCGAAGTGGAAGGCATCAACCGCGAGTTCATGGAAATCCATTACCGTGACGGAGATAAACTTTATGTGCCGGTCGAAGACCTGAGGTTAGTGCAGCGCTACACCCCTGTCGGACCCAACCTGCCTACCTTGGATAAGCTCGGGACCATTGCCTGGGAAAAAACTAAGGAGAGGACCAAAAAGGCGGTGGAACGGCTGGCTCGCGACCTGCTTGAGCTTTATGCCCGGCGCAAAGCCACCTCGGGTTATAGCTTTAGCGGTGGTGGGGAATGGGAGGAGGAGTTTGAAAAAACTTTTCCTTATGAAGAAACCGAAGACCAGCGCCGCTCCATCGAAGAAGTCAAGCAGGATATGGAGGCGCCAACGCCGATGGACCGGCTTCTCTGTGGCGATGTGGGCTATGGTAAAACCGAGGTGGCCTTGAGGGCGGCTTTTAAAGCGGTTATGGATGGAAAACAGGTGGCGGTGCTTTGTCCCACTACTGTTTTGGCCAGCCAGCATCTTAAAACTTTTCGTCAGCGCTTGGCTCTGTTCCCTGTCCGGGTCGAAGCTTTAACCAGGTTGCAAACCAAGGCTGAGCAGGCACGAATCTTAGCGGACTTAAAGCGAGGATTTGTGGATATAGTTATCGGCACTCATCGCCTGCTCTCCAAGGATGTGGAGTTTCATGATTTAGGCCTGCTGGTGGTGGACGAGGAGCAAAGGTTTGGGGTGAGACAGAAAGAGAAAATAAAAGAACTCAAGACCTCGGTCGACGTCCTGACTATGACCGCCACGCCCATCCCTCGCACCCTCAACATGTCTCTGTGTGGGCTGAGAGATATAAGTTTAATCGAAACGCCGCCTCGGGACCGCTTAGCTGTTCATACCGTGGTTTCGACCTTCAGCCCAAAACTCATTGCTTCTGCCATAAGCCAGGAGATAAGCCGGGGCGGACAAGTCTATTACGTCCATAATCAAATCGAAGATATTGACCAGGTGGCGGCTATGATTAGCCGCCTGGTGCCTGAGGCTAAACCCGTAGTCATTCATGGGCAAATGTCCAGCTGGCAGTTAGAACGACGGATGATGGATTTTATCGACCAGAAATATAATGTCTTAGTCTCGACGACCATCATTGAGAACGGCATTGATATTCCTTTGGTCAACACCCTTATCGTGGACCGGGCCGACCGGTTTGGGCTGAGCCAACTCTATCAGTTGCGCGGCCGAGTCGGCCGTTCCTCCCGACAAGCCTTTGCCTATTTTCTTGTTCCTCCTTTTCATGAACTGACGCCTCCAGCCAGAGAAAGACTTAAAGCCCTCAAGGAGTTTAGCGAACTGGGTTCTGGGTTTCGTTTGGCAGCTCGAGATTTAGAGATAAGAGGCGCCGGTAATCTTTTGGGCCCCCAGCAGCACGGGCTGATGGAAGCGGTGGGTTTTGATTATTTCATGCAACTTCTGGACCAGACGATTCGTCAGCTTAAGGGTGAAGTCATCGAGGAAACTAAGTGTGAGATTAACTTAAGGGTTGACCTGCGGATTCCCGAGGATTATCTGCCGCAAATGAACCTGCGGCTTAATTTCTATAAGCGTCTCTCTTCTGTGGAGAGTTGGGAAGAAATAGACGCCCTGCGTCAGGAAATGGAAGACCGTTTTGGCCCTCTGCCACCGACGGTTCATAATTTGATTGCCTACGGAGGGATTAAGTATTTAGCCGAGAAGCTGAGGCTCAAATCCCTCGACCGCGATGGGCAACGCCTTCTTCTCAATTGGCCCGCACCTTCCTCCCAGGGCTTCGAGCGCCTGCTGGCCATATTAAAAAGGAAGAAAGGCTCCTTAACTCCGCAAGGAGTGGCGGCGATACCGCTCGGCACCGACCGGGCTGAGAGCTTTTTGGCGGCAACGCTCGCTATCTTGAAGGAGTTATATGGATAGAATATAATTAAATATTAGATTTTAAATTTAGGATTAATAGATTTAAGAACGAACTTTCCATAGTCTTGTGGAAGAGGGAGCTGAAAATATTTTCTTAAAAAAATCTATCGCCGGCGGCCTCTTAATCTCCCTGACAACGGGGATTCTTTGGCTATTGAGCTGTCAAAAAAAGGAGCAAACCCTGAGCCCCGAATCTTTTTCTGAGGCCGCAAGGGAAAAGAAGGTTGTTCTGCGGGTGGAAAATGAAGACTACAGCGAAGCGGATTTTTATCAGTATGTAGAAAAACAAGTGGGCAAAAGCTTTGAGGGACTAACTGCCGCCGCTCTTAGCCGTTTATTCGACCAATTTGTCGAGACCAAACTGTGGCTGGAGGCAGCCCGCCGCGAGGGATTATCCGTTTCTGAAGCCGAGAAAGAAGCCTATAAAAGAAGGCTCTCGGCTGAGCTTGGCGACTCGGCAGCCTTTCCCTTTGGGGAGGAGGAGGTCACCGAGAAGTTAATGGTGGAAAAATATTTCCAGCTTCTGAGCGACAAAATTACCGTCTCTGACCAAGAAATCTTGGACTATTATAACCTCCATCGCCGGGAATTCTTGCTCCCGGAAAGGGTCAAGGTGAGCCAGATAATAGTAGAGAATGAAGCCAAAGCCGTTCGCCTGCACAAAGAGCTTAAAGACAACGACGAGGCTTTATTTCGAAAATTAGCCAGAGAGAATTCCGTGGGTCCGGAAGCCAGCCGGGGTGGAGAGTTGGGCATATTTGGCTTAAACGACCTCCCCCAGGAAATAGAAAAGGTTGTTTTCTCGTTGCCCGAGGGAGGAATAAGTTCGGTGGTGGAATCACCCTATGGATATCACATCTTCCGGCTCGACCGCCGCTACGGCCCCCGGCTGATGACCTTAGAAGAGGTGGCGGCCAAAATTAAATCCAGATTGCTGGAAGAAAAAACGGCCGACTTGATGATGCGGCAGCTTCAAGAGCTAAAGGCGAGCGTTGATTGGGAATTCTTCCCTGAACGTCTCTCATTTCGTTATGAAAAGGAAGACCAATGAAAAAACTTTTTAGCTTAGCCATAGCTTTTTTGCTGATTGCCCCCTTTTATGGCGGCCAAACTCAGGTCGTCGAAGAAATCGTAGCCATTGTTAATGACGACATTATTACTCTTTCTCAATATAAGCAGCATTACGAATCAATGGTTCAAATGTTAAGGGCGCAATTTCAAGGTGCCGAGTATACGGCACAACATGAGCAGATGAAAAAGCAGTTATTGGACATGATTATTAACGAGATGCTGCTACTTCAGACCGCCCGGGAAAAACAGATTAACGTGAGCGAGCAAGTAAAGCTCTATATTGAAAATATCATTAAAGAGAATCACCTGGCCTCGGAGGCAGAATTAAGGCAGGAGCTGGCCCGCCAAGGGATCGAGTTTAATGATTTTGTCCGCCAGATTGAGGAAAATCTTCTGAAACAAGCGGTAATTGCCAGCGAGGTCGACCGAGCCATCGTTTTAGAAGAATCAGAGATAATTAAATATTACCAGGAACATCCCCAGGAATTTACTGAGCCGGAGGAAGTTTCGCTTAAAGCGATTTTCCTGTCGGCTGAGCGACATGCGGCTGAAGAAATCGAGGCGAAGCAGAAAGAAATTAACGAGAAGCTCAGGGCGACCGAGAAGTTTGAAGAAGTCGCGGCGCTGCATTCTGACCCGCCCTTAAATGAGCTCAAGGGCGAGTTAGGTGTTTTCAAACGGGGTGAATTAGAGGCGACGCTGCAGGCGGCGGTGGATAAGTTGAAGGCGGGCGAGGTTTCGCCCTGGGTTCAAACGAAGAACGGCTGGTATCTTTTACGTCTGGAAAGCCGGCAAGAAAGCCGGCTGAAAAGCTTTGAAGAAGCCCGCCGCGAGATCGAGGAAAAGCTTTATCAGGGAAAAAGAGGCCAAAAATTAGAGGAATTTATTAAGAATTTAAGAGACCGCAGTTTTATTAAAATACTTAAGTCCAACCCTTTGGGATAGAGCAGAATCAAGGTTCAAGCAATGAAAACAGCCGCCGCAATGGCCGTGGTCCAGAGGCCTTTTTTCCCCTTGGTGGTTTGAGTTATGTTCGATGTCCGGACCTTAATCGTTTCCGAAATTTTAATGATTTTATCTTTGCCGCTCCAAATTCTATTCGTATCAAAATCTTTTCCTAAGGTCGTGGCCAGCATGTAGGCCGCTAATCTTTCCGCATACAAGCCGGCCTCCTTTTCATCCTGGCCGAAGCTATGATGTTCAGAAAGATAACCATAATGTTCCTTATCATTGGGGATCGCCAAGCCCACCGAGGCGGAGATAAGGCGATGGCCTTCATCCGTGGAAATTTCGCTCATGACGAGGAAGACTACTTGACCGGGTTGGAGTAATTTTAGCCCTTCTTCCTTAGAAATAAGCTGACAATGGGGCGGGAAAATGCTGGAGGTTTTCACTAAATTAAAGGGGGCAATTCCTGCTTCGCGCAGGGCCTGTTCAAAACTGGCTAACTTTTCTGGATGTTGGCCGCAACCCTTAGTTAAAAAAAGCTTTTTAGGAATTATAGTGTTCATTTCCTTCTTTTTGCCTTTCTTTGCTGGGGATTTCCAATGGGGAGAAAAATCTCCTGCTTAATTTGTTTATTTTTTTACTTCGCCCTGCCCACCGGCTCAGGTTCTTTAAAATCGATTGTCTTGGAGACATCCCATTCGCCTAAAAGCACATGGATGGAACCTCGGGACTGGACAAAGAGCTTCACCACGACTGGTTTCCAATAGGGATTTTCTTTAAAAGTGGCTAAGCTTTTGCCCTCCACCCCGTAATTGCTTTTCATGGTGATCACCTCGCTCACCTGGCCGGGAAGGATAGGTTCTTTACGAATCGCGGCTAAAAACGAGTCACCGAGGTTTTCAGTCTCCTCTTTGAACCTAAAAATGGCGTTGAAGTTGAGATAGTTCAGAGGCTTAGAGGAGATGTTCTTCACTCGGAAAGAGATGCACGGAACCAAGACAAGTTTGGGGGGCCAAGGTTGGTAGGCCTTAGCCACCCATTTGGTTTGCATATCGATAATTTCAATTGCCGAGCGAAGCTCCTGGGGGCTGGGAGCCCGGGTGCAATTAGATAAGAACATTACCAATATTAGGCTCGGGATTATATAGCTTTTTATTGACCTAACCATTATCAGCCTCCTTGTTCGCTAAGGGTTAATATATAGCAATAATGATTATTATGCAATGGAGGAAGGGCTCATCCTTAAAAAGTGTGGTAAAAATTGATTAAAGGGATGAGGGTAATAGGGACAAAAGAAAGGAGCATTTTCTTTATATAAATATCAACGCTTTTAAACCGATAGCTCATCCTCTTCATTAGTTTCATCTTAGTATGAACCCCTTCTGTATAGGCATTAGTAGTGTAATGATCAAAATAATTGAGGATGTATTCCTGCCATCTCCTGAGGGTCCTTCCCCAATCATTTATCGCTGCATCTCCAGAATGCTCCATACACAGAATAAGGCTCTGAAGAAGGCCCCGGACTAAAAAGCCTGCCTCGCCTCTCCGGAAATCCGCAGGTTGCCTTCCATGAGTACTTCGTTATGCCTTCAGGGCTAACCTATGGCCGAAGCCAGACGGTTCATGGCGACCGCTTCATTTAATTGGCTCTCTTCCATTTTATATGGGCTGGTTTGAGCGCTAAGTTCGGGAGGGCAGAAGCGACCATGGAAGGTTTAGCCTTCCCGAATCGGGCTTCGAGGGAACCTATTGGCGCCGAGGATGCTGAGCCTGAACCGGACAAACGGACAAGCCAAAGGGGGGCAAGGGACTTCCGCGCTATGTCTATGAACCGGGAGGCGAGTTCCGCCGGCGCCGAGAAGGCCGAAGAGGGAACAGCGTTAAAAGCCGGAGTGGGAGCGAGGCCATCCCGAACGTCTCAGAGCCTAAGCCATACGAGATGGAAGAGAATCAGTTAATTTAAGCTTTGATTAAGGCTTGGGTATAGGGCTATTGGATAATTTGCGAGACCGAGACGAGTTTAATTCCCGAGTTTTCTATCTGATAAAGGGCTTTGGCCAAATAGCCAAGCGTTTCAGGATAAGGATGGCCGATAGCAATGGCTGAGCCATTTCGCTGGCCGAGACCGATAAGCTCTTTAACCCGCTTAGCTATTGAGCCTTTATCCTGGTCGGCATCAAGGAAAATATCCCTTTTCCCGGTTCGTAAGCCCATTTCGCGCGCCAGGTTATAGGCGATAGATTTATCCGTTGTCCGGCTATCAATGAAAAAGAGGTTGCGCGCTGCCAGTTCGGTCAGAATAATTCTCATGATGTCTCGGTCTTGGGTAATCAAAGAGCCCCGATGGTTATTTACCCCCCTGGCGCCGGGAAGAACTTCGAGGTATCCCCGCACGGTTTGTAAAACCTCTTCCGCACTCATTCTGGAGCTAATCTCGCTCTCCGAAAAACCGTTATTCTCTTGAGAATTAACTGATTCCATCGGCAGATGAAGCATTACCTCCAGCCCATGGCTCGAGGCGATGGCCGCTGTTTCTTGGGCATACACGGCTTGAGGGAGGATGGAGATTGTTATGGGCCGGGAGAGAGCGATGATGGCTCTTATCGAATCTAAATCATTACCAAGGTCGTCGATGATGATGGCCACTTTTTTTTCTCTGAGTGGTTTTTCAGGCGGAGCTGGTTTCTTTGCGGGCAGCACCGGGGGAGCTTGGGCTAAAATAGGCTTGCTTACTTGGAATAGGAGCCTAACTCTTCTTTGCTTTTTATCTTCTAAAGACCAATCAAAAACGCTCTTTTTCTCATCCTCTTCTAAGAGGCTAATCTCAACCTTAAAACCCTTACTCTCGAACTGGTTTTTTAAGTGCGGAAAGAGCCCCGCGTAGGTTTCCGCCTCAGCCTCGATTCTAACCTCACTTCTTGGTTTTTCTCTTATTTCGGCTATTCTTAGCGTTGGTCCTGCCCGCTTGCGGATTAACGGAAGAACCTCTTTTTCTAAGGAAACCGGCGGCGGTGCCTCTTTCCTAACTTTAAGTAACCAGGAAAAAAAGATGGACCCAGGCTGTTTTTGCTTCCATTGAAGGAAATCCAACCCGAGGAAGGCAACTAAAGAAATAGTTACTAAGATTATGGCTGGAAGGCCGGCCCTGAATGAATTCCTCGGCATTCGTCAGGAAAGGCCTTGGAGGCCAAGAGTCTTTTGGAGGTAAATCGAAGCATCGAATTCGTCTGGACCAAGCTTAATATCTGGTTCAACACCTTTACCCCAGAGGGTTTTTTCGGGCGGTAAACCCCCAACGGCCGTAGTTAAGAAAAAGGAAGTGTTGTCGCGAAGCAGAAAAAACTCTCGTTTAGCTAAAAGACCCGGCGTGGGGTGGCCGATTATTTGGGCTTTTTTTATCGTCTGGAGGGCGGCCGCCACCAATTCCGCCAAGTCTTGGGTAGCCGGGCTTACCCAAACGACTAAATTCGTCTCAAGCAGCGGCGCTGCCGACGGACAGTTAAGGTCTTGTTGATTGCCATTCCGGTCGCGATAAAAACCTATTTTTTCCCCTGATAAGAAGAGGTTTAAGAATTTCAGGGCTTCCTCCAAAGTGCCTTCTTCAGTTGTCCTGAGGTCGATGACCAGTGGCTCGCTGGTATTGGACTTAAGAAGGCGCGGAATTATCTTTTGATTAAGCTCAGTCGCCAAAGGAGGGAAAAACCCATGAACCTGAAGCCAGCCTTTTGTTTTGGCCTGAGTGAGGAAGGTATAGGGATGATTTATGAGGCGCTCTCTTTCTAAGGAAACTATTCTGGTTTGCTCGTCGCGGAGCATTTTAACCGATACAGGTGTCTTTTGTTTATTCTTCAGGAGCAAACGAGTCTCGATTAAGCTCAAAGGCGAGGTTGGCTGACCGTTGATTTCAGTTAAATAATCACCGACTCGCAGGTCAGCCTTTTGGGCCGGCGAGTTGGGGACTATTCCCACCACTACCGGGAAGAAGCCATAGCGCTTCATGATGAGCAGCCCCGTCTCATAAAGATAGGTCTCTTTTTGCTGTTCGAGATAGAGGCTGGTAGCCGTTCGGCTGAGGTAACCGGAAAGAGGGTCGAGTGAATTGACCAACCCACGCAGGGCTCCGTCCATCGTTTGGAGAGGGTCTTTTTCTTCTATATATTCGCTTCGAATCAGTCGAAAAACAGACAAAAGAGGCTCGAAGGGCTTCTCGGCCAGCGAGGTGGCCGGCCCAGCAGTAATAATTCCCTTTTGAAAAAGAATCAGGACATTGAGAAAGAGGAGGAAGAGAAGAAAAATGAGTTTGATTCGTTTCATAATTAAAAAATTATTTTATCATTTTTTCCGCAACCATTGCAAGGGGTCGAGAGCCTTGGTTTTATAGCGAATTTCAAAATAAAGGCAGAGGCCTTTCAAGGAACCAGAATCGCCCGCAATGGCTATTGGCTGACCTTCTTGAACCCAATCCCCCTTGTTGATCAAGAATTCGGCACAATGGCCATAAAGAGAGTAGTAATTTAGGCCATGGTCGACAATCACCAGGTCGCCATAGCCCTGAAAGTTATCGGCGTAAACAACCTTACCGGCATGAACAGTGCGGACGGTTCGGTCTTGGCCAACCGGAGCTATTTCGATGCCGTTATTGAGAGTTACGGTGTTAAACTGAGGGTGCCTCTGGAGGCCGAAGGGGGTGATGACTTTACCGGTGAGGGGCCAGGGAAGCTTGCCCTTTTTCTCATAAAAGGGAACGAAGCGAAAAGGAAGAGTCACTTCTTGTTTAATAATTTTATCCATCAGCGCTTGGAGTTGTTCGGCCCTTTCTTGGTATTCCTTAATCGTCTGTTCAAAGAGCAGTTTATTCCGCTGGACGCGAAGGGTAAATTCCCTTAGGCTCCTTTCTTTGTTTTCGAGCGCCTGTCTTTTCTCTTCTGCCTGGTCATAAAGGTTTTGAAGTTCGCCGCGCTTCGTTTCCAGCTGACGGGTAGACTCACTTAAATTAGTCTCGGTTCTTAAATATTCATTCAAGATGCTATTTTGATGCTCAACCAGGAGCTCGAACCTTTTGTTCTCGGCAATAATCGAAGTTAGACTGTCGGCGCGGAGAAAGAAATCTACCCAGTTAAGACGGCCATACTTATACAAACTGACCAAGGTTTTTTCCATTTGTTGTTTTTGCCCGGCAAGCTTTTGTCGCAGCGCGTTGATTTCTCCCCTCAGCCGGGCGACTGCTTTATCTATCTTTTGCCTTTCAGCCAGGTTCAAATTGAGTTCAGTCAGGAGAAGCTTTTTCTCGAGCGAGAGCTGGTTTAATTGAGAAAGAAGGGAGGTTTCCTTTTGTTCTTCCTCCTGAAGTTTTCCCTGAAGCAAATTGATTTCTTCTTTAATCTTTTTCAGCCGGCTGTCAAAATCCGTGATGTCCTGGGCGGAGGCAGAAAAAGCGAAGGCGCTGGTCAAAAGATAAAAGCTGAGCAGACCTAAGTTGAAGAGGCCGAGGGGCAATTTTCTCGTTTTCCGCTTCATTTCCTCAGAACATAGAGAACGCCGCCCACCAGGCCGAGAATGAGGACAAAGCCCACATCAACCATAGAAAAGGAAAAAGCTACCTGAGCCGGGATTGAATAAAAGGCAAAAATTTCTATATAAGCTCCTTCTCTTAGCCCCAGCCCATTGATAGTAATCGGAATAAGTTGAATAAAATGGACTACCGGAATTACCATGAAGTAATCCAGCCAAGGGATCTTGAGGTGCAGCGATTGACCGATAAGGAAATAATAAATAATTACATTCAATTGCAGGACCAGGGCCCAGAGCATCGCGCGCGTGAAGGCGGCCTTCTGTTGGCGGTAGTTGATGATCGTTTCTCGGAAGGCGATTATTTTTGCGACCATTGGTTGGAGGCGCTGGCTTTTTAAGAGCCGGCCGAAAAAAACCGGCCAGGGAGCCAGAAGAAAAGCCAGAACGGCGGCGAAGCCTATGGCTCCAAAACAAAGGGCTACCCAAATAAAGGGCGATTGATGGGCTAAGTCCAGACGAATAACAGAGACGCCAAGAGCGAAGAGGAAAAGAATAAGCAAGCCAGTCAATCTTTCGACCACGACAATCGCCGATGATTTAACCACGGATTGGGAGTATTTCGAGCCGTCCCAAATACGAACCACGTCGCCGCCGAAGCGAGTGGGCAGAAAATTATTAAAGAAAGTGCCGACAAGATAAGATTGGGCCAGCAGTTTAAGCGGAACATCATCGCCCTGTGCCCGGATCAAGATCTGCCAACGATAAGCGCTAACTATCAGGCCCACCGCATGAAGGGAAAAGGAAATAAGTAGCCAGGGCAAGTCAACATGACGGAGAGTCAAAAGAACCTGACTCAGGCTGGTTTTCCGCGTGAAAATATAAGCTAATAGAGCGAAACTAAAAAGAAACTTTGCCAAGGTGGGAAGAATTCTTCGCTTCTTGGGCGGCCGCGCCAAATTTTTCATTGATGATAGTTATTTTTTATCATAAATTGGGTTTTGGCAAAAGCTCAGGCCAGAGAATAAACAATGAACGGTTTGGGAACAGAAATTAATAAAAACGGTTTCTGATGAAGAATCTAAGCCTCAGGATTGCTGCCAACCAAATCTTAGCTTCAGCCTTGGCTGCCGTTAAACCCGAGCGTCTTATCAAGGCGGCAATAACGAGGGCAGGGTCGCAAGTCAGGCTTCGAAGTCAAGGCCGCGAGGAGCTGGTCAATCTGGAGCCATTGGGCGAGGTCTTTTTGGTGGCCTTTGGCAAGGCCGCTCCATTTATGGCTACTGCCTTTCTCGAATTACTCGGCGATAGAGTGAAAGAGGGAATAGTAGTTTGCCTACCTGGAATCCCTTTTTTTTGGCCCCGGGTGCAAAGGGTCGAAGCTCCTCATCCTTTTCCTGATGAGAGAAGCGTTAAAGCGGCTGAAATTATCTTGAGCTTGGGACAAGGAGTTCAACCAAATGACCGGATTTTTTTCTTAATTTCCGGGGGCGCTTCAGCCCAGATAGCTAAACCCTTGCCGCCAATTACTCTTGAGGAGAAAACAAGAGTGATAAAAGCGTTGATGAAAGCCGGCGCTGACATCAAGGAGCTGAACGTTGTGCGGAAACACCTTTCGGCGGTTAAGGGAGGAAGAATGGGCGCTCATTTTGCCCCGGCTACCTTGGTCAACCTGATTATATCCGATGTCATTGGCGACGATGTTGAGACTATCGCCTCCGCTCCCACCGCTTGGGATTCCAGCACATTCCTGGAAGCCCGAGAAATTCTGAAAAGATACAAACTCTGGGAGGCGGCGGCCATATCAGTAAGAGAGGTTATAGAAAAGGGGATAAGAGGCGAGATTAAAGAAACGAGAAAGAAGGAACAGATAACGCAAGCTAAGGTTATCAATCTAATCGTTGGCAATAACAGAATAGCGCTGACCGCTGCGGCGGAGAAGGCCAAGGAATTAGGTTTTAAGCCAGTGATAGTTAGTTGCCGGGAGTCTGGTGAAGCCAGAAGGGCGGCGCAAGTTTGGGCTTCTTTAGTCCAAAGTCTTATGGCCAAGCCTGGCGGCTTGACTGAGCCGTTGGCGCTTATGGCCGGAGGCGAGTTAACAGTTACGGTAAAAGGCGCGGGCTTGGGAGGACGGAACACGGAGTTTTGTCTGGCCCTGCTGCGGGAGTGGCTGGAAAAGCCTCTGCCTGAGGAAATTGATTGGTGTGGGGCGTCGCTGGCGACTGATGGTCGCGATGGTCCTACGGAGGCGGCAGGGGCCCTGATTTACCCCTCGGTATTAAAAAAAGCGGCCGCTAAGGGCCTTGCCTTGAGCCGTTATCTCGATAATAATGATTCCTTTAGCTTTTTTAAAAAAGTAGGCAGTCTAATTAGGACTGGCCCGACAAAAACCAACGTCATGGATATCAGGCTCTTACTTCTAAGGCAAAGCATCAACGGGTCGCCTGTTTCGAGCGGGAGGTAAATTAAAAATGAAACCAATCGAAATTAAACCAGGAATTTATTGGGTCGGAGTTAATGACCAGACTACAGACTTGTTTGAGGGGCTGTGGCCGATCACCGAAACCGGGGTTTCCTATAATTCCTATTTAATTATGGATGAAAAGAAAGCCGTAATTGATTTGATCAAGCCCATCAAAACTGAGGAGTATTTGCTTGGCCTGGCCTCTTTAGTGCCTCTTGAGGAGATAGATTACATTATTGTTAACCATTTAGAACCAGACCATGCGGGACTGTTGATGACCTTTGCTCGTTTAGCGCCGCAAGCCAAATTTATCGGGTCAGCAAAAGCCGTGGAGATGATTCCCCGCTTTTTAAAAATTACAGAAGCGGCGCGCCTCGAGGCAGTTAATGACGGAGAAATGTTGAGCCTCGGGCAAAAAAAATTGCAGTTTTTCTCGACGCCTTTTGTTCACTGGCCGGAAACCATGATGACTTACGAGCCAGAAGCCAAGGTTCTTTTTTCCTGCGATGCCTTTGGCGGCTATGGAGCCATTCAGGGAAGAATATTTGATGATGAGGTTCAGGCCCTCAAGTTTTATGAAGAAGAGGCTTTAAGGTATTACGTAAATATTGTGGCTAATTATAGCCAAAGGGTTATAGCGGCTATGGCGAAACTTAGAGATATTCCGGTAGAGATAGTAGCGCCCTCTCATGGGTTAATCTGGCGGCAAAATCCCCGCCGGATTATTGAGCTTTACCAGAAATGGGCTCAATATGCGAGCGGTCCAGTAGAGAAAGGGATTACCCTGGTTTATGGCTCTATGTATGGCTTTACCGAGTCCATGGTAGGGGCGGTTGCCCGGGGTGTAGCTCGCACTGGTCTCGGCTGTCATATTTTTGATGGAGCCCGGACCAATGTTAGTTACATTCTTCCTTCCCTCTGGACCATGGAGGGGGTGATTATCGGAGCACCAACTTATGAAGTAAAATTGTTTCCGCCCGTGGCGGCGGTGCTGGAGATGGCCCGGCATAAAAGAATTTTTGGCCGCAAAGCGGCCTATTTTGGTACCTATGGCTGGAGTGGTGGCGGGCTGAAGGATTTCCTGAGGCTGGCCGAGTCCCTTAAATGGAATGTCACTCACACCCTTGAGATTCAGGGTATGCCGGGTCCAGAAGAACTTTCTCGAGCTGAGAAGTGGGGAGAAGAATTTGCTTCATCTCTGCTTGAGCCGTAAGGGCCAATTTTAAGCGCCGCCAAAGTGAAATTATGATTAAACATGATTAAATGTGAAGAGCTTCATGCAAAGATATGGATTATTTAGCGTTTTAGGACGGAAAATGGGGGCAGAAATAAAAAAGAATGTGGCAGGAAAGGAATGGCTCAGTGAGTTAAGTAACCCAAGAAACTCGGGGCTTAAATGATTTGGGCACAAAGGGGGAAAATAGAGTTAGCGCTTCTTGTCCGTTTTTTTAGGGTTAGGCTGGGAGACGGCCGGGATGGCCTTGTCCAGGTTCAGGTTTTCGACCTTGTTTCGTCTTCGCCCTTCTTGGCGCCTGCGGAACTCGCCTCGTGGGTCATAGACTTAGCCCCGGAGTTCTTTCCTCCTTTTGGGTCTCCCTACTTGTCCTGTTCAGGTTCAGATATCCTCAGCGGCCAGAGGTTGCCTCGAAGGACGATTCGGGAAGGCTAAATTTTCTATGGTCGCTTCTGCCATCATTAACTTAGGCCTCAAACCCGCCCATATAAAATGGAAGGAGAACCGATTTAATAATAATTGCCTTAGGGCAGATTGAGGTAACGTGTTTTCGGCCTATCGTTTAGAACCAGAAGAAGCGGATAAATGGTGAAAGATAAGGAGCAAGGGCAAAATATCTTAGCCCTTCGCTGGGGCGGACTCGGTGATTTATTGATAGTTTTGCCTGCGCTTCGGCTTATTAAGCATCTTTTGAAGCGCAGTCGGATTACTTTAATCGCCAGGTCATCTTATGGTGATTTGTTAAAAGGGGCGCTCATAGTTGACGAAGTAATTAGCCTCGAAGACAGCTCCGTGAGCTATCTCTTCCAGAATAAACCTGAAATTAAAGGAAAATGGCTGGAAGCTTTTGACCTGGTGGTTAGCTGGTTGAATAAGCCTCAGGTGGAATGGGCCGACAGGATGAAGCGTTCTTTAAGCCAAAAATTCGTAGCTATCATCGCCGATAAACGAGAATTTCCCTTGACTCGGCATTTCTTTGAGGCTACAGCTAAGTTTTTAGGGAAGGAAGCGCCCAGCCAGCGGGATTATGAGCTCTTGGCATGTTTGCCAGTCAGAGAGGAATGGCAGGAGGAAGCCGAGGGGTTCTTCCCGTGGTTTAGGGGCCAGCCGTTTGTGGTTATCCATCCAGGTAGCGGGGGACGGGCCAAAAGGTGGCCGCTAACCAATTTTCTTGATATCGTTAATTACTTGGCTCGAAGGAGGATGAGCGGCGCAGTGTTAACCGGTCCAGCAGAAGAAGAATACGATTCAGTCTTGGCTTCATTCCGTTGGCCTGGAGGCTGGGGCTGGCGCCGCGAACCAACATTGCGCGGCATTGCTTGGCTGCTCTCTAAGGCTTCATTTTACATGGGCAACGATTCAGGGATTACTCATCTGGCTGGGCTTTGTGGCTGCTCGGGAATAGCTCTCTTTCGGGAAGAGGAATCCCGGCTGTGGGCCCCATCAGGCAAATTAAGAATTGTCCGAGCGCCCCGTATAGAGGATATAGCCATTAATGATATTAAAGAGGAGATAAGGCAATTATTGGCCGGCGAAAAGGGTTAATCGGTGGCGAATTAGCGTCGGGACGATGGTTAATAAGGGAGAAAAGTAGCGGGATTGCCAGGCTTATGTGCAAAAAGCCGTAATTTTATAAAAATCAATAAGTTGGATAGAATATACACAGGTTTTCCACATAATTTTTAACAGCCTTGCTAAGGGAGAGATTATTAATAGGGTGGAAAACTGGGCTCACTTTAAATCAGGATTAAATTTGTGGTAAAATTCACCCATCTCAAAAACAGGAATGAAGATATGACCAAAGAGAGCTGGAAGGGGGTCTTGGAGGATTGCTTTGAAAAGATCAGGCTGATTGAAAGATGCAAGGTGGAAACGAAAGAAAATTTCTCACAGTTCTGCGAGTTTATAGTCGAACCCGCCTTTGAGACTTTGAGCGACGCCCTCAAGGAGTTTGGGCTGCGAGCTCGCTGGAAAAAGGAAGAGGCTGCGCTTCTTAATTTGGAAATTTCCTTTCCTAAATCGAGAGCTACGCAATTTGCTTACGCTATTTCTCTTCCCCCTAATTCAATTCAATTAAAGCTTGAATTGAAACTGCGCGGCCGCCGAGAGAAGAATGTCCCTTTTAAAGAATGGGTCGAGCCCTTTATGCCTCAGGTTGAGCCAGAGAAAATTTTAGCCATAACAAAAGAAGAGGTAATTGAAGACGTCTTAAGACGTTATCGAGATTTTATGATCGCCATCCTTACTTCTTCGCCATAAAAACCACGATATAATTAGGCCAAGGAATGAACCAAGGGCCATTAACTTTTTTGGTTCTTCCGGGTTTTGGATGGTTAAACCTGGAAAATTAAAGGCGCCGGACGACTTGTAGGGAGACTGGCAATGAGGAGTTCAGGAAGAGATGCTCTTGGGGCGCTCTCGTATCTTGTGGATATTCATCTAATTAGCCTCAAGGACAGCAATCTCGCCCGGGGCGGATTCGCTAAGACAGGCATCGAAATAATTTATTTTTATTCACAAAAAAGTCGGAGGAACCATTTTTATTAACGGCAGTCCTAAAGGATTGAGAAAAAGTGAGAAAATTTTGGTTATTAATTTATAAATAATGAAGCCTAAGATATTGATTTTAATTTTTTTATTCACATTGACTTTTATGCTTTCGGGGGTGGCGCAATCAGGGGTGGCGCAATCAGGGGTGGCGCAATCGGGGGTGGCCGGTTTAGGGAATGATGATGAGGGCCGTTGGGCGGAGATATTTCAAAAAGGGCAGAGGCAACAGTTATTGGGTGCCTATCAGGAGGCCCTGGAGAGCTATGAAGAGTTCATCGGCACAGCTAAGAAAATTGGTCTTAAGGAAGAAACCCTGGATGGCTATGAAGGCCAAGGGTTAACCCTATGGAACCTCGGTCGAATGAAGGAAGCAGCGGAATGTTTTAACCAGGGACTCAGTTTAGCTCAGGAGTGGGGTTTATTAACTCAGAAGAGGTTGTTTGAGAGTTATTTGGAGGTCTACGAACTTTATCAACAGGGTAAAGAAAAGCGAGAAAAAATGGACTATAAAGCCTCTGTAGCTGCTTTTAGCAGGGCGTTAGACCTGGCCAAGAGGATTAGATGCCGAGAGCTTGAATTGAAGTGCCTCCGCCAGGCCAGTCTGGTTTATTATGACCAGAACGACTTGGAGCAATTTTATAGGCTGAACGAGAGAGCCTTGCGTATTGCCCGCCTGCTTAACCATAAACTGGAAGAAGGCCGCTGCCTCAATAATATCGCCATTTATCAGAAAATGTCGGGCAATTTGGCGATGTCGCTGAAAAGTTTTGAGGCGTCTATGTCAATAATGGAAAAAAACGGGAGTAAACTAGACGTTGCCGATTGCCTTAATAATTTAGGTTCAGTGGTCCTGGGAATGGGTTTTTTTGACAGAGGATTAGGTTATTTTAAAGAGGCATTAAAATTAGATAAGGAAATAGATTCAATTGACGGATGCATAGTTGATTATAACCAGATAGGAATCAGTCTAAGAAAAAAGGCCAAGTTTTTAAATAGGAATGATTATATTGATGATTCAATAAATTATTTAGAGGAAGCCTTAAGGTTGTCTAACGAGTTTAAGAAAATAAAAGGGAAGATATTTTCATTAAATAATTTAGCGAACTCGCTTTTTTTGGTTGGCGAGAAGGATAAAGCAATTAGTTATTTATCGGAAGCTCTCCAATTAAGTAAGAAAATTAATGATACTTATAGTATGGTTTTGGTTTCTGATAGCTTGGCTAATATTTACGCTGAAGACTACCCAGAATTAGGTCTTAAATATTTATCCGAAGCCTTGAAGTATCTCCCAAGTTTAAAGGATTACGATGCGGGGTGGGTGGTTTATTATAATTTAGGGCGGTGTCTGGAAAAACTTAACAGGCTTGAGGCGGCTGCCCAGAGCTACGAACAATCAATTCGGCGAATAGAGGAGACGAGACGTCAAATAGAATATGACTTCTACCAGGCCGGCTTCTTAAGAAATAAGGGTGAAGTCTTTGATGCATTAATCAGAGTCAAAAAGAAAATGTACGATTCTACGCCTAACGAGCTCAATCAAAAAGAGATATTCTTGGCCGTAGAAAGAGCTAAAGCCAGGTCTTTTGTTGACTCCTTAAAAAATATCAGCCGGAGTCAAGAGTTCCCCGGCCCAGAGGCTCAAGACGAAAAAGAAGCAGAGCTAAAAAAAGATTTGGCCCGAGAAATATTCAATCTATCTGCTTCGAAAGGCCATTCCGATAAAGATAACAGGTCGGCAGATGAATTTAGATTCATTCGCAAAGAAGACTCGTATCTAACTTTAATGGCCAGCAAAAGAAAAGAGAACGCGGAAATAAAACAAGGCATCGAGAGTGAAACGATTAATCTTGGAGAAATCCAAAATAATGTATTAGATGAAAAAACGGCGGTTATCGAATTTTACCTTAGTGATTGGGGCTCGGTCGAATTATTGATAACTAAAAATGACTTTAAAATGTTCTTTTTACCGGATAGAAAAACGATAGAGAATTCTATTCAAGGATATACTAAGCTTTTGTCTAACCCTCCTTCAAGCGAATTTCGGGGAGAATTGGCCGCTGAGAGAATTTACCAAGAAGTTTTTGGCGAGATAGAAAAGCATATTCCTTCGACTATCGAAAATATTATCATCGTTCCCGATGGAGGGCTTCATTACCTTCCTTTTGAGGCTTTAATTTTTCCTGCTGACTCTAAGGAAAATAAAATCAGATATTTGGTAATGAAATACAATTTTTCTTATGCCCCTTCTATTGCCTCTATCCTGGCTCTAAAGAAAAAAGAAAGAAAAGAGCTCAGAAGCAAGGAGATATTGGCGGTGGGTTTCCCTCGCTATGACCTCTTCCCGCAGAATAATACAGAGAATTCTAATGAGGATTCGAGGGAAGCATTTCGGGATCTCTTGTTTCAAAATAACCTTCATTTATCGCCATTGCCCTATACAAAACGGGAAATAAAAACTATCGCTCATAAATTTCCGCGACGGAGTCGGTCGGTCTTTATGGGCGATAAAGCGAGCGAAAATGTCATCAAAAATCTGCCCCTAAATGAGTATAGAATTATTCATTTTGCCTGTCATGGTTTTGTTGATGAAAGCTTTCCGTTTCGTTCCGCCCTTGTCTTGACTCCGGAACCTGAGCGTGGCGAGGATGGTTTTCTCCAAGCCTACGAAATTTCCAACCTTAATTTAGATGCCGACCTCGTCGTCCTTTCAGCTTGTCAATCAGCTAAAGGGCCTCTGGAAAAAGGCGAAGGAATTCTAGGACTAAATAGGGTCTTTTTCACGAGTGGTGCCAGAGCCGTCCTCTCTTCTTTATGGAAAATAAATGACCGTTCTACGGCCATTTTTATGGATTATTTTTATGGGTCCTTAAAAAAAGGAATGGGAATAGCCCGGGCTTTAAGAGAAGCGAAGATTGAAATGCTTAGGTCTCGGCATAATCATCCTTTTTATTGGGCGGGTTTCGTTCTCAGCGGCGACGCCTTTGCCCCGATTTTTGAGCGCCAGGGGCGGGAATAGAGGTTATCTCCCCAATCCACAGTTGCAGTATACTGTTATCTGCAGCCACTGCTTCGAGGCAGAGCATGAGCCTTTCACCTGCCCTAATGGCAGCACTTACTGCTTGAGGCAAATAACAACTATTTTCATGCAGGGAGCTATTCCACAGGCTCTTAAGCGTTAGGTCGAAAACATAGACAGAGTAAGAATGGGCTAAGGGGATTTGGTTCCACTCTAAATAATAAGAAATAGTCCCATTGGGCTCATTTTGGGGAGTTAAGGTAAGAACAAAAGTCGGCGCTGGGCTACGGACGGAGGGCGGCTGGGGCATAAAAACATGGGAAAAAAGGAAAAAGAGCAAAATGCAGGCGGCAAGCGTGGCCAGAGAATAAGGGACAAATCTCAAGAAACGAGATGGCCAGAAATACTTATTTGGAAAAGAGACAGAATTCTTTTGCCTTAGGTAATCTCTACTAAGCGCTTCTAATAAATTCTGCTCTTCCTGAACTATATCTCGGAAAAAAACGAAAATAGAGTAACATTGACCACAGTCCATAATATGGTTTACGATTTTCCTGGTTTTTCTTGACGGAGACTGTAAAGCCTTCATTAGTTCTTCATAGGATGGGCACCTCTCTTTCCCAGGCTTTCTGCCCGCAAGAAGGTATCTCTGGTAAATGGTTTTGAGATGGCTATTCTTGAGTATCATAATAAATGTCCTTTTCTTTAAGAATGCGCTTGAGGTCGCTCAGGCCGCGATAAAGCAGATTTCTCGTTTTGTCTTTGCTCCAAGAATAATGACGGGCAATTTCGTCCAGGCTCATGTTTAAAAGAAAAAGCTTAACTGCTTTTCGTCTTGATTCTATCAATAGATTTATTGATTTAATTATAATTTCCTGAAGGCGGTCGTCGATAGGGATTTCTGGCGCCTGGTAAATTTTGGAATTATCGGCAATCATTCTCATGATGGCCTGGTTAATAGCGGCCTCTTCTCTTTTCCACCTCCTTAAATGGTCAATTATGGTCGAATCTATTACCTTCTTTATATAAGACGGTCTATGGTCAATAATTTTCTCATGGTTCAAAACTCTCCAAAGTTTTATTTTTATTTCCTGAGCTATGTCATCAGGGTCAATGCCGTATTTTTGCAGATTATATTTTAGAATATGAACCCGGATGAAATTAGAAAATGAGGCCAAGAGCCTGGCCAATTCCTCTTCTTTATTTTCGCTCATTGCCGTTAGCGCTTGCTGTTAGTAATTTTAATTAGCTGGCTCTGGCATAACATGTTGACGAAATAATACCAAAAATTTCTCATAACCTCCAAAAAAAACTTGAGATAAAGGGCTTAAAGAATCGTCATTTTGGTAAAGGATTTCTTACTAATGAATGATTGGTTGCAGGAAGAGATAGGTGAGGATTGGGAAGCCATCGAATTTATGGGCCGCAAGCTTACAGGATTAGAGCGATTAAAATTATTAAAAAGGATAGCCAAAAGTGAGAAGAGCGTGCTTATTCTTGGAGAGACAGGGACCGGCAAAGACATTTTAGCCCAAGCGCTTCATCAGCTAAGCGCGAGGCGCGAGGCCCCATTTGTGGCGATAAACTGCGCCAGCATCCCCCAAGAGCTGTTCGAAGCCGAGCTCTTTGGTTTCACAAAGGGAGCGTTTACTGGAGCCTTCCGAGAAAAGACCGGGTTGCTGGAGGCAGCTGAAAACGGGACCGCCTTTCTCGATGAAATCGGTGATTTATCAATGGCCTTGCAAGCAAAGCTGCTGCGGGTGATTGACAATCGCACCTACCGCCGAATAGGTGAAACCAAGGATCGTTTCTGTGGCGCTCGATTTATTTTTGCCACTAATAAGGACCTCGCTTCAGAGGTGAGGATGGGAACTTTTCGACGTGATTTATACTACCGTATTAGTGTCATTCAAATTTATATTTCTCCCTTAAGATTTCATCTTGAAACGATTCCCAGGCTGGTTCAATCGATTTTAGAAAGAGAAAATAGGGAACAGGGGATTAATAAGCGAATTACCCCTGAGGCTTTAGAGAAGCTCATGGCCTATGACTTTCCGGGTAATATCAGAGAATTAATTAACATATTAGAAAGAGGAATATTATTATCTGAAGGGGACTGGATTAAAACAGATGATATTCAATTCGATAATCGTGGCTTTCCAGGGGACACAGAAAAGAAGTTTTCGGCTACCCGCATAAAGGAAGTGCTGGAAGCCTGCCGTTGGAATAAAACTCAAGCGGCAAAGAGGTTAGGAACGAGTCGGCGTCATTTTTACCGGCTGTTGCAAAAATATAAGGTGGGCTTATTGGCTTATTAGAAAACTTTCTTGACATCTAATAAATAGATTATCTAACATAAAAGCAGGGTTGCAAAGCAGCCCGGGTCTTTAATTGCCTGCTTTTGAAGGACTTATTATAAGCTATTAGCAGAGACTTTATGTGGGAAAAAGCTGTCGTTGAGTTTAAATACGAAAACGAATCTTCTGCATACTTCGTCGCCGCACCTTTCAGCAAAGATAAAAAGGATATTGTTGCCATTATAATTGTTGCCGTTTCAACCTCGCTGGTAATTGTTCTAACCATTGAGCTAAAGATTATTCCTCAATGGGTCAGTTTCTTGGGGAGCTCGCCTCTATTGAAAGCAGCCCTTTATCCCTTAGCAATTTCATGGGTTATTTTCATCTTAGGGCTTTTTTTTCGAACGATTCTTTGGCTGAGATATAAACCGTTGACTCTGGAAGAGACCGATGAAATAGACTGGCCTTCAATTTCAGTAATTATGCCTGCCTTTAATGAAGAAAATCTTGTTCTTCAGGCGATTGATTCGGTATTTGGTGCTGATTATCCTCGCAACCGGCTGGAGGTAATCGCCATCGATGACGGTTCTAATGATAATACCTATGGGAAATTAAGATTGGCTAAAAAAAGGTATGGAGAATACATACGAATAATTAGGTTTAAGAAGAATTTAGGCAAAAGGCTGGCTCTCTACTCGGGAATAAAGGCTTCTTCAGGAGAAATAATTGTAACTATAGATACGGATAGCCGAGTAGGCCAGAATGCCTTAAAAAACATCGTTCTTCCTTTATTGCTGGAACCCAGAACAGGGGCCGTGGCGGGACGAGTGGCTGCATTGAATGAGAAAGAAAATCTTTTGACCAGAATGCTGGCCGTAAGGTACTCAATAGCCTTTGATTTTGGGCGGGCTTACCAGAGTGTCTATGGAGGGGTGCTTGTTTGTCCGGGGGCCCTCTCGGCCTTCCGTCGTGAAGCAATAGGCCCGATTTTAAAAGAATGGTCCAATCAGGTATTCATGGGAAAGTCCTGTACTCACGGCGAAGATAGAGCCTTAACCAATCTAGTTTTAAGAAATGGTTATTTAAGTAAATATCAGTCCAATGCCGTTGTTTATACTCAGGTGCCCAATAATTTCAGGCAGATGAACCGTATGCATATTCGTTGGACGAGGAGCTATATTCGAGAGTCGATAATTTTTGCTAAGTTTATCATCTCCTCTTGCCAGCTTAAAAACCGCTATCTTCCTGCCCTTGATTTCCTTTTTCTCAATTTTCTTTACCCTTTTCATCTCTTCATGACAGCCCTCATCTTTTGTTCCTTTTTTTATGCCCCCTTATTCATCCTTCAACAGCTGGCCTTTTTAGCTTCCATCTCATTAATAATCTCAATGTATTATCTAAGAACACAAAAAACTCTGACTTTCATTTATGGCATTCCGTACGGTATTTTGACTACCCTTTGTTTTTGGTGGGTTTTTCCGTATTCGCTTTTGACACTTAATGAACCATCCTGGCTGACGCGCTAATTGGCTATCGAAGATTTTCCCTTATCATGCCCATTTTTTCCATTTTTTAAAAAGGCATAGAAAAAGGCGCCGAGAACCAACCCCCCAGCCAAGAATAACCAGATAGGGAGAGAATTGGGAATGATGGTCCGGGCAGTATCACCGCTAAGAACAAAACCTGCCCAATAAAAGGGATGTGATAATAGGCCAGAGTTGATAAGCTCGAGTTTAGCCTTTTGGAGGGCCTTTTCTACAGGCAGGTGAGATTTTAGGTGGTAATAAAACCTATCCATAAGTTGTGAGGTAGCCTGGTCGTTAATTGGCCAAAGACTGAGCAATAAAGAGGAGGCGCCAGCATAGAACAAGGCGCGACTTAATCCTTCAATGCCTTCTCCTTTAATGAACGGACCGAAAGCAGTTTGACAGGCGGACAAAGCTACTAAATCAGCGTTGAGCTTAAGACCAAAGATTTCGCGCATCTGCAACAAGCCATCCTCTTGGGGGTCCTGGTCAAGCCGGAGAACGATTGAGGATCGAGCTGGTTTCTTGTCGTCGATGATACAATGAGTAGCCAGATGGACAATGCGGAATTGAGTTAGGTCATAACTTTTTATCTTATCCTCCGAAGCCTGTCCTGAAACTAAAATCTCTCTTTTTTTTGCTGGAAAATAAGAGGCTATCTTTTCTACTTCTTGAAGACTAAAGTGGAGTCTGGATAAAGTTAGGTCTAATCCCGGTTCATAAAAGCTTTTAAGAGTAATGCTTTCTGAGGAAGCCCCGTCGCCGTTTAGCTCATAGGCAGGGTCCCCGACAGCGAGGAGAGCTTTTGTTGGGCTTGATTCCCGCCTTTTACTATTTTGCAAAATTTCTTTTAGCGAAGTAAGAGATGGTGCGTAAGAAACTGAGTATTGTTCAATCAGCCACCGAGCTTGTCGCCCCTCAGGGAGGCGGAGCGTTTCGAAAGGAAGAAAATGAAGAATATCGTCGGGGATAATAACGATTCTTTGCACGTGGTTATCCAAAGTGGGTTCAAGCAAGAGGCGATAAAGCTCGTAGCCAGCCCTGAAATCGGTGTTTGATGAATCCGTGAGTTGCGTTAAATACTTCGTTACTTTTTCCTTAATTTCAGCTACAGAGGGAAGGGGATAAACGCTAATCCTCTTGTTATTTAGGGCAAATGCATAAGAGGCATCCTGAGAAAGTAGATAGGCGATTACTAACGTGTCCCTGGGAATTAGTTTCTTCTGTGCCTCCTGAAGACTAACAAATTCTGGATACTTAAGATTAGCGTAGGCCGGGTTATTGGCTCTCATTTCTCGCTTTAGAGCCTCTAAGTTTTGGTCTGCCGAATCTAATTTTTGAAATATTTGTTGTTTCTGTTCCTCAGTTAGTTCTGGATTCAAGAGTTTAGTGTAGAGAGTGGAAATTTCGTTCATAATTTCCACTTCTCGATACCGCAGTTTCTGGTCGATACCCTCGCTGAATGAGATCTTCGATAATTCCAAACTATCTAAAAATGCTCTTGCTCTGGCCCTTTCCAGATAATTAAAGGCGTCGGATAAATAAGCTTTGTTGTTTTCTTTTAACCCCTTTTTAACTAACAGGTCGATCAATTTATAATAAGCATCGAGTCTTTTATCTGTACCTAGATAACTTGCCTTGTATTCTTCGAGGTTCAGCCTCGACCTTATATCTTCAATTATGGCGATTGAGTTCTTATAATTTTTTATTGCTTCTGCCTCCTGTTCCTTTTTTCTGTAAGCATTGGCTAATTCCAGATAAGCTTCCCATAGAATTTGACCGCTTCTCAGCTTAAGGGCCAGCTCAATTGCCTTATTATGGTACTCAATAGCTTGCTCATAATTCCCCAAATTAAAATAAATTGAACCCATGTTATTGTATATTATGCCTTCAGCCTCGGCATCATGTATGGATAAAGCAATTTGCAAAGATTTCTTTAAATGTTCCAAAGCATTATAGAAATCGCCAAGATCATTATATGCCGAGGATAAATTGTTGAAAAATTTCATTCTTATCTCACTTGGCATTCTCTCCTTTAAGGCGCTATTATATATTGATATTGCCTTGTATAATTCCTGGATATCCTTTGAAAAAAGATACTTAAGTCGATAAGCAGAACCTAGGTTTAATTCATTTAAATAAATCCCGAGATAATTAGAGTTTTTTCTATCTATTTCGCTGGAAGAGATTATATGTTTTATAGAAGAATCAAAATCTCCGATATCTCTATAGGCTAGGCCAATATTTGCAAGTATATCAGATACTTCTGATAGCGCTCCAATATTTTGAGCTATTTCTAGGGCCTTAAAAAAGTTGTTTAAAGCTGAGCTATAATCGTCTAGTTTCCATAACGCCAGACCCAGATTATTTAAGCATCTTGCCTGTTCCTTCTTGTGATTTAGCTGAAAAGCCAATTGCAGAGCTTCTTTATTTTGGTTATAGAAATTTATATAATCTTTAAGACCCCAGTACGCTAAAGAGAGCAACCGTTTACATTTTAATTCATGAGCCGGGCTATTTATGCTTTTTGCATAATTTATTGCTGAATTAAAAGAGTCGATGGACTCTTTAAAATTGCCTTCGGAAAAAAAGGACTTACCCTTGTTATATAAATCAAGAATTGCTAAAAAAGCGTTAGCGAGTCTAAGCTGTTCTGATAAACCCGATTTTCGTGCAAGTTCAGCAGCTTCATTTGTGGTTACGAAATAATTCTTTAAATTGCCGTTATTCCAATAGAGCAAAGCCAACTTTAATAATAAAAAGACTCGAGGTTTTGGCTCTTTATATAGTGGATCGTTTATTAATGATTCGCATAACGTTTGCGCTAGTTCATATTTCCCGTTTAATATTAAATCGTCAACATGAGGCAAGGAGATTTGGCCATAGGTCAAATCTGATGAATATAATGGGTAAATAATATAAATGGAAAAAATTGAAATAAAAAGAAGCTTCTTTTTCAAATATACTAACACACTTTATTTATATTATAATAAAGAGAAAATAAAATCACCCCTCCCGATGAAGAAAGGGGTGATATTATTTTAAGAGAGGCTACTCTCTATAGGGGGAAAGGTGGGTTAATCTCCACCGCTTGGTCGTGGTCCGGACATATCTCCAGTGGGTTTGATTTTGCCTTTGGAGCTGTTGGGTGTGTTCTTGACGGTGTCGTTAGTGTCGAAGATGGAGCCAAAGATGGGGAGGAATTGCCCCAATAACGTGACCGGCTTTTTTAGGAAGCTTGAGGGGTCGAACTTGGACACTCTCTTCTCGGCACTGTTAAGTCCTGGCGCTGCTACCAGGCAAATGAACAGAAATAGGACGCCCAGGCTAACAAATCCTTTTTTGGTCATCGAAGAACCTCCTTTAAGGGATTTCGTTGGCCTGGATGAATGAAAAGAAGATGTCCTTTAGGTTGATTAAATTGGGTTAGATAGGACCCCTTCTCATTCTCATCCAAGGCGTAGATAAAAATTAAGAAAATTTCTAAAATTTGTCAAGTAAATTTTGTCAAAATTAATCGCGAGCCAGCGCAGCCTTGGAAAAATAGGCTAAATTTATGGTCTTAATTTTATTATACAAGATATTGTATATGTTTTTATGTTGAATCTCTATAGTTTTAGCTTATAGTTGGAACTTGCGGCTTAAAATTAGGTAGCCTTGGGGAAAAAATAGTTAATTTCCCATTCGGCAGTATCAGGGCCGTCTGACCCGTGGACTGCGTTTCTTTCGATTGAGAATCCGTAACTGTGGCGGATTGTACCCGGCTTAGCCAGTGCCGGGTCAGTGGCACCCATCACTTCTCTCCAGTGAGCAATGGCATTCTCCCTTTCAAGAATCATCACGACTATTTCTCCCGAAGACATGAACTCTGTCAGGCTCTGATAAAAAGGCTTATTTTTATGAACAATGTAAAAGCCTTCGGCCTGTTCCTTAGTCAGGCGCAGCAATTTCATGGCCACGATTCGAAAACCCTCATCCTCAACCCGCTGAATAATTCTGCCGATTATTTTTTTCTTAACAGCATCAGGCTTTATTATGGCTAAGGTTCTCTCCATATTAGGACTCCTTTATGAAGAAGAGTATGGGAAAATTTCTTAGAACTAATTTTATAACTGATTGAGGCTAAGAGGTCAATTGAATTTATTGACTTTAGCCTCGCCTCACCCTTAAAATGCCTCTGATTAAGAAATGCCACACGATTCTCATAGCGTTATTGACGTTAACCAGCAAAAGCTCGCCGCTTTGATGAGTGAACTGGGGGCAGACCTCTTCGGCATAGCCGACATTACAGAAGCCCGCCAGGAATTCTATCTGCCTGATTCTCTAAAAGCGCTTTTTCCGTTGGCCATAGTTTTGGCCAAACGGGTGCTCGCTTCCGTCTTGGAAGAGATTAAAGATAGGCCCACCCAACTTTATTTTCATCATTATCGCCAGCTTAATAACGAGCTCGACCGAATGGCGCTTAGGATAGCTTCTTACATCGAAAATTCAGGCTACCGAGCTTTACCTATTCCTGCCTCGCAAATCATTGATTGGAAAAATCAGAAAGCTCATCTTTCCCATAAAAAGATAGGCCAGTTGGCCGGCTTAGGCTGGATTGGCCGGAACAATCTTCTAATTAACCCCTCCTTAGGAGCGAGGTTCAGACTGGTAACGGTTTTAACTGACCTGCCCTTAAGCCCTAATGCTCCAGTCCAAGGCACCTGTGGCTCATGTTTTCGTTGTGTCAACGTCTGTCCAGCTCAGGCTATTCATCAAAGCGCGGCTGATTTTGACCATCTCGCCTGTTTCCGCAAGCTTGACGAGTTCCGCCGCCAAGGCCTGGTCGGCCAGCACATATGCGGGGTTTGCGTAAAAGCCTGTTCCGGCCCTATTGAACTCGAGTAAACTCTTAGGGGCTTTTTCGCTTTTCTCTCCTTTTGCTTTTTACTTTTAGCCTTCCCTTTTTCGGTTTATCCGACTTTCTTATAGATAAAAATAAGAGATTTCCAGGTAGCTAAGGCGAATTCAGCTCCGGCGAATCCAGGGAGTTTATTGACCATGAGGCCAATTAAAAGAACACCAATGAGATGTGAGAGCCACAGGGTAAATTTAATTCAAAATTCTTCTAAATCTTCTCCTCAAAAGCCTCCCCATAAGCCTTTTGAAACCTTTAATTCTCCCGGTTTACTACTCCACAGCCCCGAAGAATCCCTTTTCCCCTTTTTTATGCTGAAAAATCAAATGACAGAAAGTCAATATTTCAGCGTTGGCATTTAAAAGAAAAATCAGCCAAAGAAATTAGTGGCTTAACACCCCAAGAATTAGAATAAAAGACTATTCTAAAAAATATTATCTTCTTTGCCTTAAGGCAAGCAAAGAATCGGATTGCTTAAAGTCCAGTTTGTTTTTTGCAGGGAATCCAGATTTCGGTGCGCAGCTGTTGGGCTTGAACCTTTGAGGGGTCAATATCTAAATAGGTTTCGAGGACCGGGCCGGCCTGGACATAGCCGTTTTCTTCCAGCCATTCGAACATCTTTTGAATAGTTTCGCCCGTCTTGTCATAAGGCCCCACATGAACACAACTCGCCACGGGCGAAAATTGCCAGACTTTTTTTTCGAGCGGAGCCTGGACAAGCGCCTGGGGTGTTACCGGAAAACCAACTTCCCATTCCATTTCTCCGGGTTTGGTGTCAGCCGGGGCGGTATGGAAGATGGCGATTAAAGGACCTGCAGGATAAATATTCTGGCTTCTCGCTGTTTCTATCAGTTGATTAATAGTTGCTTCCACCAGCGTAAAAGGCCCCTTCTGGCGGAGAGAGAAATAGACAAAGGGTTCTACTTCCTTAACGACAATTTGAGGCGATTGTCCTCCACTGAAGTGATTGGGGTACAGTAGGCGTGAGCCAGAGAAAAAGAGCATTCCCCCTAAAACAATTGTCAATAACAAAGTCAATTTTATTCCAGTCCTTTTCTTTTTTTCCATTGGCGACACCTCCCCACCGATTTTTTAGGTCTTCAACCTTTCGGGTCTCATCCCTTGCCGACGGGTCATTCGTTAACCCGCGTCCAATGAAAGAGAACTTCCTCATTTTATTATTTAGAGCCAGAAAAGACAAGTTTAAGCCTCTGGCCGCGATAAACTTAAAAATTTACCCCTTTCCCCCCGCTTATCTTTTGCCTTTAAAACTTTTCTTAATACTGATACTTGAGGTTAATCCGGCTTTCTTAGGCGTAAAAACAAGAGTTTTGCAAGCAGCTAATAGCCAATTCAGCTCGTTAATTATAAATCATTTTTTATTCTTAACATACTTATCAAACCACTCGAACATTTCGGCTAAGACATGGAATATTGATTCCCTGGCTGCGTACCCATGGCTTTCATACGGCAGCATAACTAAGCGCGCTGTTGCCCCGTGCCCCCGTAGGGCGGCCAGCAGCCTTTCAGACTGAATCGGGTGGGTCCCGGCATTATTATCAGCTTGGCCATGGATTAGGAGAATAGGCTCATTAATTTTGTGGGCGAACATGAAAGGCGACATTTTGATGTAAGTCTCGGGCGCCTCCCAGAGGGTACGTCGTTCATTTTGGAAGCCAAAGGGTGTGAGAGTGCGGTTATAAGCTCCGCTTCGGGCGATGCCGGCAGAAAAAAGGTCAGAATGAGCCAGCAGATTAGCCGTCATGAAGGCACCGTAACTATGACCGCCAACCCCAACTCTTTTGGGGTCACCCACGCCCAGAGCGTCGAGCTTATCTATGGCCGCTTTGGCGTTGGCCACAATCTGGTCGACAAAGGTGTCATTTACTGTCTTGGGGTCGCCGATAACCGGCATTTGAGCGTTGTCGAGAACCGCATAACCTTGGGTGACAAAAAAGAGCTGGGAAGCTCCTCGGAGGAAAGTGAAGCGATGCGGTGAACCGCGAACCTGGCCAGCGGTCTGAGGGTCGGTATATTCCATCGGATAAGCCCAGACGACTATGGGTAGTCTTTCGCCCTCTTTATAACCAGGAGGGAGATAGAGCATGCCGGAAAGCTCGACTCCGTCATTCCGCTTATATTTAATAAGCTCCTTGCGCATGGCGGTCAGTTCTGGTGCGGGGTCGGGAAAATTGGTAAAAGCGGTTTTTTTGTTTGTTTTTAAATTAAATAGAAAATAATTGGGAGGCTCACTCTTTGATTCTGAAGTAATAATAATCGTGTCTTTGCTTACCGGAGTAAAGCCGACAAAAGTTTCGTATCGATTTAAGGAACAGCGGAAAAGCCGCTTTTTTTCGCCGGTGTTCAGGTTGTAACGGTCCAGGAAAGGCCGGTCACCTTCAGGAGAAGCGCCGCTGCCAGTAAGATAAATCCAGTCTTTTTCTTGGATGGCGATTCTTTCTCCCTTAATCGTGGTTGTCATCACCGGCCTTCCCGGGTCGTTGTAAGCATCGAGTGCGCTTAAGTCGAAAATTTTGCGGGCCGGTTTTTCAGGATGCTCGAAGTCTTTGAGAAAAGTCGTCCGCCAGCGACGCCGCCAGTTGCTTTCGGAAACAAACGCTTGGCCGGGCTGGCCGAGCCATTCAAGGCCAGCGTAGCGGTTTTCCAGGCGCATTATTTCCACAGGCTGACCTTCAAACGGCGCAGCTAAGGCCATCAGCCGGTCGCGATGAGGCACTTGCTTTTCCGGGTCTCCCTCGTCTAAAGCCTCTACCCAGATAACGGTTGCTGGCTTTAATGGTTGCCATTCCGGGGAACGGACCCCTTTGGGTACACCATTTACCGGGACTTCATCGGCCAGCGGCAAGTCAGCCAGCACCCGGACAAGGCCGCCGTCTTTGTTCCAAATTTCGATGGCGTGCGGAAAACTGCGATAAGGAACATGATAAGAATAGGGTCTTTTCACCTTATCGACGAGAAGGTAGTTACCATCAGGGGAATAATCGACCGAGGCATAAACGCCGGCCGGGCCGATTTTCCGGCTAACGCCGCTGACTAAATCAACCTCGATAAGTTGACTGGTAGCGTAATAATCAAACAGGTCACAATCATAGGGCGATGTAAGCAAGTCCTGATAAGTCCAGGCCCGGGAGAATTTTCCGGCCGTTTCTTGAATATCAGGACCAATGGGAACCGCTGGCCGGGCCGGAGGCTCGCCTCGACCCTCGACCACGGTAAAGACCAATATTTTCTGACCACCGGGAAGCCAGGAAAAACCCGAGGTTAAAACGGCGTTTATAGGCGGCGTATCGACAGGTTTAGCCGTCCGCGAAGCTGCCTCTCCCACCCAAAGCTCTAAGCCGTTGTCCTTATATCTTAAGAAGGCGAATTTAGAGCCGTCAGGCGACCAGTGGGGTGGACCAAATTTTATCCCCGGGGGCAGAGAAATCCCCTGCGGCTGATTATCCTTCAAAGAGAGCAGGGAAAGGCTGGTGTTAAAAGTCAGCTCCTGACGGCTATTATTGTGGGGAGTGATCCGCAAACCGGCTAAGCGAAGGAAGGGGCGGGCCAGCTCGGCGATGGAAGGCATTGATTCGTATTCCGCCAAAAGAAGTAAATCTCCCCGGGAGTTGAGATATGCCCGCGGCAAAGGTGGGGCCTCAAGGATTTTAACCACTTCGGGCGGCGGAGTCTTGTATTTTTCCTGCGCTTGGGATGAAGGAAGGCTTAAAAACAAGACAAGTGGAAGGAAAAAAAGAATAAGTGCGACCTTTTGACGATTCATTATTTCACCTCCTTAGCACAAGCATTCCTTGTCTTTTATATCTCAGTCTAAATGAAAATTTCAATCGCCCCGGTGGTGAATATTCGGAAAAGATTCCCTTTTGACTTTATCCCTAAAGGTAAATATATTTATATCTGTGCCAAATCAATCTGAGAGAGAATAAGTCTTTAGAAATTAAACAAGAAAAATGGCCAAAATCCTGTTGATAGAGGATGACCCGATTCAGAGCGAAATTATTCGGCGTCTTCTCCAGAGTGCCGGTTATGTTGTTTTGGTGAGCCGCAAAGCGGTCGAGGGCATGGAGACCGCTAAGAGGGAAAAGCCTGCGCTCATCATTTTAGACATGATTCTTCCTGGTATGCATGGTTTGGAGGCAGCCATCCAGCTCTTAGAAATGCCGGAAACCAAAAATATTCCTATCGTAGCTCTCAGCGGGATGACCATACCCAAGTTTGTCGAAGAATGTTATCGGGTGGGAATCAAGGATTTCCTGAAAAAGCCGACTGAGCCCCAACATCTGCTTAAAATTGTCGAGAAATACGCTGGAAAGCCTAAAAGGCAAGGGGTTGTGGCCATCATTTCCTCAGTGTCGGCGGCTTATACCCAATTAGTTATGCATCTAACCCGCATGCATCTGAGAGTCGAGTCCATTCCTTCGCCTGAAGGAGCTTTGGCGCCAATCGCCCAAATCCGGCCTCATCTTGTTTTCATCGAGGTTTACGCAAAAGAAAAAAGCAAGACAGACCTCATCCGACAAATAAAGGCCGATAAGAATCTGGCTTTTATTCCAATATTTCTTTTTTCGTCCCGGTTGGCGAGGGAACAGTTGTCTTCATTGGCTCAAGAGGCAGGGGCTGATGGTTTTTTAGACTATCCTTTTGATTATTCGAGTCTGACCGAGATAATTAACCGGAGCCTTCTTTCAGACGAGTAACCTTAATCCGGCCCGATATGGCCAGAGTAAGGCGATACTTGCCAGCGCTGTTTTGAATCAGGATTGTCGTCAGATTAGAGACTGTGCCTTCCGGGTAGAAGGCGGGACTGTTATTAGCTTCTAAGGAAGCCCCTGAAATCAGGGCCGTCGTCACTGGGACCCAAGACATCTCATTGGAAATTCGGTCATATTTTTCAATGCTATATCGATTTGGATATATTTTGAGGCGGTAGGGGATACTTTCTCTTATCGCTTGGTATCTTAGCTGGTTCATTCTGGCGTGGATTTCCCAAACCGCCATTTCTAACTCGTACCGGCAGCGCACTTTGGATAAAGATGGCCAAGTAAAGGCAAGGAGTAAACCCAATATAGCCAGGACAATAATTGTGTCAAAGAGAGTAAAGCCCACAGTTTTGAGCTTGAATTTAGGATTAAAGGTTTTCCGAAGCATCATCGCTCCATTGGGTTGGTCGCCAGAAAATGATTCCAGTTAAGGGCTGGCAGGTAAGCGGCCAAAGGTCACTCATTTTGAGGCGTGAAAGAACATTTTCATGGGGAATTATTTTTATTTCTTTTTCGTTATTATCTATAGCATTAGTTTGGAGGCTCCCTTTGATGACCACTCTCTTTCCCGACCCGCTCAGATAGATTCCCCTACCCAGAATAGTCAAGTCAGCCTCGACGACCAACTCTTCAGCGTTCCTTATATCGAAACAAAGGCCAGCTTCTCTCTCTTCGTCGGTTATAAGGTCTTTTCCGTTAGAAAAAATTACCATCTGAGTCTGGCTTTCTCTCTGGTAAGGAATCCCAGGTTTAATTTCTAAGTTAGGTTGAGTAATGGCTGAGGTAATGTTAATTTTCCCTGAAGTTACCAAGGCTAATTTAATTCCTGGGATGAGAGAAGGAGCAGGGGAAGAGACCAGCGACTCTCCGTCCCGACTTTTCTCGGCGCCGCCGCAAGAATTGATATTGCCGTTTATCAAAATAACGCCATTAGGACAGCCGTCATAAATCAAGTGTTTTTCTGGCGTTTGCCAGATAGTCTGGTTTAAAGAGGGGTTAAAACGAAGTTCCCAGGTTTTTTCCGCCTGACGGAAAAAGACTACTTGATAACTTTCATCGGTGGCCAAAAGAAGCTCGTCCAAATCTCCCTGGATAAATACGCCTCCCAGGCCGAGGTCGTCGCGGATCAAATAAACTCCGGTGGGAACAGGTTCGGCCACCCTCTCTAAGCCAAGCACCTCGCGCAGTATTAACGGGTTGATGTTGTCAGGCCGGAAAAGACGCATTTTAAAAGCTTTTTGGAGGAATGGGTTGACATCTCGGGAAATAATCTCAGCTGAACTGAAAAAAGGCTTGGCGGATAAAAAAGCACGGTCAACTGGCTGAATAGCGATTTTTTTGCTGCGAAGAAAACTATCCTGCTCATCTGGAGGAATTGGTTTTTCGATTAACAACGGGAATATGGGGAGGGGAAGATAGCCAGCCACCAGGGCAGTATCAATCGAAAGTCGCGCCGAAGAGGCGCGAGGGAAAGCGGTGATTTTTCCTTTGGCTCGAAGTTCAATTTCCGTCTTGGCCAGGGCATAAGAGCTTAAGGACTCTACGTTTGGTGGTCTAAAGTCAGCCTGAGCGCTCCAAGTCATATTCTGCCAGTTTGATTGAAGCGAGAGCGGAAAATCCAGCCCGAATGAGCGGGAAAACAACCAGGCCGCGGTTTCTTCTGGTTGAGGAGCCAGGCTCATGGCTTCCCATTCCGACTCGGATAGAGGCAGAGGCCAGGAGGCGGTTTGAACTTTTTCCCAGAGAAAAAGATAACCCATCTTAAGGCCGTTCTCAGCCGCAAGACGACTGAGGTCAAGATTACGCCTCAAGCCACCTATTCTTAGGTATATCTGGGTTAAAAGAAGAGTGCTGATTCCAAGCAGCAGGAAAAAGAAAAAACATAAGGCTAAAGGAACCAGGCCGTTTTGAGCCCCTAAGAAAATTTTTTTAAGGCCAAAATTGCTGGGCCAGGAGGATGTTCTTGGTGGCCACCTTAATTTCATGAACCGTCTCCTTTTCGCCGTCAAAGGTGAGGCTTACCTTAACCAAGCCAGGCGGTTCGATAAGCCAATTAAAAGCGATGACTTGCTCTATCAGAGGCTGGGCCGGGCTGGAATTTACCTTACGCCGTAGGACTTGGCTCGCCTGGTCAAGATAATAAAGAATTTTCTCGACAATTATTATTTGGCCTGAGCTCTTATAATAAGTATTTTGAAGGGGTTTATTCAGGATTAACCGATTTTTTTCCACTCTTTCCACGAGGGCTATTTCCCCCTTTCCCTCGCTGACAAAAGCCACTATTTGTCCGCGGCTTACGAGGTCGCTGGAAGGCAGAGGCACAATAAAAGACCCGGGTTCAAGGTCAGCGCTGAGAGAGAAACTGGCCTCTTTGGCGAAGATAGCCAAGCCGGATGCCTCGTTTTGAACTCCTGAGAGGAGACCTAAAAGGAGACATTCCTGAAGTCCATAGCCGGCTCGGTTTAAATCGCGGCGGATGCGGTCTTGACCAGCCCAAATCTCATGATTAAGTTCCTGTGATTCTTTAAGGCGGGAAAAGAGCTTTTTAGAAGCCTGGGATATTTCCAGGGCGGCGGCCAAAACCGCCACCATCAGGGAACTGGCTAACAGGCATTCAAGAAGAGTAAAACCTCGGTAATGTGGGCTCATGGGTTCAGAAACCTAAAAGAGAAGTGGTCCACAAAGTGGCCTGCACTTTATGTCCCTGAGGTTGAAGGGAGGAGACCTCGATTTCCAGCCGCCAGGCTTGAGACGCTTCTTGAACCTGACGCCAATAGCAACCTAATTTATACTTGGCAGACGAATCTTTAAACTCTTCATAATGGTCACCTTGCCTCTCTGGAGAATCAGGAGGAAGGCTTTTTAGCTCTTCCAGGCGGTTTACTAAATAGGCAGTCATCTGGGCCAAAAGGTCGGTTTTTTCTTTTAGTCTTGCCGCCTGAGCTAAGAGCTGCATCGTTCCCATGAGGATTAAAATCAAGAGGCAAAACGTCAAGAGAACTTCGATCAAGCTGAAGCCGGTAGTTTTATATCTCATTGCCCTCAAAACTCTCATTAATAAAAGCATGAGACGTGCCAGCTCTATAAGTTTTAGCTATCAGGGAGAATCGAGATTAGAAAGGATTACGCTGTCAACCTTAGGCGACATTTAAGGTTTTATGGCGTTCCGGGAGTGTCAACATTCGTTGTCGCCAATAGCTGTCAAAACCTAAATTTTAAAAAAGTAAAAAAACTTATCAGGGGCATCTTGACAAGAGGAGGAATTCTCTTTATTATTATTATCGCCTTCTGGTTTCAAGCCAGAAGTTCTTCGGCTGAAAAGCCGAATCGGTTGATTGTTCTTTTTCTATTATTCTCTCTCGGGTTAGAGAGAAGCAGTTCTTTGAAAACGAAGCGGAGCGACAGGGATCACTCCAGAATTGCTTAACTTTTCGGGGAGTAAAGGACCCGCAAGGGTTCTTTATAAACTGGAGAGTTTGATCCTGGCTCAGAGTGAACGCTGGCGGCGTGCCTAACACATGCAAGTCGAACGGGCTTCGGGTAGCAATACCCGGAGTCAGTGGCGAACGGGTGAGTAACACGTGGGTAACCTTCCCCCGAGTGAGGGATAACCTCGCGAAAGCGGGGCTAATACCGCATAAAACCCCGGAGCATAAGCGTTCGGGGTCAAAGCCGCAAGGCGCTTGGGGATGGGCCCGCGTCCTATCAGCTGGTTGGTAGGGTAACGGCCTACCAAGGCTATGACGGGTAGCCGGCCTGAGAGGGTGTCCGGCCACACTGGGACTGAGACACGGCCCAGACTCCTACGGGAGGCAGCAGTGAGGAATTTTGCGCAATGGGCGAAAGCCTGACGCAGCGACGCCGCGTGGAGGATGAAGGCCTTCGGGTTGTAAACTCCTGTTAGAGGGGAAGAA
>Ga0078972_1000948_pt2 | contig 103447 bp, 72 predicted proteins | sample YelNatPaOPGAMG01_FD_67568 | JGI IMG/M metagenome (GOLD analysis project Ga0078972, IMG submission 67568) | Hot spring thermophilic microbial communities from Obsidian Pool, Yellowstone National Park, USA - OP-RAMG-01 (SPADES assembly) (version 2) | ecosystem: Environmental > Aquatic > Thermal... | reverse complement strand
GAGTACTCCATGATGAGCGACTTCCAGTCCCGCTTCATGCCATAGATTGAGTTCACGATGCCTCCCACTGAGCTCGCAAATGCCTTGCCCTGTGCCAGGAACGGTATGTTCTCCAGTGCACCGAGACCGTCTTTTCCATTGAGGAGTGCAAACAGTGAACTGTTTGGATCCGCCAGTAGTGCAACGATAACATCCAGTATTCCGTTGAGGTATGCCTCTGCATCCGCTATCGCTGTCCTTGCCTTCTCCATGCCCATCCGCACATAATCCTTCACAATGCCAATCATCTTCATTATCTCGGTTTTGATGTGCTGGATAATCATGCTGGGTATCTTGTCGTAGTCGCCTTTCAGTGCGATGTCCACAATGTCCTTTACCCACTCAAAGCCCGCTGGCAGCATCTTGCAGATTGCGTTCACAATCATGTCCTTGCACATTCTGATTACTGTATCAACGAGTGTGCTCACGAGTGTTGCGAATGCACTGGCTATGCTTGCAATCACATTGCTCACTGTGTAGATGATTTCCAGTATACGGAGATAGATGTTGCCAATGTAGCTCTGGATGTAACTCTTTGCCATCTCTTTCGGGTCTGTGCCATATGCCAGCTTCGCTGCACCCTTGCTCATGAACAGCTTCGCAATGTCCCTGTAATTGCCCTTCACAAACATCTCAATTCCGTTGTAGATTGGCTCCAGTGCCTGATTTATGAGTTGATTTATCTGCTCCCAGAGCCAGTTAATTGCCTCGCTTGCAATGCTCTTCACTTCTTCCACGAATGACATGATTGCGGTGAGAATCAGCTTTACCACGCCTTCCACAGCGCCATCTGCATGTGCTGTTGCATTGCACCCGTTGCCGTTGATGTCTGCAAGAGTTATCTCGACATTGTAGCCAGAGACCCAGGTGTTCCATGAGAGGAGTGGTACATCCCAGGAGTGGCTGAAATCGTAAGTGCGCTGAGCGTTGCAGTGCACGGTAACTGAGGAGAGTGTTTCTGGACTTACCGTGATGTAGTCCAGCCCAGCATTGTCCTCTGCCCTGAATGAGACGGTGAGCACGATGTTCACAATTGGTATTATGCCGTTATAGCCAGTGATTGTCATCACAACATTTGCAGTAATGCTGCCGTTTATCCACGGGTCTCTACCCTCAATCTGCCACTGCTCTGTTGTATTCTCACGGGCATCTGGGATGCTATCGCCGTCTGTATCGGAAAGCCACGGGTCGCTGTGGTTCAGGAACTCGTCGTAGTCGCTCAGACCATCGCGGTCTGTATCCGCCACTGTTGGGTCTGACCATGTGTGGTATGTGCCCTTCTTTACTTTTGTCTTCTGCCAGATAACTGTGTAGTCCCAGCCACGCAGTTCCTGGTAGTCGGTGAGGTTGTCGTTGTCAGTGTCGTTGGATTTCGGATTTGTTGCGGGGCGATTTGTTGGAATGCCTGGATAGTTCGCTATACGGAGCTCAACGCTATCGCTCAAGCCATCACCGTCCGTATCACTGCACAACGGGTCTGTGGGTCCGAAGTTTTCGTGTGAACTCCTTTCGCCATAATGCCCATCCTTGTCATATCCATCCCAGAGCCCGTCGCCATCCGTATCTGCCTTGTTCGGGTCTGTCTCGCTCTCGTCAACAACGCCATTGTGGTTCCTGTCCTCATTGCCATCGCTGAGCCCGTCCTTATCGGAATCGCTATCGTTTGGCAAGGTTTTTGTTCTGCCCTCATCACAATCTGCAGTAAAGTTGCCCCTGCTTATATCTGTATCTGTGGTGAGCATGCCATGGGTAAGCCCGAGCTCCAGTCCGTCTGGCAGGCCATCATCGTCGCTATCTGAATCTACTGGAGATGTTCCCGTACCACCCTGGCTACTGCTACACTCCATGCTATCCAGCAGCCCATCGTCATCCGTGTCTGCATCATCCGGCTTTGTCTCAGTTCCACAATCCCATGCACCGTTGTGGTTTATGTCTTCCCTATTATCAAACATCCCATCATCATCCGTGTCCTTATCCAGCGGATTCGTTTTTGTGGTGGGGTCTGCATCGCCCACAAGCCCGAGTTCCAGCCCGTCCCATAAGCTATCTCCGTCCGTGTCTTTCACCTTCGGGTCTGTGCCGTACTTCAGCACCTCATCGCCATCGCTCAGCCCGTCATCGTCGTAGTCAGGGTCATTCGGGTCGGTCCCTATCTCCTGCTCAATTCGATTGCTCAATCCATCAAAGTCGCTGTCGAGATTCGCACATGCACGGTAGTCCAGTGTCTCCTGATGTGCACGCCAGAAATCTATCTTGCTGTGTGCTGTCGCTGCATCCTCTGTCTTTCCACTGTATGTGAATTTCAGCACCTTTCCTGTATCTGAATAGCGGATGTAGAGTGTATACGCACTGCCATCCCAGTATAGCCATACCCTCCCGCCGTCTGTTGCATTCACCGGTACCGCCTCATCTCCGTATTTCACCTTTGGTTGATATGCATGCTCGGGTATATCATCTTCCACACTGCAGAATGTGAAATTACCCCGTGTCAGGGTTGTAAGTTCCTGGTTCTGCTGGAGTGGCACCACAACCCAGGTGTCCTGCGTGTACATCAACCGCCCTGCACTCGCATCATACCTTGCATTCGTGCGGAACACGCAGTAGATTTCTAAGTAGTCAGCTTTTGGTGTCTGTGCTGTGATTGTGGTCTTTGCGTAGTAGTTTACCGTCGCGTTTGCGTTTACTGCCGAGTTCATCTGGGCTGGTTTTGGTACCCAGATAGTGTTGCCCAGAAATGTCCTCACACCCGTGTACGATTTATTTGTGGTGTATGTGTTTCTCCCTGCGTCCGTAGTCCGCTCATAGTACAGATTCACATACACGGTGCTCCAGGGATGTATTTCATTGCTCACAACAATCCTTACCGTGCCGTTGGTCTCAACTGCCACATTCGTTGTATCCTCGTGCTGTATTGCTCCCGCCACATTATCGTTTGTATCACCGTCCCAGGCGTTGATGTCGTCCCAGTACTCATCGTAGCGGTCTGTGTTGTTCTTCCACTCAAACTCCTGGCCATCGAGGATGCCATCACCATCGCAATCAGGATTTGTCGGGTCTGTCTCGAGGTGCACATTGTGTGCAGTATCGACATCCAGCACCGTGTTGCGGTAGAACTTTGGCACATTGTCCACATCCACCTCCACCTGCACCCAGTTCTCCTCGCCATCAATCAGCCCATCACTGTCGGAATCGTATTTGAGCAGGTCTGGCTTTGCCCAGTCATACGAAATTGCTCTGGGCTGCCAGTCGCCACCGCCACCATTTCCATCATGTGGCAACCAGTCAAATGGATTCTCCCCGCGCTGCCTCTCAGTATCCCAGAATGGCGTATTGCGGTTTCTGAGCAGGTAGATGTACTCTGTTGCGTCGTCAACACGATCTCGATCAGTATCCGTGCACAATGGGTCTGTAACAAACACAAATTTCTCGGTGAACCTGTTATTTGCAAATTCCACCTTTCCAACGCCCTCGCCAATCTCCCTCCCGCTTATCCATAGCCAGTTATATGTTCCATGGTTATGCAACTCCACATTCCACACACCCTCGCCAAGGTTTCTATCGCCATCCCAGAGCGGTGCAATTGCTGAGAAGCCCCAGGCATTTGCCCGCGTGTTGTCAGTTGCGATCTCGAGCCATCCGTCTGGCAGCCCATCACCGTCCGTATCTCTCACCACGGGGCTTGTCTCGTTTGCATCAAGGACGCCGTTCTCACCCAGCTCAGTGCTATCCAGCAATCCATCATTGTCAGAATCAATGTCCAGCGGATTTGTAAATCCATACTCCTGTACATCTGAAAGTCCATCCAGGTCTGTGTCTGTAAACAGTGGATTTGATTTCACGGAAACAGTATAGACGGTTTCAACACCAGATATAATTTCTGGCTCTCCTCTGTTGTTAAATCCATAGAAGGGCTTCGAGTGTGGAATCACATAGGGCTTCCATGGCTCAAGGAAGCTTGTGGTGACTAATGCGCAATCTCGTACGCTGATTTTCCATCCATTTATTTCCGTGGTGTCGTTCAGCCCATCGCCGTCCGAATCCGGCTCAGTTGGGTCAGTGTACGCAAATGCTTCATGCACATAGGGTGCCAGCGAAATCTCGTTGCTCTCAAGGTATCCCATGTACCTCGGTGCAGATACACGCTCCACAACTGCAGTGCATTTGCCTCCATCCATCTCACCGGAGTGTCCATTCTTTCCATAACCGTCAAGCAGTCCATCACCATCCGTATCCACCCTTGTGGGGTCTGTCTTCGTATACTTCACCATCACAAATTTATCGGTGTAGAGCACATACAGATTGTCCTTTTCATCCACACAAATCGCTTTTGCACCATCTTCCAGTGCCAGCGGTGCATAGGTGTTAAGTTTCGCATAGAACTTCGAGAATTCTGGCTGTGCAATATACACCTTTTGCCCTGAGCACCATAGCACACTTCCATCCCTGAGGTGTGCAACACCCTGCTTTGCACCATATTCCGTGAGTATCTGTACTCCGTTCCAGAAGAATATGCCAGAGTTCCTTGCGGTAATTATTCCATCCTCGCCTGCCCAGATTGCATACACATCGCTCGCATTCACATCAACGGGTGTGAGTGTTGCCAGAGAGACATCCCGCTTGCTGATATTCACTGCATATATTTTGCCAGATGTGACAAAGAACAATGTTGTGAGATTCAATGCGAGTGCACGGGCACCTCCACTCATGCCTTTCACAACCACTTCCTCCTTCCATGTGCCATCCTGCTTTCTCTCAAGCACGGTGATGCAAGTCGCCTGTGCAACAAAAACGCTGCCGGTGCTGTTCACACTGAAATCGCAGATATCTGATTTGGTGGCGATGTTCTCGAGCACGATGCGGTCTGCATACTTCTCATGCCTTGCACGCCCGATTGTGTATGAACCACTCTGCTTGTACATTATGTATATATAGCCCCTGCCATCGAACTTCACGGAAATAATTTTATCGAGGTCAATCCCGGTGTTGCCTGCATACACCGTATAGGTGTGCGTCACCATCTGATTCACCCACAAATACGGATGCATTTCCACGCTATCGGTGATTCCGTCGTTATCGCTGTCTGTATCAAGCATGTTCGCACTGCCATCACCATCAGTATCCATATTCCAGAGCAATTCTTTCCCGTCAGGCACTCCATCGCCATCGCTATCTGCATCTACCATGTTTCTGGCACCGTCGTTATCGCTGTCAGCAAGCCCCGCTATCTCAAGTGCATCGTCAATCCTGTCATTATCGCTGTCCACATCCCATGCAGAACCAAGCAAATCGCTTATGCCATAGGCGTTCTCGCGCTCCACATCCAGGTCCCAGCAAATCTCGGTTCCATCACGGAGCCCGTCATCATCGCTGTCAATATCAAATGGCGAAGAAAGATAGATTTCCCTGTCCCTGTATGCAGGGTCTGGCAGGTAGTTCGTGGCAAGTGTGGGTGTTGCACTGCTGTTTATGGCAAAGATGTGGCATGTGGCATCGAAGTTCGTGAAATCTGCAGGAAGAACCTTTGTCCAGAGAAACACAAAATTCCCGTCTGCACTCCTGTAAAATGCACTGCCATCGCCAAGCACATACATTTTAAAATTCTCCTTTGCGGTATGTGTTGCATTCCCACAGTTTATCTGGACACTACTTATGTTCCCGACATAATCGTATCTCACGCACTTAGCCCCGTTTGTTCTGTTAGCACGGAACTCAATCCATGTGCCAGGGCGGTAATTCTCGCTGGTCAATGTACCATTCTCCGCGTTTGTTCGGAACACCACCATACCCATCTCTGCACTATCGTTAAGTCCATCATCGTATACAATGGAACCAGAAACAAATCTATCCGTGTTGTCTGATAGCGGATTTGTATATGCCGCACCCTCCACACTGTTGTTCAACCCATCACCATGCCTTGCGTTTCCGCTATCATAGCCAGCGTATGTGGAGAGCGTGATGCTGGGCGTGAAGTAGAGTATCGCCTCATTCCCTTGAGAAGTGGTCAACCAGCACTCCCTCAACTTTGCACTCAGGTTGCAAAGCAAGAAAAATGGCTCACCACTGTAACGAAGTACGACATAAAACAACGGATTGTTTGTGTCACGAATATCGATGTGGTATATGCCATTTCCATTCAGCACACATTGCTTGCTCCAGAGCACCGGGCTCTCAAACGGACTCACATTCTCGCAGTAGGCACGAACCTCGCAGATAAAACCAGCATTCTCTGCGCTCTCTGAAAAGATGCTCAGGTTGAGCGAGGAAATCAGTTTCTGAGCGGAGTTATTTATGAGTACCGCCCATGCATTTATGTTTGCATTTACTGGCATCCGTGTTTCATCAATTGATGCGCTGTCAATGGAAATATTGTAAAACTCGTTTATGGACAGATAGTGCCAGGTATTCTGGGTATAGTATATGTACTCACTTTCCAAATCTCCTTCACCAAAAGCACCCCATCTCTTACCCGCAATAAACGCCTCGGCATCTGTTTCTGCGGTTCTGCGGAACACCACATAGCCCTGCCTGAGGTAGATGCCATCATAACTGAGTGTCACATTCGTGAGCGTGTTGCCCACCATTACAGTGGTCTCGTTGAGGAGCGAGGAATTGTCAGGTTCACCCGAGTAAATAAGCACGGTAATTCTTGAGGAATTTGATGCGGCACGGAAGGTGATGTTCTTTATCTCGATCATGTGGTAATAATTGAACACAAATCCCCTTGCTGGCACCGTGTCATTGATCGTGTAGTTTATATACTGTGGTGGTGGCAGTGGGTGCTGGTGTCCATCAGATGCCCTTGTTTCATCCTGCAACTCGACTTCAAATATATCCACATCACACTTACCATCTGTGCTGTCCAGCGGATTGAGGAGGTAAATCATACCATTTGCCTTTCTTGGCACCCAGTACTGATCATACGGCTCCTGGGTTGCATAGAGCACCTCATAACCATCAAGGCAGAAATCGCTATCTGTGTCTGGGTTTGTGGCATCTGTTTCGCCAGGGATGTGCATGCATCCATTCTGGATCCAGTGATAGAACTCAAATGTGTCCGTGTTGAAGCCCCACTCATCCGGCCATGTATAGTTCTCATGCACACCATCAAGATTCAGGTCCTCAAATTCCCAGATCTGAATGATACCATCGCATATGCCCGAGTTGTGCCAGTTTCTGTAACTGTATTTTCCTGTCTCATCTTTGTAGTATTGCCAGCCATCGATGAATCCATCTGGAAGGCCGTCCATGTCCGTGTCTGGAATGAGCGGTGATGTGTGACTGGCATTCGCCATGTAACGGGAGTAGTTGAAGGGTGTGCCATGGTAGAGCATGCGTTCCCAGTAGGATATCGGCTGTACCTTGTACCCTGCACCTGCTTCAACCCAGTCCCTGAGCCCATCAAAATCTGTGTCTCGGAGGAGTGCAGATGTGCCTGCAGTAATCTCCTCTGCATCACTGAGCCCATCGCAATCCGCATCATCGGAAACTGGTGAGGCCTCGTGTTCAAACTCATAGCCATCATACAGTCCGTTCCCGTCTGTGTCGGAAACCAGCGGGTCTGAGCCCTGAAGAGCAACAACCACCGTTCCCTCGAAGATCACGCTGAGCGGCGCTGTGCTTGCATTCAGGGAAATGACGAGATTGTACCTCCCGGATGGCAGATAGGCATATCCGTTTAACACACCCTTTATCTCTCCATCTGGCAGAGAAATGAAATTAATGCTGAAATCTGCCTGCATTCTTCTTCCGGTACAATCCACGATATTAACCATCAATCCTGAATCCAGCTCCGTGAGGTTCACAGTCCACGCTCTACCGGTGCCGTTTATGATGCCTATCTCCTTGCTGTATATCCTGTATCTACCGCTCTCCGCAATTTCAAATGGCTGGCTTAGCACAGTACTGGAGTTCTCTGAGGCACCGAGCAACACTCCAAACTCCAGATACCTGGACTGCGAGCAATCATCTGTCTCAAACTGCAACGCGTCCTCGAGGTGCAGCACATGCGTTGCAAAGAAGGCATCGAGTTCAACACCATCGCTCAAACCATCAAAGTCAGTATCTGCAAGGAATGGGTCTGTAAATGTGGTAAAGTTCACGGAAAAGTTAGAAAGCACGGCACTTCCCTCAACCCTCACAGTGCATGTTGAATCGGTTGTATTGCTCAGAATTATGGGCCGCTCCATTAAATTGCCAGTACTTGCGTTTGTGAAAAATCCATGCTTCTCCCAATCATATGTGCCATCATTGCCAGCATCGATCCTCACGGATGCTCTGCAAATGCTGATTTCCATGCTGGACTTTGCACAGGCAACTGCAACATCAGCACTGATACCGATGGAGAGTGCATCTGCATTGTATGTGCCAAGCGGGAGCATATTTCCACTGCTTGTCTCAACCGCCCATATCTCAATACAATTTGTGTCGTTAAGGTACACCAGTGCATAATCTCCAGCTACATCCATACCCTGGATGTTCGAAGCAAAGTTACAAACTTCATGCGTTGTACCAGTGGCTAAATCCAGAACATACAGTGTGCTTGCAGAAACCCAGAATATCCGCCCTTCATCCAGCTTAAACATTTCTGGTTCATGTATGTCCGTACTCCAGACATGGAATGATTTGCCAGAGAAGGAACGCACGAATGGCGAGAAATCGATGAGCACAACTCTCGCCTCGCCAGCAGAATTTCTAGCAAGCACTGCAATTCGTGTGCCATAAATCCTGGGAGCTTGCAATTCGTGTAACCACTCAACATTGCCACTGCAATCATTTGTATCCACACCCCATTCAATTATCCCGCCTTCCGTGAGCGTGGCAATCCCGATCGCATATGTCACTTTTGTCGCTGGCAGATATACAACGGTGTTGCCATATATGTCTGGCTCACTGCCAGCAATCTCATAAACAGGTGCCTTCTCCCTTGCCTCTGCGATGCACACCTTCAAGGAAGGCCAGTAACCCTCCTCCCACACAACATACCGCTCAGATGCCCTTATGTTTCTCGCTCCCGTATTTCGCTCTGCAATCACAAATTTGCCAGCTGGCGTGTATGCCTTCACATAGCACTTACTTCTATCATTCTCAATGTAGAACACCGAGTTATTTGCAACCGCCACACTTTCCACTGGATAAGAAGAGTTCAATTTCTCAATCTCAGGGCTCGCAGTCACATTGAAGGAAAGTGCTGCGAGGGGTGCACATCTGGGCACGGTGATGTTGAAACTTCCATGGTTGTTCACATAGATTACCTCGCCCTCGTTCACACGCGTCCTTGCAAGTGCATCCATATCAAATATGGCAACACGGTCAATGTACACCTTTGCCTCTGTCCCTGCAGTGAACACGATTTCATCACCACGGGTAAGTGGTGTTGGCCAGGCATACCAGCAAAAATCAGTTTTCATGTCAAATGATGTATTTACAAATGTCCCATCCTGCTTTTTTACGCTCACATTGAGTATGCCGCTACCCATTGCACGGAATTTTATGAGTGCATTGAATTGATTGTGCGTGAATTTAATATGTGTTGTGTTGATTGGCTCTGAGGAATTACCGTTCCCGGAGAACGCACCTGAATTACCGCACAGGAAGAGTGCACTCCCGTTGCTTGCATTCTGCACGGGCATTGCACTGCCCAGAAACTCTGCCTCAATGAACGCAGTTGCATTTGTAAAACCAGGATACTCAGCCGCATCTGAAAGTGCATCGTCGTCGCAATCACGGAGCATGTAGGATGTGGGTATGGTGTAATAGGCATCGGTTGGCTGGCTCCGGTTATCCATTATCCGCACATATGCTCCAATATCAAACACGGAGTAGTTTGGGCTGAAGGTATTTGTTGGTGTGGAGAACCCGGTGATGCTCAATTGCGTGGATTTATCACTCTCATTTTGTGTTTCATTTATATAGAATGTGTCTGTGAGGTACCACATGTACCTGGTTGAGAGAGAGGTATTGAGCAGGATGCCTTGTCCCTTAAACACCACGATTCTATCTGTTGCGGTATCATTCGCCCTTGCACGGAATAACAACCTGTATTTTCCGTAAGGAATGGGCACCGTGATTGTTTTTATGCTTGTTGTTGGAGCCTGAATGGGTATTTGATGTGAGGTTCCAGAGACGCAGACCGCATTGTAAGTTATATTCACTGAATTAAAGGTCCAGTTCGTGCCGTAGATGGAGGCGAGGTTATCCTTAAATTTATTTGAGTTTGATGTAGTTTGTTTCATATCAACCCAGAACACATTTGTGGAGTTCTCATACATATCTCCCAGTCCGTCTGAATCCAGGTCTCTGTAACGCTGAATCGCAGGTAGTGTATACCCTGGTGGCGTCCATAGTTTGTAAGTTACATTTGCAGTACCAACTGTGTATGGTGCATACCAGGTAATGCCCCGCCTGTCCTTTACAAAGTACCTTGGCTCAGCGATGTAGCCATCTCCGCGTTGCACGAAGGTAAGTGTGTTATTCTGTGCGTCCGTACCGCTTGGTGCAATCCCATCACGCTGTGCCCTGGCTTCGACCGCAATGCTCACATTTGCCTCAACAACGGAGCGTGCGTCGCACTCAATGCTGACCGCATCGATATTGGCGTTGTATGTGCGTAACTTGCTGTTCTCAAGCTTTGCATCTATCGTTACATCTCCGAACCTCAGGTAAGTGGTGGAAACTGTGGAGTTCCTGAGGAGCAAACCAGTTTCACCAGACACACTGAGATTTTCAAGTTCGATGCTGCGCTCAATGCACACTACACCGTATTTTCCAGCAATGATCTCAGTGTTAACTATCGATAAATCTCCCAGTTGCCGTTCCCGCATCCCTCCAATACGGAGATTATCAATGTACACACCCAGCCCTTTTCCCTGCCCCGAGGTGAAGGTGAAGTTCACAAACTTTGTGCTGGTTGCGATTGCCAGACGCACGGTTTCCCAGCCATCTGTGTTCCCGCCATCGAAGATGCGTTCCATGCCCTCAATTTGCTCTCCTGCCTCAACACGGAATGCTGCATCCTGGCTCATGTTAGCAAAGTAATCGAATTCAAGGTAGGCATGCTCAAGCCCATACAGAGACACAGCAAGCGTTGCACTTGCGTTCATTCCCGCAGGATAGAACTTCTTTGTTGTGCCTGCCACCTTAATTGCATCAATATACACGCCCTCGCTGAGTGCACCGAAGTGCCTTGCAGTGTAGTGCAGGAGCACACATATTTCACTGCCTGCAAACTGCGTTAAATCAAACCGCTGGGAAATCCACTTACCACCGAGTTCACTGCCCCGGGTTATTGCAGTGTAGCGAGCAACAATCTCGCTCGCACTACCGTTCTCGATGCTCACAGAAAATTCCTGGTTATCACAGATGTCCAGCCAGAGCATAATGGAGAGATAGGCAGTGTTGTAGTCGGTGAGGTTCACACTGAAACGGTAGGTTGAGTTCATGGAATGGTCTATCCTTTTTGCCTCAACATCTAGAATGCTGTGTATGCCACGGAGCACAATATCTGAGAGAAATGCACCCCTTGCCTCCTCCCTCCCATTTGAGACAAATCTGAACTGGATTATGCTTGCATTCGCAGGCACATCAACGCACTCAGATATCCATCCCGTGATTGTGGTGCCCGTGTATTCCCTGAGTTTCACCCATGCACCACCAGCAAATGCTTCAAGGAGCAGAGCATCACCATAGGAAATGTTGTAGTAGGTTCTGTACAACACCTGCACATGCTCCCAGCTGGTAAGGTTGAGGGGCATGCTCAGTGTGGCATTCATGTGTGCATCATACTTCTCAACTGCGGTGTTTTCAATCTGGCATATCGCACTCACCTGCAAATTGTCCAGCCATACAGTTGCGTTGCCATAGACACAGAAGCGGATGGCAGTAAAGGGTTCGGCAATGGCAAACACACAATGCTTCCACCGCTGTCCTGGCTCCGTCTCCTCATAAATTTGCTTCCAGCCACCATCTACAAGACCCTCGATATAGAACCTGCTCTTTATCTCATGTCTTTCAAAAATCACATCAAATTCAAATCTCTGGCTCTTCGTGTTGCTCGCATTAACCTGGGTCTCTAAAAATGCAATCGGCGGCATGATTGTGGTCATTGAGTTGTTGCAGCAGACAGCATATGGTGCTGAGAGATTGCGCTGGCTCAACTGCCATTTGTTAGCTCCATATGTTCTCCAGTTGACAAGCCCGTAATCAAAGTTCTCGGAGAATATTGTTCTGTACATACTTTCATATGCCCCGCTCTGTGCACCGTTTCCAGCACACCATACAACACCTGGCTTTATAACCGACCAGGTATCATAACCGCCATCGGGATTGTTATCAGAGGCACTCCATAAGCCAAGCCCATTAACGAAGTTTTCAGATGCATAGCGTGTATAGCGGTAACTCCGCACTTCCACATTGTCAATGTATGCACCAACGCTCTGGTTCACACCATCGCTCACGAATCTGAAGTATGCTCCATCAGCAATTCCTGGCAGGAATAAACGCTCCGTTGCATTCACATCTTCCGTGTAGTTTTTCAGGGCATAAAAACTGGATTTGATTGTGTAACCCACTTCAAGGTAATCTCCCGTGGCAACATCCATATTCAGTTCAAATGCGAGTGTGGCATAATCGTCAGGAATCTCGAATGGCAGAAGCATTGTTGAATTCATGTTTGCATCGTAGCTTCTGGCACGGAGGTTCATAATCGCAAATTCATCGCCTGCACCAGCACACCATGCTCTTCCGCCCAGCGGTCCCCAGTAATCGAGTCCGTTGCCACGGTTCGCATCCCATGCCTTCAGTGTGAAGTTCGTGAAATCAAGGTATGCAATAACACGCCCTTCATCCTCCCACTGCTCCCCAGTACCAGCACACCACAAACTTGAATTGCCTTCCGCACTCCGCACACTGCTTGCCCCGAATCCATCAGACCCACAATCCCCATCTGTATCGTTTGCCTGTGTTTCAATTGACTCAAAATCCTCGTAGTATGCAATGCTCTCTGCGTCCCTGCTCGCATTTCCAGCGCACCACAAACTCCTGCTTCCCATGTAATCACTGACACCCCAGGTGCCATTTCCACTTGCGTCACCTATTACCCAGTTGCTCCCGTTGAATTGCTCAAAATCCTCGCTGTAGATCGTAGAGAGTTCGCCGGGCGAGAAAACGCCGAAGTGGTTGAAGATTGCAGCAAGCAGTGCCTCTGCCTTTCCCGTGTCCAGGCAATCAATCGAGAACTCAGCGTAGAACGCATTCCATGAGCCGGTTCTCACCATTGCTGCGGTCCTGTTGTCCCCGTACTTCAGCACCGCCTGCTGCTCCGGGCATAGAATATATCCCTGGTTGAGTGCATACCTTGCATTTATTCTTGCGGAGTAGTTTGCGAGAAATCCATTACCTGCAATCTCCCTGCCACTCGCATGACCCGCATAGCACGCGTTTAGTTGCGCTGTAAAAAGATATGTGTTTACTGCGTTGCTTCCAATTCCCTGCCCTGTGAGAATGATGCTACCTGAGGAGTTGAGGTAATCAGAGATTATGCCTGCTTCAATCTCATCCAGTGTCCCATTTTCACCACTGCCCGTGAACCATATTACCATTTTGTATCTCGAAAGGTCGGGGAGAGAAAAGGCAGTGTGGCATACATCGAATCCATAACCCAGTGAGGCAAGGAGGGCGGTGTAGAAATCCGCAGCGCCGGAATTGTCGTCCACGAGGAGCGTGCTGTTACCCCTTCCAGGCAGGTAAAGCCCCACATCAGTCCTTGCAATCGTGGAGTTTGCGATGTACACATCGTCTGTATTCAGCACGATGCCACCCTGCTCACCCGCACTCCAGCAATCAAGAACAACTGAATTCTCACACACAATTTTTCCGTTGACAACAAAACGGTAGGTGCAATTCTCACCACGAATCGTGGAATTTATGATGCGCATTGTGGCATTGTACTCAACAACAATCTCTGCCAGTTTTGTTGTGTTCTGAAAAATAAGTGAGGCGTTGTTCAACTCAAGGACTGCCCCGCTGCGCACCACAATACTGGTGTTTACCATATACACCGTATCTGCAATGCACATTTCATTCCGCACATCAAGTATGTTCTCGCCCGTTTGCGATGCCCCAGCAACTTCCTCTGCGTTCGCGTGGATATTGTAGACAGTAGAGAGCATCAGGAATACGCAAAGCATCGCAACCAATTTGCCCAGATGTCTATTTTCACGCATTTTAGCCCTCCATTTTACTATTTAGTGCATAATAACTGCAATTGATATATATTATTTGCGACTACATGTAGTAATATTGTATATATAAGTTATAAAGACCCAGAAGGTATATTTTATCAGGGTAGAAATCTGCGCACAGATAAAACTACCTGCAAAATCTTAAAAATAAACACAATCTTTTTAAAGGTATTCCTATTCCTTTGATATATGGAACCAAGAAAGAAGCTTACCATACCAATGTTACTGCTCTTTGTTGCACCACTGGCACTTATATTTGGAAGCATCGCAGCAAAGTGGAACATCTGGGGAATAATTGCGGGCGTCACCTGGTTAGGCACTGGTTTTCTGTATCTTATCACATACGAATGAGGTGAAAAATGCACAAAATTACAGACATACAGATTGGAAATGATATTCTCAAAGCAAATTTGGAAATTGCACGTGAAATCAACAGGGAATTAAAGGAACACAACATAAAAAGTTACGAATTCATGGGTTCTATTGGGTCTGGCAAGACACTGTTGATTGAAAAGATAATGGAACGATTAAAACAGCAAGGAATTCGATGTGGAGCAATTGCAGGTGATGTCTCCGGGAACGACGATTATCTCAGATTTCTAAAACATGGAGCACTTGCAGTGAATGTAAACACAGGCAAAGAGTGTCATCTGGATGCACATTATATCGAGCATGCACTCGAGCAGATTGACTTCCATGCCATTGATGTGCTTTTCATTGAAAATGTCGGTAACCTTGTTTGCCCCTCTGATTTCCCAGTTGGTGCGGATATGCGCATCGTGGTGATCTCAACTACTGAAGGCGATGACATGGTACGCAAGCACCCGGTGATGTTTGCAAATGCAGACCTTGCAGTGCTCAACAAGAAGGACCTTGCCCGGTATGTGGATGTAGATGTCAATGTGATAATTTCAGATTTCAGGAAAATTGTACCTCACAAAAAAATCCTGCTCACGGATGCAAAGCATGATGACGGCATTGATGAACTGATGAAGGAAATGGGCTTATAGTGCGGGAGTAGTCAAGTCTGGTCAAAGGCGCCAGATTCAGGGTCTGGTCCCATAGGGGTTCCCAGGTTCAAATCCTGGCTCCCGCATCATTTCTGTATTTTCTTGCAAGTTCCAGATATTCTTCAGCATTCTTTTTTGCTCGCTCAAGCAGTGTTGTGTCATTTTCCCGTATCACCTTTGCAGGGATACCGACTGCGATGGAATTCGGGGGAATCTTCATGCCCTCCTTCACAACTGCACCAGCACCAATTATGGACCCATCACCGATTTCCGCACCGTTGAGCACAACTGCGTTCATACCGATAATGATGTAGTTCCCAAGTTTCGCACCATGGACAACTGCACCATGTCCGAGTGTGACATAATCCCCGATACTGACTGTATCCCGTGGTGAGGTGTGAATAACACAGTTGTCCTGCACATTCGTGCATTTTCCGATTTTTATTGGCAGGAGGTCACCACGAATTACCGCATTCGGCCATACAGAGCAATGCTCTCCAATCTCTACATCTCCGAGTATCACTGCGCTTGGATGCACATAACATGTTTCATGGATTTTGGGCATAAAGGAGAGAATATGGCGTGGGGTTTATATTTTTCTGTGCGTTGCAATTTTCTCCTCCAGCCCGCTCACCACATCCTTGAATCCTCCGCTCTCAATCATCGCTGTAAGCATTTTAAGTGTATCCAGTGCAATGTGCACATCCTCAGCAGTGAGCAGTCCCTTCGCCCTTGCATCCTTAAACTCATCTTCATCCAGAATCACAAAACGCATATCTGGAAAAACCCAGATGTCCAGAAACAGGTCATACACAATCACCCTGTTTCCATCCCGCACAATCGGGCGATTTATGTTGATATAATATCCATTCAATTTTTTATGTGCATTGAACACACCCATTATCTCATATGTCTTACCGATTAAGTCAGCACACCAGGCAGTGCACCTTCTCTCAATGACGGTGTTCCCGTTGACCACAAAATCCCGCTCAAGTCCGGAGAAATCAAACATGGAAATAACAAGGGATGCATCCGCATACACCAGTTCATTTATCCAGACCTGCTCTCTTTTTCCCGGTCGTATTGCCACAAGCTCAATTTCCTTCATGCACACCCTCACGGACCTTCACAGCAATGCCTGTGCGGAATGTCCTGCATTCATCCGCAGTAAGCACTACCCTGCCCACACCCGCAATCTCATCGTCCTCGTTCACCACAATTACCTCATCGTCTGGCACGAGATTCCTGTCCATTTCCAGCACAAACTTTGCAAACACATTCTTACCCCGAGCATTGAATTCGTATGCCTCACGGGACACGATGCAACGCAGTGCAGGTTTTCCGAATTTTTCCATGAGCAGTTTTGCACCCTCAATTTTCAGATTAAAATACCCATCATTTCGCATGGAAAGGATATGCTTCCCGTTTCTGTGCACATTCCGTATCCTGCCCGTGTTCTTTGAACGCACAATTTCAATATTACCAGAAATTAGAACACTCCCCGCACCCACACCAAACTGAAAATCACAGATTGCAGCGAGCATGCGAAGTTCAAAATTTTCATGGGCATCAGTGCTCCTGCACAAATTCGCCAGAACATCCAGTGTCCGTTCACCTTCCCAGTATAGAGCAAGTCGATAATTATGGGTGTGTGCCAGCTTTAGCATATATGCGTTTCTCAATGCCTCTGCGTCCCTGCCCGGATGCTGAGGTAAAACGGAAACGCCAGGTGGATACAGAAGTGAAAGTTCAAGTGGAAGCGGTCCAAAGTATGTGTCTACGATAAAATCCGCATCTGTAATTGCAAGCACACGCTGTGCATTCTCAATCCATCTGTCAAAATATGGCGCCTGCGAATTCGGGAAAATCACGAGCACATTCCGTCTGCTTTTTGCGAGGTATCTCTCAAACACCCGCTTCCTGAATCTTGAAACATCGGGACGATGCATTGAGTAAAAATTCCTGTAGAAGAACACCTTTCTTGCAAGTGGCTCATGGCGTTCAAAAAAATCACGGTAACGCAGTAATGCAGGGAACGCATTCTGCATCTGGGGATGTGCGCTCATCCGTTGTTCCACATAATCCCGGAGTTCATTGTTTCGAATTGCCTTTTTCACACTGCGTATCTCCGCAAAGCACACATGCAGGTTATGCAATGCAAGCTGCCTGTACCTTGCGCTCTCGTCCAGCTCTCTCAGTTCTCTCGCATCAGTTGAACTGCACACAGGGCAGGCGCATGGGAGTTCATCGAGTTCTTCAAAAGACACAGTACCTGTGGATGTGAGATACCTTCCGTCTGCTGCATACTTTGCATATGACGCTGAATCAAAGAAATCTGCACCCATCATACATGCAAGTCCAAATATCATGGGATGCCCAGCACCGAAAAAATGCACAGGTGCGGAAGCAGGAAGCGCACACCGCGCAGTCATTGCAACATCAACAAGGGATGCAAATCGGTAATTCTCCATCAATGGTACAATTCCACCAAGCGGAAAAAAATCACCGATATCAGAGAGTTCAACTGCACATTTTCTTCGCAAATCTAGGTGTAATCCACCCTGAACTGGTGTGGCAAGCAACATCTCACCAGAAATTTCCCGTGCTTCTTTTGCTCGCTTTATGGTTTCTGCAACCTTTCTCTCCGCAATTTCATAACTATCGTCTGGCTCCACGAATTCATCAAGAATTGTGCCAATATCACTGCCAATGCGCACCTCATATTCAACAATCTCTTTATTTGTTGTCTCAACACTCCCGTACACATGGCTCTGAAATGTGCCAGAATCCGTCATTATAGGACCGTCAAAGCCAAGGAGGTTATGCAGACCTTTTTCGCAAGCCAGGTCTCCATACGACCTTTTTATTATGTATGCGTTTGTGATAACAATCTCCGCACCAAGTGCTTTCAGTTCTTCTGTCTTCACAAGTTGCTTGTTTGGGTTTATCACAGGCATGAGTGCTGGCGTCTCTACATCGCCGTGTTTTGTGCTCAACCTGCAGATTCTGGCAAGTCCGTCTCGTTCTTTGAGTTCAAACATGCTCTCTAAAATTGCTTTTGCTGGTTCTGCGGTTGTTGTGCCTGCGTCTGTGCTTGCTGTACTGGTGCGGAATATGCCTGTTGGGTTCCCTGTGAGGCAAGTGCTTTCTTAATCTTACCCAGTCGCACAAATATGGCAATCACACAAACGGTAATTATTATCAACATTATTGGCACACCCAGACAGAAAAACATTGTGAGATACCCCACAATAGCCAGTGGAGATGAAGGGTCAAAAAGTTTTTCTGGTGTGAAATTTTCAAATGGATTGCCTGTATCGTTTTGTGTCATATTATCCTGATACACTGGATTTACTGGATATGTCACCGGAGTGTAGCCAGTTTTTTCTGCAATGTAAACTGAGGGGATTGTGATTCCAAACACCACGAGCATCATAAGGAGTCCGTAAACCATCGTTTTCATTGTTTCACCAAATAAATGAAGCCATATCTATATATAAGAGTTGTTCTTGCATGTGTTAATCACCTACCTGATGTAAGGAAAAAGGCAAAATTATATTAACAGGTAGGTGTTAGACGGAAAAAATCAAAGCAAGGCAATTGGAGGATGGAAAATGAAACAGCAACAGTGTCTGAAAATACTGAGTGCGATATTGGTGCTTGGACTGCTGGTGAGTGTAGCAACGACAGCGAATGCGGTATCCCCCACAGTGACAGTATCAGGTACAGTGCAGACCACCGATGGGGATTTTGCGCCTGAGGGATTAACGGTTAAGCTCTACTCATTCGCAAAGGGCGAGGTCGTGAGCACCACAAACACAAAGGTTGGTGGATTCTTCATGTTTTCCACGGTTCCTGGGTATTACAAGCTTATAATTGATTCACAGCGCAAAGTCAACAGCGTATACCTATCTGCTGCATCGGAGCCATTTGGAGTATTCACACAGAATGTGGAGAAAGAGATTACCGTGGAGAAGAAGGATATCAATGCCTATGTTAATGGAACAATCACACTCGGAACCGGTGCAAGCTTCACTACAAATGCAACGGTGAGAATTGTAGACCTGGAACACAATTACTACGAGGAGATGCTTTCCTACGGACAGTTTGATAACACAACGAACACAACAAATCCCAGGGTACAGGAATTTAATATATCGTTCTATCCAGGTAAATATAACCTGATAGTTGAGTACCCGGAGTATGCGCCAAGCTTTAATAAAACCGTAATACTGACAGAGAATGAAGGTACCACAGAATCTGTAACGCTCTACAAAACATATATAAAGGGACTGCTCAGGGATGCAGATGGGAACATACTCACGAATGTAACGCACACAACAATCTCACTTATCGACAAGGGCACACAGTGTGTATTCACAAAGGAAATTACTGACTCCCCATACTTTGAAATAGGTGCATACCCAGGTGACTTTGTACTGGTTGTATGTGCGGATGGATTTACACCATATATAAACACCAGCGTAAGCATGAGTGATGGAATACTCACAATCAAGGACGCAAAGGTAAAGCCCCTGACAAAGACGCAAATCCTCTCTGATTTCAACCTGACGAGCATGAATAACCTCTCCGCAGTTACGCGGGTTAAAATGAACCCATATACTACATTGCCATGGTTTAAGATGGGAAACACTGGACTCATTCGTCTGCAGATTGATTTTGTATTCGGTAATAAGGACTTTAAGCTGAGCCAGAGTGAACTTGACGCATTCAAAGCGTACATTGAGAAGGCAGGACCACTATATGTACCCAATCAGTTTGGATTTGAGATTAACAACACCGCATTTACAAATGTTAGCGGATATACAATTAGCGTTAAGGATGCCGGCATAACAAACGCAAGTGTTCCAGTTGATGTGAACACAGATGCCCCGATATATATAAACTATACATACAAATTTACAGCGGACGCTAAGATTAATGAAAGTGATGTATATGAATGCACATTTGGCTATGCCTATGATACCATAATGCAGGATTATCAGTACAGGATAACATTGCCTGCTGGCTATGTCCTGACAGATAACACATTTGACAGGAATGTTGTTGACCTGGCACCCGTAGATAACTGGCAGGTATTTACAATTGACCCAAAGACATCTGGTAATGCAGCAGTTGACACAGCTACCATGAAGTTTGAGAAATTCTCAGATGTTCAGCCAGTAATTAATGTGACCGCAGAGTACTGGGGCGACCACAATGTGCTCAACGACACATACGAGAACTACACCGTAATTGTAAAAACAGATGAAAATGTCACATTCAGTGCACAGAACTCTAGAATCCCTGTTGGAAACATAACGAAATACATCTGGGATTTCGGAGATGGAAACACGAATGAAACAGAAAATATCACAGTAAATCACACATATAGCACGCCTGCAGAGAATCTAAAGGTAAAACTCACGGTTGTTGGAAGTGGTGGGCAGACAAATTCCACGACAATGACACTACATGTGGATGGCGTAACACCAAAACCAGTTATAAACATAAATGGAAACAATACGACATATGTGTGGTCCAATGTCACAACCGCACTTGTATTCAACGGAAGCTTTTCAACAGATGCAATAACTAAAAATGATGAAAATGGCACGATACTGAAGTGGGAATGGAACTTTGGAGACAATACAACCGTTACAGAAACACTCGATAACCGCATGTACAACATATCACACACATATCTCGGTGGAGAAGTGCCATATGTCAACAGTACCACACTGAACATCTCTGGCAAGTCAATCGCAGTTAAAGCATGCTGGATATACAATGTAACACTCAATGTAACTGATGTTGCTGGCAACTGGGCAAACACCACTGTTGTTGTGATTGTGAACGATACTGAGGAACCAGTTCCAGTTATAAAGATTCGTGACATGGATGGAACAGAAACAACCAGTGTGATTGAAATGACCAACATTACACTCAATGCAAATGAGTCGTATGACCCGCATGGAGGTACAATTGTGAAGTACAACTGGACAATTGAGAAAAACGGTGTGAACTACACACAGTATGAGACAAACAACACCACATACACGATTGCTGGAGGTCTTGAACCCGGTGACTGGAACATCACACTCACGGTGTACGACTATGCAGGAAACGCAAAGAACACAACCCGTGTGCTCAATGTACGACTGAACACGACCGCAAGGCCCGACTTAGAGATTCAGAATGTCACACTGCCAGACAAATTTGAGGTGGGTGTTACTTCCAAGATAACCGTGATAATTAAGAACATTGGTGGTGAAAACTCAAGTGCAGTGCTGAAGTATCTCTCATTTACGCTCATATCCGGAGATGGCTCTACAAAGGAAGTTGGAAACATTACGAGCTTCACATATCCAAACGGAACCGCACTTAAATACAACGAAAGTATCACTGTCGAATTCCAGTGGACTCCAGACACCGCAGGGACATTCACCCTGAATGTGAGTGTGTACTCAGATAACGAATACTACACCTATACGGACAACAATGTGATGAAGAAGGAGATTACGGTGAACGAGGCAGCATGGAAGACATATGCGATGTATGGTGGAGGCATTGCAGCAGTGATCATTGCACTCCTTGTGATATACTACATAAGCAGAAGACGAAAAGCGGGCGAAGAAGAGGAAACTAAATCTGAGAAGAAATCTGGAAAAGAGGAGAAGAAAGAAGAAAAGAAGGAGAAGAAAAAATAAATTTTCTCCAGATTTTTAATTTTTATTTATTTTGGTGATTTTGAATGAGGTATAAACTTGCGGTGTTCGATCTGGATGGTACACTTGTGGACATAGATAGCTCATGGTCCTGGGTACACAAACACTATTCTGTGAACAATGATGCGGCACTTAATGATTTTCTGGCTGGTAAAATTGACGACATGGAATTCATGCGGAGAGACATATCGCTGTGGCTTTCAAAAAAGGCACGCATACATATATCCGAAATATCTGGCTTGCTAGAAACGGTACCTTTAAAAAGAAATGCGAAGAAGCTATTTGACTGTTTGAATGAGCTGGGCATCAAGTCCGCAATCGTGAGTGGTGGCATTGACCTTCTCGCCCACAGAGTTGCCCGTGAATTGAACATTCCCATTGTTGTTGCTAATGGTCTTGAAACAGATGCAGAGGGTTTTCTAACCGGGAATGGCGTGTTGAGGGTAAAATTACTGGACAAGGGCGAGGTTGTAAAACAGATTGCAATGCAGGAAGATGTATCAAAGTCAGAAATTATTTCCGTTGGAAACAGCTTCATAGATTGCAGTATGTTTGCAGAATCTGACATTGGAATTGCATTTGCGCCAGTAGATGAGGATGTATGTGCGCATGCTACATATGTGGTAAACTCAAACGATATGCAACATTTAAAAGAGTTGATTGCGGAAATTCTTAAGGTGTGAGACGCACACGGTCCCTGGGGAAAAGCACCGCTTCGCGTATATTACCCAGGTCAAGCATCTTCTGTATGAATCTATCTATTCCCAGCCCAAAACCGCCATGCGGTGGCATGCCATATCTAAATGCCTTCAAATACGGCTCAAATGCCTCCAGATTCATGTTGTTTTCTTGCATCTGCGCAACAAGTTTTTCATATCGATGTTCACGCTGCCCGCCTGATGCAAGTTCCTGTCCTTTATATTCAAGGTCAAAGTAACCAGTCAACTCAGGATTTTCATCCTTCCGCATCGCATAGAATGTGCCCCGTTTCAATTCAGTCGGAAAATCAGTAATAAAGAAAAATTCCTCGCCATAATTTTTATATACAAATTCACCAAGCAGTTTCTCACCTTCGGTATCTATATCCATGGTCCCCTTCCAGCCAAGCTCATGAAGTATTTCCAGGCATTCACGGTGTGTGATTTTTCTGAATGGCACAGAGGGCACATTTATGCTGCATCCCAATGTCTCAAGTTCTTTCTTTCCATGTTCCTGTACAAACTCCAGTGCTCTCCGAATCATATTTTCAACTACCTGCATTACATCTGCTGAGCTATCAATGTATGCAACTTCCACATCCAGAGATATAAACTCTGCAAGATGTCTTACCGTGTCAGAGGGCTCTGCACGAAATGCGGGTGCAATCTCAAAGACCCTGTCCAGACCTGAAGCCATCAGCATCTGTTTGTACAGTTGAGGGCTCTGAGCGAGGTATGCCTTTTTGTCAAAATAATCAATCTCGAACAGCGTGGCACCGCCTTCCGCACCTGCGAAAACAATCTTCGGAGTATTCACTTCCACAAACCTGTTTTCCATGAAGTACTGGCGTATACCTGCACATGCAAGCGTTCTCAGGATAAAGATGGCACGGACATTGTCCTTTCTCAAATCAATAAATCTGTTATCCAGTCGTGTATCCAGCTCTGCATTTACTTTGTCCACCACACCCAAGGGCAAAGGCACCTGGGCGCGGGAGAGAACAGTGAAGTTCGTGGGTATTACCTCAAAACCCATTTTTGCTTCCGTGCTCTTCTGGATTTTTCCCTCTATCTGCACTACGCTTTCGCGGGTAAGATTCACCAGTTCCGTGAATTTATCCTTTCCCAGTTCTTTTTTTATCGCAGTAACCTGGACTCTACCGGTTTTGTCTCTCAGAATCAGAAATGCAATACTGCCAAGTTTTCTTATTTCTTCAATCCATCCCGAAATTTTTATTTCCTGTCCATGCAGATTCTCTGATAAATTTTCAATGTATATATTCTTCATGGTCAGCGGTAATATAGATTTACATTTTAAGGTTTTCCTAGGGCGAGGGGACTATCCGTCCCCTTACGGTCTGGGCTATCGCTCGAGGGGCATCCTGCCCCTTACGGTAACCCCGGTAGGGGTGTGCTGACGCACACCCCGAAAGTACATCCTAGTTAGGTTCTATTCTTTTTTCCGTAAACGCTTTTTCGGGTGAGCGTTAGCGAACCTGAAAAAGGGTTTCTGTGAACGCTTTTCGGGGTGCTTTGCACCCTGAAAAGGGTTCTGCGAAAGAATTAAAATCACGATTGTATTTGCAGGGATGAGAAAAATGGGCAGCGAGAAAGAACTGCAGGAGTTTATGGAGTCCTTTTCACCACCTGAGGAACTTGATGAATATTCAAAGAAAACGCTTTCTGCAAAAATATTTGACCATAACAACCGCGAAAGAATTAAACTGGCAGATATGCGATATGTTCTCGATGGTAAAAAATACGCATCCATAATCAACCTCATATTTGAAAACACGACATTCGAGAATTTACATGTCTACTTTGTAAAACCGAATGTAAATGAAACATGGGAATACGATGTCCCTACAGTTGAAATCAAAATTTCGAAGGGCGGTGTTGGCACAATTATGCTTCCGTGTCCGTATAATCCCTACTCACTAAAAAGATGGGATGTAGAGCACATGACACCGACCGAGGAAAACGCAATGTTCAGAGTTTATTTACTGGACTTTTATTACCCGGAATCTATCCGCAACAAATCTCTCCGTGGAGATACCGAAAGAATCTTTCCGTTTAATCTTGACCTCTTTCTTTTTGAGGATTTTTTGAAAATCGTAAGAAATTACGGAATCGTGCCCTTGATAATTCGACTCTGTGCGTACACGAAGCATTACAGATTTACATACGACATTGATGTGATTGATGACGCGCTGATTGCAAACTTTCGGACTGGCAAATTCCCGGTCACAGCTAGAATATACAGACATCCGAAGCAATACTATTTTCTGGACCGCATTCTTGCCAGCACTAATATCGGAGATTATCCGAAAAAAGTTCTCGAAACAGTGTTTGAAACAAATGGCGTATATGTGCACGACATTGCACATGCGTACGGACTCTCAGACCAGATGGCACAAGGGTCTCTCGAGGTCTGTGTGAAGCACGGATTTCTAGAAAAGGAAGGAAAACCGCCAAGAGTGCGCTATGTCCCCCGCTTTGAAAATTTCGGCGGGGTTATAGAATACAAACCACCACAACCACAGTATGAAACTGTTGAAAAGCCAGAGAGCAAACAAACCCCGCAACCCACTGAAGAAAACCCTGAAATATGTCCAGTATGCGGGAATAAAAAGAGTCCTGAAGAGCTTGTCTGTGAGCGATGTGCACGGGCGTCGATGATCACCTCAGAAGAAGTAGATGCAGAATACATCCACACTGCAAACGAGATTTTTGTGGATGCAACAAAAAATGAAACACTGGAAAATGAAAGTGTGAATAAAGAAAAACAAACTGCGGTGCCCATTGAAGAACAGAAGAACGCACATGCGGAGAGTATTCCAGCAGTGGCGATAGAAAACGCACAATCTAGTGATGCAAATGATGCAATAAAAACTGAATCAAAGCTAGAATCTGAAAATAAAAAAGGAATTTGTCCAAGCTGTGGTTTCAGAACCGATGCTTTAATCTGTGTCAGCTGTGGTTATCGATTTCTGGATAAACAAATCTGATGCATGATAAACCATGTAGTAAATCAAAAGCGAGACAAAAATACTTGCAATCCCGAAGAGCATAAACACGGTGGCGAGACCTGAGAGTACAATGATAGAAAAGATGCCCAGAGTAGCAGACGCAATTGCTAAGCTTCTGTATTTGACAGCCCTCAAATAGTACATGGCGCACACCGCAAAACATCCAATAATAACTGCCATTGTTCCCGACACGAGCAAATTTGCTATATAATCATCCATTGTTGTAAACTGAGTAAGTGCAGCACTCGTATTTCCTTCACCCTCTTCCATTATCACATTAACATTGTTATCGAGATATCTACCAACTACCAGAGTTGCGTTCAATCGTTTATAACCACTTTTCTCAAAGATAATCTCATGATTGCCAGTGGTTAAATTCACTTCAAACCTGCCGTTTTCGTCAGAGTACAAAGTAAAATTCTCGCCCAGTACCGTGATTTTTACATTTTCGAGCACGGTGGAGTTAGCTACGATTTCCCCGGAAACACTCACAGTATGCATGCTGAACACATCATCGTAAGCCCCGTACAGTAATATTCCTCCCGCTATCAAATTAACCACTGCAAGCACAAAAAGGAGTAAGAATGAATATTTAATATATTTAGGATTTGGCTTGTACATTCCTGGAAAATATGGAACCGTATATTTGTATGTTTCATAGTAGTACTTCGGTGGAGGATACGCATAATATACCACATATGGAGAATAATAATAGTCGGGATACACATACTGGGGTACATATATGCCCCCTGACTGGGATTGTGATGGAGAATTTTGTTGTTCAGGGTTATTGGGGAGTGCACACATCCATACGATATACGCACGAATGGATAAAAAGATTTGTGTTTTTGATTCTGGAAATCCAAACCAATAATATTGATAAAGCATATCTACCACATCATATATTCACCACACATGCATACAGTTGAGATAGACGGTGAAAATCTGGACATTCAAAGATTTATTCAGGTGGCAAGGTATGGTGAAAAGGTAAAGATTTCAGAGCAGGCAAGGGAGAATATCTTGAACTCAAGACACACCATAGAGAAAATAATCTCAGGCGAAGAACTGGCATATGGAATAAAGACCGGTTTTGGCGAATTATGCCAGGTTTCAATTCCATTAGAGGATATACGCAAACTCCAGGAGAATCTTGTCAGGAGTCATGCATGCGCAGTTGGTAAACCGTTAGACAGGGAGATTGTGCGGGGCACGATGTTGTTAAGGGCAAACACATTTGCAAAGGGCTACTCTGGTGTGCGCTTAGAACTTGTGGAACTTTTAGTTGAAATGCTAAACAGAGACATTACACCAGTGGTGCATGAACAGGGCTCCGTGGGCGCAAGTGGAGACCTTGCACCCCTTGCAATGCTTGCCCTTGCGTTGATAGGAGAAGGTGATGTGGATTACCATGGAAAACGCATGTGTGCAAGAGATGCGTTTGCGCTTGAGGGCTTGAAACCACTTAAACTGGAAGCAAAGGAGGGACTTGCGCTCATAAATGGCACAAGTTTGATGACCGCAATTGCGGGTGCTGTGTGGTATGATACCTGGATTCTGTTTAAAAACGCAATGATTGCGTGCATGATGTCACTGGAAGCTCTCAAAGGCACAAATCAGGCGTATCGTCCGGAAATCTCAAAAGTAAGAAAACACCCAGGACAAGCGTATTGTGCACAAACATTTATGCGTATGCTTCAGAACAGCCAGATACTGGAATCACACAAAAATTGCAAGAAGGTCCAGGACGCATATACGCTACGATGTGCACCACAGGTGATGGGTGCGGTGAAGGATACACTGGATATCGTAAAGAATACCATTGAAATTGAGATGAACTCGGTCACAGACAACCCGCTTATTCTCCCGAACGGGAAGTCACTCTCATGTGGAAACTTTCACGGAGAGCCCGTAGCACTCGCAATGGATTATCTTGGTATTGCACTTACTGTGCTGGGGAACTTTTCTGAACGAAGAATTGCCAGATTGGTTGATGGGCACTTAAGCGGTTTGCCTCCATTTCTCACAGAACACAGTGGTCTTAACTCAGGATATATGATCGCACAGTATGTATCTGCATCCCTCGCCTCTGAAAACAAAGTTCTGGCACACCCCGCAAGTGCAGACACAATTCCCACATCCGCAAATCAGGAGGACCATGTGAGCATGGGCACCACCGCTGCAAGGAAATGCATGCAGATATGCATGAATGTAAGAAATATCGTGGCAATTGAAATGCTGTGTGCCTCTCAGGGACTCGATTTTCACAAACCGCTTAAGCCAGGTGTTGGAGTATTGCGTGCCTGGGAGTTCATAAGGAAGCATGTACCGCATCTTGATGAAGATAGAGTGCTTTACCCAGAAATTGAGAATGTAGCAGGAATGATTAAAAACGGGGAGATTATTGAGGCGGTGGAAAAGGAGATTGGGGAATTTTAGAAAGTGAAAATTTTTACAGCAATGAGGAAAAAATATTAAATATTCGGAGTGCCATAGGGAAAGCGAGGTAGGACAATGTATCTGCATAAAAGTGTTGTATTTGTGCTGGCAACGCTCGTGATACTCGTTGCATTCAGCGCAGTTGTGCCTGCGACATCAGCGACAGAGAATATGAACGAAAAACTCGTAAGCGGTGGAGCAATTTCGCCGTTAAAGAAACCCACACTACCACCCCCACCACCGCCACCCAGTCCTGGTGATGGTGTAGTAAAGAGATATGCGGTAGTTGTAGGCATATCTGACTACAAAGCAATAAGCGACCTATCATACTGCGATGAGGATGCATCGGACTGGTACACCTACCTGCATGCAAAGGGATACAGTGTAATCGTGCTTGGAGACCCAACTTCAAACTATCCGAAATTTGACGGTGTGGCAAAAGAGTCCGCAGTAAAGTCAGCAATTCAGAACATGGTAGCTGTCGCAGACGGGGATGACATCATTGCCTTCGTGTCCAGCGGTCATGGAACCACGATAAGCGGTTCGCAGGTACTCTGTATGTGGGATGCAAATGCAGGAGAAAATGGCGAAGACGGATTTATTACTGACATAGAGCTCAAAAACCTGTTTGCACCAGCAATGGCTAAGATTTTCATATTCCTTGACCATTGCAACAGCGGTGGCATGGACGAGATTATGAGCAATGCAAATGCAGCAAATGTGTACATGACAACAACCTGCGGACCAAGGGGCTATGGATATGATGTACCTCAGTATCAGAATGGAAAATGGACATACTGGTTCCTGGAACAGGGATTAGTTGGACAGGGATTTACCACGATGGAATCTTGCTTCACCTGGGCGTTTGCACAATACAATGCACGGGGACAGGATGCACCCATGCAATTTGACGGAAACACCAGTGTATCTTTTACTCTCTAAAACATCTTTTTTACTTATTTTTATCAAAAATAGAAGTGTGAAATAAAAAAAAGATTCTGGAGATGCATCAGTACGCAGTTATCGTCTCTGGTTCGTTGATTTCTACGATGTCTTCCTCACTCAATCCAAGGAACTCCCTTGCGTCCTCCTCCATCTTCTCAAGGTCTGATATAAGTGGCTGGAGTTCCGCTGTATCCTCTCCGAGTTCATCCAGCTCCCTCAGAAGAAGCTTTGCATCTCCGATTGTGTGGCATTTCATCCACTCTTTTACCGATTTCGGTACCGTATTCAGGAACCTGCTGGTTATATGTTTTTTTGTCATTATCCCACCCCATGTCTGACATTTGTATGCGTAAATACAATATGTGTATGACATATATAATACTTTCGTCTGACATGTATTATCTATGAGTATTAAATAAACAGTTTTATATTTATCAAAGATACCGTTCAAATGCACACATTGTCCTGTTGGTTATATTTATAAGCAACCAATGCATTGTGTGTCATGCATGACACGAGCGGAGGAAATTGCAAGGGCGGTAAAATCTGCAGCGCTGTATCACAAAAAGGACATTGACAGAGCTGATGAACTGCTCAGACATGCTGATGAAAACAACCCGGATACATGGATATACCGCGGGAACTTGAGATTTGAAAAAGGTGAATTCGAGGATGCAATAAGATGTTACGATGAAGCCCTGCGACGCTCAAATGAAAATGTACCAGCAATGTATAATAAGGTGTCCGCTCTGCTTCAAATCGGGAGATATGACGAGGCATTTCAGATTTTGAAGTACCTGGCTGAAAAGAATCCTGATGTCGAGGAAATCTGGAACAATCTTGGAAATATATATGTAAGAAAGGGAATGCGGGAGGAAGCAATTAAGGCGTATACCCGTGCCCTCGAGCTTAATCCAGAGTATGCACTGTGCAGGTACAATTTTGGCATGCTCCTCGCCCACAGCGGCGACTACGAAAAGGCAATCGAGCAATTTTCACTGGCTATAAAAACAGAAAAGGATATGGATGTAGCTTACTCTGCTAAGGCATCCTGTGAATATGCATTGCGCAGATTTGAAGATGCACTCGAAAGCTTGAACCATGCAATTGCACTGTCTCCGAAGAATGTGGATGCCTGGCTCCTCCGCGGTGCAGTGCTTGCAGAGATGGAAAAGATTGAGGATGCATTTAACACATTCAAGGAGGCAATAAAAATTGCACCGGAAAACGCAGAACCATATTTTACAGCAGGTAAACTGGCATTTAGAGCCAACCGCCTGAAAGAGAGTGAGAGCTTCCTGAAAGATGGAATTGAAAAGGCACCGGAGAGTGCAGAGGCATGGGACTTACTTGCAGAAGTGGAATACAACCTTGGCAGGTACGATGAGGCAATATATGCGGGTGAGCGTGCAATTGCACTGCTGGAAAACTATGAGCACAAGTGGTACACAGAGTACATCATCGGTTCTGCCTGCGCAGAAAAAGGAGAATATCTGGATGCACAAAGATATTTTGAGAGGTGCATCACCGCAAACCCGGGGTTTGGAGAGGCGTATGTGAAGATGGGTTTTGCACTTCTTGAAACGGGACAGCGGGAGAAGGGACTGGCATTTTTAGAGGAGGCAGTGCAAATTTCACCGGATAACTGGCATGTACACTACCTGATTGCAAAGGGTAAGTTTGAACTGGGCGAGATAGAAGATGCGTTCGAGCATCTCTCCAGGGCACTTAACCTGAACGAACGCTCAAGCGAGGCATATGTGCTCATGGGAAGAATACACATGCTGAAAGGCGCAGTTGAGAACGCTACCGAATGTTTCCAGAAAGCAATAGACCTGAATCCACTGAGTGTTGAGGGCTGGTATTACAAGGGAAGGGTTCTATTTGATAAAAAGGAGTATGAGAATGCAATTGCTGCATTTAACATTGCACTGGAAATAAATCCCTGGCACTACAACGCACAGTACTACCGTGCACTTGGCTATGAGGAACTGAATGAACTTGAGAAGGCAATACAGTGCTATGAAGCCATACTGAAAATTTCGCCCTCTGATTATCAGGCATTATTTAACAGTGGAAAATTGTACATGAAAATGGAGAACTGGAGCACTGCTGCAGGCACACTGAAGAAGGCGTATGAAAAGAAGCAGACCTATGAGTGTGCATTGCTGTTAGGTAAATCACTTGTGAAAAGCGGAGACACAGAGCGTGCAATGGAATATTTCTCGAAAGCAATTGAAATCAATCCACTCGGACATGAGGCATACTTCGAGAGCGGGAAAATTCAGCTTGAACTTGGTGAACTGGAAAGTGCCAGAACCTCATTTGAGCTAGCACTCAAAATTGAGCAGAACACGGACTACAGCAAGCACCTGGGAATTGTGTATTATAGACAGGAGAATTATGCGTCAGCAATTGAAATATTTGATAAAATCAGTGATGATGAATCATTGTTTTACGCAGCAGATTGCGCTGCAAAGCTTGGCATGGATGATAAGGCACTGGCATATCTCAATCGCATCACGCTTACGGGTGCACATGCATGGCTCCTTAAAGGAGGTTGTGAAGAAAAACTGGGCAAGTTTGAGGATGCATTGTTTTCCTACGCAAAGGGCATCGAAGTCGCACCCGATGCACTTGAACTCTGGCTTGCAAAGGGCAATTTGCTGTTTAAACTGGAAAGGTACAGCGCAGCAAAAGCGTGCTTTGAACATATTCTTTCATCTGGTAAGGAGGATGCAGACACACTCAAAAAGATTGCCGAGGTGTATCTTAAACTCGGTGAGAATGAGAAGTGTATTGCAACGATTGAGAAACTGGAGGCACTGGGTGAGCGTGCGGACAGGCACATGCTAAGTTTGCTCGGCGAGGCGTACTTCAATCTGAAGGATTATGAGAAGGCACTTGAAGCGCTTAATCGTGCCCTGGAGATTGCCTCAGATAGTGATTTGTTGCTCAGAGTTGCAAAGATATATGTGTTGATGGAAAAATATGGAGATGCAATTCCTATATTTGAAAAGTACATTGAGATGGTTCCTGATAATATCGAGGCATACCGAATGCTTTCTGAGTGCTACTATATTGAAGGACAAACGGAAAAGTGTCTTCATGCACTGGACAATTGTATTGCGTTGAACAAGAATGCATATGAGGCATGGTATAATAAGGGAACGATACTCATAAAACTGAAACGGTATCCAGAGGCAGAAGAAGTACTGCTGAAAGCATCGGAGCTTGCACCGCAGAATCCAAATGTATGGAACAACCTGGGCATTGCATACATGATGCAGAACAAATTTGAGGAAGCTTTAAACGCATTCGATGCTGCAATATCTGCAGAACTGAACAATTCAGAGGCGTGGTACAACAAGGGATGTGCGCTCCTTAAACTCGGGAGGAATAAGGAATCAATCGAGTGCTTTGACCGCGCAATTTCAATAAATCCAGAGTATGTGGATGCACTATTCGTTAAAGGAAGTGCATACTATACAATGGGTGCGTTCGAGGAGGCATGCAAGGTTCTGGACGCATTCATAGAAAAGCGCAGGGAGCATCTGGAGGCAAGAGTACTCAGAGGGAGAGCGTTGATGGCACTCCAGCAGTATGCTCGTGCAAAGGAAGATTTTCTATATGCAATTTCACTCGCACCTGGAAATCCCGAGAATTACAAACTCTGCGCAGAGGCGTGTGCATCGCTCCTGGATTGGGAGAATGTGTACTACTTTGCCAGTGAGGCACTCAGCAGAAACTCACATGATGCAGATGCCTGGTTCTTAAAAGGACTTGCAGAGTTGCACAACGGGCATTACATTGACGCAGTAAAGTTCTTTGAGTATGCAATTGAACTCAAGCCAGATATGATTTCTGCCTACTTTATGACCGCAGTTTGCCATGCACTGGAGGAGGAAAACGAAAACACACTGTCTGTCCTTGAACGGTGCGTAAATGCAAATCCGAACAATGCCACATGCGTGTACTACTATGCCAGTGCACTTGCCAGAGCTGGAAAAAAGGACGCAGAAAAGTGGTTTGACATCGCACTGAACATTAAGCGAGAAGACAGAACAAGATATGCAAAGGCAAGATTGCTATTCAACGAAGAAAAATACATCGACTGCATTGACACATTGCGGGAAATAAAGACAGCGGATTTCACGGTGCACTATCTGCTTGGTTTATGTCATCTCCGCCTGGGCGATTTTTCTAATGCAGTACAGGAATTTACGAGATGCCTGGAATTAAAACCCGATTTTCAGCTGGCACAACTCGAACATGCATCTGCGCTTTACGCAATGCAAAAGTACAGCGAGGCACTCCATGTGCTTGAAAATACGCATGTCCCGGAAGCAAGAAAACTGAGAGGGCTTGTATACGCTAAATTAGAGATGTGGGAGAAGGCAATTGGAGAACTGTCTGCAATAGAACAAAAGGAGAGTGACCCGGAAATTGCAATTACGATGGCACATGCCCTGTTTGCACTGCAGAGATACAGGGAGGCGCAGGAGTACATCAAGATTGTAAAAGAATTGAAGCCCGCATCTGGTGAGAGCTGGTTACTGGTTGCAAGAGCCACTGCACTTGAATATGCCATGAACAAGTCGCAAGAAACACTGGAAAACGCAATATCCAGCTATCTGAATGTGATAAAAATAATGGAGTGCTACGAGGCATATTATGAACTCGCAGATTTGCTGGTTAAGGGTGAGCGGTATGCGGATGCAGAGACATATGCACACATACTTGCAGAGCGGTTTGCACAGTTTGAGGGGTTAGTGCTGGCTGGTAAAATTTTTGAGCATAATGGGAAGTTAGATATGGCAGTACAGTGTTATAAACAGGCACTGGAACGGATGGAGACAATTGAGGTGCTTGAGCGTCTTTCGAGATGTTATTTAGTTCTGGGGAAGTATCAGGAGGCAATTGAAATTGCAGAAAAAGCGGTACATGCAAAAAAAGACAGCGGTGCATTGCATACACTTGCCATCGCATACGCCCATACAAAAAACCCGGATGCACTGGCATACCTCGAGGAGGCATTGCGTTCAGGGTTTGTAGATGAGGGGTTACTTGTGGCGTATAGCACGCTGTTGCTTGAAAACAAGGCGTATGAAAAGGTTGTGGCGTTGTTTGAAAACTACATGGAAAAGCACGGGCGTACTGGCAGGGAAGCGTCTCTGGCTCTCGTGCGTGCCCTCTCGATGCTGGGAAGAAATAAAGAAGCACTGGACATCCTTGATAATGCACTCATAGATGGTGAGAACTGGGAGTTGTTGAAGATGCGTGGTGATTTGCTGGCCAATCTGGGCGAACTGGATGAGACGATTGCACACTACGAAAAGGCACTTGCAATGAACCCGGATAATCCAGAACTCAATGTTATTCTGGCAGAGCACTATCTTTCAAAAGGAAATGGCACAAAGGCAAAGGAACTGGCAGAGCGTGCGCTCTTGCATGATAAAAAGAACGGGCGGGCATGGTATGTGCTTGCGAGGTGCACAGACACAGATGCAAGGTATGAGCACATTGAAAAGGCACTTCAGTATGAGCCAGACAATGCATCTGCATGGATTTTCTATGGCAAACTGCTGTTGAAAAAGGGCGAGGTTGAGAAGGCAAACAACTGCTTTGAAAATGCCCTGAAGCACAGCCAGGCAGAGGAAGTACTCCTGTTTGGTGCAAGGGCAAAATTGCAGGCAGGCATGCTTGAAGCAGCAGCATCACTGCTCTCAAAAATTGGTGCTGAAAGCAATGAAAAACTCGAGATTGAGGCAATGCTGGAATTTCAAAGAAAGAATTACAGGAGAGCGGTGGAGTGCTATAATAAGCTTATTTCAAACACATCAAACAGTGAATACTTTGTATGGCTTGCAAGGGCATACAGCGCACTTGGAGATTTAGAGCATGCACTTGAGGCATACGCGCGTGCAATCGAGCACCAGCCCGCAAACGAAGATATCTGGGAGGAAATGCTGGAAATCCAGATGAGTGCAAAGATGTTCGAGAGGTTGAGAGCCACACTTGAGAATTATCTGAGATTAAATCCGGATAATGCACTTGCATACTACAATCTGGGCATATTGTTGTTGAGAGAGGGAAATACTGCAAGAGCAGAGGAAATGTTCAAAAAGTCCATTGCATTAAATGAAAGGTATGAAAAGGCATGGAATGGCCTGGGAGATGTGTATTTTAAGAAAAACGCCTTTGATAAAGCAGTTGAGTGTTTCAGCAGGGCATGTGAACTGAATCACAGATACTGGCGTGCGTTCTACAATCTTGCGCTGGTGTATGCCAGAAAGAAGGAGTTTGCGCAGGCGTATGAGATGTGCACACATGCATGGGAACTTGTGCCAGATAATGTTGAGGTTGGGCTCCTTGCGGGCACACTGTTGATGAACATGAAGCGGATAAAGGAAGCGGAAGCGGTGTTTACCCGACTGATGAAAAGGTACGGAGATAATGAGCGCGTGCAGTTCAACCTCGGACTTGTGCACATGATGGCTGGAAATCTGGACACTGCCCTTGATTTCTTCACACGTGCAATTGAAAAGAAAAGGGAATATGTTGAGGCATGGATAAACAAGGGCATAATCCACTACCAGAAGAAGGACTACACGAACGCAGGAATCGCATTTGAGACCGTGCTAGAACTGGACAGAAACAACAAGATTGCAAAGAAGTATCTGGACGAAATAGAACGGGAGAAATAACTCTATATATTACAATACCATTTAGTGCAGCGTGGGATTATGACTGAAAAATCAAGAATAATTGCGGAACGCAGGATGGTTTGTGCAATGCACACGGAAAACACAGCTGGCAATGTGGGTGCGAAGTTTATTGTGATTTTCGTTGCAGTGTTGTGTGTGCTCTGGGTATTTTCACATGTCACAAACCAGAACGAAGGAAGTATGTTCCCTGTTTTCGGGCACAAATCAGGGTCTGTGCAAAACTCAGAAAATGAAATGAAGACCAAACAATACCCTGACATACTCTGGTATCTGAACACCACATCTGCATCCTATGGTGGAGGTGCCATTGGCGATATTGATAACGACGGCAAACCTGAAATCGTGTTCGGGACTTACATGGGTGATGAACATCTGTATGCACTGAATGCGGAAGACGGGTCTGTTTTGTGGCAGTTTTATGGAGGCCCTGGTCCGCTCGATGCCTCTGTCAAACTGGCAGATATAAACGGGGATGGCGCACTTGAGGTAATTTTTGCAACCTCCGGTGCATATCAGTCAGGTGCAGGGGTAATGCATGCACTCTACGGGAGCAACGGAACAGTTATCTGGGAGTACAATCCAGGAATATCCACTGACTCACCACCTGCAATTGCAGACATTGATAACGACGGACGCCCTGAGGTGCTGTATGGAACTTTCAAATCTTCCACAACCGGTGGATTCATACACATCGTTAATGCAGAGAATGGAACGCTTTACAGGAAAGCAGGCCCATTTGCCGGGCACCTCCAGGCAGGGCCAGTTATTCTGGACATGAACGCAGATGGACTGCTTGACATTGTGATTGTCACATTCGACCTCTCGACAAGTACTGGCAATAAGATGTATGCGATTAATGGCAGGGACTATTCTATTTTGTGGACATATCCAGTTGGTGAATCCATGTACCATGGACCTTCGTACGGAGATATTGATGGAGATGGAAAAAATGAACTTGTTGTAGGTGCTTATGATGGATATGTGTATGCAATAAATGCAGAAAACGGCACACTGCTCTGGAAGATGAACATCGGAAACTACATTTTTGCACCGACGGTAATTGCCGACCTCAATCACGATGGAAGATTGGAAATTATTGCTTCATCTGACACATCCGTCTGTGCTTTGGATGGAAATGGTTCTTACATCTGGACATATCCTGCATATGCACCACGAGGTGCAGCGATAGCAGATATTAATGGTGATGGGTATCTGGATGTTGCATTCGGTTCAGATGATGGAAAATTCCGGATTCTATCAGGTAACAACGGAACAGCACTGTGGAGTTTCGACGCAGGCGCACATTACGGAAACACTAATTACGGGATAGAGCATTGCCCTCTCATCGGTGATTTTAACCAGGATGGAACGCTCGATGTGTTTTTCGTTGGAGGGTATGGTGTCTATCCGCCAGATAACAACTTCGGGAGAGCATATGCGCTCACTGCAGGTGAGGGTAACGGTACTGGCTGGTACATGTTTGAACACGACTACTACAACAGTGGAAATTATCATTTTTCAATTACAAATCTGAGTCCACATGGACCAATCCACATAAACGGCAACGCTGATTTTGCAAATCAGGCAGCAAACGAGGGCTGGCCGGGCAATGGCTCGCAGGAAAATCCGTACATCATAGAAAATTACGATATTGATGGCAACGGCGGGGCATATTGCATCTGGATAGAGAACACGAATGTGTGGTTCGTGGTGCGAAACTGTAAGTTGTGGAACACAACAAATTCAATGGTTGAGCCATATGGTACAGGAATTTATCTGAAATACACCATGAACGGAAAACTGAGCCACATCACATGCAACAGCACTTCTTCTGTGGGCATATGGCTTTATTCTTCCAGTAACATAGGTATCACAGATTCTGTATGCACCGGGTACACGGATGGGATGTTCCTTCAATTCTCAAGGAACAACAATATCTCGAACAATACAATCTCAAATAACTCCCGATATGGACTCTTTATCTCAGACCACTCAGATAATAACATAATTACCTCAAACAACTTTTATGCCAACGGCCAGTACGCAATAAATATTTCGTTCTATTCCACAGGCAACATCATCCATCACAACAACTTCCGGCTGAACAACGGTGCTACGAAAGGCATCACAGATGGCAACTGCCAGGCATACGACAGTGCTGGCGGCAATACATGGTACGACAACACCACCCGGGAAGGCAACTACTGGAGCAACTGGGACGGACTCGGAAATGGCACTGCAGACGCATACCCGATAGATGGTGGTGCAGGTGCCTGCGACATGTATCCACTGGGCGGTCCTGTGCCCGAAGCCACATCATTTGCATCGATTGCCACTGCTCTTACAGTGCTGGGCATTGTAGCACTGCGCAGAAGAAACTTCGGAGGTTGAGTGCGGAAACCAGTAAAAACAGTTACCTGTACTGATAAATTATCTGAATATGTACATTCGACCGCAAGAGCAAATCCTAAATACTCCATGGATAATCTACTCTACACATGCGTCATCCATAAAGACAAAAACAAGGTGATGGCCATGAGGATTGGAGGAGAGGATCCGGAAGGAGTCGAGGTCGTCCTGACCACAGATGAGACGCTTATTTCAGAGTACAGGAATATACCTCTGGGACAGTTTTTCAGCTGTGTGCCGAGCGATATGACAATTTCGAGAATCGTGCATCGATTCCTTATGCCAAAGACCTATGGAAACACCGAAATCCTTGATTTTGCACCCATGGGCCTGCGCAGGTTTGAATCTGCACTGGCACGAGATATTGGCAGGGAAAATGTGGTTGTGGCATCTCCAAAGCATGTGCACAAGTTCATCGGGAAAAACACGAAAATTGTAGGCATACACACGATGGACCCTCTGGGCGTGGGTCCTGTTTCTATGATGTTCACCTCTGGCGGCAAGTATACCTCGTTTACTAAATTCATGTTCAAGCGATTGATTGAAAAACTTCCGAAAGAGCGGGATTTCAAGGTGATTGTGGGTGGATCCGGTACATGGCAGTTTGAGTACTTTGAGGATGAGATTGAAAAACTGGGCATAGACCATGTGGTGAGTGGTGAATGTGACCATGTGGCAGGTGAGGTCATAAAAAAGATTGAAGAAGGCACATCCGAGAAAATAATCCGGATAAACACCTCTCCTCCAGTTGAAACAATATGCCCCAACATCGGAGCTACAATGATCGGTCTTGTTGAAGTCATGCGCGGCTGTGGAAGGGGATGCAGATTCTGCCAGCCAAATATGAGAAAGGCACGGTACATACCACTGGATGTGGTAAAAAATGATGTGATGCTGAATATAAAGAAGGGATACAGGAAGGTGTGGGCACACTCTGATGACATCTTTCTTTACAAAGTAGAGAGTAAGGAACTGTATCCAAATAAAGAGGCAATTCTTGAACTCTTTAAATTCATAATGAGCATACCTGGCGTCACATATGCGAATCCCACACATGGCTCACTCGCTGCAATCGCATCCAGTCCCGATTTAATCCGTGATTTGAGTAAGGTTGTTGGTGCAGGCAAGAACAGATGGATTGGAATCCAGCCAGGATTTGAGACGGGCTCGCCAAGATTGATGGAAAAAACCATGGCACGGAAATGTCTGCCATTTCAACCATCTGAATGGCAGGATGTTGTGGTAAATGCGGTAAAAATTCTAAATCAGAACTACTGGATGCCTGGTATGACGCTCATACTTGGTTTACCCGAGGAGACGGATGACGATGTGCGGGAAACGATTGAATTAGTGGATAAAATGGAAAATATGGGTTTGCACTTTATCGTGGCTCCACTTGCATTTGTTCCCCTTTCTGCATGGAAGGACAGGGGCTTCTTTGATTTTACATCACAGTTTAACGAGGTGAGATTCAATCTGGTGTACAAGTGCTGGAAGCACACTGTTAAGGAGATTGACAAACTCTTTGACCCGATGGTGAAGGTGCACGGGCCCTCCAGGTTCATGCTCGATGTGCTTGCAAAACGCGGTTCCAGATATGTGCTCAGGCACATAGAGAAGTGGGGAATGCGCAGAGGTTTCAGCATAAAAGTATGATGACCTGAAAATGTTTTGAGGTGCAAAGCGGTCACATTTGGCAAAGAATAATAGGAAAGAATGCATACATAAACGCATGCGTACATTGAATCTGTACGAGAAGTGTTATGACCTTGTCAAACAGATACCGCCAGGGATGGTAAGCACATACGGGTTGATTGCGGAGGCACTGGGAGATAAGATTGCTGCCAGAGCTGTGGGAAAAATGCTCGGGGAAAATCAGAGGTCATTCTTGCGTAAGGATGTGCCAGAAGAAGAGAAGGTTCCCTGTCACAGAGTGGTTAAATCTGACGGAGCCATTGGTGGATTTACATCTGAAGGCGGTGTTTCTGATAAGATTGCGCTTCTATGTGCAGAAGGAGTAAAGATTGTTGATGGAATTGTTCAGGACTTTGAGACAAGGGTGTTTACTGACTTCAAGACAGATTATCCCCTTGCACGGATAAGAAAGGAACAGGAAATGCTTAGCAGGGAAATTCTAATCGCTGACGATTATAAACTAACAGATGTGGGGATTGTAGATGTAGCATATTATGGTCGGAAGGCTTTCTGTGCTCTCGTAGTGCTTGATGCGTATGGCGAAAAAAAAGGAGTTTTCCGTGCGGTATGTGATGTGATGTTTCCCTATATTCCCACATATCTTGCCTATCGTGAACTGCCTCCAATTTTTAATGTGCTGGATATCTATCGACCATCCATCCTCATTATAGATGGAAATGGGATACTGCATCCTCGAGGTATGGGCATCGCTTCCCATGTTGGTGTGCTTGCTGAGATTCCTGCAATTGGAGCTGCAAAGTCGTTGCTCACAGGTGAACTGAGGGATGATAAAATATTGCTTGATGGGAAGCATGTGGGATATGTGGTTGAAAAATACTTCGTTTCACCAGGGCATCGGGTGTCAATCGAATCTGCGCGTGAACTCGTAAAAAGATTTCATACATATATACGGGAAGCACACAGAGAAGCAGGACGAATGAAATCTACATCAGATTTTTGAGAACATCATCAAGAATGCGTTCACAGTACATACATCTATATTTTACTGGATTCCGTGAAATCAGTATAAATTCATGCTCTATCGGCTCACCCACATTCGTAATGCAATTTGGATTTGGACACCTGAGAATTCCCTTCGTTTTTTCCGGGAGATTCGCCTTGTATTTCTCCTTGACTTCTCCCTTCTCAATGATGCTTATTGTGGCACCTGGAGCAATCAATGCAATCTTATCCAGCTCCTGCTTCTTCAGTTCTCTATCCTCTATTTTTAGAATGTCCTTCCAGCCCAGCTTCTTTGAACGCACATGAATACCCAGGCTTACGGTGTGCTTCGGGTCGCTTACATCTAAACCCAGAATCTTCAACACACGAATTCCCATGCCCGCAGGAATGTGGTCAATCACAGTTCCTTTCACAATTGGTGTGATCTTGTATTCCCGCATTAGAGCTCACCTCCAAGAAGCAGTGCAAGGATTGCCATACGAACCGGGACACCGTTGAACGCCTGCTCAAAGTACACTGCATGCGGTGTTTCGTCAACATCTGGTTGAATTTCGTTCACCCTGGGAAGCGGATGCATTACAATAGCATTCTTCTTTGCATTTTCCAACATTTTTGCATCCATTCGGAACACACCAGACACCTTGTTGTACTCCTGGACATCCGGGAATCTTTCTTTTTGAATTCGCGTCATATAGAACACATCTGCATGCTCTATCACATCCTCTAACCGTGAATATTTCTCTGGCTTACCGCCGAGTTCACAAACAGTATCTACAATGTCATCTGGCATCTGAAGTGTCTCAGGGGCAACAAAGTACAGGTTTGCTCTGAACTTTGCAAGTGCATACGCCAGCGAATGCACTGTACGACCGTACTTCAGGTCACCAATGAGTGCCACATTTACTCCCTCAATTTTTCCAAGTTTGCTTCTTATTGTGAATAAATCCAGAAGGGTTTGTGTTGGATGCTGACCCGCTCCATCTCCTGCGTTTATCACGGGCTTGTCTGAAATCCTGGCAGCGAGTCGTGCAGCACCTTCGTACTTGTGTCTGATTACAATTGCATCAGAGTATGAGGAGAGCATGCGTACTGTATCTGAAAGTGTCTCTCCCTTGGCAACGGATGTTGATGTAGGGTCTGAGAACCCGAGACACTTACCGCCAAGGCGAAGCATTGCACATTCAAAAGACAACTTTGTTCTTGTGCTTGGCTCAAAAAACGCAAGTCCGAGAATACGGTCTTCAAGAACACGCATCTTCTTTTTTCCCTTTGCCACATCAACCATGCCCTTTGCCACATCTAAAATATGCTCAATTTCTTCGTTGCTCATGTCCTTTATGGACACGATGTCCTTCCCAACAAACTCGTTGTGCTGCATCAAAACTCAATCTAATGTATGATATAAAGATTTCCTATGCCATTGCAATTCCATTGCCAAACAAAAATATTTATATCTTGAATCGAGTTGTGTGGTATGCGAGAAGATACAAGAGCAATTTTGGTTTGCTTTGCTGTGTGCACATTGATTGTGAGTACAGTGCCGAATTTAACCGCCGGAAATAACCGCGTTCAATATGCAGCGGGCAAAGGACAATGGATTTGCCAGGCGGGAGATACATGGGTGCATGCGGGCAGTGTATACGACCTCCAGACATTAAATCCATGCAATACTGCAGATGCCTTTACTTCGAAAATTCTCGCGCTGGTCTATGATGCACTCGTGTATGTGAATGAAACTACGAATGCTGCGGAACCCGCACTTGCAACAAACTGGACTTCGACAGACGGACTCACATGGACTGTTCATCTGCGCGAAAATGTGAAGTGGCATGACGGACAACCGTTAACTGCGGACGATGTTGTGTTTACATATAACTTGATGCTCAATCCATCTGCTCCTTTGAGGACATCCGAATATTTCTCACATCTGAAATGGACAAAGATACCTGGAAGCACGGACATGAATGAAACATACTGGGAGGCGGTGCAAAAAATCGATGCACAAAATGTAAAGTTTGTACTTGAAAAGCCAGTATGGGATTTCGGTGTGACAATTCTTACACTCCCGATACTGAAGAAGGAAATCTGGAGAACACACTGGACAGACGCAAAAACATGGGATGTCGATTACAACAGCACCACCGGTTCATCCAGAAGTATTGGTACCGGACCATACAAACTCAGCTCTTGGAAATCTGGTGAGGAAATTGTTCTCAGCCCCAACACGGATTATTACAAAAATGTAAATCTGGGAATTATCATTACAGAATATAATTCGATGGAGGCACTGGTCAGTGCGATGAAACAGCAGGCAGTACAGATTGTATTTCACCCAATCCCCTGGTCTTATGTTCCAGAAGTGTCGCAAATCGTACCATTTACCGTATTCACACACCCGAGCAATGAAATTACCTTCATTGGATTCAATCTCGAAAAATACTTTGAGGGCTATGATGAGGGCTCAAGCTACGAACCCAGAAGTTCACCGGATGACCCGATTACCTACCCGATTAAACCCGCTGGTTCGGAGGCAGGGCTATCATTCAGAACTGCACTGGCATATGCCATAGACCATGCAGGACTTGATACAAACTTTGTAAATGTAATACATAGCCAGAACGCACTTGTGCAGTCAAGCAACCCATACTATAACGCAAGTATAAAGACATACAATCTGGATTTGCAGCGTGCCATCTCTATCCTGAACAGTGCGAACTACAAGGACCTCGATGGAGACGGATGGCGTGAGGACTACAGCGGAAGAGAAATGGGTCATGACGGGGTTGTAAAAATATACATACAGAACAGAAATATGATGAACTTGCAAATTGCCATGCAACTTTGCGCAAACCTTAGAAGCATAGGTGTAAACGCAGACACTGAACCCATACCTGTTATAAACATTCGTGACTACGACCTGTTCCTGTGCACCGTATCAACATCTCCAGATTTTGAGTACATTTATAAACTTCTGGCCACAAAATACGATTACACAGATGGAGTAAGAAATGGTGAAAATCTCTGGAGATACAGAAATCCAGATACCGATAATCTTACAAACGCAATGTTAGAGGGAAATAACTTTGCAGGTGTAATAAAGAACATCCAGGGCGTGGTATCAAATCACCTCCCGGTTCTGCCATTATATTCAAGCATATTACACGAAGTAATTGACCAGAATACGCTGTCTGTGTTTGCTGCGGAAAATGAGAGCATACTGGCAAAACACAATCTTCTCACACTCACATATCGGAGCGAGAAAACGGTGCTGGGTGCAGCAGCATCTCCATACATGCTCAACGCAGCAAGTGGAACACGCACAGAAGTTACTGTAGAACTTTCGGGCGGAGATAACAACCCGATGTCAGATGTTGAAGTAATTCTAAGGATATTCCCATCTAACGCAATCAGTGCAGATGCGGGAAGTAAAATCACGGATAGCAAAGGTAGAGCGGTATTTACCCTGACTTTAACAAAAACACTGAATACCACGCAACTGGTAGAAATCCTTTGCAGTGCTGGCAGTGCAACCAAAAAATTTTACATTCTCATAGAACCCGTAGAATTTGATGTGAGTATACTGTCCAGCCCGTTTGTGAAAGGGCTTGCAAATAATACCTACACTCTAGCACTTAACATCAGAAACGAGAACATACCAGTCAGCAATGCATTCGTCAGGATGCTGCATGTTTCGGAGGCGCATGTGAAGCCAGTTATGAAGGAGAATCTCAGTGATACAGCGGGAAATGTGAACTTTGAGTTTATTGTAGACACAGATTATTTGGAAAACACACCGCTGGAGATTTCGTATGCAATATCTACATATGGAGGTGCAGAGCAGGCATACGGTGCGGGTTTTGTGATTATTGTAGCGGGTTCAGAGGAAGCCACAATCACTACATCATGCAGCGGTGTGCAGTGGAGTACAGGAACTGGTGTAATTAATGCCAGTGTCTCTAAAAATGGTGCGGCAGTTCAGGGTGCGTCTCTGATGTGTGCAATCGTTGAATTAGATGGTGTCTTCACCGTGGACAATCCGACGAGTAGCACAGATAACAGTGGAAATGCAAAGTTTGATGTCAGGATGAACTGTATGCCCGCAAAATCCCGGACATTTGATTACTATATACTGCTGTGCACCAACGACACACATGGTCTTGTGTACTCACGCAGTGTAATGAACTTGCCAGCAACTATTGAAGTGACTGTTGCCAGTTCAGACATAGAGATTCAGGGCGTTCATGGTACTGAAACAACCCTCACAGTTTCTGTGCATGGAGACGGTGGGCAAATCCCGTCCGCAGAAATAAGTGCCTGGAAGAGTTCGGCATATGCAGGCATTCAAATATCTGGCATTCCGTGTGACACAAACACAAGTGGTTCTGCTACAATTGGCATTCTGATAACTGCAGATTTCCATGAAGATGTAAATGTGAGTGTGTTCATCAAGGCGGTGTTCTGGGGCATGGAAAATGCATGTGAGGTGCATGTGAGGGTGATAAAGGCATCCTTACCCGGTGTAAAAATTGAAATCTCGAGCAATGAGATTGAAGGCGTGGCAGGAAATTCTGTGTCAGCAACCGTTCATGTTGAAAAGGACAATATGCCAGTTGCCAGTGCAGATGCAGTTCTTGTGCTCGGAAGTAAAACGAATCTAGCAGTAACTCCGGAGAACGCAAAAACCGATGCAAACGGAAATGCCACATTTGAGATTGAGTTACTTGCCAACTTTACGAAGATGGTGAACATCAGCGTAAGTGCCAGAGTTACTGTAAATTCCACGACATATACCAGTAATACCGTTTATCTCACGATTTATCCTGCAGGTGCATCCGTGGATTATGTAGTCACACTTTCATCCTCCGTGTTTGAAATCTCAGGAAAACAGGGCAGTGCTCTGCTTCTTACTGGCAATGTAAAAAAGAACGATGTGGGTATATCAGGCCTTAATTACACGATTCTGGTGAGCGGAACCAGTGACCTGTTAATCGAACCCCAAACCTGCACTACTGATGCAAACGGAAATGCATACTTCACACTCACAATAACCAGGAACATTGAGACACAGATTGAAATCAAGCTCACTGGGAAAGTAACTGTGGGAGGGAAGGACTATTTAAGCACACCAGTGACCATAAAAATAACGCCATATCTGACTTCGAAAACACCTGATTTTGACCTCTCAGTGTTGTTCTTTGCGTTACTGCTCGGGCTCGTGGAAACGCTGGTTGCCAGAGAAATACAAAATGTTCGAAATAAGAAACGAAGGCAAAAATAAAAAAATTTCTTCCCTGCTTTAACCTAATTTTTCAATTTCTTTCTTTACCTGCTCAATCATTTTTTTCGACCCGGATTTCTCAAATACTTTAAGGGCAGTGCCAAACAACTCCCTTGCCCTCTCTGCATTGCCCAGTTCGCCTTCTAAAATTCCCATTTCCATATGCGCTGTGGCAATATCTCCTTCAGCGTTTATTGTTCTAGAAATTTCGATGCTCCTGTTAAAAAACAATCTGGCTGTTTCGTAGTCCTTTGTCATCCTGCAGAGTTTTCCCTTCGCAAGATACACTGCGGACTTTACCTCTGCGGAAATTGTTTCATCTGCGATGCTCATTGCCTTCTCCATATATTCACTGGCATTTTTAAAATCCTGCTCCATTGCATATACAATTGCAAGATTTGCGAGCGATTTCGGAAGTATGCGTTTCTCATTCAGTTCATTTGAAATCTGAATGACCTTGAAGTAGTATTCCTTTGCTCTCTCAAAATCCTGCATGTCCTTGTACAAATTTGCGATGTTACTGGCGGACACCAGGTAATTCCACTTGTTACCCAGTCGGAGGTTTGTTTCATAATCTTTTTTATAAAATTCCATTGCACGCTCCCAGTTCCCCGCATCATGGTATATCACACCCAGATTGTTATAGATAAATGCCTGTCCTGCTATATCGTGTGTCTTCTCAAAAATTTCACGGGAAAGCATGTAGTACTCAATTCCTTTCTCAGTGTTGTTCTGGCTTGCATACAATGCTCCCAGATTGTTATAGGTATTTGCCAGTTCACGAAGCAGATTATTCTTCTTCCGAATCTCAACTGCCCTGAGAAGATAGGTTTTGGCATCTTCTATTTTTCCCTGCATGTACATATTCGTTCCGTATCGATGGTACAGTTCTGCAAGTTCAACTTCATCATCATATTTTTCTATAACTCCCAGGGCTTTCTCATAATACGACTGGGCTGCTAGATAATCGCCACGCTTCTCATACACAAATCCAATCATTCTGTATATTGTTCCTGATTCCCGTGTTAGCTTGTTCTCCCTTGCAATATCGAGGGCTTCACTCAACAATCTAAGCGATTCCTGCGGATTACCACGCATGCGCTCCACATCCGCCTGCTTTGTCATCGCCCTGATTTCATGCTGTACATCCCCCATTTCTTTTGCTAACCTTCTAATTTCCAGTAAGTGCTCTATTGCCCCGTCATATTCCCCGAGTATTGTATATGCATCTGCTAAAAGCACATGCGCCTCTAAGGCATCCTGCAGGTGTTTATCTTTCAAAAGATTCATGCACTCCAGTGCTCTTTTCGCATGCTCAATACATGCTTCAACCGCAAATTTTTCAAAGGTATAGCGTGCAGCAAGCAGTGCATAATGTGCGCATTTTTCATAGTTACATGCCCTCCAGTACTGGATTGCAATATCTGTGTAGTGCTCAGGTACCTGCCTGTACAATGCCTCAAGCACCTTCCCTGCCTTCTCATGTAAGGTTTTTCTTCGCAATCCAGAAAGCATCTCGTAACTCACTTCGAAAAACAGGTTGTGGGCAAATCTGTAAGTATCCTCTGCTTCGGTGCATTCTACGATATATCCATATTCAATAAGAATTTCAAGTAACTCCAGCAGTTGCTCATCAGGGACTTCCAGCATTGCCTTTAATTCATTGTACCTGAATCTTCTCCCGAATATTGCCGCTGCAGATAATGCCTTCTTTGCGTTTTCTGGTAAGCTGTCAATCCTGGTCTTTAAAATGCTTGTAATATTTTCCGGAACTAAAAGTTCGCTCAGTTCGCGCTTTATTTTCCTTGTTCTGGGTTCGTAAAATCCCTTAGAAATAATTACATGTGCGAGTTCTTCAATGAACAACGGATTACCTTCTGTCTTCTCATAAACGGTTTTGAGCAACTCACCCGGGATTTTCCAGGTCTGCAAAAGTGATTCCAGAAGCGTGGCAGTGTCCTCAAGTGTAAGGGGTTCGAGAACCATTGTTCGCACGGGCATACTTGCAATGATTTTTTCTCGTGCCTCAAGAAAATACCTGGCTTTTTTCAACACGAGTGGTTCATCTGGATAGGCACAAATGATTGAGAATTTTTCTGTTGTGGTATGTTTTGAAAGGTAAACCAGAAGATTAAGCGAACTCTGGTCAGCCCATTGAACATCGTCAATTATGATGAGAACTGAACTTGATTTTATCAATGTTTTCAGTTTCTGGTAGTACTCCTCAAATATGCGGTATCTTTCCCGATTTGCATCAACTGGCTCAATGTTCGTCTGCACAGCACTTACAGCAAGTCCAATTGGTCCTGGCTCATCTGTTTTTCCCCAGATGCCAGCACTCTTAAATGTTTCAATAAATGGAAGATAAGGTACTGACCTTTCATCCAGCCCCCGACCTTTCATAACAAGAAAACCTTCAGCAACTGCGATATTTTCAATGACATTCAGAAATCTTGATTTTCCGATTCCAACTGCTCCTGTTACAAAAATCACTGAGCCGTGTGAATCCCTGGTCTCATTAAGTATTCCCACAATTTCTGCGATTTCTTTGCTTCTGCCCACATATGGCGTCTCTTGCATTGAAATACCCGTTGAATTACTGTATAAACACATCAAATAAAAAGTTATTGGAGTTGTGTGCTGGGGTATGAGAGTTCACATGTGCTCTTTGCTCTTCCACATTTTCGGGTATGTGCCTGATGGCATGAGAACACGCAGTGGATGAAATGCAGCGCCGTTCTTTGCACCCGCAATTTCCTGTGTGCTCATTTTCGCCTCCGCAATACACACCGCCTCGCCTTTCAGTGAAAATACGCACACGGTATCTCCTTTTGCAATATTCTCGTCAATTTTCACAATGCCTGGTATGTGCACATCCGCACCATGACACACCGCATCAATTGCAGAATCTTTCAGATACACCTTCGGAAGATGCTGAGCCATGCTTTCCATGGGTAAAAGTATTTTTTTGAGCGGTTCTGCATCACCTTCCTTATAAAATTCGTATGCGTCTTTAATATCGTGGAGTTTCACAGCCATCTGTTCTGTGAATCCAGCAGTTCTTGTCCTCCGCAGTTCCTGGAGCTGAGCACCGGTACCAAGTATCTCCCCGATGTCGGTACACAGGGTGCGTACATATGTGCCTGAATCACACACTACACGGTAGAGCACAAACCTGCCATCAATTTCGAGTATATTCAATGCATGGATTCTACGAATCCGCAAATCTCGCTTGACTGCAGCTCTTACAGGTGGAATCTGGTAGATGTCTCCGATAAAAAGCCCCATCACGCGTCTGATATCCCTCTCCTCAACATCGCCGTGAAGGCGCATGAGAGCAACATACTCCTTTGTGCCCAGTAAGAGACATGGAAGTGCTTTTGTGGCATGCTGGAGGGCAACGGGCAATACCCCACTTACCTTAGGGTCAAGTGTACCTGCATGTCCCGCTTTCTGGATTTGAAATATCTGTTTTACCCATGCAGTCACCTGATGACTTGTTGGACCCGGTGGTTTATCAACAATAACCAGTCCATTTTGTATATGTTCTTCGATTGTACGCTCATGTGGTGCCTTGCCCCATCTGGGGTCTGAGGATGCCTCTGCAAGCTCAATCATCGGGTACGGTACTTCGTCGGGTAATATATGTTTTTCCTCTTCGCTACAACTACCGCAGTTACATAATTTTTGAATTTGCCACATCAGAATATGCCCGGTTTCCCTTTCATAAACCTTCTCGGGTTTTCCTCGATTGTAATGTATGCCTCCTCGCCCTCCAGACCAGCACCAAACGCTACACGGTATGCATCCGCAAGTGTAAGGAGGTCAGGGAAATCATGGGCATCCGAGTTTACCACAAAACCTGCACCCGCTATTTTGCCAACTTTTACCACATGTCCGTTTGCCAGGCAGTGTCCCTTCCTTCCAGAAATTTCAAGAAAGATGCCATGTTCCTGCGCCATTTTTGCATCTTTAAGTGTGATAAGCCCGGGATGTGCAAGAATGTCCACATTCTCACAGTTCACTGCAGCAGCGTTTGTGCCTTCCTCAACTGGCTCAGCAAGAGTTTCTCCATGCACCACCACGATTTCTGCCCCTGCACTTTTTGCTTGTGCAGCCAGTTCATCAATTGAGCCAGGAGGTATATGCGTGAGTTCAACACCAGGAATTGCTTTGATTTGCCAGAATCGATTGACAAGTGCACACTCTTTCTTCACCCTTTTCACAACTTCAACTACATTCGCACCACAGTGGTCTGTTATTGCAACTGCCTCATGTTCCTTTACCTTTGCACGCCTGGCCAGTTCGCATGGAATGAATTTTCCATCACTGAACACAGTATGTGCATGCAGGTCAATTCTGCCCATGTTCTCGCCCCTATATGTCAAATCCCATTTCATAGATGCGCAGTTCATTGCGCTTTTTCTCAAGATACCTGTACACTGTGCTGTGCTCACTGCCCCTGAGAAGCATCTCAATTGCTTCCCTTGCAACTCTAAAATTCTCGTATGTGCCAATTATGCTCACGGTATGTCCATAGACAGATACATCGGTACCGGTAAGATTTTCGATGATTCTTCTGGTTTTACCATTCCTTCCGATGAGTCGCGCCCTCACCCGTATAAGGTCGTTCACGCTCTTTCCAGTGAATTCTCGTATATCGATACTCTCAAAGTATGTATCTTCGTCAAATACCCTCTGCGCCCTTGCAGGCGAGAATCCCCTGCCAATTGCAATGACAAAATCCCGCACCTTTATACTGAGGAGCGGGTCAGATACATTACTTGCGTCGATTGTAATTTCGCCAGTTTCTGAATCAACGATAATTTTTACTCCGTATTTCTTCTCAATTTCTTTCTTGGTTTTCCCGTGCTCTCCAATCAGCACACCGAGGCGCTCACGGGGAATTCTCACAAAAAACACGCTCATTCCTTAAGCACCTCCATCATTTCCTGCATCAATTCTGATTCGTTCACATCCACACCGCATTTTTTGAAAAATCTGCATATATTGGCTACATCACGGTGCAAAAGTTCAATGAACCTGGGATGTGTTTCTGTAACCGCCTGCCCCACATCGATGATATACACCTTATTTTTGAAGTAGAGCATGTTGAATTCACTCATATCTCCGTGCACAAGTCCTGCTTTAAGTATTAATTTGTACATTTTAATCACATCTTTCAGCACTTTATCTGGATTTGTTAGTTCAACATCTTTCACCATTGGTGCTGGAAGACCATCACTGCCAATGAATTTCATCACGACCACATTTTTAAGAAACACAATGGGTTCTGGTACCCGTACTCCTGCGTCATACATGATTTTCAGGTTGCGAAATTCCTTCTGTGCCCATGTATAAATCATCTTTTTTCTGTCTTTGCCAGCATATTTAAATCTGTCATCACCGCGAATATATTCTGAGATTCTGTTGAATGTGGCATTGCCAACGCGGTATATTTTAAGTGCTACATCCCCGTATTTTCCATGTGCCCGAAACACATTTCCCTCCTTTCCAGTCGAAACTGGATAGTCAACCATGTCAAAGTAACCATCTGACATAAGCTGATACAGGGTGAGCATGAGGTCTCTGGTGAACACCTCGTTCTCAATCTTCGACCACTCCTGCGTTTTATCCCTGAGGTTTAACTTCGCAATTTCGTATTCCATATGTTTTAACTTCTTTTCGATTCGGTCCATGGTTTGCACATATACCATTGAATACCGTTATTAAACTTTTGTGGTAGTGCTCCGAAAAGTGTATTATCAACCAAGGTCGTAGACAAATATGCCAGTAAAGGCATCACGACCGATAGCAACACAAAAAAAGAGGGACCTTGTGACACTTGTAGGTGAAAAACATGAACAAGGTCCCAGAAACAAGAATAGGCAAACGGATATATGAAAGAAGCGACAGAAACTGGTTTAAGGTGAGGAAGTGCGTAGTAAAGCGACTGCGAGAAGGATGGTCTGTTCAACAAGTAGTAAATGTATACGGCGTGTGCAAAGCGTTCGTTTACAAGTGGTGGAACAGATGGCTTGAAGCAAAGACCTGGGATGCACTCAGAGACAGACCTTCCACGCCACATACAATCAGACGAAAGAAATGGAAATATGCAGAAGCTGTGATCGAAACTAGAAAGGCTCATCCAGAGATGGGTGCACAGAAGATCAAGGCATATCTTGGAGATAAGATAGACCTGAGCCATCAATCAATCCACGAAATTTTGAGAGAAGAAGGACTTGTCAGACCAGGAAAGAAAGTGAGACGGAGATGGAGACAGTTTGCAAGGTACCATTCCAATAGCCTCTGGCAAATGGATATCACAGAATTGGAGGATGGTGGTCCGTATCTTGTGAGTATCATAGATGACCACAGTCGTTTTGTGATTGCCTCTGCTGTAGTGGAGCACGCAACTAAAAGCGCCATCCTGGGGATTCTGAGAAAGGCGATACGGATGTTTGGAAAACCCAGACAGATTCTCACAGACCATGGCTCTCAGTTCTTTGCGAATAAAGGTGGATGCTCTGAGTTTGATGTATTCTGTTGCTCGTTAGAAATCCAGCATATTCTTGCAGGTGTGCGTAAGCCAACTACGATAGGGAAGGTGGAAAGATGGCACAGAACAGTAAAGGCGGAGTTGCAAGGAAAATGTAGAGATTTGGATGAGTTCAAGACCAGATTGCCGGATTATGTTGCATGGTATAACTCAGAACGCCCACACTGGGGATTAGGACTAAGGACACCTGCTGCAGTGTACTTCGCAGATTTTATATTGCCCGAGGACTTCGCCTCATCTGCAAGTGTCTACAACGTCCCTTGATAATACAGTAGTGCTCCGAAAAGATTATAGTGCTCTCAATTATTCCCGGTTTGAGGAATACACAAAACTGTTCAAAGGTGGTTGTTTATGCTGGAAATGCGTGCAGGAATTTTGCTGACCGTCGTTGCATGTTTCGCGGTGGTTATGGTGAGCTCAGGAACATTTAATGCGGACACACATCCAGACCTCATTTCATCAAATCGGGCATATGTAGAAACAATTCCATACTCAACAACACCTGGGAATGTATATTATGTGTCTCCGACAGGCAACGATTCGAATCCTGGCACATATACGCAGCCATGGGCTACACCTGGTTACGGTGCAAGACAGCTTGCACCTGGCGATACACTCGTCATTTTAGGTGGGAGATATGTACTCAGTGTTTACGAGGACATTGTGAGCCCGCAATCCGGAACAGAAAATGCATGGATAACGATAAAAGGTTCTCCTGAGCAGGTCCCTGTGCTTGCTGGAAAAGACAATCTTTTGACCGGGATAGACCTTGGAAACAAAAGCTACATAAAAATAGAGAATATAGAAATCACAAGTGATAACGGGTCATTTTTTAGAGATGGAATCGAAGCACTTGATGGCACGGTTTCACATGTTATTTTGCAGAATGTTTCAATTCATCACATGGATGAATTTGGCCTAAACATAGGGGATGCAAATGACTTACTTATCCAGAACTGCACTTTTTCGTACTGCGGGTTTGGTTGTGCTGGGGGTCCAGCAGGCAGTGAAGGTGGCTGGCGTAATGTATCCATCAAAAACTGCAGGTTTTCGTACGCAGGAAGGTATTACCAGGGAATCTATGATAACCCCGACCTTCCATATGATCGACCAGACGGGTTTGGCATAGAGTCCTCTGCGGGTCCAATTGAGATTTCAGATACAATATCCGAGCATAATCTGGGCGATGGCATCGACTCAAAGGCAGAGAACACAACACTGATTAACTGCATCGTGGCGAACAATCGTTGTGATGGTATCAAGTTGTGGGGCAATAACAGTAAGGCAGAGAACTGCTTGATTTACGGACGCGGGGATGGAAACACAACTGGCACACCATGGGCACCCCTGGTGATATCTACCGAGAACAATAACTCCCGTTTTGAACTCGTTAATCTGGCGATTGACGATTTTGTGGGTAACAACTACCTTATGCATGTGCAGTATGATTACCCGACTACAAATGTGCATCTTACCGTACGCAATACCATATTTTGCGGCAGGGGTGATAACTCACCAATATATCTGGCAGATTCTGTGAATTTCACGATGGAATACAACCTATACTACTTTCCCAATAGTTCTTTTGTACTCCAGCACGGGAGCATTAGAAACTATGAATCATCCCAGGTGGGTGAAATCGGCACCGGGAACCGATACGGAGACCCGATGTTCGCACATCCTGCCTTCGGAATTGACGGAGATTATCACCTGCTTCCGGGAAGTCCAGCTATTGATAACGGCACATCAAATGGTGCACCTCAAACAGACATTGAAGGAAATTCAAGGCCGTATGGTGCTGGTTTTGACATGGGCCCATACGAGATGCATCCGTCAGTATGTGAATGTTCCAGAATAGATTTAGGCATTGCCGCGGGTATCACACTGATTGCGAGCATCAATGCTCTGCGAAGTCGCATTTGGTGTGTGCGTTAGTTTTATAACTCATTGTTGTATTCTTGATTAAGAGGTGCAGGAATGCAGCAGGAAAAGAGTGTAGATGCGGTGCGTGAGTTATATGGACCATTACTGGAGGATGTAGAGCAGGTTTTAAGTGTGCTTTCAGCATCCGCTGCAAGTTACCTTGAACTTAAGTCATGCGGTGCGATTAAGAGCAATTACATCTACCTTGCAGAATCAGAGGAATTCAAATCAGATGTTGAACGCACAATTTCGCTGGTAAACCAGTATAACGCAATGCTTTCCTCTCTGAATTCAAAGATTCGCGGGATATGGAACAGTGTGGTGAGAAATCATCGTGATGAATTTGAAATCTCCGGGGACATTGATGAGAACTACTTCTCTGCATATCTCGTCGCTGAAGCGGATTTTGATGAAAATTTTGTGATGGAAGTTGCCAGAGCATTTGGAGATGCAGTGGTGCCCAAATTCAACCTGCCTCCGAAACTGCAGAACAAATTTAAGGAATTCTTGCTGGCAGAGGCAATCCGTGAGTTAATCCAGCAGATTATGTCACTGAAAAGCAGTGATGAAGTATATCAGTTGAGAAATTCGTATTCGTCGCTGATGTCACATTGTAACTACATGAAAAACGGACTGCTTAAAAAAGTGAAAAATCCAAGGACCCCATGGAAATATGCCAGCAGTGCAGAAATGATACGATAAATGCAAGTTCATGTGGTGCCGAGGGAGGGAGTTGAACCCCCAAAATGCAGATTTCTACATGGCCTTCTGCAGTCTGCCGCATTAGCCGCTCTGCCACCTCGGCAGTGAAAACATGTAATACAATCGATATTATAATTTTTATCATCGGGCATGCAGTTTCAGAAATCAGTACATGAACTGGATGGTGCACAGTACCTCCAATTATGCAATTGTCTGGGCATGGGTTGCAGTATACATTCTTCCGAACACCGCACAAAATCCACAACCCAACAATAAACAATAATTTTTATATATTAATTGAAGTTATCTCACATCAACTAAAATAAAAACGGTGATATAATGAGCATTGAAGGTGTATCCCCAAATGCGGAAAAGGTGTACGAGGCAATGAAAGAGCTCGGACTTGTAGGCGAGGCAAAGATGGCGACCGCTGAGCGCATCACACAGGCAGTAAAACTGCCAAAGAACATGGTGCTCAATGCCCTCCAGGAACTGCAGAACAAGGGCTATGTAAAGAGGAAAGTCAGGGAAAAAGCTGCCGGGTATTACCTCGTCGAAGGAAAATAAAGGAATCTCCCTAAATCACTCTTCCTCTTTTCCCTCTTCTTTTTTGGTGTGTTTTGATGAGGTGTGGCTGGTTTGGTAGATTATTAAGAATAAATCTAAGCAAGCCAGAATGGAGTTTTGAAGAAATTTCTGAGGATGTGCTTCACAGATTTATTGGTGGCAGGGGCCTGGGGATATCCATTGCAGGCGCTGAGATAAAGCCAGGTACTGAACCACTTTCTGATGAGAACAAGATTATTTTTTGTACCGGCCCGTTAACTGCCACAGGCGTGCCCACCAGTTCTCGATTTACATGCACTACAGTTTCGCCACTAACCAGAACAATGTTTGATTCGAATTGTGGTGGAAACTTCGGGATACAGCTCAAACGCTGCATGCTTGATGCAGTAATTATTGAAGGCAGATGTGATACCCCAGTGCAAATTCACATAAACGGAGACAAAGTTGAGTTCAGCGACGCAGGAAATCTCTGGGGCAAAACAACAGGTGCGGTTTTTGATGCACTGCATGAGAAAGGAAGTGTGCTGTGCATTGGACCAGCTGGAGAAAATCTCGTGCGTTTTGCCAACATTCAGACCACAAACTACCACGCATTTGGAAGGGGCGGCATAGGTGCGGTCATGGGATACAAGCATCTCAAGGCAATTACATGCAGGGGCAGTGCAAATGTACCAGTTGCAGATAAAGAAAATCTGGGTTTTTTTATCATGAACATGAAAAAATGGCTGGATGCAAATCCCATCACATCAAAGGCGCTTCCACAGCTTGGAACTGCAGGGCTTGTAAATCTCATTAACGAGTATGGCATGCTGCCTGTAAAATACTGGTCAGAAGGTTGTGATGCACATGCAGATATGGTGTCAGGTGAACGGCTCAGAACCCTGTTTATGAAGGAGGAATCCTGCCAGGCATGCCCTATAAAATGTGGTAGATTTTCAAAATCCAGCGGTGTTTCTGTGAAAGGTCCGGAGTATGAGACAATCTGGGCACTTGGAATAAACTGTGGAATTTTCGACATGGGATACATTATAAGGGCAAATAAATTGTGTAATGAGCTTGGGCTGGACACTATAACCACGGGTGTTACGATTGCTGCAGCCATGCACACTGGAGAAAGTAGTGGCACGGAACCATCTTTCGGGGATGCAGAGAACGCACTTAAACTAATTCAGGAAATTGCATACAGAAACGGTCCTGGCTCTGAGCTTGCAGAAGGTTCTGAGTCATACTGCAGAAAAAAAGGATTTACAAGCTATACCGTAAAGGGCCTTGAATTACCTGCATATGACCCAAGAGGCGCATTTGGTATGGGTCTTGCATACGCTACCGCAAATCGAGGTGGCTGTCATCTTAAGGGATATATGATTGCACCGGAAATCCTGGGAATACCAAGATTCTTCAATCGATTCAGCATAAGTGATAAGCCAGATATCGTAGTCCGTGTGCAGCATACAGGTGCAGTAATTGATTCCCTGGTGCTTTGCCTGTTCACAAACTTTGCGGTTTCCGAGAGTTACTACGCAAGAATTCTCACAGCGGTTACGGGCATTGAATACTCACAGGAAGCACTGCAAAAGATCGGTGAGAGAATCTGGAATGCGGAGCGTGTGTGGAATGTAGCAGCGGGGCGTGCAGTGGACACACTACCGGAAACTTTCTTGTCCGTACCGTTAAGCTCCGGAAATTCCGCAGGGCATGTAGTACCGCTGAATGAGATGCTGGAAAGATACTATGCAATTCGTGGATGGGACAATGCAGGAAAGCCGCGTGCAGAAAAACTGAAAGAACTCGGATTAGTCCCGCTGTTCAACGACCAATAGTACCACCCAGGGTCTGGACTCTGTAAAGATAATAGCACTGGCATTTCTGGATATTTCCTTTTTCAGTTCATCGATAATGTATGCTCTCTCTGGCTCCAGCAAAAAAGGAACAAAGCACAAATTATGCTCATACCTGTCAATGTCCACAAATTGTGCGTTCATAAAAATGCCTGGCTGAAGTTTTATTGCTGGCTCTTCTAAAATACGGGCTTTTGGAATGATGATACACGGAAGCTTCTTTCTTCTGGAGTACTCATTCAACTTCACAATATTATGTCTCTCCTGTTTTGCCTCCTTTATCTGCTCTCTGTCTGAGTTTATCACGCTCACAAACTTTGGTCCGATGTAGTGAAGATAGAACTCACCATTCAGGTTTCTGGTTACAAAGAATAGATTCCTGACTTCCTGTGCACTCCTTGCAAATACCTTCAACACATTTGAGCCAGCGTCATACTGTGGCTGAATATATGGAAATGCCCAGTACTGTCCGTATTCCGTGCTTTGCATATGATTAACCTCCATCGAATTCTCATCAAAAGTGTCTGCAATTGCAATTACAAGTAGACAAATGAGAATGCCCAGAACACCAATCAAAATCCATATTGCCCATATTACAAACAGCGATGCGGAACTCAACACAAAAAACATTGAGAATATGCCAGCAATATAAGACAATGCATTCCATGAAAGCAAGAAGACCAGGAAATCAATGGTAACTCCAAACATGCAGAGATACACAAGTAGAGGTGAAATAAAGATTTTTCTACTCAATTATTTCAAATATTTACTTCCATTCCGCACTGCCATCTGGGCGGTATTCCTTTTTCCAGATTGGTACCGTTTTCTTTATCATTTCAATCACATATTTACAGGCATCAAATGCGGCATCTCGATGTGGTGCAAACGCAACGATGTACACGGTCGGTTCTCCTGGCTTAAATTTACCAATACGATGATGCACATATAACGCATCCAGAGCGTACTTTTCTGCAGCGTGCACTGCTATTTTTCTGAGTTCGACAAGTGCCATCTCACGGTAGTCCGTGTACTCCAGAGTGCTAACGGTCTTTCCTTTTTCCCGCCCTCGAACCACACCAATAAAGATTGCACATGCACCACTGGTCTCTGGACTTTTTGCAATAATTTTTTCCAATGAAATCTTCCGTTTACCGATACTCACATGAATCATCTAACCACCACTTACTGGCGGTAAGAGTGCAATCTCATCATTTTCAGAGACCTCAGCTTCCTCCTCCACAAACGCTCTGTTTCTGGCTACAATAATATCAGATGCCTTTTTTAATTCTGGATACCTTCTCATGAGATAACTGAGAAGTTCGGAGACCCTGGTAATACCCTGTATCTCAAGAATTTCAGATTCCTTACCTGTGATATCACGCAAGCCCGCAAAGTACTTCACAACAATCTTCATTTGCATCACTCCTTCAGCAAATCCTCGATGCTCTTCTTCATGCGGTCAACATACTCCTTTCTTTCCTCAAGTGCTTTCTCTTTTCTCAAAATCTCCTCAAGCTTTGAACTTATTTCTGCATCCTTCTTTGCCAGTTCCTTTTCCTTCTGGCGCATCTCCTTCTCTATTTTTGCAATCTCCTTCTCTTTACTATTGAGTTCAGAGGCGTACTCCTCAAGTTCCTTTTCCCGCTTTGCAATTTTCTCCTTCTCTGCTTTCAGCATTGCCTCTACTGCCTTTGCACTCGTTTCTTCCTTCTCCTTCATTTTCTCCTCAAGCATCTCTATCTCTTTCTCCCGTTCTTTCAGCGCTTTCATTTCCTTCTCAAGTTCCTTTTTAACGCGTTCCTCAAGTTCCATCTCCTTTTCCTCCAGCTCCTTCTCCCTGCGCTCCAGTTCCTTCTCCCGCTTCGCAATTTCGTTTCTCTCCTTCCGCACCGCCTCCTCAACCCGCTGTTTTATCTGCTCCTCTGCATCGCTCAATTTGTTCATTTCATCCTGGATTCGCTTCCATACCTCTGCCAGTTCTGATTTTTCTGCCAGTATCTTTGCACGCATCTCATCAAGTTTTGCATCCTTCTCAGTTATTTCCTTCTTTCTCTCAGCAAGCTCATTTTCCAGTGCATTAATCTTCCGCTCTCTGATTTCAAGTTCATTCAGTCGCTTCTTGAGGTCATTCTCCAGTGCATCCCGCTGTTTCTCAAGTTCTTCTTTTTCCGTCTTTATCTTCGCCAGAATCTCCTCATTTTTTCGTTGTTCCATGGTTTTTGCATACTTCATGAGTGCAATTGCTGCCTGCTTTATACTCTCGAGTTCCGCCTCCTTCCTGGTGTACTCTTCCTCGAGCATGCGCTGTCGCTCCTGAATTTGTGCGTACTTCCTGCGGTCACTCTCAATATTATTCTGCAGTTCCTCAAGCTCTAACTCCCGCTCTCTGATTTTTTCCAATTGTCTATTCATTTCTTTTTTCTTTGCTTCAATTTCATCCATGCCCCTTACGACATTTTCCGCCTCTCTATCAAGCTGGAGTTCTTTCTTGTGCAGTTCTTCCTCCTTCCGTTTCAGTTCTATTTGAAGTGTATCCAGCATTGAACTTCTCACCGCAAGTTTCTCCATTTCCTCGTTGTATTTTGCTTCCAATTTTGCAATCTCCTTTTCCCGCACAGATACACTCTGCATTTTTTTAGCAATCTCGTTCTCTCTTTCTGTAATTGCTGTGCTGCGCTTCTCAAACTCGGATTTTTCCTTTTCCAGCCGTTCTGCAAGTTCTCTGAGCCGTCTGTCCTCTGCCTCCAACCTTGCGGATTCCCGCTCCATATTTTTCCATATTCTGCCCACTTCTTCCTTTTCAATCTCGATGCGGCTCTCCACATTCTTTAGATTGCGTTCGCGTTCCTCAATTCCAGCAGATTTTTCACGAAGCATGGCTTCCTGCATCTCAACTGCTTTGAGTTTTATCTCAATTTCATTCTTCTTCTTTCCAATCTCCGCCTCTGCATTTCTCAACTGCTCCTCCCGCTTCTCAATTTCGCGTTTCAGTTCTTCAATTTCCTCCGCTTTCGCCTTCAACTTTTCTTCGTAGTCAGTGATTGAACTTTCCCGCTTTTTGAGTTCCTCCTCAATCTTTTTAATCCGCACCTTTTCCGCTCCAATCGCTTCTTTCTCACCCTCAATTTTTCTCCATTCCTCGCGAATCTTTTCTTTTTCTTCCTCAATGTGTTCCTTCTCCATCTGTATCTTCATTGCGGTGCCCTCAATGTCTTTTTTGTAAATTTCCAGTTCCCGCTCTCGCTTTTCCAGTTCTCTTTCCAGTGCTGCAAGTGCCTTGCTCTTCTCCTGCATCGCTTTTTCCCTGCTGTCAAGCTCTTCCCTGCGCTCTTTCAGTTCCTCCTCAAACTTGTTCAGTTGCTCCATACGCCTGCTAATTTCTCCCTCTGCGCTCGCCCTCCGTTCCATTTCCATCTTGAACTTTTTAACCTGTTCGTTGAGTGCGGACTTCTCCGCTTCCAGATTTTCTCTTTCCTTGCTTATTTTCGCCCATGTGTCCTCGACCTCCTTCCACCTTTCTTCCACCTTCTGCTTCTCTGCTTTGATGCTCTCCGCTTGCTTCTCAATCTCAGCTTTTCGTTGTTCCAGAACTGCCCGGGTTTCCTTTTCATTCTCAATCAGCTGTTTTTCTCGCTTTTCCAGTTCTTCAATTCTCGTCTTTGTCTCATTTTCCTTTGCCACGATGCGTGCTTCGCGTTCCTCATATTTTTCTAGTAACGATTTTATTTCACTCTCACGCCTGGCAAGTTCGTTTTCCCGCGTTTCCAGCATTTTTTCCTTTTCAACAACCTTCTTCTCTCTCTCAACAATCTCCTCCTTAAGTTTTGCAATCGGGGAAATCCCTGCATCTACCTTTGTTTCTATTTTTTCAACTTCGGAAATTGCCTGCGGTGGAGTTTCGACTGGCATTGCTTCTTTATCCAGTTCTATCTTAACTTCCTCTTTCGCACCCGTGTCTTTTCCTTCCTCAAGCTTTGCCCTTGCTTTTTCACGCAAGCCCATTTTTTTCACCTTTTCATAATCCGAGCCAGATTAAGCAGGCATCTATATGCCGTACATTCTCAGCACTTTCTCATACAGCTTATACTCCGGTGACTTTGCAAATTTATCAATAACCTCATCTGGCAATTCTCCGAGCAGTTCATCAAGAACGATGAGTAATTTTTTTGTTTCTGATTCTGCGCCGTTCATCATGCCCTCAAAGGCATCTCTGGTAATACCAAGCTCAGAGAGTTCAGCCACAATTGTACCGATTGCTGCATTTGTTTTTTCCTCCAGTTTTGCAATTTCCAGCATTCTCGCCCTGAGTGTTTCTTCAAGTTTTGAGATTGCCCTTTCTTTTTCTTCGTATTTTTTCAGTTTTTCAGCAAGTTCCCGCTCCATTTCCAGAACTTTATTTTCCCGCTCAGTGAGTTCCTGCTTTCTTCCCGCAAGTTCCTTCTCAAGGTTCCTCCTTTGTTCTTCAATCTTCATGTTGAGTTCGTGCAGTTCCCTGTCCTTACCTTCAATCTCCTGGATTTTCTTGCTGAGTTCTGACTCCTTTGCCTTTATCTCTTCCTCCTTCTCAAGTATCTCCTTTCTTTTCGCTTCGAGTTCCTGCTTTATTTTTACAATGATAAGCCGTTGTTTATCTATGTCAACACCCGATGAGGGCTGTGGTGCTGGTGGTGATTGCGTAATGGACTGCTGTGAGGCATCAGCTGCAGGCACACCCGACTCCTGAGAGGGAACTGATTGAGGTGCACCTTCACGGGACATTTCAGCAAGCTTCTCCTTTGCTTTATCTCTCAGACCCATTTCAATCCTCTCCTACTTTATACCTGTCCATAATTTTTTCATACAGTTTGAACATCTCAGATTTAGCAAATTCGGAAATTTTTTCATCTGGCAGGTCTCCAAGCAGGTCGTCCAGTGTCTTCAGCATTTTTCTCAATTCTTCCCGCTCCTCCTGTGCCATGCCAGATGCCTTCAATTTTTCATTCTCTGCGGTAAGTTCATCTATTCTTGCCCTGAGTTTTTCAATTTCTTCCTCTGCCTTTTTAGTTGCCTTCTTTATTCTCCGTTCTGTTTCCTCATCAAGTTCTTTCTTTACCTTGAACAGTTCTGCCTGCACCTGCTTCTGTGCGGCAAGCCACTCCTTCTTTGAGATTTTCCCGCTGCTCTGTGCGGTCTTTGAGAGCGATTCCTGCACTGCGTTCTGCATTGTATAAAAACTGTGATACTGCTCGAGAATTGTTGTAACGCATGCTAAATTTTCCTTAATCAAACTGAGCCAGTTTTCAAAGAGCAGGTCCTTCTCAATCTTTCCACCCAGCTTCTGTTCAAGCGATACCGAGATTTGCTCAAGAAACTTTCTGATTGCCTCATACACTGGTTCTGTGCTTGGTATGCTTTCAATCTTCTTCTTCAATTCGGGCATCTGCGATGCAAGCAGTTCCCTTGCGTCCTCTCTGATATTCTCCGGTATGGTTATCAAGGTTTCAACACGCTTTTCAATTTCGGGTTCTTTTGTTAATGCCTCCATCTTCTCACCCTCTACATTGGCTTCTCCCTCGACCTTATCTGCGGGCGATTGCTGGCTTTTTTCCTCGGCAGGTTTCTCTGTCATGACGCCAGCAACTGCCTTGATTACTTCAAGTGCCTTTGTGCGTTCCTGGAGGTCCTCGGGAGTTTCTTTTTCAACTTTTTTGCCGAGGTCCAGCAATTTCAACAGAAATTCTTCATCTACATCGCTTTTTTCCTTGGGTTTTTCCACGCGTACAACCTTCCCGCAATACTCGCAGATTGTTGCATAGCGGTCGATAATTTTCTGACAGTACGGGCATTCCATTGCTTCTTTAGACACTTCGAGAAGGGAGAGACATATCTCGCATCGGTTGTCCGTCTCCTTTACCTCTGACTTGCACGAAGAACATACGATTCTTCCATCAGGAAGGTACGCCTTGTATGCCATTTATGCAGGATATGGTATTTTTGATTATAAAGTTTGCTGATGTTCAGCAGGGGCGCGGGATTTTGTTGTATGTATGTTCCAGGTTTCTTGCACATCTCAACTGCCAGTATTTTATGTGTACATAAGCCAGCACCACACAGTCGTTGCCATGCACTGCACATGTGCCTGGATGTTCACGAGTGCGGTGCGGTGGTGCATTGCGAAGTATTGTATGTTATCCGTTGTTCTCATTTTACCTCAACCTCCTCTTTTTCTTCCACTTTCGTTCTACTACGACTATTACCACAATAATTACAACAAGAATCGTGATAGGTAATACCCAACATACAAGGTAGGGGTTATTTAATGTGGGATAATACCAGGGATTCATATGTCCTACTGGGCTAGCCCATACTCGCAGAATCTTACCCGTCCATGCATCAATCATGATTTCTGCTACACAGGGGGAGTCGAGAATTCCTGAGAAGAACCAGTTGATGTGCCAAACTGCATTATCTGACAGCTTTGGCATCATGGATAACTCCATTATCTCTATTTTTGCTTCAGGAATGTTTGAAAGAAATTGCTGGATAGTATCGTTGTGTGTTGCAATCTGAAGTGCTTCATCGCTATCAATAGTCCAGTTATAAATAGGGGAAGATACCCAAGAATAACTTGTGATATTTGCAGTATCTGAATAGGTGTACACCCTACCATTTCCATAGACCGATATGTACAATATCCCGTACATAGTCGGCGAAATAAGTGCAGAGAATATAAAATGCCAGCCCTCACATCTACCATCCGATGTATTTGCAGGGGAGCCAATAGGAGTTACCTCTATATCGAGTTGTGCTGTCGAGTTCCATTTTATTGCGATTTCTCTTGCCCTTTCAAATGCTGTTTTTGCGGTGATATACGAAGAATATGAAGCGGTCTGTGAAGACACATGTATTATCCACCAAACTGCGAAACCGCACCCAACTGCGGAGATTATAATCCCAACTACTATGAGCATCGCCAACAATTTGTTTCGTCTGTAGAAACTAGATAGTTTATTTATTACTCGGATTTTTTTCACCTCCTTAACCAGAACATTCTGTAAGAATGTACACAGCGTGCCATGAAAACAGGACCGATCGTGTTGGGCACAAATGTTTCTGGGTTGTTCATGTTCTCTCCTGTAATCGGTATCCTATCTGGATATGTTTTATTCCCAATAAAACCGTAGCCCAGATGTCTATGCCCACTGAACACCGCCTCAACCTTGCAGTTCGCTTGTGCCAGGAAGTTCACCAGTTTGGTGTGATAGTGCTTACAGTTTTTTATCGTATTTTCGCCTCCTTTCGTACTCTGACCCACACCCAGATGGCAAGTACTATGGCAACAGTTGCGAATATCGGAAGTTCCCAGAAATAACATATGTCGCACAGGTCTGCTGATGGCCAGAGAGAACTTGGGCCACTCAAATCTGCATCAACATGCAAGGTCTCCCCGTTTATAGCATTAAGCCAGATTTTAGCAAAGTAAGCACCTTCTCCTAGGAAAGGTTTATAGTACCATGAAATTTCCCATATGGGATATTCTGTAGGTCTGTCTGGAACATCGTAATCATGATATGTAATGTTGTATGTATCGTACCTCTTTAGGGCTATCAGCTCAAGACAATTTCCGTATTTATCCACGAATTGTTTAATGTCTGGATTTTCATACGCAATTTTCATAGCCACATTACTGTCTATACATTTTTTGAGTGCATTCTCATCCAACACGGGATACCCGATACCATTCCATGCTGCTATATAATTTTTATATGTAATTCTGTCAGTTCTTACTTCTACAACATGCACCACGTAAAGCTCATCAGATGTATGATTTTGTGTAAGTGAAGAAGAATTATAGAGATAAAAATACCACACAGTCGCCTTTCCGTTTGATTGCAATCCCCCCTCCTTAGTGGTTGTACCGATATCTTTGATTTCATAATCTTTCAGAGTTTCATCCTTTCTTATGAATGCCAATGCTCGCTCTGCCGCCTGAGAAAAGGTGATCTTATCATGCTCAAAAACATACCACATCACGAAAATGCCTGAGCTACTAACGATTAAGATAATTGCAACGATTACTGCCAGCTTTCGTTTCTTGCTTGGGATTTTCATCACATGCACCTCAGGAGGGGCAGTAGAGCATCCACCCGCACATTTTTCATTCTCCACCTCATCACCGTATCTCCTGCGTGCTATATAAATCTCACTGAGGGCATTGCCAGTGAAACTCAGGATGTGCTGGGAACGAGTCGACCAATCACAGGATTGAGTTCATGATTGCGTTCAATCGCTGTTCAATCTCAAGAAGTTCTTGCGGTTCTGCCCCCATCTGGGCTCGCACCTTGTTAACCTTATCTCCATTTCTCACAAAAATAACTACATCTGGCAAATCTGGTGGCGGTGGTTGCCATCTTACATACAACTGGCTCATCTCAAAAAACCCTTTTCTCTCAATAAATGCCTGCAACCCCAGCACATCCTCACACTTAAGGTGTGTAGAGTTGTCCTGCTGCATTTACCACACTCAAATCCGCTTTATCTCCTCAATGAGTTCCACGAGTCCGTTTATCATTGCCTCCCACATTTCCCTGCCCTTTTCTGCACTTGCCTTCGTTGCATCGCCCAGCACACCGTTTTCTGACACCGCATCCATGAACGGGAAGTAGTACGCCCTTGCCTCAGCGGAAAATTCGAGGCATCTGGCAGGAAAAGAAAACCTTCCATCAACCGCCCTGTCTAATTGAACAAGGGCTGAGCGATTGTAGAGCGAGGTTGAGGTCTCATATTCGCCTGCATGCACATCGTTTCTCCCCTTGAACAGCTCCTTCCGCTTTTTCTCGCTCATTCCCCCGTTTTCGAGCACGAAAAGCACATCCTCATGACGATAACTCAATTTCTGGAGTGCACATGAGAGTGCATGTGTGTTCCCGCCATGGCCATTGACAACCACAATCTTCCTTGCACCATGGCTCACGAGCGACTCACATATATCCGTGATAACCGCAATCAGCGTCTCAGGCATGAGCGTGACTGTGCCCATGTAGTGCATGTGGTGCATTGAGACACCGTAATACACGGGCGGGAGCACAACTGGCAATGGTTCACTGCACCGCTTTGCCGCCTCAACACACGCATACATCGCGTCGAACGCATCTGTATCGAGCGGTAAATGCGGCCCGTGCTGCTCCACGCTTCCAACAGGTATGAGAAACACGGTCTCTGGCTTGAAACATTGCCTTGCCTCCTCCCTCGTCATCTCTCCCAGTAAGTACTTCATTTTTCACGCTCCATTGACGATTTCAGCGAAAACATGTGTTCTGGCTTGAAAACCCCATGTGCAGTAACGAACCCTGTGACATACCGTGCAGGCGTAACATCAAATGCAGGATTTCTTGCTTTTGCACCATCTGGCGTAACACGCACATTTCCGATGTAATGCACCTCATCCGCATCTCGCTCTTCAACCACAATCTCCTTTCCAGAGCGTATTGAGAAATCAAATGTGCTTCTGGGTGCGGCAACATAAAACGGAATCTTGTTCTCCTTTGCAAGCACCGCCTTCTCATATGTGCCAATCTTGTTTGCAAAGTCACCATTCAGGGCAATTCTGTCTGCACCAGTAATAACGAGGTCCACCTCGCCCTGTGCCATGTAGTAACCCGCAGCATTGTCTGCAATCACCACATGTTCGATGCCTTCATTCAGCAGTTCCCATGATGTGAGTTTCGCACCCTGTAATCTGGGTCTCGTTTCATCCACATACACGAAAAACTTCTTTCCATTCCGCCTTGCCATCCTGAGCACCGCAAGGGCAGTGCCCCAGTCCACGGTTGCAAGTGCACCGGCATTGCAGTGCGTGAGTATGTGCATTCCATCCTTCACCAGTTTCTCTCCAGCTTCGCCAATCCTCCTGCATTCCTCGATTATTTTGCCCGCATACCACTCCGCAACCTTTTCTGGCTCAACACCTGCATTGAGTTTTTCGATGCACACATCCACCGCATAGAAGAGGTCATGTGCGGTGGGACGCTGTGCCTTTATCTCGTTGCCCGCCTTTACAATGTCCAGACCAAGCATCTTTGCCTGCACAATCCCGTAGGCACCTGCAACACCAATGGCAGGCGCACCACGCACAATCATGCTCTTTATGGCATTACATAACTGCTCAGTGTTCTTAGCGGTGTAAAACTCGAGTTTTTGCGGGAGGACACGCTGGTCAATCATTACGATATCTGAACCTTCCATCCAGATTGCTCGGATATCCTTTGCAGTATCACCGATTTTAACCAGCATGCATGTCTACCTGTAAAATGTTTTTGTAAGAGCAAGCCAGCTCTCGTCTACCTTTCTGTTCTTTGAAACCGCATCTTCAAGCTTTACCTCGACAATCTGGTTTCCTCGCAATGATGCCATCATCCCGAATTTTTTCGCATGTATCATTTCTACCGCCTTCACACCGAGCCGTAACGCAAGCATTCTGTCAAATACCGTAGGAGGACCTCCACGCTGGATGTGTCCTATCACCGCATACCTCGTCTCAAACCCGGTCATTTTTTCGATTTGCGCAGCAATGTAGCTTCCCACACCCTTCTCCTTCAGTAATGCATGCCCAAAACCATCTGCCTTCGCATCAGCACCCTTCATGCCCGGAATTTCAATTCCCTCGGAAACAACAACGAGTGCATATTGCTTCCTTGCATACACTTTTCTTAGCACATCGCACATTTTTTCGATATTTACTTCCTCTTCAGGGAGAAGAATGTAGTCCGCACCACCCGCAAGCCCGGTAAATAATGCTACCCAGCCCGCATGCCTTCCCATGACTTCAAGTACCATCACCCTGCCATGCGATTTTGCAGTGTCTCTCAACCTATCCAGTGCATCTACAGCGATACTGACAGAAGTATCAAAACCAAATGTGTAGTCCGTCTCGCAGATATCGTTGTCCATCGTTTTGGGCACACCCACAACTGGAAAACCTTCCTTTGTGAGTTTCAGTGCTGCGGTGAGCGTATCATCACCACCAATTGCAACCAGTGCATCCAGTCCAAGTTTCTTTATGTTTGCGAGCATCTTTTGCCTGTCTTCTTCCTTCTTGAACGGATTTGTTCTTGTACTTCCCAGAATTGTTCCACCCTTGCTCATGATTTCGTCCACATCCGCAAGCGTCAACGGCGCTGCAATGCCCTCGACAAGTCCAAGCCAGCCCTTTTTTATTCCAATCACTTCGTCTCCGTACTCCACTGCCTTGAACACAACACCCCGTATTGCGGGATTCAGTCCTGGACAGTCCCCACCGCCTGTTAGAACACCTATCTTCATGGTCTCACAATGAAGGGATATTCATTCGAATAATAAATTTTTTTCTTTTCGGGGCTATCGCCCTACGGTACCTACCTAGGCTATCGCCCCAAGTTCCCTACTAAGGGATATGCCTTCGGCATATCCCGAATGCACATCCTGTTTAGGTTTTCTTTTTCCGTGCAGGATTTTTCGGGCGAGGGGACTATCCGTCCCCTTACGGTAACCCCTGGGTGTTTTTTCCCTGAAGGCTTTTCGGGGTTCGAAGAACCCTGAAAAGGGTTCTGCGAAAGGATTAATATACTCATGCATTTGGTTTATTGATGACACCCTACATAAAAATACTTCGCCCGGGCAATTGTATACTTGCATGTATCGGCGTTATTGTGGGTGCGCTTATTGCAAAAGGTAACGGAGTTTTAGACATTGGTAATATTCCATCCATGGCACTGGCATGTGCAGTTGTGTTCCTTTCCACTGCTGGTGGCAATGTGCTCAACGATTACACGGACAGAGATGTAGACAAAATCAACCATCCGGAAAGACCAATACCATCTGGTAAAATAAGGCCAGAATCCGCAAAAATGTACGCAGTAGCTCTCTTTGCACTTGCATTTCCGCCAGCACTCTTATCTACATACTGGTATACACTCACCGCAATACTGTGCATTGCAATTTTGCTCATGCTCGCATACGAATTTAAATATAAGGCAGAGGGGCTTCCAGGGAATGTAATCATCAGCGTACTCAGTGCAATGGTATTTGTATTTGGCGGTTGTGCAGCTGGCAATCCTGTCCTTACAATTCCATTTGCAATTATTTCGTTTTTCGGTAGTTTATACAGGGAAATCGTAAAAGACATTGAGGATGTGGAGGGAGATTTTACAAGATGTACGCTTCCAAAGAAGGTAGGGAAAAAAAATGCGGGGTACATTGCACTTGCAGTGCTTGGCATGGCGATTTTGTTATCACCGCTTCCGCTACTTCTGCCAGATTTCATGTTCTGGCCTAAAACACTCTATGCAATCGGAATTGCACTCAGCGACATTGTATTTATATACTCAGCATTATTTACACTCAAACAACCAACAAAATCTCAGAAACTGGCAAAGCACGGAATGCTTATTGCAACGCTGGCATTCCTCATAATAGGAATAAGGTGATACCATGAAGGTGTACGAGTATATCACTGGCAGGATTCGAAACGGTAGTAAACTGCACATGACACTGATAGACCCGGATAAGCAAGCCCCTGAGATTGCAGGAGAAATTGCAGGTTTGTGCGAGGACATGGGTACTGATGCAATAATGATTGGAGGTTCCACGGGAGTTAACCAGGAGAACATGGATGCCACTGCAAAGGCAATAAAAGCACGAACGCGAAATATTCCACTGATTATATTTCCCACGAAGCCAGATGCTCTCACCAGATATGCAGATGCAATTTATTTCATGAGCATGATTAATTCAAGAAACCTAAATTTTGTAATGGGTTATCAGATAAAGGGTGCACCTATCGTAAAGAAACTGGGTCTTGAGCCGATTCCTATGGGGTACATCATAATTGAACCCGGCATGAAAGTCGCAGAGGTTGGAGATGCAAAGATAATTCCGAGGGATGCCATTGAAGATGCCTGCGCACATGCACTTGCAGCAGAGTACCTCGGCATGAAACTGGTTTATCTTGAAGCGGGCAGTGGTGCTCCCGTGCACATCAGCCCGCAAATGGTTTCTGCTGTGAAAGCATGTATTAACATTCCGTTAATTGCTGGTGGAGGAATAAGAACACCTGAGGCAGCATCCGAACTTGCAAAAGCAGGTGCAGACATCATTGTTACCGGCACAATTGTAGAACAAACCAGGGAACTTGAATCTGTGATGAAAAAAATAATAAACGCGGTGAAACGCAGATGAGATTAACAATAACCAGAGCGCTCAATTTCCAGGAAAGCATGGAAGAAACTGCAAAGTTTTCAAAGTACCTGTTTACTGCACCAAATCCACTCTATACTGGTACTGCATTGCTTCTGGTAAGTGTCCTGACTGGGTTTCTCTTTTTCTATCCGGATGAAAGAAGTGCACTCTTTGGACTGGCTATTTTTGGAATTCCAGGTTTACTTGCGGGACTTCTGACAAAGTTATTTGTGGTAGCCAGTGGTGGAAAGATATATTTCAGGCGGAGCTTCCTGCTTGCATTGCTCTCGATGGCATTTCCTGTTTTCTTTGGCATACTCTGGCGTGTGCTCTCATTGTTTACCCATGTAGAGATGATTTACGCACTGATTATTTCACCTGCCAGCATTGTGTTCTTCCGCCATTTCGTGATTTACGCAATCGCTACACCTTCGCACCCAATCACGCTCCCGAACGCAATCATCCACACAGTTCTCATCGCAATCCCGATGACATATCTAATACCACTGAACGCTAACCAGATAGTGGTGCTAATTGCATCCACAGCATTGTTTTTGCTGGCCAGTGCCATCTTCATGGAAATCGTGAGCTATCCAATGCAGCGATTTTTTGGTGTGAAGGCGGGTGCCCTGGTTAAACCACTGCTAGACCATCTTACAGAAAAGGATGTGGCGTCTGCAAGTGCTCTTGAAAAATTTCTGGATTCGTTTGCTTCCAAGGTAAATGTGTATATGGGTGTGATTGGAATAAAATCAAAAGGCGGTGTGAACTCAACCCTGATTGTTGCACCTGCTGTGCATCCAGGCCCATTCTCAATGATCGGGGGCGGAAATCTACCAGAAAAGGTGCGACAGGGAATTAAAAACTGGAAAAATATAATGGTGCCTCATGGAACCGCCACACACGACTTTAATCTCACGACCACAGAGGAGTGCAAAAAGGTAAGTGCATTTGCCTCGGAACTCGCAGACAAGCTCAGGTACAGCAGCATGGGCAGTGAGTTTGTGCGTGTTAGTGATAGAGGATTCACGGTGTGTGCACAGATGTTTGGTGATACCGTGCTCGTTGTTGCTACCTCTGCTCCAAACCCCACAGATGACATAGATTATCCCACGGGCTTACATGCAGTAAGATTGGCTGAGAGTATTGCGGGTAAGGCGATTCTTGTGGATGCACATAATTGTCTGGTTAAGGGTAGCGGTGCAGTGCGTCTCGGTATGGAGCGTGCGGATGTCCTGCTTGAAAATGTGGAGAAGGCAGTTAGAGCTGCGATTGTGAGGAAGGGAGAAATTAAAGCGGGATACTGCCAGGACAGGAAATTCCAGATTGAAGAAGGTATTGGCCCGCAGGGAGTTCAGGTTCTATGTGTGGAATGCAATGGAAAGAAAAATGCGTATGTGCTTGTGGATGGAAACAACATGGTGCCAGGTTTGCGTGAGAAAATAATAAAAGGACTGGAGGGAATTGTGGATGATGCAGAGGTTCTTACCACAGACAATCATATTGTGAATGCAACATTCGGTGGCTTTAACCCTGTTGGAAAGAAAATTGACCATGCGAAGATTGTGACGCGTACCAGGGAGCTTGTTAAGCGGTGTATAACTAACATGGAGCCAGTTGAAGTCGGGGGCAATGTGGGAATCCTTAAGGGTGTACGGGTATTCGGACACGAAACTGCACCCAGATTAACCACGGTGATGAACACAACATATTCAATGATATGGCCTATTCTCGGTGCAATGTTCCTTCTGCCCACATTCCTTTCATTCCTTCTAATGTTTCTTTTTATCTGATATCACCAGGGTACCTTTTTCTTTCCCAGTTTGTACCCTACAATATTGATTCCACGGTGAAGCAGGGGCGTGACCACAAGCACCATCACAACTGATGGTATGTTCAGGAAGTGTGTGAAGAACCACTGCGGATAAAATACAAGTAAAAGAAGCCAGGCGAATAAAACGAATGTGAACTGGTCAAGCAGTGTGACCTTTTCTCCACGACCAAATCCCATTCTGCGCTTTATGAAGCTACCGAGTGCGTCGCCAGTCATGGAGCCAAAGCATAAAACCAGGCCAATGCAAAACGCTTCAATCCAGGAAGCACTGTATGGGGGAAGATATGGATTCGGATAATAGTATGCACCGAAATTCTCGGTCATTGCAATCCCGACACCCAGAATGGAAGCACCGATAAAGCCACGCCATGTCTTCCCATCACCTAAGATGCGCTTCCCGTCAACAAAGTATTTACCGAAATCCATGGGTGTCCCGCCACCAACCAGGACTGCAAGCGAGTTCACTGCATAGCCTGGAAACATGAACCAGAACGCCTGTGCTGCAAGCAATAGTGCTTCATAGATGTCCATCAGGTGCAGAATATAGCGATATTAGATAAAAGTTTATATTGCACTTCCGAGGGCAGGAATGTGCGGATGTGCAGGGTAGCGTAAGAAATTTTATATACACCATACTAGATATAGTAGGGGGAATTATGTCCGCACAAACTATATTTGAGAGGATGAAAGAATCGCTCTGGCCTGGAAAGAGAAAGGTGGTTGGACTACCGGTCTATCTTGAGGAGAATGGCGAGGTTCTGGGTGTGGTATCAGATATTGTGGAATCAAAGGATGGTAAGATTATCAGTTATGTGCTGGAAAATGAAGTAAGCACATTCAATATTCCAGTAGAAAATTTACTGGTGACAAAGCGCGGGCTGATTTACACGCCTGCATGGTATGCGGAGGCAGATAGATTCATAAAGACGCTGGAAATACAGGAGGCGTTAATGCCTGATGTGTTTGTTCTCCTTGCGGAAGAGAATGTATCGAAGGAACAGGTGAAAAAAATAATGGATAAGGCATCACCCGCAACCAAGCAAATTGTCCATGATGGGCTCCAGCTCCTCGAATCCACAACAAAAAAACTTGAAACACTCAGGAAGGAAAGCAGTAAGATTTACAGCATGATTTCTGAAATGACTGAAAAACGGGTTCTGGGTGTGGTGGACAAGAAGGAGTTTGCAAAAAATATTTTTGAACTCAAGCGGAAGGCACAAATACTCGAAGCCAGTATGAAAAAGGCAAGCGAGATTCTTACAAGATTAGAGTCGTCTGCACTCTTACGCGTTGCAAGACAGCTAAGTTCCGAGGAATCGCAGAAACAGGAAAAGGAAGCTGAAATGCGCGGCACTGCCGCAGGAGCTCCGCAGATTACACCAGAACAGCGTGCAAAAATAAAGAAGTTCCGTGTTCTCAAGGTGGAAAAGGAATTGCGTGAGATGGAACAGAAGCTCAAGGCGAGTGAAGAGGAGATTGCAAAGCGGGTTAATGCAGAGGTCGAGAAAAAACTCGCTGAGAGAGAGAACCTGCTAAGAAGCCAGTTTGTGAGTGCACTGGACAGCATCGAACGCGAACTTTCAAAACTTTCATCTGCAAAAATTCCAAAAGATTATAAGGGAAATCTGGAGCGAGCAATAAAGGAAGTGCAGAAGGCAAGAGATACCGTACTCAAAGAAAGAAAGACCGTGGAAGGTGAGGGTGCGGTCACGGAGACAATCGTGCCAGAAGGAAATGTATGCCCGCTCTGCGGAGCAGTATTTGAGAAGGGATTGGATACATGTCCTGTATGTGGATACAAGATTGTGCAAGCGGAAAAAAAGGAGAAACAGCCACCTGCACCAGAGAAAAAGGTGGTAAAGAAGGTTGAGAAGAAATGAAAAACGCCATTTCTCAATTCATAAAACGGGGTGGGTTAGTAAAGGTGGGAACCCTCCTGATGTTTATTGGAATAATCTTAATTGTGGCTTATTTTATTCTAAGTTAATTTCCCAGAAGGTTTCTTAATCGCATCTTGTCCTCAATCGAGCCCACAATTTTCAGTTTGCCAGTAACAATGGCTTTCCATGGACCAATCTCCTTATTCCATAGCTGGAGAAGTACCTTTTCACTGCAGATTATTCTCAAATCCGGTTTTTCAAATTTGCCCGGTGAAAAATCTGTAAGTGCACAGTCCCTGAGCATCCCTATATATGTTCTCTCATTATCCAGCTCAACCTGTATTCTTCTTTCAATGCCTGCGAGTTCTCCGCGTATCTTTTCGTCGCATTTTGCTTTTTCATTGAATTTACGCACAATCTGCTGAAATATTTCTTCAATCATTCAAATTCCTCCAGTTTCTTTTTTCCCTGTTCCTCTTTGAGATTTGAAACCGTTTCCCATGATTTTCTAACAAACGCTGGCACTGCCATTTTCTTTTCAATTAAGTTCTGGATGTATCGCACGGTTCTCGGGTCGCTCGGGTATCCACTACCGAAATCGATACCAACCTTTGCTTTTATCTCATCAATTGCCCTGTCCCGCTGCACCTTTGCAATAATTGAAGCGGCGGAAACCACCGCATACCTTGCATCTGCACCATGTTCTGAAATTATCTGGCACTTCCATGAGCACCGCTCCTCAATCATCTCTTTGAATTTCTGTGCATTTGCATCCGCAGCATCCACATACACAATGTCTGGTGTAAGTTTTTCGATGAGTTTTGCGAATATGCCTGCCTCTATCTGATTCAGCGTAAGTATTTCTCTGAATTCATCAATCTCTGCAGCATCCAGGGATATTGTCTCAATTTTAGACACCTTTTCGATGAGCACCGCAAGTTCCTCCCTCTTTTTTCTTGAGAGTTTTTTAGAGTCCTTTACTCCGATTCTTTTTAGATAGTTTTCATCGGTAACACAAACACCAGCAACTACAAGCGGACCAATTACCGGTCCCCTTCCTGCCTCGTCAATTCCGCATATGAGCATGTCTCTCAATCTCTCCTTGCAGTATTTCCCTTGCTTTTCTGAGCGTCCCGGATGTTGCGATTGTTCTTATTTTCACATTTTCAAATGTGGTATTCATAGCACCTCTTGCACTGTCAAGTTCAAAGTGAAACACATGGACAATGCCATAGTATTTCTCCATTTCAATCAAGCTAATGGTTCTTATGTTTCCTCGCAGGCGGTGTATCAAGCGTTCAATTACCTTTCGAGGACTCCCGTTACTCGCGTCTATCTGGAATACGATATACCTATGCCTGCCCACCTTATCTTTTACCGTCATCAAAAATCAAAAATGAAAAAAAAGGAGTTTATCTCACGAAGTCCAGTGTGTCGTCTCCTTCGCCAGTAGCGTATCCGCCCCTGTTCTTTCCGAGCAGTGATTCGGACTTCGCACCAGTGATTATCAGCAGCACCTGGATTTTATCTCCAAGCGTGGGGTCAATTGAGGCACCCCAGATTATTCTTGCCCGCTTGCTTACTCTTGCATTCACAAGCTCAGATGCCTTCTGCGCCTCACTTACAGACATTGAGCTTCCGCCCGTGATTCTAACCAGTGCACCCTGTGCCTGGCTGAGGTCTATGCTTCCGAGAAGCGGTGATGTGAGTGCCATGTTCACAGCTTCCGTCACCCGGTCTGTGCTGCTATCCGACTCTCCAAGTCCGATGAGAGCCACACCACCATCCTTCATCACCGTGAGCAGGTCTGCATAGTCCAGATTCACAAGACCCGGTTTTGTGAGAATTTCAGTGATGCCTTTGATCGCAGTCATGAGAATTTCATCAGCAACCTTGAATGCAGCATCGAGCGGTAGTCGCGGGACAAGTTCGAGCAATTTGTCATTGGAAATCACAATTGTAGTATCGCAAACGCGTCTCAGGCGCTCAAGTCCATCCTTCGCCTGCTCCATCCTCACAGTTCCTTCGGAAGAGAATGGTAGTGTTACCACACCGAGCACAAGAGCACCCATTTCCTTTGCAAGGCGGGCTACAAAATGCGCAGAGCCGGTGCCAGTACCTCCGCCCATTCCTGCTGTCACGAACACAATGTTGGCTCCAGATAGGAACTGCTTTATTTCATTTTCGCTCTCTCTAGCGGCTTCTTCTCCCACCTCGGGCCTTGCACCCGCACCAAGTCCCCTGGTTGTTCTCTGTCCTATCAATATTTTTCTCGGTGATTTGATTGAGAGAAGATGTTTTGCGTCGGTATTTATTGCACACATCTCTGCACCAGTTATCCCTTCTTCCACACACCTATTTATGGTATTGCATCCTCCACCACCACAACCTACGATCTTAATGCTCACCTTCAACTGCTCTGCCAGTTGCTTTATAACATCATCGTCGGGCGATGTGAACTGCTGTGGTTGCTGCTGTTGCTGTGCCTCCGCTTTCTTTGCTTCTTCATGTCTTGTTAGGGCTTCACTTATTATCGACTTCATTTAATTACCTCCTGGAGTTCTGCACTCTTTCCACATGGGAGAGAATGCACCCCACCCATGTGTAGTTTAATACTAAACTATATTTAAATCTTTTTATCGATTTTAAAATTCTGGGAAAAATTTGTATATCCTGTGTGTATTACCTGCGATATGCATTCCATATTTGTCACCAGAAAAATACCTGCGGAAGGTCTGGAAATACTGCGAGCGTGTTGCGAGGTAGAAATTTTTGAAGCAGACAGGATGCCCACAAAGCAGGAGATAATTAAGCATGCAAGAGACAAGGAGGGTTTGTTGTGCTTGCTTACAGACACAATAGATCGTGAGGTGATGGACGCGTGCCCACGCCTGCGTGCAATCTCCACATATTCTGCTGGCGTGAACCATATTGACATATCATATGCCACACAGAAAAATATAATTGTAACAAATGCCCCTGCTGCATTAACTGAGACCACTGCAGACCTTGCATTTGCGCTCTTGCTGGCGGTTGCAAGAAGGATACCAGAGAGTGACAGATTCATGCGTGAGCGAAAATTCAATGGATGGGCACCCATGCTCATGCTCGGACACGATGTATATGGGAAGACGATTGGCATAGTTGGTGCAGGCAAGATTGGCACTGCGGTTGCAAGGCGAGCAAAGGGATTCTCAATGAACATACTGTATTACAGCAGAAAGCAAAATTCAGAAATAGAGGCAATGGGAGGCATAAAAAAGGACATCGACGAACTCTGTGCTGAATCAGATTTTGTGAGTTTGCATGTCCCGCTGTCACAGGAGACATATCATATCATTGATGAGAGAAGGCTCAGGTTGATGAAAAAAACTGCATTTCTGATAAACACATCCAGAGGACAATGTGTTGATGAGAACGCACTTGTCAGATGTCTGAAGGAGGGTGTGATTGCAGGTGCAGCACTCGATGTCTTTGAGTTTGAGCCAGCAGTAAGCGAGGAGCTGTATGAGATGGAGAATGTCGTGCTCACACCACACATTGGAAGTGCAACACTGGCTACACGGAGGAATATGGCAATAATGGCTGCTGAGCAGCTTGTTAAGGCACTCAGGGGCGAAAGACCAGAATATGTTGTAAATCCTGGTGTTCTGGGAAGTGAGTCACGAGCATAATGTTTAAATAATTATCAGTTATTAGGAAAGCAAATCTAACGGAGGGCATAACATGAAGTCGGTAAAAAGTAAGGTATACGGGCTGTGGATTGTAGCATTGCTGTGTGTGTCTGCGATAGGCATGATTGGTTCTGGCTCGGTTGCGGAAAGCAACACCTGTGACCGGGTATATGCGGTGTTTGGTCTGGAGAACCAGAAAATGGGCATGCCACCTGGCGTTGAACTGCTGTATGACTATGGGAGCATGAAAATTGTGGGCACCTCTGAGAAAAACGCAGAGGTACTCAAAAGCATGGGACTGTTGCTCGTAGATGTGTCCTATATGCGCAGTGTTGGTATGGATACTGGCACTTTTGACCCGCAGGTTTCTAAAGCCAGCACGGATTTGCAGGGTAAATACTTTCTGGTGCAATTTGAAAGAATGCCAACTAATGCAGACATTTCTATGCTGGGCAAGTTCGGGAATGTGTTGATGTACTTCCCGTATAACACCTATTTAGTATACAGTGATACGAGTTTGATGAAGACACTGGCAAACGAGAAAGGCGTGCGATGGGTGGGAAATTACGAGAAGGAGTACAAGTTGCACCCTGCACTTTCACAAAAAACTGGCAAATTTGATGTAACAATTCAGATGCACGCAAATGAAAATCTGAAAAATGCACTCAAGGAAGTTCTGGGCTACACGGAGCATGTGTATACCTCCTATCAAAAAAATGCGTTTTACATGGTGAAAGCCCAGATTTCGCATATGGCATTGAGAAAGGTTCTGGACATTGAGAATGTTCTCTGGGTAGAGCCGTATGTGATTCCGAAACTCGCTGATGAAGTTGCAGTGGAAATTCATACAGGTGCGTATGCAGGCCCTGGCGGATACATCGAGGCAATGGGCTGGCAGGGTGATGGCGTAGTCGTGGGTCTTGCAGATACCGGGCTGGATGACGGGAACTACACTACAATGCATCCAGATTTATACGGAAGAGTTGTGGGTCTTGTGGATTATACAGAAACTGATACATCCGATGGTGTGGCTGAAGATACTGTTGGACATGGTACGCACTGTGCAGGCATCATTGCGGGTAATGCAGCAACTGGTATGGTTGATGAGAACGGCTATCTCTATGGTTATGGTGTTGCACCGAAGGCAAAGGTTGTGATGCAGCGCATCTTTAACGATTATGGATACTGGGCATACAATAAGCCTGTGTCAACGATGACGAGCTGGGCTGCAAATCACAGCGTGAAGGTACACAGCAATTCATGGGGAGCAGCAGTTGCTGGCGATTACGATGATTTCTCCCAGGATTTTGACTGGGCTGTCAGGGACGCAAATCCATTCAATACTGGCAAGGACTACATCACCTATGTGTTTGCTGCAGGTAACGCAGGGCCTGGAACTCAAACTGTGGGAAGTCCGGGTACTGCAAAGAATGTAATTACTGTTGCCGCCTCTGAAAACAACAGGCCTGCCCTGGGAAGTTATGCAGACAACCCGGAGGAAATCGCAGATTTTAGCTCAAGGGGACCTGCTGCAGATGGACGCTGGAAACCGGAAATTGCTGCAGTGGGCACATGGGTTGCATCTGCACTCTCTTCAAGTGCATCACCTGGCTGGGGCTGGGGAAACATAAATGAGTACTATGAGTGGTGTGGTGGCACAAGTATGGCCACGCCACATGTAGCAGGTGGTGCGGTGCTGTTTTTCGAATACTATAACAAGACATATGGAAAGGAGCCCACACCTGCGCTGGTTAAGGCAGCACTTGTGAATGGTGCTGATGATATGCTGGGTGGCCCAAGCGGAGGCAGTGCACCGGTACCGAACAAGGACGAGGGCTGGGGAAGAATGAATCTGACAAAGGTGATACAGCCAGATTTTGGTGTAATTTATGCGGATGCTGCAGCGAACTTGAAAACAGGAGATATATACGAGAAGGATGTGAAGGTCATTGATGGCACGAAGCCACTGAAGGTGACAATGTCATATCTGGATATGCCCGCTGCAATCTCAGCAAATCCGACGCTTGTGAACGACTTAAATCTGATTGTGATTGCACCGGATAACACAATCTACTACGGCAATGCATTTGCAAATGGCTGGAGCATCCCGGGTGCAATGAACCCTGATAACAGGAACAACCTTGAGAATGTGTTTATAGAGAACCCGATGCCAGGCACATATCGTGTGATTGTGAGTGCATTGAATGTAGTGCAGGATGCGGTGAATGAGACGCCAGAGTTGGACCAGGATTTCTCGCTGGTAATCAGCGGGAATATTGAAACCGAGCATCCTGGCTCAATAAAGCTGGATAAGGGGTATTATACACCCTCAGATACGGTGACAATTACCGTGGTTGACCAGGACCTTAACACAAATCCCTCAGCAATAGATACCGTTAGTGTGACGATTGATAGCAGTATTGAGCCATACGGTGAAACTGTGTTGCTGAGCGAGACGGGTGTGAACACAGGGATTTTCAAGGGTGCAATTCCACTGAAGGTTGGAGTGGGTGCCCCTGCAGATGGATACCTTGAAGTGAAGGACATGGACAACATTACTGCAAGGTACTTTGATATGGCACCGCTGGGATGGAGGACTGCGACTGCGGTTGTGGATGGAATTGCACCAGAAATCTGGGGAGTGCATGTAGTTTCAGTCAAATCCACAAAGGCAGTGATTGCGTGGACAACGGATGAGCCCGCAACAAGTGTTGTTTATTACTGGGAAGCAAGCAATCCTGTGCCAGTGCGTGCAGAGGCAGGGATTAGTTCAATGAGCAATTTGAACATGTTGCCACCAAATAAAATGCTAAAGATAGGTGTGGAAAAGGATATGCCTGGCATACCAATGGAGGTAAAGGCACCCCTTGTATATTCTTCAGGTGCATATGTGACAGACCATATTGTTGAGTTGAAGGGACTTAAGCCAGAGACAAAGTATTTCTTCTATGTGGAGTCCGTGGACCCTGCAGGCAATTCTGCGATTGACAATAATTACGGTGCAAACTATACATTCACTACATTACTGCCACCAGATATCCTGTTCGTTGATGACGATGCGGGTGCAACATACGACCAGTTCTTCACAGCATCGCTTGATAATGCGGGCTATAGCTACGATGTATGGGATGTAAATGTGGATGGCTCGCCGGGTTTAGATGTGCTCCAGCAGTACGCAGTGGTAATATGGTCTACGGGCGGAGATTACAGCTCAACGCTCTCTGACAGCGACGAGGCAAATCTTGCATCGTATCTTGACAGTGGCGGAAAATTATTCCTCTCCTCACAGGACTACCTGTGGGATATGGGTCTTACATCATTTGGCAGGAATTACCTGCATATCGCAGGCTATCGGAGTGATGTAGGCGCAAGCAATGTAACTGGGGTAACTGGAGACCCGATAAGCAACGGTCTTGGCACCGTATACCTCTCATATCCATTCTGGGACTACTCAGATAATGTCACGCCAGATGCAAGCGCCTATAGTGTATTTACAAATCCTTCAGGACAGCCATGTGCAATCAGATATGAAGGTACAGCATTCAAGACCGTGTTCTTTGGATTCCCGTTTGAGGCAATTGCAAATCGAAATTTAACAAATGGCACAATTGTGATTGATAGAATCATAAAGTGGCTGAATCCCCCACAGGACTATGACCTCGCGGTAACCTCAATTGCCACTAACAAGTCGTGGAGCAGACCTGGTGAAAGCATTACAATCACGGGGACAATCAAAAACAAGGGCATGCAAAATGTGACAAATATTGAAGTCAAGTTCTATGCAGACAGCAATTTAATTGATGTCCAGAACATACCTGCGCTTGCCTCTGGAAAATCAATCACTGTGAGCACTGCATATGTGTTCCCGGTGGAGGGAAAGCGACCAATTTCGATTGAAGTCACACCACTTGCAGGTGAGAACAATACTGCTAACAATGTAGCAAATTCCTATATATATGTGCGCACACCTGCAGGGTCGATAAAGGTGGGCGTTGTGAAGTCATTTGGCAGTGCGAATGCACATAGCATGGTGTGGAGCACACTGGAGAACACATGGTACAGGTACAGCAACTACATGTTCACATTTGATGCAAGTTCACTGGATAAAGAGGAACTGAGCTTGGAGGATTTCATTGAGAGCGGTGTTGATGTGCTCTATATCTCTGACGCATGGAACCCTAATTACTGGCAGTATACCGATACAGAAATTCAGGCAATAAAGACATATGTGATGATGGGACACGGCATTATTGCCACAAGTGGTACACTGAGTTCAGATGTACCAAACAACATGAAACTTGCAGATGTCTTTGGTCTGAATGTTTCAGTTCAGGGATACTGGGCGGATTATATAGCTACCCCGGGATTTACAATATACAATACATCACATCCAGTGTTCAATGAGATATCAAGCCCGTATATGCCTGGCTTAATATATGCCTGCGTGGACCATGATGTAGTTAATGCAGATGTGCTTGCAGAAGCAACTTCCACGAGTGGCTATCCAGCATACATCACAGAGCACAAATATGCGGGTGCAGAGGCAATATACTTTGCACACATACCGGAATATGCACCGTATGCAACTGCAGATGACACGCAACTCGTGGCAAACGCAATAATCTGGGCATACATGAACACCACAAAACTACCGCATGAGCTGTTCCCCACCACACTCACACTGCCTGACTATACATTACCCAACCAGCAGATTTACATAAACAGCACGGTGTTCAATGCGGGCACAAATACGGAAACGAATGTGAGTGTGCAACTCATCGTGAACTCTGTGGTAAACGCAACTACTGTAATTTCCAGCATTGCACCAAATACAAGTGCTCCTGTGTCCTTCACATACACACAGCCTGCAGAAGGTACATACACAATTCAGATACATGTAGAGCCAGTTGGAGGTGAAACAGAGACCTGGAATAACGATATTTTCGGTGAGTTGCGGGTCATTATACCCAAAGGTCCAATCAGGGTTGTGATTGTGGACAGCTGGGGTTTGGACTACCGGCAGTACACTGTGTTTTCTGAGATTGAACAGATGTGGTATAAATTCGGCGATTACATGATTGAGTTCGATTATACATCACTGGACAAAGAAAACATTACCTCGGATGACCTCATGGCAACCGAGGCGCATGTGCTCTTCATCTCAAACGCATGGGATAATGGATATTACACAGGATATAACTGGGAGTTCACTGATGCAGAGATTCAGGCATTAAAGGATTACATCAACTACGGGCATGGCGCAGTGGCAACTGGTGGCACATTTGGTAATGCTGCAAGAAATAACATGAAGCTTGCACCTGCATTTGGTATCGCCCAGAGCCCGTATGGACAATGGGGCGATGAGATATGGACTCCACCGGGATACACCGTGCTTGTGCCCACACATCCAGTGTTCAACGGCATTTCAAATCCATACCTGACAGGTGAGGAAGCGGGTTACATGCTTGTCACATCCGGTCTCATGCTTGGAACTGGAACAAAACTTGCAAATGCCACATCGTACTACGGTGATGAAGCATTCATCGTAAACAACACATATGGCTACGGTGCAACGGTGTACACATCTGGCATCCCGGAATATGTAGATCTGGCATGTAAGGCAGATAAGCAGTTTGTCTACAACGCAATCCTCTATGCGTTCAAGAACACCACATATCTACCAACACTTCTCCACACACCTGTGAAATCTGCACCGCCAAACATCCCAATTCCGATTAGTGTGGTAGCAAAGGAAATTGATGATGGCGTGAAAAATGTAACGCTGTACTATACAAATGTGGGAAGCACAACCTATACCGCAGTTCCAATGGTGCGCACAAGCGGGGATGCATTCAATGGCACATGGAATGCTACAATTGGAGCACAGGCAAGCACCGGTAATGTATACTATTACTTTGTGGCATACGACAACGGAGGACATGCAGTCCGATTACCTCTGGGTGCGCCCGCAAGCAATTACACAATTGTAATTGATGCCACACCGCCGGAAATTCAGCACACACCACCAGCACAGATAGAAGTGGGTTCAGGTTGCAGTATCAGTGCACAGGTAACGGACAATGGAGAGGTTGGCAGTGTATTCGTGAATTACACAGACCCAAATGGTGTTGTAAGGAATGAAACCATGATGTACGCTGGTGGAAATACATATGCATATTTCTTCCCACCACTGAACAAAACAGGAACACTGTACTACACAATAAGCGCAGTGGACAAAGTCGGAAACTGGAACTTTACAATGAGATACTCTGTGCCAGTTGTTGATACACAGTATCCTGCGATTGAACACATACCTGTGCAACGCGCGGATGCAATGGTGCCGTTTGACATCATCTGCAAGGCAACTGACAACTACGGAATCCAGGGCGTCTGGTTGAGATATACAACACCAAACAATCAGAGTGCAAATGTGAGCATGACTCTCATGAGCCCGAACTACTACAAGTATACGGTGCCAGGTCAGCCCATTGGCACATTCAGGTACAGCATTTATGCAGTGGATATATCAGGATTGGGCGTAAATACCACTGAGTATACAGTCCCAGTGGTAGATATAACACCGCCAACAATCCAGTTAATTTACCCCACGCCTGCCATAAACACGAGTCATGTGACGATATTCGCATACTGCAACGACTCCCTTGGATACAGTGGACTGGGTACCGCAGAGGTGTATGTTGATTACATTGACTTTACACCACTTATTATGTACGATGGGGACTACATTAACTGCACGATTCCATTTGAACTGAGCGACGGCTCTCATATATTAAGAATAGATATGTGGGACAGGGCAAATAACTACGCTACGCTCACCACATCATTCACGGTCGATACAACTGGACCTTCCTTGGCCGTCGCATCACCCATTGATGGCGCAGTCCTGTCCAGTGAAATCGTAAATGTGACTGGAACAACTGACACGGGAGCAGAAGTTGTTGTGAATGGAAACACTGCAACGGTGCTCCCGACTGGAGAATTCTACTGCGAGATAACACTGAGCGAAGGCGTGAACACAATCACAGTATCTGCAAGTGACACTGCAGGAAACACAAGAACCGCAATACTGAAGGTGATTGTGGATACAATTGACCCACAGTTGACGGTGTATTCCCCGGTCGATGGCACAACACTGAACACGACTGGAGTGCTTGTCACGGGTAAGGTTGTAGAACAGAATCTGGACAAACTCGAGATAAACGGATATACCGTACCTGTGGCAACTGACGGCAGTTTCGGGTATATGCTCTATTTCGGTGAAGGCATACAGACAATTGCGGTAACTGCGACAGATAAGGCAGGACATGTGGTGACCAAGACATTACAGATTACAATAGATACCGTGCCACCTTCACTCACGGTGATGAATCCACAACCAGGCACATACATTGCAGATACCGTGATAAATGTCACCGGCACAACAGAGCCCGGCTCAAGCGTGTTTGTGAATGGATACAACGCAACTGTATTCTCAGATGGTGCCTTCTATTATCTGCTCACCGTTTCTGACGGAAAGAAGACGATTAATGTAGTAAGCATAGACGCTGCTGGAAACAGAAACACAAAGACACTGGATGTGATTGTTGACGCCACTGCGCCGGTTCTCACACTCACTGCACCTGCAAACAACACGGCATATAACAAATCTACCGTATTTGTTACTGGCACACTCGTTGAGCAGAACCTCAAATACCTCAGCATAAACGGCATCGGGATTTCCATGGGTACAGGCGGTTCATTTGGATACTATCTCACACTTGCTGACGGCACACATGAGATTAGTGTAGTTGCAGAGGACATGGCAGGGAATACCGTGACAGTGAAGCGCACTGTGATCGTGGATACCAAAGTGCCAGTAATTACAGTATCTGCCCCGACAGATGGAGCGTATCTCACAAACGAGACAGCTGTTGTCTCTGGAATGACAGAGCCAGGTGCAACGCTAAAAATCAACGGGGACACGGTCTCAGTGTCCACAAGCGGGTCTTTCAGCACGAGCGTGACACTTACTGAAGGCGTGAATACGATTACCTTTGTAGCAGTGGACATTGCAAACAACACATACAGTACAGCAGTTAAGGTAATTGTGGACACCATGGCACCGAATATTATCATCATTTCACCACAGGATGGCTCAACATTCAATACAACTGACATACGGGTTTATGGACATGTGGACGAGGCAAATCTAAAGAACATCACCGTTAATGGAGGCACGGTCATCTACGGTACTGGCGGCGATTTCATAACCACACTGACACTACCTGAGGGCGAAAACACAATCAGTGTAATTGCAGAAGACATGGCTGGGCATTCAACTACAAAGGAAATTACGGTAACAATCGATACCACACCACCACTTCTGAGGGCAACACTCCCGACAAGCACATCGGATTATCGCCTTACATTCAATGGAACCACAGAGCGGGGCGCAGATGTGTATGTGAACGGAAATAAGGTGAGTGTGAACACAGATGGAACCTTCAGTGCAACCGTTGACCTCAAGGATGGTGCCAATCTGATTGTAATCACTGCAGTTGACAGTGCAGGAAATAGGAACACCCAGACATATTCAGTCCTGTGTACAAAATCAATCTCTGACCAGATGAACAACATGAACAACACAATTGATGACCAGAAGAATCTGATTGACAAACTGAACGATGATATCAAAAACATGGGTAATTTGCTCCTTTACGCTGTGATTGGACTGCTTATAGGCATCATCATAACTGCGGTTGTGCTCTTGCTTATAATGCGGCGCAAAGCATCTCCACCAGAACTTACAATGCTAGAAACAAGTGAGCCAGCAGAGAACATACCTGGTGAAAAAAGAGAAGGACTGGATACCACAGAGGGACCAAAGACCAGCGGAGAACTGTGAAAAATAATTTTTTCTAAACTTTTTATTTTTAATTTTTAACACACATTAAATTATCATAAATTATCTGCAGTCAAATTTACTTATGCTTTATTTGAGTAATACTTAGATGAATAAAACCGCTCATCAGCAATTGCCAGAAATACCGAGGAAAAAAACTAATATTATGAACATATTCAACAAACAGATGGACGGAAATGAAATTACGGTCTCAGAGCTGGCAGTTATCTACGAGGCGGAACGAAAATCAAAATCACTCACAGAAATTCCGAGTAATTACTACCGTGCAGGAGCACAATGCATTGCCAGATTAAAGGAGAGATATCTTGCAGAGTTTAGCAAGAACCCGGATTCAAAATCCACGGAGATGGCAAAGCGGGAGCTGGATAGAGCAAAAAATGACATGGCGAACACTGTCCACATCCGTACTGTTAAAATTCTCAAGCGGAGTATTGAACACTATTCAAAATACGACCCGAATTTCGTTGCACTTTTAACGAACGAAGAAAAAAGTTTTTTGGAAGGCATTATGGCTGCGATTGCGCACTTCGTAGTAAATTACTGGGTATGGGATAGTATAAGTGCAAAGGAAAAGGCAGTCACAGATGCACAGAAAAATGTGGAAACCCAACAACCAATGCCTCAACCAGTACCTCAAACAATACCTCAATCAATGCCTCAATCTTCCATGCCTCAGGAAACACCAAAACGAGATAATGTTCTAGTAGTGTGTGAAGAAAATATTTCCCTTGCAATGGATTCCCAGGACCTCTTCCTTAGCCGTGGTGATTTTGTCACATTACCTGAAAAAATCGCAAGAATTCTTATAAAACAAAAAAAGGTAAGTAGAATCTATCCAATATAAGACAGGTCGTCATCAGAGGTAAGTTCTTTTTGTGTTCGGGGTTCAAATGGCACCTGCTTCAATTTCTGTGACATCTCTGCACTCAACTTTCGCAATGGTTCTAAATCAACATCCAGCTTGAGATAGGGCACAAGCACGGAAAGCACAGCGTGTGCACCGACCGGGTCGTCATAAAATCCAGAGGTTTCGCCCATCAAACACAGCCCCTCCATACCATAATCCTCACACAGGCCTACGAGTAAACCAATTGTGCCCACAATTCCCCCACCGGGCTCATCTCGTGAAAATATCACATTGTATGCCTTCAGTTTTTCCACAATTGCAGTATTGGTGGCAGCACCAAACACTCTTGGATTTTCAACAAATCTTCCCACACCATATCCACCCATTGTGTAAATTTCCTTCACATTGAAGCTTTGAAGCAACTCCAGAATCTTATCTGCAATCTCATACTGTCCATCAGGTGTAAGACCCTGGTAATCGCCTATGAGAAGGATTAAATCTCGTTTCTTTCCTTTGTAATAGTACAGTTCATTGTCCACCAACCGTACTGTTCCATCCTCACGGAGAAATACCTGGGGTGGAAAGTGTTTTGATATAATTTTACCGAATTTTACAACCTTAAGATTCCCCTTTAAGTATTCACCAGCAATCTTTCCGACACTTCCTATGCCAGGCAACCCCTCTATGAATATGGGCTTATTTAATTTTGGCCTTCTGTCAATTTTTACGACCACATTTTCCATTTAAATGCACCTGTCCGCTACATATCGAATTAGCATATAAATATATCTCCAACCATGACCTCTTTAGAAATGTTTATTTCCAAGTAAATTTATCTGTTTACTGTGACCGAAGCATTTGAGGAACTTCCACCCGTAGAAAAATGGATTGAAACACAGAACTTCAAAACTACCAAGGAGATCCCAGTACCGCCATTACTTTCAGACCAGGTAATTGGCCAGGACGAAGCGGTAGATGTAGTTAAAAAGGCGGCAATACAAAAAAGGCATGTACTGCTAATTGGTGAGCCAGGAACAGGAAAATCCATGCTCGCACGCTCAATGGTGGACTTCCTTCCGAAGGAAGAACTCGAAGATGTGCTCGTGTACCATAATCAAGCAGACCCGAATGAACCTTTGATCAGGACAGTACCCGCGGGCAGAGGAAAGGAAATCGTACAAAATGCAAAGCGGGAGGCAGAGGAGAAAAAAGCACAGAAAGGACTGTTCTTCATCATCATAATTGCACTTGTGATCATGGTTGCAGTTTTTCTCTCATTTAGAACCACGACTGTGTATGACAATGCTACTGGCACAACAAAGACCGACTGGTATTTTGACCCCATTATCTTGTTTGCAGGAATCATTGCGGTTGCAATGCTTATCATTGCACTCCGTGTAGTTACACCAAAAACCGAGAACATAAACATACCTAAGCTCCTGGTATCCCACAGTCCTAACGATGCACCGCCGTTTATTGATGCTACAGGTGCCCATGCGGGTGCACTGCTTGGTGATGTGCGTCACGACCCATTTCAATCAGGGGGACTGGAGACACCACCGCACGAACGCGTTGAAGCGGGTGCAATTCACAAAGCACACAAAGGTGTTTTATTTGTTGACGAGATTAACATGCTAAAGATGGAGAGCCAGCATTCACTGCTCACCGCAATGCAGGAAAAAAAGTTCTCGATTGTTGGTCAGAGCGAACGCTCAGCAGGCGCACTTGTAAAAACTGAACCAGTGCCATGCGATTTTGTGCTTGTAGCAGCAGGAAATGTGGATGCAGTGCAGGGAATGCATCCCGCACTTCGTTCCAGAATTCGTGGGTACGGTTATGAGGTCTACATGAATAATGTCATGCCTGATACAGAAGAAAATAGAAAGAAACTTATCAGGTTTGTAGCACAGGAAGTTGTGAAGGATGGCAAGATTCCACACTTTGATAAAATGGCAGTTGCGGAAATAATAAGGGAAGCACAGAGAAGAGCTGGTAGAAAAGGCCAGCTTACACTGAGATTAAGGGAACTTGGTGGTTTAATAAGGGTTGCAGGTGACATCGCAAAGGCAGAACACGCAGATGTGGTCAGTGCACAGCATGTACTGAATGCAAAGAACAAGGCAAAGAGTGTAGAACAGCAAATCGCAGACAAGTACCTGGAAAGAAAGAAGGACTACAGAACATTTGTCGTATCTGGCTCAGCTATCGGCACCGTTAACGGACTTGCTGCCATAGGGGCTAACACATCGATGGCGGAATATTCTGGTGTTGTGCTACCGATTGTGGCTGAGGTAACGCCTGCTCTTACAAAATACGGCGGAAAAATCATTGCTACTGGTAAGCTTGGAGAGATTGCAAAAGAAGCAGTGCAGAATGTTGCTGCGCTTATAAAGAAATACACGGGCGAGGATATATCCAACCATGACATACACATCCAGTTCATAGGTACATATGAAGGTGTGGAAGGTGATTCCGCATCGGTCTCAATCGCCACTGCAGTAATCTCCGCGCTTGCTGGTGTTGAGGTGTTGCAGGATGTGGCAATGACCGGTTCTCTGGATGTACGGGGAAATGTGCTTCCAGTCGGAGGTATCACTGCAAAGATAGAAGCCGCTGCGGAAGCGGGTATAAAAAAGGTGATCATACCCAGAGAGAATCTCAGGGATGTGCTTATCGATGAAAAGTACAAAAACAGGATTGAGGTGATTCCCGCAGACACGCTGGGCGATGTGCTTAAGGTGGCACTTGTTGGTCCAAAGAAGGATTCACTGATAAAGAAATTAATGAACTATGTGGCAGATACTCCGCTTACCGCACTTAAGCCCTCAGAGACACCAGACAGGGGTGGTTAACTTGCCCAGAAAAAAGAGAAGGGAGGAAAATACAGAAAAGATTCCAGTACCGAAGTTTGAGGTGAACCATGATACAGATTCAACAGAACCTCTAGAGTGTTATGTCTTTAACGACACGCTGGATGAGGTGCTGGACGACGGTGCGTGCGAACACTGCAAATACTTTCTCACAATGAAGTGCCCACACATTGATGACTTTATAGATGAAGTTGAAGAGATGGAGCTGGACATATGAAAGGAGTATATATTGGCAGGTTTCAGCCACTTCATATCGGGCATATAAAAGGAATCAATTTCGCACTCAGCCGTTGTGATACGCTCATACTCTGTATTGGAAGTGCACAGTACGGATATACACTGGAAAATCCATTTACTGCTGGAGAACGATTTGAGATGCTCGCAGAGGCATTCGCAGAGCACATTCGAGCTGGCAAAATGTTTATTGTGCCAGTACCGGATATACATAATCACAATCTCTGGGTCGCACATCTGGAATCACTTCTACCTGCATTTGATGTTGTGTTTTCGAGCAATCCTCTAACCGAACTCCTTTTCTCAAACACAAAATATAAGGTTGTACCCACACCAATGTACGACCGCAACAGTTTCTCGTCCAGTGAAGTGAGACGAAGAATGGTCTCAGATGAAAACTGGGAAGAGCTTGTTCTCCCTCAAACTGCGGCGTACATCAAGCGGATTAAGGGCGTGGAACGCCTGAAAATATTGAGTGAGTGGAATGAGAAAGACAGAAAGAATAAGTAAGATTTTATCCGAGAAAAAACTTAAAATTGCAGTGGCTGAATCGTGCACTGGTGGATTTATATCAAATGCATTTACAAACATTCCTGGTGCCTCTAAATTTTTTACTTTAGGTGTTGTTACATACTCAAACGAAGCAAAACAGAAAATACTGGGCATTGATGAAAATACGCTAAAACAATACGGTGCTGTGAGTGAGGAAGTTGCCTCACTTATGGCAAGAAATGTGAAACGAATCGCATGTGCAGATATCGGGCTTTCCACTACGGGTTATCTAGCTCCAGCAAAAGATGTGCCAGAGCACATGGCCGGTATAATCTATGCTGGCATTGATTTCAAGCACACATCAATTTACACTGCAAAATTAACAGGAAATCGAGTACAGATGAAGACGCAGGCATGTTCATTTGTGCTACAAAAACTTCAGGAGAACATTGAGGAATTTTTTACTCTGGGCGGTCGATGAACACACTGACTTCCTGACTTTATTTTTACAACTCGAAGAGCAACGGAAAAGGAGCTTTTAAATCCTAGTTTGATATGAAGTTTCGATGGTTTACATAAAAGACCTGATGTTCAGGGCTGCAGATGCAGTGGAAGCGACAGTGAGAGCACATATTCACGATATTGACGCTGGCATGGACATTGGTATTGGAGCTTCAGGCGCACACACAGAAAAAATTGATTTGATATGTGAGCAATGTGCAATGTCCGTACTGGACGATGCGGGTATTAGCATTTTGAGTGAAGAAAAGGGCTTTATTGATAGAAAAAGTGAGGAATGCTTCGTGCTTGACCCACTGGATGGCACCATAAATGCGGTCAACGGAATTCCCTTCTATGCGTTTTCACTTGCTTATGGCACTGGCTCATTGAAGGGTATGCAGATGGGTATCGTGAGGAACTTAGTAAATGGTGACACCTTCTGGGCGGAAGCCGGGAAGGGTGCGTACCTGAATGGAAGCAGAATTCATACACGGGAGTTCAGTGACAAAAATTGCATTATTCTTGTGTACATCGGGAAGCATGCATCAAGTGATGCACATAAACTTGCAGGTGCAGGAATGCGTACCAGATGTTTGGGTGCAGCAGCACTGGAATCTGCATTGATTGCGGCTGGATATGGAGACATTTACTTTATGAAAAACAATGAATACAGGAGAAACCTGAGAATCACGGACATTGCTGCAGGCGTTCTAATTTTGCGTGAGGCAGGCGGAATTGCTCTCGACGAAAATCTCAGAGAACTTGACATGCCGTTAAATCTGGAGAAAAGGACGGGCATTCTGTGTGCTGGTAGTCAGAAGGGAATTGATTTTGCAAAGGGGGTGCTGGGTTGGGAATGAAATATGGTCTGATTTTTAATCCTAAAATAAAAAATGCGATTGAGTATGCAAGACAGGTGTATTCGCTCATGGAGAAAGAGCACATTGTGGTGGAGCAGGAGTGTGCTGCGCTGATGGGAAAGGTTGGTGTGCCTCTGGAAAATGCAGATGTGGATGTGCTTATCACAATCGGAGGCGACGGCACTATACTGCGTACTTTACATAAGAAAAACGCAAAAATTTTTGGAATAAATGCGGGTGTGCTCGGATTTCTTACTGAGATTAAGGGCTCCGAGATAAGGGCAGGAATTGAAAGGTTGCTCGCTGGCGATTTCAAAATTGAACGCAGAATGCGTTTGAGTTCCATGCTCGAAGACATTAAGTTGCCCGATGCCCTGAATGAAATTGTGGTTCACACCTCGCAAGTATCAAAAATGCGTGCGTTCGAAATATTTGTGGATGATGTACTTGCCCAGAAGGTGAGAGCGGATGGTGTGATTGTGTCCACGCCAACGGGCTCTACTTCCTACGCCATGAGTGCTGGCTCCCCGATTTTAGACCCTAGAGTGGAAGCAGTGGTAATTCTCCCGTTAGCACCATTCAAGCTTTCAATAAGACCATATGTGGTGCCTGCAAGCAGTAGCGTGAGCATCAGATTGCCAGAAAGCGAGCGAGATTGTGTAGTTGTAGTAGATGGACAGGAAGAGAAAAAAATGAAGGCGGGGACGATAATATCAATTACCCGCTCAAAACAGGATGCGGAATTTGTGCGGTTTAACATGGATTTTTACAAAAAACTTGAGGAGAAACTCGTTGCCGCAACAATCATCTGATAGATGCGAGAAGTAAGTTATTTATTTTTCTTATGTATACCATGGCGTGCCATGCAATGGCGTGGGGCCGTGGGGTAGCTTGGCCTATCCTACGAGCTTTGGGAAACACCAGGCATCTAAAAATGCCTTGGTTAAAAAAAGCTTGAGACTCCAGTTCAAATCTGGACGGCCCCATAAAAATACTGGAGATGCTACTGGTGGTTGTTTACCTTGGGAAAAGTCACACCTGAGAATATAGTCCAGCTTGCGGATGAGGTTCAGAAGATATGTGAGAACCTCAAAAAGAGGGAGAAGGAGCTCAATTTAAAGTGGAAGGAGATTCAGGAACGAGAAAGTGAACTGGGACAGAAAGCCGAGAGCATTGCGGAGAGAGAGCATGCCATTGCAGATGCCAGTAAAGCACTTGAAACGAGAGAGAAGGAACTCGTTGAAAAGGAAAATGCGGTGAACACTGCCAGTGCAGAAATCACGAGGAAGGCGGGCGAACTGCAGGAACTCGAGACAAAACTGAAGGAACTGGAGAGAGAACTGACGCAACGGGCTGAGCAGATTGCAGCGAAGGAGCGTGAAATGGCTGAGGCACATGCCGCTCTGGAACAGCGTGAAAAGGATATTGCAGAGAAGGAAAATGCGGTGAATGCCGCAACCTCGGGACTCTTAAAAAAGGAAAGTGATTTGAGCGAACTCGAGACAAAGCTGAAGGAACTGGAGAAAGAACTGACGCAACGGGCTGAGCAGATTGCAGCGAAGGAGCGTGAAATGGCTGAGGCACATGCCGCTCTGGAACAGCGTGAAAAAGACATTGCAGAAAAGGAAAATGCGGTGAATGCCGCAACCTCGGGACTCTTAAAAAAGGAAAGTGATTTGAGCGAACTCGAGACAAAACTGAAGGAACTGGAGAGAGAACTGACGCAACGGGCTGAGCAGATTGCAGCGAAGGAGCGTGAAATGGCTGAGGCACATACTGCTCTGGAACAGCGTGAAAAGGATATTGCAGAAAAGGAAAATGCTGTGAACACTGCCAGTGCAGAAATCACGAGGAAGGCGCGTGAACTGCAAGAACTGGAGACAATGCTGAGGGATAGAGAGACCGTAATAATTAACACCGAGAATCTGCTGAATGAGAAGCGCAATGAACTCCTCAAACTTGAGAAGGAAATTACGGAAAAACAGAAGGCACTTGCGTCTTCTGGACAACTCACAGAGACGCTTGCATCTCAGCAGGCGGAACTGGAAAAAAGAGAAAGCGATTTAAAGAAAAGAGAAGAAGGGCTGGCAGAGAAAGAAACACAGCTGATGCAGAAAGAAAGGGAGCTAGATGCAAAGTTAAGCGAGGTTGAAACAAAGTTGCGTGATGCAGAGAAACGCCTGCGAGAAATTGAGGAAAATGAAAAACTGATAAGTGAGGAGTGCAGGGAGAAGATTGAATGGGCAACATCTGAAGAACAGCGTGTTCAGGCACTGGCTAACGAAATTCAAACACGCAAACGAGAACTGGAGGCAAGAGAAAGCTCAATTACAGGCAAACTCCGGGAAATTGAAATTGAAAAAGAAAAACTCATAGAATTAAAGGCAGAAATTGAATACAAAGAAAACAAGATTAGAAACACGGAAATACTGGTAGAAGAAAAAGTCAAAACGCTCACCGAAACTGAAAAACGATTAGTTGAGTGGGAAGAAACACTCAAGAAGAAAGAGGAGGAACTTAATAGAATTGCAGCAAAAGTTGAAGAGGATTCAAAGAAATTAAAGGAATATCTGGATATGCTTGAGGGAAAAAAAGGAGGATAGAGCCGCTGAAGGGAATTGAACCCTCGACCTACTCCTTACCAAGGAGCCGCTCTACCACTGAGCCACAGCGGCACTTAAATGTTTTTTTGTGACATTATTTGTATAATTGCGTCCGCAGGCTGACCTTCACATGCCTCGAGTGCTTTTTTTGCTTCCTCCTCGGTTGCACCTGTTTGCTGCATTACAAGCATTATATCCTCCCGGGTATACTTGGGCTTCGCTTGCTTTTCTACAACTTCTGGCTCACCGATAAGCTGATATATTTTCTGTCCCTGGACTGTGAGTATCGCCACCTCTACCTTTTTGAATATGTAATCTTTTTCACGGGTTTTGATTATTACCTCTTCTACACCTTCTATTTCTTCCGTGGAAATTCCCATTCGTTTCATCATTTTCTGGGCTTCTCTGGGACGCATTCTTCCTGGCATCATATTATCCATCAGAGAAATTCGCGGGAGAATTTAAAACTTTTCAATCCCCGAAGACACTATTTATAGCTCCGACACACATTGCAGTACCATCTCTGGTATTGCGGATACCAGATTAATGATGGTTGTCCGCAGTGAGGGCAGTAGTATGCATTTGACGAGAGTATATTCTCGAATGCAGATGTAAGTTCATCTTTCCTCTGGACATATGGGTACAACCTGCATTTCGGACAGTACCACTGATTTGCTTCTGCGAGCCATAGCATCGGCGTGCTACAAGTCGGACATAAAGGAACAGGTGTTGGTGTTGCCATGCTACCGCTATTAAAGTCCGCATTAATATACTTTGTTATGTGTGCGTCTAGGTTGTGCAGCAAAATATACGATCAGCGAAACCAGTGCAAACAGTGCAGCGAGGTACATGACGATATGAAATGTTTCGATGCGTGTTTCTGAGACCGCCGCAGTACCAATCACAATGCCTGTGATTACTGGTCCTATGATGTTTGCCAAACTTGTGGTACTGCTCAATAGCCCGCTTGCAGTAGCATGTTCTGCATTTCGTTCGTTGATATACTTCAGCGCACCCACATACATCGTTGCCCATGAGATTCCGAGCAGCACCTGTGTGGGCACCATATGCACAAAGTTTGAGGCAAATGTAAATGTGAGAAATGTAACTGCAGATAACCCGAAACCTATCGGGAGCAGTGTTGTTGAGGCATATCGGTCGAGTGCAAACATTGTTATGGCTTGCGTGGCGGTGTTCAGCATGTATAATATCCCGATTTCCGCAGGAGTGCATCCAATTTTCGCAAGGAAGACAGGAAAAATGGTCCATATCGCAGTGGCTCCTGAGTGCCTTATCAACACACCAAGGTATGCAGGCACTGCGTTCCTCAAAACATGCCTGGGAATTAATGGCACAGCGTGTTTTTTCTCATTCTGAAATGTGAGGGTAAGCGCAACTGCGAATGCGGATACCATGAACAGAGAACATACAATGAATATCCATGTGTAGTTTCCTATCATGCCAACGACCAGTGAGCCAATCGCAGTGCCTCCTGCACCAAATCCTGCATATATTCCGAGCTTTTTCCCGCTTTCATATGCATATGCCACAAGTGCACCAGTATAAATTCCAATTGTAGCCCCGAACAAAATCCGAATTAAGAATAGTGTAGAAATTGAGGAGATAAATATATGCGTAAAACATGTGATTGCTGAGAGGAATAGTCCGTACATCAGTATCACACGCTTTCCACGCACATCTGCCAGTCTCCCAAAATACCAGGATGTGAGAAAAATAGCGAGATTGTAGAAGCTGATTATTGCACTTAACTGGATGCCTGTAGCACCATATTTTGCTGCAATGTTTGGAATGAAGAGCGCAGCGCCGAATGTGGCAAAGTTTACCAGGAGGTTTATGAGCACTGCACGGTAGTATCCGTTGTTCATCAATTGTGCCAAACTAAAGTAGTATTTGTTTATTTAGGTGCACAACGAACACAATCTTATTATCCCGCTTTGCGTATTTGTGCGCATGGTAGACAGCAAGGCAACACTTGAAAATCTGAAGCAGCTTGTTAGCCAGTTCAACACGGAAAGAAAATGGGAAATATATCACCAGCCGAAGGAACTTGCAATCGCAATCAGTGTAGAAAGCGCAGAGCTACTTGACATCTTTAAATGGCAGCACAGCGAGGCGGTTACCGCAAAGCCAGAGAACTACATGCGAATAAAGGAAGAAATGGCAGACATCTTTATTTTACTGCTTTCACTGGCGAATACGCTGAACATTGACATCAGCGATGCAGTGGTATCTAAAATTGAGAAAAATGCAATGAAGTATCCAGTAAACATTGATTATGGAAAAATATGGAAAAATGAAAGAAACAGGAGCCCACCGTTGTAGATATGAAGACAATAAGGGTTTATAACATATGGCCCACATGCCCATCTATCTCAATCTCCGGCAGTGTATGTCAGCTTCAGTGCACGCACTGTAAGGGTGTTTACCTGAGATACATGCATCAAGCAAGCACACCAGAGAAATTTCGTGAAATAACGAGGAAATTAATAGACCAGGGTGCAAAGGGATTTTTGATAAGTGGAGGATGTGACACCCGTGGAAATATGTTGAATCTGCATGCGATGCTCCCGGAAATAAAGGCATTGCATGACACTGGCATTGTTATAAAGCTCCACACTGGCTTCGTGGATACCGCACTTGCCTCAAAACTTGCGGATGCCATAGATATTGCTTCGATGGAGTTTCCTGCATCAGAACTGGCAATCAGGGAAATTTTTCGTCTGGATGCAACACTGAAAACATACATCGACACATTTTCTGCACTGGCCAGCACTGGCATTTACATAGCACCGCATCTCTGCATCGGACTTTACCATGGGCGAATTACTGAGGAACTTCATGCAATTGATACACTGCGGGACATCTTCACACCAGAGACGCTTGTATTTATTGTGTATATTCCCACACCTGGCACACCTTCAGAACACGATGTGCTCCCGGAACCAGACGATGTAAGGCATGTGATAAGTTACGCAAGAGAAAGAATGCCGGATACGAATATCGTTCTGGGTTCACTGAGACCCAGATTTGCAAAGATAAAGGCGCTGAATGATGCATACATCCACGAACTTGAAATGCGTGCAATCGAAGGGGGAATCTCTGGAATCGAGGTACCTTCCAGAAAAACGCTAACCTGTATAGGACGGAATTTTAAAGTGATACACATCAATGCATTCGGCGTCTTGCCGCTTGCACTCGAACACAAATTCACTGGGTGTGCCTCCGAACTACGATGATTACATTTTTTTGCAGTACTTCCCGTGTTGTCTCACGGTAGAGAATGTACATAACTATGTTAATTATCAGCAATGCTGAAAATGCGAAAAAGAAAGAGAATACCCAGGTATATCTCCATGTTGCAGACACAACATAGAGGAGAAGAAATGAGAGTACCACGACAGCATCAACCGAAATTTCAATTAATGTGGTGAGCTTGCGTCGCATTCCAAGATTTGAATAGTTCGTATGCTTAATGATGGGCGCCACCATATGATGGATTTTATGCGCAAGGTACACCACGACCACAGGAGTGAGCACAAATACAAATAAGGCATGGATAAAATCACAGGTGATTATCTGGATAATGAACACAGCGAGAAAGAGGATGAGTGTAAGTGCGACCTTCTTCTCGATTCTATAAATAGGAACTGTTCTGGGAAACACGGTGCGTTTCAATGTGCGGGCTACAACTGCACCAGAGTACTTCATATATGCAGGTAATATCGATTTTATCACCGCACTGATTTTTCGGTAAGATTTTATAAGAAGGGAGCACAGGATTGTGGTTATAAGGCATATTGCACCTGTGAGCGGATACAAACTTGCACCATGTACAAGCACTGGCTCACCATTTGACATCTTCAGGTTACTGCCTATGTTCGCAAAAATAACAGATTCCTCGCTTCGGGGCAGGGCACCCAGACCAATAAACAGTGCATCTGAGTTTTTAAGTCCGATCAAATATGCAATGCTGGAAAGCAAAATAAATTCACCTATAATAATCCCTGCGATTGCACATACTATCATGTTGAAATTGGTCACAAAGCCAGATGGGGAAATCATCAGTCCGAATCCGAGAAAGAACATAGCCACAAATATATTTTTGAACGATGTAATGTGTGTGTCAAATTCGTACTTCAACTTCGTTTCCGAGAATGCAAGACCAGCAAAAAAAGCCCCGATGATTGGAGAGATGCCAAATGGAATCCCGATTATTCCGCCCACAAAGACCATCGTGATGCCGAATAACGCCATAATCTCGGACTCCTGTATGTGGCTCATGCGCTTCAGTATTGCAGGCACAATGTATGCATACAGCAAGAGGAAAAACACGAATATTACAATTAGCCCGGTAATCACCATGAAGAGGTCGTTCGAAGTTGATTTATTTATGAAACTTGCTGCAATGATTACCATTATTATCGAGAGGAAATCCTCAATCAGCATCATGCCAATTAGCGTATCTCTGGTTTCGCGTTCAATATTCATCTTTTCAATCACCTTTGCTGTGACTGCAACACTGCTCATTCCGATAATACACGCAAGAAAAAATGTGTCCTGAATTGGCCAGGCAAACACCGCACCCAGTATAAAACCTGCAAAGAGCATCAAACCTACATCAGAAAGTGCAAGGATAATTGCAGGATTCCTTGCATTCTTCAGGCGTTTGAGCGAAAAATCAAGCCCGACAAAAAACAGGAGAAGCATCACACCGATTTCTGAAAACAGGTATATTATCTGCTCCATACTCTCGTCTTTGCCTATCAATCCATTATATTCAAAGCCCAGAATGCTGATATGTATATTCGGACCAATCAACATTCCCACAATTATATACCCTAAAAGTGTGGATTGCCCGAGCTTTGTCGAGATAATACTTCCTATGAGTGCGAATAAAAGCAGGATTGTAATTTCGTAGAGCTGAAATGTGACTGCTTCCATCATTAATCAGCACCGAGATACTGCATGGATAAATATAACTTTTCTAAAATCACATGCAAAGGTGTGTAATCCATACTGAATGTCCATTGAGACCGTTGAAATATCATCATGCAAACTCACATCTGGTTTTCCACCAGTGTATGAGTATGTGAAGAAAAAGTAGTAATACCTCAGGTCATCACCGTTTCCTGTTGACACCCAGTCCGTATAACGCAGTGCATCCCTTGCAAGAAACATTGCATTGGCAGTGTCGATATTCACATACACGCCTGAACCGTTGATATATGGAATGTAGGTGCGTACCCATGCATGCGGGCCCCAATTTCCTTCCTGTGAAACATAGAGTGCACCCAGTTCAAGCCATGCAGGAACACCAGCCGCGCGGGAGAGCGAGCAGAAGAGAATGCTCTGGTCGTCGCAATCACCCACACCTGTATGGAGTGTAGTTATTGGGTCATTTGGCTCACCAGATGTACCCTTAACATACCTGATGTTCTTCACAATGTATTTATAGATTGCTTCAAGTTTTTCATACACATTTGTGCAATTTTTCGTGATGTTTTTTGAGAGCGTGGCAATTTCACCTGCATACGGGTCAATTTTCCATTCAACGCCAAGGTATTTTACCTTTAGCTCGGAGGGAATCTTGCTCTCATTTCCTGCCTCATCATCCGCAATCTTCCATTTTTTTTCTTCGGTGTGCACCGTAACTGTCAAGCCCAGAGATGCAGTATTGCCTGAGCCAACCCACGAGTACCATGCTGTGCCATTTATCGTGCTTTCTGTTGAGCCAGATGATGGAGAAACTGAGCGCACGGTCTGTCCAATGCCAGATACTGGCTTTGCAAGGTGCACCTCATACGATATTGTTTTTGTACTCGTGAAACTCACTGACCGCTTTACCGTGAAAGTCGCAGATGAGGGCGTTCCACTCATCACATGGAACAGATAGGAGCCAAGTGGCGTATAGAGCAGAAGAATAATGACCACAAAAATCACCACAAGACCAATGAGTGGGCCTACCCATGGAAGCGGTCTGGTTTTTCGGGGTTGCACATATTCTTCCTGCACGGGCTGGGGTGCGAGCTGTGTCTGTACCTGCGTCCACTCCATACCGCAACCTGGACAGCGCAATCCGTTTGTGGTATCGAACACGGTCTCACAGTACGGGCATCTAATCTGTACCATGCTTCCTCCGCCATGCCACAATTTCTTTTTTGACCTCTGCGGGAATTGCCGCAGGAATAACCTTTCTCTCAATGAGATAAAGCGTAATCAGTGCATACACAAAGGCGCATATAAGCGAAATGTACATCCAGACAGGTATTGCCCTGAAAAATGCAAACAGCAGGAAATTGTTGATTGCATTGAAAATCACAGCACGCACGAGGTGTTCCCATATCTTGCGCACGGATACACCATATGCAATCACCGCACCCGTAAACGCATTTATGAAGATGAAATTCATCGCAGTAAGAAGCAGGATGCCTATAATTGCAGGACTTGCAGAGAGGTTTGTGGTGCTGAGCATAATCATCGCATAGGAGATAAAATCCATGAGTCCGATGCTGATTCCCAGCGAAATCCCATAAAACACGGTATCAAATTTTCTGCGTAAAAACTTCGTGTTCAGAATGATTAGCTTGAGCATTTCCTCAAACACGGGGAAAAACATGAGCATGAGAATAACTGCCTCAACATACTCAGATGCGGTCACAACTTCGTAAAACACATACCTTCCAATTGCAACGCCAACACCCGCAAAGAGCCCGATGATGAATGCAAGCCCTACCTTGCTGAAGTCAAATAGTGCAAATTCCACATACGGACGCTCATACTTTTTCAGCAGATTGTAGAGCAGGACAATTGCCGGGATAATTCCAATTATGCTTGCAATGCTGAAATCTACATTCATCTACACATGAATTGTATTGTAGTATTAAATGGTTGTTGATACATTGGGGGTCGTTGAATAATTTTTTATCTGGCATAGATTTTCGACAAAAAGTAGCCAGTATCTAATTTAATCTACATCCCCGATACATTGCTGTGTTGCATGAACGAAGTAAAGGACAGTAGTCGGAATGTGATGATATGCCCACACAAAATATCTCTACCTTCTTTTCTTCCTTCCGAGCATTATGATGCCAATACATACCACGCCCGCATAAATATAGGCAATGACATCAAATCCTGGTGTGGGGTTTGGCTCTGCTATGGGCGTTGCGCTAACCTCATTGCTCTTTGCACCCTCGCCCCCTCCGTTGATGGCAGAGACGGAAAAGTAGTACTTCTGGCCGTTAGTCAGATTCGTGATTGTATATGCTGTGACATTGCCCACCGTAATGTTCACCGTATAGTTCCCAGCACTCGTGCCATAGTAGATTCTGTATCCCGTGATTGGCGAGCCACCATTGTCTGCTGGTGGTTGCCATGTTAGTGTAACATTACCATTACCAGCAACTGCAGTGAGGTTCTGGGGTGCGGAGGGCACGGTGCAGGGCACTGCAGAAACCTCATTGCTCTTTTCGCTCTCACCAACTGCATTGAATGCAGAGACAGCAAAGTAGTACCTCTGACCGTTAATTAAGCCAGTTATTGTATAACTCGTGATGTTGCCCACAGTAATGTTGTTCGTGTAATTGCCTGGAGTTGTGCCGTAGTATACTGTGTAGTTTGTAACCGACATGCTACCATTATCTGCAGGCGGCTCCCATGTGAGTGTTACATTTCGATTGCCAGCAACAGCTGTGAGATTTTGTGGTGCAGAAGGCACCGTGCAGGGC
>Ga0078972_1001138_pt1 | contig 103654 bp, 110 predicted proteins | sample YelNatPaOPGAMG01_FD_67568 | JGI IMG/M metagenome (GOLD analysis project Ga0078972, IMG submission 67568) | Hot spring thermophilic microbial communities from Obsidian Pool, Yellowstone National Park, USA - OP-RAMG-01 (SPADES assembly) (version 2) | ecosystem: Environmental > Aquatic > Thermal... | reverse complement strand
AGATCTTGTTCTGTTCTATAAAATTGTCTGTATATTTTACTGCTTTCTGGAATTCTGAATACTCCTTTAGCAGAATTTGCTTTTTCTTCTTGGATAGCTTGCCTATTTTTATCCTGAGTGTTTTCACTGCCCGCATGTAGTAACTTCGAAGAATAAAAATATAAACGTTAAGTGCCTGCCTAGAGGTTTTTCTCAGGTAAAAATTTGATTGGATAGGTAGCCAATTCATCCAGACGGCCTAAAGGCCGTAGATTTCTTGGCTGTCATGAGAGAAACGTAAGAGTATTAAATATTTAGTTTGAATCATTTAAGGAAAATTTTCTGGGGTGAAATCAATGGATTTAGTCTTACCTGACGCGACTTTGCTTGCACTTGGTGCTGGCGTAATTGCGCTTCTTTACGCAGTATATTTAGCCATGAGAGTAGTAAAGGCTCCAAGCGGTACACCGAAAATGCAGGAGATTTCTTCTGCCATACAGGAAGGTGCTAATGCATTCCTAATGAGACAGTATATAACGCTATTACCGATTGTTGTAGTTCTCTTTGGAGCAATCTATTATTTTGTAGGAGTAAACACTGCGCTCGCATTTACTGTCGGAGTGCTCTCATCTGCGCTTGCAGGATATATCGGAATGCAGACAGCAGTGCGCGGAAACGTAAGGGTTGCTGAGGCAGCAAAGAAAGGATTACCGGAGGCGCTTTCGCTTGCATTTAGCGGCGGTGCGGTTACAGGGATGGCTCTTGTTGGTCTTGGTCTTATCGGCCTAAGTTGCCTTTATATGTACTTTGGAAGCCTTGGTCCTCTGGTAGGTTATGGGTTTGGCGCATCTTTAATTTCATTATTCGCAAGGGTTGGAGGAGGGATATACACAAAGGCCGCTGACGTTGGAGCAGACCTTGTAGGAAAGATCGAAAAAGGAATTCCAGAAGACGACCCCAGAAACCCTGCCGTGATAGCGGATAACGTTGGCGATAACGTCGGAGATTGCGCTGGGATGGCCGCAGATGTTTTTGAATCATTTGTTGTCACGATTATTGCTGCGATGCTTTTAGGTTCTGCGATGGGCGCGGATGCTTACATAAAAATACCGCTCGGAATTGCCGCTCTTGGTGTTATCGCAAGTATAGTTGGTTCGGTTTTTGTAAAACTAGGAAAGGATAAGAGTATAATGGGGGCTTTCTATAAGGGAATAAGCGCAACCTCGTTTATTATGCTTGCTTTAGTTTACATCTATCTTACTAGCAACGGCGTAGTTGCTGACAATGTTGCTCCATTTTCTTTATTCCTTGTAGTTTTAGTAGGCGTATTCGTTACTGGTGCAATGTTTCTCATAACAGAATATTACACTGCTACGGAGTATAGACCTGTAAGAAGCATTGCAGAGGCGGCTAAAACCGGGGCGGGAACAAACCTCATTACAGGACTAGCTGTTGGTATGGAATCGACAGCCCTCCCTGTTCTTTTGGTTGTTGCTGCCGTTATTGTTTCATTTAAGTTTGGCGGATTGTATGGCGTTGCGCTTGCTGCAGCAGCCATGCTATCTCTCTCCGGTATAGTAATTTCAGTCGATTCCTACGGTCCTATTACTGATAATGCTGGAGGGATTGCTGAGATGTCTGGTCTTCCATCAACCGTGCGGAAGGTTACGGACGCACTCGATGCAGTTGGAAATACTACAAAAGCGACTACGAAAGGATTTGCGATAGCTGGTGCTGCGCTCGGTGCTCTTGCACTGTTCGTTGCATTCGCTGAGGAAAGCAGGCTTGAGACTACTGCCCTTACCCTTCTTTCTACACCTGTGATAGTTGGACTTTTCATAGGCGCATTGCTTCCGTTCATCTTCTCTTCCCTTCTTATGACTGCAGTTGGGCGTGCTGCATTTGAGATAGTAGAGGAGGTAAGAAGACAGTTTAAGGAGATAAAGGGATTGATGGAAGGAAAGGCTAGGGCTGATTATGCGCGATGCGTTGATATAAGCACAAAGACTGCATTAAAGGAGCTTGCCCTTCCAGGAATTATTGCCGTATTTACCCCGCTTCTTGTTGGTTATCTATTCGGCGTTGCAGCACTTGGAGGGCTTCTTGCAGGTGCGATTGCAAGCGGTTTCTTACTTGCTCTTCTTATGTGCACTGCAGGCGCATCATGGGACAATGCTAAGAAATACATAGAAAGCGGGATGTTTGGAGGAAAAGGAAGTGAACCACATAAGGCTGCTGTTGTTGGAGATACAGTAGGAGACCCATTAAAGGATACTGCAGGCCCTGCATTGAATGCTCTTATAAAGGTACTTAATACGGTTTCGCTTGTATTCGCAGGTGCTTTGGTTGCAGTATCGTTGCACCTCATTGCATAAAAGGAAAGCCTCTAAAATTCTTTTATTAAGATTTTTTTATTAAGGGTCGTCTCAGGGGGAGTGAGCCAACCTGGTAACGACAAATCAGTCGCCAGTATGCTGTCAGCTTTGGGAGCTGATTATCTGAGTTCAAATCTCAGCTCCCCCATTCTGTTGCTTAGGTTATTCTTCTGTGCTAAGGTTTTACTTTTTTTCTTCTGCTATACGGAGCGACGAAGCGGACTTAGTGGGTCTTATGCTCGCTTCGTCAGTTGATAAGGTTATTCTTCTGTGCTAAGGTTTTACTTTTTTTCTTCTGTTATACGGAGCGACGAAGCGACTTAGGTTTTCTCAGGCACGCTTCGTCAGTTGATAAGGTTTTTCTTCTGATAGAAATGTTATGCGGTTAGTTGTTTCTGTTTTTCTCGAGGATGTGGACTGTTCCAAATCTTTTTACAGTAAATCCGTAGCTCTCGTAGAGCTTTACTGCTGGATTTATGCTTTTAACCTTAAGGAAAATCTTCTTGTTTGAAGCATTTGAAATCTCTTCAAGTTTCTCCATTAATGCATTACCCGCGCCGTGATTTCTGTGCATCTCATCCACACCAAGCCCTTGCAAGATATAGTAATTTTCTCTCTCAATAAGATGCATAAAACCTACTATTCGACCTAAAATGGTTGCGACAAAAAAGACATCATCTCCCCTAAATTCAAGCGATGCCTCTGGGAATATCTTCTTTATTAAAGGTATTACCTCTTTCAACTCATCGTGATGTATCTCTCTTACGGTGCATATCATAAAATTACCCTGGATGTTAGATGTATAAATTTCACAGCAACGTTTTTATTTTTTATATCAACTATGCATGCTTCGAGATGGTTTGCCGGTGGAACCTTTACTAGCATTGTTGCTCCAAGCTTTTCTGTTCCCTTGTTCTCATGAATATGACCGAATAATGCTACTAGTGGTTTCTTTTCCCATATGATTTTAAGAACAGAAGGGCTCCCGGCATGCCCCGCGCGAGTGCTGTCAAAATAGCCCCTTGGTGGACAATGTAATAATAGTATAGTATTATTATCTATATTGAGCCTCTTTAATCTTTCATATATCTCATTCTCGCTCAACTCTCCGTATGTTCCGAACGAGGTATAATTGCTGTATCCAAAACCGACAAGATTTAATCCGTCCTCCAATTCCACCCGTTTTTCATTTATGCAATTTCTGCTTCTCGAAAGAAAGGAATTTGCGCTTTCCCCTTCCCAATTTCCAGGTATGAGAAAAAATCTTGGAAATGAATCGATGAGCTCTTCTAGGAAGGAAACACTCTGTGAGTTGTCCCCGCAACTAAGGACATAATCGAATTCTTCTCCTTTTGAAAGCTCTCTTAACCTTTCAAGAGCCTCATCTTCTTGATGAAGGTCTGAAAAAACAAGGAATCTCATTTCTTCTCACCTTTATAACTTTCCATTATCTCCTTATATCTTTTTTCGAAATCCGCCTTTAGTTCGTCTGCTATGAAATGCTTTGTGAATGCGTCTGCCCTTGCTGCAAGTGCAATCTTGTTTGCAAGCGCTCTTGCGATCTTCCCTCGCACTGCTTTTGGAGAACTTGAAATTTTAACATGCTGGAATATTATTCCGTGCTTTGGCGGTGCTATCTTTTTGTTTCTGAGATGCTTGAATAGAGCCTTCTCTGCCCCAAGCACTTGAATGGTGCTGGCAGGCATGATGCTAAGCTTTCTAAGCGAACCAACATGCGCTATAAGCTTTGCTGCTATTTCCGGCCCTGCAACCTCAGAGATGTTTGGGCATACCTCCTGCGCAAGCACATTTTGATATCTTTCATATTCCTCCTTGAGTTTATATAGAGATATTATTGATTCTGCAAGAGCCTTCATCTGTTTTATGTCTCTACTATCAAGCTCCGCGCCTAAACTGTTCCTTGCTCTTTCTTCGGCTAAAGCTGCTGCCTTCTCTCCGATGATTGCTGCAAGGGCCTTTCTATCAATATTTTTTCTATCTATGACAATAACTGCCTCTACAAATTTTTTTCTGTCTTCTGGTGGTTTGAATTCTGGAAAATAAACAGCATACCATTCTTCCAACTTCTCTGTAAGCTGATTAATCACTCTCTCTATCGTCTCTATACTCTTTGCAGAGCCGCCAAGTAACATGTCCCTGCTCTTCAGAGCTTCCTGCACGCTTTCTCTTGCCTTTCTTATAAATCTCTCCCTTTTCCCTACTCGTTCTTCCGATTCGTTTTTATTTATATCTTTCATAATTCATTTACAAGCAAGATATTATTTAAAAACGCATAGTTTCGTCAAATGTCTTATATACGGCTATAAGCGAATATGATATTCGTCTTATGCCTTAATTTAATCTGCAATTTATAAACTGCAGTTTAGATACAAGGGTAATATTTATAAATATTGTGTTGAAGACATCTCTCAACTACGAGAGATATATTACTATCTCTCGTCCGAAGAAGATTATTCTTCGGGAAATTTTGGACCGTGCCTTCTGTAAGACTACAGGGGGCGAAAATAACCGCCGTTAATTGTTTTGTAGACGGTCCTTAAAGGCGGTAAAAATCTGAGGTGAAAGAATGAAAGTAAACCTTAGGAAAATAGGTGCAATTGTTGCCGGTGCTACCATCCTGGCGAGCACAGCAGCATTTGCAGGTCTCTACTTTGGAGACACAATGTTGGTAGACGACAACGGAGCACCAGTAGCCAAGGTTGTTGTTGGTGAGAATGCAGCAGCATCCGATGGTGTTGCAGGTGCACTTGTCGCAGGGAAGATAGTGAGTGAGGCATATAAGACAGAAACTCTGACAGCAAGCCTTAGCGGAACACCAACCTGTACTGGAGGAGCAGGCAATGAGACTGGTACCTGTGCAATAAGCAATGAAAAGGCACAGTTGGAGATTACTGTTCCAGGAGGAGTAGCTGAGGGAACATACACAATAAACAACCTTATAGGAGACTACCTGAACAGAAGGCTGGATGATAGGGTAAACAATAACGACACAACCAACACTGATGCGGCATATCCGATAGGTGGATCTGATGTTTCGGAGAATGCAAACCCGTTTACTGATGGTGTTGGAGGAAACATTGGTCCATCAGAAGTCTACATGTACAGGATAACTGGCAGCATGTTCTCTCCATTCGCAACATCTACAATAAAGGACGATGCTGCAGCAAAGACCTACTCTGAACAGCAGGACTTCTGGGTAAAGGGAAGCAACTACTACTCTGACTCTGACAATGAAGTAGTAGGGGACCTTAAATTTGCAGCATATACGTTGAAATTTAAGGGAGCAACAGATGATTTAGGTATCCCTGTCTGTACAACTCCGACAAACGATGACTATACCTACTGTAAGAGTGGTGCGACAGACGCAAACTTTGACTATGCAACAGAAACGCACAAGGTAAGAGTAACCTTCCTTGGTGAGCCATGGATAATAAGTGAGATGTCACCACCTGACATTAGTACGTGTAATGTAACTACAGAATCTGAGATTTGTCCTGGTGGTTATGTAAAGTTGGCAAAGGAATCAGTATCTGGAATTCTGAACCAAGGAGAATGGTTGCCAGTAGATGATTTGAAATTTAAGCTGGATGACCTTGAAGCACACGGTGACGTAACTTCTGCAATTATATCTGTCCTTGATGCAAATGACAACATCCTAAAGAAAGACAAAGTCAACCCAGGCACTACGAAAGAGTTCGCCATCGGTGGAAAGATCTACAGGTTCCACGTATATAAGGTTGCACCTGGTTATACATTTGGAGCAAAGTGGGCTGATGTAGCTATCTTCGCAAAGGAGTTAAAGCTCCAAGATGGTGAGCAGTTGGACCCAGACTATGACAACAACAAAGACTGGCAGGTGGCTGTAGGTTGGAAGAACAAGGGTGCAAGTAGCTCCAGTGGACAGGTCGACCACTTGAGAACACTTGTAATATACGCAGATGACATAGCATCACTCTCAAGTAGTGGGGATAGCAAACTAGCAAAGGATGACTACATACCAATTGTGGAAGACCCAGTAGCATGGAAGCTCACCTATAAGGGTCTGGACCTGACAAGTGCTGATAGAAACAGCTTCAAGTTCCAATTGGAGAGAACAAGCGACTACACAGGAATATCATCAACAAAGGGACCGTATGCAGGTTCTGGTAACCCAAGAGTAGCATGTACTATCTATGCACCTTATGTAAAGGTGACGACCTCAAAGAGCGGAAGCGTCTTTGAAATAGATGATGGTGATGATGGTACTGGTACTACAACGATACTTACAGACAACGCCTTCTATATCGCAACTGACATGGCACACTCTCCATACGCGGGATTCACTTGTGACGATGATGGCTCCGTCGCACACAACTGTCCAAATGGTATGACATACAACGCCACAAATGATGTATGCCACCAAACTGCTGGTATCGGCTCAGGTGCTGTCTTCATGAGACTCTCGCCGAGTTCGCAGTTCTACGGCTACAAGCTTTATAACTGGACGACACCTTTGAGTACTATAGTCAAGTACGACACAATAGGTGACGGTGATACAACCTGGAATACGGGTGGTGTCATAGAAATTGCGTACTACAACGATGCGATTAACGGAGGACGAAGTTACATGGGAGACCTTAGATCGGGGGCAATACCATATTGTGTAGCTGAAGGTGGCACAGAACCGAGATGTTTCGGTACGACCAGACTTACTGTTACCACCGCAACCGCTCCAGACTGGTACTTCGCTGTTTCAGAGAAAGCAGGTGTAGACACATCAAACAACATTGCCGACTACTTCCTCGTGGGTCTCTATACTGGTGGAGGCACGCCAGGAGATGCGACCTTTAACTGGGATTCCCAAACAAATAGTAGTCTCTACGTTACAAGGAAAGACTACATTCTCTATATGTATGCCGGACCAGTAAGCACAAGAGGTTCTGTGACAACCCTTGAAGAGGGTGGAGTGACAGAGAGAGGTTCGGTGTTCAGCAGCATTGATGACACATCAGTAAACTTCAACATGGCAAACAAGCTTGGACATGCACAGTTTGTTCTTGCTTCTACGGGAGCAACTGCAGGAGCTGAGAGCACCTGTGTAAGAACCCTTGGAGAGGGTGAAACAAGCGAGCCATGCAATGGAGTAACAGTAAAGGTTCTTCAGATAACAGAAAATGTCGGTGCATGCACAGCTGGAGGAGCTTCTGCAACCTGCACTGTCAACATGGAAGGAGTGTCTCCTGTAATAATGCCAGGAAACACAGCAACTGCAACCAGAGTAGTTCCGTATGCAGATGCATACAAAAACCTTGTCATCCTTGACAGAGACGCAGCTGGAGTCAACACTGTAGTCTCAATAGGAGGAGACAGGGTAAACACAGTAACACAACAACTCCTTCAGGGCTCTGCTGTAGACTGGACAACCACAAGAAAGGTTGTAAGAGAAGTCGTACAGGGCTCAAAGATAGTTGTTGCAGGTGCTGAAGCAGCAGACACCTTAGAAGCAGCAAACGACTTCGTAAACCAATTGAGAAGGACCTAAAGTCCTTTTCTTTTTTTATTTTTTTCCTCTTCTTTTTCTATCGAAAATTACGAAAAACCAAGAAAAAAAGAAAAATTATGCCCTTTATTTTAGTATGCATCAACTGTAATGGTCACGTTTGTAAGAAGGCTGCTAGCTGACCTTGGATTAAATGTAACTCTAAAGCGTTGCTCATTAACATCTTCAGTGTATGTAGTTCCAACAGGAACAACTATGTTAGTTTTTACTTCCACATCATTGCATAGCAATGAGAACACTGCATTATTGCTGGCGTCTAAGCCATCATATCTGATTGTGACGCCTCCAATCATTATTTGATCTCCTGCTCTAAGAATAACTAATCTAGTAGCATCGTGTGCATCACAACTAACCTGAACTTCTTCCTCAGTACCTACATCTGTTACTACATCGTTTTCTACTGCATCTCCTTCTACTTCAGCAACATCCTGCACTTCATCTTCTACAATCTCTGCAGGGGTTTCTTCTTCAACTGCATCTTGATCTGCTACGGCATCTTCCTCTTCAACAGAAGAAACTTCGTCTTCTACAATCTCTAGTACTTCGTCTTCAACAATATCTTCTTTCTCTACATCTGCTTCAACATTATCTTCAACTTCTGCTACTTCGCTATCAGTTCCATCTTTGATTATTTTTCTGGATTCTTCGCTGCAACCACTAACTACAGTGTTAATCCCCATCACTCCAGCTGTAATCCCAACTGCCATTATCCCTTCTTTAAGAGGCAATTTGCTTAGAATACCTCTCTTTCCATCTATCTTTTCTTCTACCTTTTTTGTAGCATTTTCCTTTCCCATCTCCTTCTCATTCATAATAAATCACCTAATATAATTATAAGTCAAAAAGATTTAAAAACCTTTCTTCTTCAACTTTTCCCACATTCTTAGTATGCATCTACTGTAATGGTCACGTTTGTAAGAAGGCTGCTAGCTGAACTTGGATTAAATGTAACTCTAAAGCGTTGCTCAGTAACATCTTCAGTGTATGTGGTTCCAACAGGAACAGCTATGTTAGGTCTTACTTCTACATCATTGCATAGCAATGAGAACACTGCATTATTGCTGGTATCTAAGCCATCATATCTGATTGTGACGCCTCCAATCATTATTTGATCTCCTGCTCTAAGAATAACTAATCTAGTAGCATCGTGTGCATCACAACTAACCTGAACTTCTTCCTCAGTACCTACATCTGTTACTACATCGTTTTCTACTGCATCTCCTTCATCTTCAGCAACATCTTGCACTTCATCTTCTACAATCTCTGCAGGGGTTTCTTCCTCTTCTAGTTCTTTCTCAACTTCTGCATCTGGGTCTACTGCAACATCCTCTTCTTCAGGAGAAACTTCGTCTTCTACAATCTCTGCAGGGGCATCTCTCTCAACTTCTGCATCTGGGTCTACTGCAACATCCTCTTCTTTAGGAACTTCCTCTTCAGGAATATCTGCGAGCTCTTCCTCGATTGCCTCTTCTTCTACTTTTGCGTCAGGATCATTTCCTGTTACTTCTTCTATTTCTGCGTCTACGTCTTCTTTCGGAGGAATAAATTTTGCAGTGCAACTGCCTAAGACAAATGCGCAACTAGCAACAACCGCTGCCCCTTCTGCAAGAGGTTTAAGTTTTGCAAACACTCCTGGCTTGCGTTCTTCCTTTCCTGCTTTTTCTTCTGTTTTTTCATTAATATCATTAATATTTTTTTCGGACATACAATCACACCTTCTTAGTATGCATCAACTGTAATGGTCACGTTTGTAAGAAGGCTGCTAGCTGACCTTGGATTAAATGTAACTCTAAAGTGTTGCTCATTAACATCTTCAGTGTATGTAGTTCCAACAGGAACAGCTATGTTGGTTCTTACTTCTACATCATTGCATAGCAATGAGAACACTGCATTATTGCTGGCGTCTAAGCCATCATATCTGATCATGATGCCTCCAATCATTATTTGATCTCCTGCTCTAAGAATAACTAATCTAGTAGCATCGTGTGCATCACAAATAATCGGCGCCAGATTTGACACGGCAATCGTTGAGTTCGTTCCGTCTGCTCTAAGATTGTTAGCCGTAATCGCAACTCTGGAACCTATCTCGATGATATCCATGCTCACTGTGCTTCCTTCAGCAACTAAGACGGACTCTCTAAGGACTTCTCCGCCGCATAGAATATCATAAATACCATTGCCATTCGTATCAATACCTTTATACTTTGTCTCGACATTTCCTACAAATGCACTTGTATTAGTAGATATCCATACGGTTCTGGTTTCATTGTATGGTTCGCATGGCCATACAAGATCATTAGTGTCTACATCTAGGTCAGGAACATCTACAAGATCGTTTTCTTCATCTTCAGCAACATCTTCTTCATTTATCTCTTCCTCTTCTTCAATTGCATCCTCTTCTAATTCTTCCTCAATTGCGTTCTCTTCTAATTCTTCCTCAACTTCTGCATCTGGGTCTACTGCAACATCCTCTTCTTCAGGAGAAACTTCGTCTTCAACCATGCCATCTTCAAGAACATCCTCGTCTATTGCATCTTCCTCAACTGCTCCTTCCTCTTCTGGTTCTTCCTCAACTTCTGCATCTGGGTCTACTGCAACATCCTCTTCTTCAGGAGAAACTTCGTCTTCTACAATATCTGCTACTTCGTCTTCAGCACCATCAACAAATACATCTTCTTCAGGAACTTCCTCTTCTATTCCGTCTTCCTCGACTGCCTCTTCTGCTTCTTCTACTTCGCCATCTTCTAATTCCTTAAATTCGTAGCTATCTTTTCTAGGAATATTTTGAAGTTTTTCACTCTTTGCATCTTCGATAGTGTTATCAGAACTACTGCCACACTTTGTTGCGGCAAGTGTTAAACCCACTCCGACAACAGCACAGGCAAGTCCCTCTAGAAGAACTTTCCCTGTTTTTTTAAATGCGTTGTTTTCAGATTTATTTCTGACCCCCTCAGAATTTACTTCCTTTTTCCCCTCCTCTTTTGCATTCATAATAATCCACCGTTTATAATATGTAAAAATGAATTTAAAAACCTTTCTACTTCAGCCATTCCCACATTCTTAGTATGCATCAACTGTAATGGTCACGTTTGTAAGAAGGCTGCTAGCTGACCTTGGATTAAATGTAACTCTAAAGCGTTGCTCATTAACATCTTCAGTGTATGTAGTTCCAACAGGAACAACTATGTTAGTTTTTACTTCCACATCATTGCATAGCAATGAGAACACTGCATTATTGCTGGCGTCTAAGCCATCATATCTGATTGTGACGCCTCCAATCATTATTTGATCTCCTGCTCTAAGAATAACTAATCTAGTAGCATCGTGTGCATCACAACTAACCTGAACTTCTTCCTCAGTACCTACATCTGTTACTACATCGTTTTCTACTGCATCTCCTTCTACTTCAGCAACATCCTGCACTTCATCTTCTACAATCTCTGCAGGGGTTTCTTCTTCAACTGCATCTTGATCTGCTACGGCATCTTCCTCTTCAACAGAAGAAACTTCGTCTTCTACAATCTCTAGTACTTCGTCTTCAACAATATCTTCTTTCTCTACATCTGCTTCAACATTATCTTCAACTTCTGCTACTTCGCTATCAGTTCCATCTTTGATTATTTTTCTGGATTCTTCGCTGCAACCACTAACTACAGTGTTAATCCCCATCACTCCAGCTGTAATCCCAACTGCCATTATCCCTTCTTTAAGAGGCAATTTGCTTAGAATACCTCTCTTTCCATCTATCTTTTCTTCTACCTTTTTTGTAGCATTTTCCTTTCCCATCTCCTTCTCATTCATAATAAATCACCTAATATAATTATAAGTCAAAAAGATTTAAAAACCTTTCTTCTTCAACTTTTCCCACATTCTTAGTATGCATCTACTGTAATGGTCACGTTTGTAAGAAGGCTGCTAGCTGAACTTGGATTAAATGTAACTCTAAAGCGTTGCTCAGTAACATCTTCAGTGTATGTGGTTCCAACAGGAACAGCTATGTTAGGTCTTACTTCTACATCATTGCATAGCAATGAGAACACTGCATTATTGCTGGTATCTAAGCCATCATATCTGATTGTGACGCCTCCAATCATTATTTGATCTCCTGCTCTAAGAATAACTAATCTAGTAGCATCGTGTGCATCACAACTAACCTGAACTTCTTCCTCAGTACCTACATCTGTTACTACATCGTTTTCTACTGCATCTCCTTCATCTTCAGCAACATCTTGCACTTCATCTTCTACAATCTCTGCAGGGGTTTCTTCCTCAACTGCATCTTGATCTGCTACGGCATCTTCCTCTTCAACAGGAGAAACTTCGTCTTCTACAATCTCTGCAGGGGCATCTCTCTCAACTTCTGCATCTGGGTCTACTGCAACATCCTCTTCTTTAGGAACTTCCTCTTCAGGAACATCTGCGAGCTCTTCCTCGACTGCCTCTTCTGCTTCCTCTACTTCTCCATCCGGACTAGTTGTGGCGTCTTCTGATTCTTCCTCTTCTACCTTTGCATCTCTTGGAACATTTTCTAATTTTGTTCTGCCATCAGACTCATTAACATCAGAGACCTGAGCATCTGATCCGGCATCGTGTCTGGAAGGCATGTCGAAGTCAGTAAATTTTGTACAACTGCCTAAAATAAGCGCACCGCTGACAAAACCTACAACTGCTCCCTCTGCAATAGGTTTAAGTTTTGCAAACACTCCTGGCTTGCGCTCCTCCTTTCCTGCTTTTTCTTCTGTTTTTTCATTAATATTTTTTTCGGACATACAAAACCACTAAATATAATTAGTCTCAAAACATTTATAAATGTGTATGTTGCGGAATACGGTTAGAGAAGTATAAGAACGATAGCTATGGAATTTCTTTCTTATCTTTCCAACACCCCGGGCATTGGCGGAAGAATAAAGGAGAAGCCAGAAGATTTTATAGTGGAAGAAATCGGAACGAACGGGGTAGTTTTTGAAGTTGACAAGGAGAGTAAGCGAGAAAACGAAAACGGTAGCTATACGCATTTTATACTACAAAAGCGAGAGTGGACTACAGAAGGCGCAATAAGAAGGATTGCAAAGGAACTGAGAATAAGCCAACGGAGATTTAATTACGCCGGAAACAAGGATAAGGATTCGATTTCCACTCAACTTGTCTCTGTATTCAGGGTAGAGCCTGCAAGATTGCTATCTCTCAATCTAAAAGATATTCGCATAAACGGGGCGTGGTTAGCCCGAGATAAGGTGCATCTTGGCGAACTTCTCGGGAATAGATTTGCAATTAGGGTGAAGGGCGCAAAGGATGGAGAAATTGTAGAGAGGATTTATAACGAAATTAACGGAAGATTTCCGAACTATTTTGGAGAGCAGAGATTTGGGTCGAATAGAAAGAATACGCACATTATCGGCGAATATCTTTTGAGAGGAAGGGCGGATAAGGCGGTTCTTACCTTTCTCTGCGATAACGGGGGAGAGGAAAACGAAGAAGCGAGGATGGCACGGGAAAGCCTAAGAGAAACGTTGAATTTTTCTGATGCGTTAAAAAATTTTCCTTATTATCTAAAGCTGGAGAGAAGCATGCTTGATTATCTTTCAAAAAATCAGAGCGATTATGTGGGTGCACTCCGAAGATTGCCAAGGGCAACCCTTCTTATGTTTATTCATGCATTTCAATCCTATCTCTTCAACAGACTCCTATCTGACAGAATCAGGGAAGGAGAAATACGTAGGGAAGAAGGAGAGTATTTCTGCGGGGAGAATGCATACGGCTTTCCAGACCTATCAAAAAGAGACGGAAAATGGTTGGTTGGAAAATTGATCGGGTATGAGAGTAATCTGAATGAACGGGAGAGCGCTCTTCTTAAAGAGCTGGAAATAAAACAGAGCGATTTCAAATTAAGAATAATGCCTGAAATTTCATCAAAGGGAAGCTTCAGAACATTATTTGCTCCATTAAAGGATTTCTTTTTTTCTAATGATACATTCCGCTTCTCCTTGCCGGCTGGAAGCTATGCAACAGCAGCCTTAAGAGAGTTTATCGATGATAAAAAACAGAGTGATTGAATGGAAGAGGAAGGTATAAGATTTTCTGTTTCAAAGAATGTCTTCTACAATCCAGAAATGACGTTCTGCAGGAGTATGTCTTCCCTTGCAGTCGGAGCGATTGGCGAGCAGCTCGATATATGCGATTCGTTCTGTGCATCAGGGATACGCGGGATAAGATATGCTAAAGAAAACGAGAATGTAAAGCATGTAACATTCGTGGATATCGAAAAGAGCGCAATAAGATGCGCAAGAGAAAATGCAAAAAAGGCAAAGATAAAATACGAAGCGATTCACGGTAATATATCGCGTGTTGTTTTTGATATCTCGGCTGATTTTCTTGAACTCGACCCGTTCGGAACGCCCGCTCCTTATCTTTACGATGGATTTCGCGTCTTCAATCCAAAAAAGAAAGCGTATCTCTCTGTTACAGCAACAGATGTAGCAGTACTTTGCGGTGGAAAGACAAGGGCATGCGTAAAGAATTACCATTCAAAACCTCTGAATAATGAATTCACGCACGAGAATGGATTGAGAATTTTACTAAAGCGAATAGCGGAAACGGCGGCAGAATTTAACATGGGGATTAAACCTCTGCTTTCATTCTCTAAACGTCATTATTTGAAGACAATTATAGAAGTAAAACGAAGCGCTGACCTTGCCTATAAGAGCATGAGCATGCTCGGATATGTTGAATTTTGCCAATCGTGCGGATATAGAAATGCAACGAAATTTCCGAGAGAAAAATGCGCAAATTGCGGAGTTCCCTTAGACTATGCCGGTCCAGTATGGCTTGGGAATCTTCATGAAAAAGGGTTTATAGAAAAAATGGCAGAACTGAACGAGAAAAGAAATTATTCACAAAAGGACGAGATCGGAAGAACGCTTGGATTGTTTGAGGGCGAAATTGATATGCCGCCGTACTATTACGATTTGCATGCTATGGCAAGGCGGTTAAAGGCAAGTTTCGTTCCAAAAACAGAAGAGGTTATTTCAAGATTACGAAAGAAAGGGTTTAAGGCAGGAAAAGATCATTTCTCCCCTACATCGATAAAGACTGATGCACCGTATAATATTCTTTCGGATGCATTTTCAGAGTCTATTCAATAATGCCAACATCCTGTCGCTCAGGTAGGAGTAGGTTGCGTTTGGCTTTGCAAGAACATACTTATATCCTAACCGATACCCCTCCCTTTCATAAAATTCGAAAACATCGCGCGGAACATACTCGAGAACCCTGAGATTGTTTTTGGTTGGCCTGAGATACTGCCCTATTGTTATCATATCAACGCCCGCCTTTCTCAGATGTCTGAGGGTAGCAAGAACCTCTGTTTTCTCTTCCCTGAAGCCGAGCATCAGCGACGATTTTATTATCATTTCCTTTGAAAGCTCCCTTATCGTTTTAATGGTTTGAAGGGATTCGTGATATCTATTTTGGCCATCACGCACTATATGCTGCAATCTCCTAACAGTCTCTATACTGTGCCCGATTATATCCGGCCTTGCGTCTACAATCTTCTTGATGAGATCACGCCTTCCGCCATAGTTTGGTATGAATGCTTCGACGAAAGTTCCTCTGTTCCACAGCTTCACTGCCATTATACAGCGTGCGAGATGTCCTGCGCCCATGTCATCCAAATCATCCCTGCTCACCGAACTAAGCACAACATGCCGAAGCCCGAGCGCCCTTACAGCAGCGGCTACTCTCTCCGGTTCCTCCCTATCAGGCCTTGGAGGTTTCTTGTGATGCTTGATGATACAGAACCTGCAGTTTCTTGTACAGTACTGCCCGCCAACGATAAAGGCCATGCTTCCGATAAATGAGCATCTCGAAAAATTACGGCAATAAAAGCATGGAGTTTTTAGACCATATTCTCTAATAATCTCAGAAGTAACTGCCTTCACATTTTCAATATCCCTTTTTAACGAAATGGGCGGATTGTTGGCCATTGTTTCTGCATGGGAAGAATAAAATTAAAATACTTCTTATTCTACGCTCCGCACCCCATCCTAAGAACATCGCGCAAGCCAGGAGCAAAACCAACTATCATAAGAACAAGGGCTATGTAATTTCTCTCCTCGTCCTTGATGTTCTCCTTCATCAGAAGCCAGGCAGCAAGGAAGGAAATCGCAACCTTTACGAGATAGAATGTAAAATAACTTCCGCTGAAAAACCCTATAGCGCCAGAAAAGACATGTTGCTCGCCATATCCAATACCCGTAAATCTCGGAAAAATGTCTATTGCAAAGAAGGTAGCCGCACCATCGAGAGAATGGGCAGCAACTATGGACGCTAATGTTCTGTCTTTAAAGAATTTAAGGGCTAGATACGCAGGCACCGCTGCCATCGCCAGGACCGGAAAAGTGTAAATCCAATATTTCATAAAAGGAAGGATAAGGAGAAAATGAGGGAACCATAGCACAAGCCCTACATAACCGAGCAAGTCCATTCGTTTCAATTTATAGAGAACGGCAATAAAAAAGAGAAGGATGGACGCGACTACGATATATATGCCTGGCGTCACAGTAAAATAACCGTAATCGTAGATATGGCTGTTCAAAATAAGTTCATGGATTGGTGTTATTGGTTTCATAACCCCGGCATCTATACTGTCCGTGACGACGCGCAATGTAGAACCGAAAAGAACAAAACACATTACAGAGCGAATAAACGATTCGTCTATTCGTATTTTTCCGTGCATCTTATGATAGATGACGTAGACTGAGACTATTGCTATGATTGCATAAGTAAGCGTATTGACTATATTATAACCGCTGCGGCTCCAAATCGGGTCAATAAAATATTCATATATAAATCTTTCCATAGAACCAACTACATGAGGAGTAAGCGAAAAAAGATTATTAAAGCGAGTGTATCCGAGAGCGTCAGACGACTTCTTGATGAGGCACGTAAGGAGTACACGAAAGGAAAGAAAGAGCGCGCGGATAGATACGTAAAAATGGCGGTTTCGTACATTAAAAAGCATAAGATTCGTCTCCCGGAGGAATATCGCAATAGTTTCTGTAGGAAGTGCTATCTGATATGGATACCGGGAACAACCCTAAGGGTTTTTTTTGATAGAAAGCACAACTGCCTGCGCATAGAATGCATGCGTTGCGGCTTTAGTAAAAGACTTTGATGATCTGGAGGCGATGTTATGGCAATTTTGGACGACTATACGAGAAACGAGGTTTTGAAAAGGCTTAAGGATGTGAAAACCACGGTCACTCTTGTTTATTTTGAGAAAAAAACGCAACTAAACGACCAAATAAAATCGCTGCTCTCTGAAATTGCCTCTCTTTCAGACAAGATAAAAATCGAGATGCATGACCTGGAAAAAGACAGAGAGGCAGCAGGTAGGTATAACGTAACGACAGGACCTGTGATAATCTTCAAAAGCGAAAACGTTAAAGGAGATGCAAGATTCTATGGGATTCCCTCTGGTTACGAATTCTCCACATTTTTAGAGGCTTTAAAAATGGCTGGGGGAGAATTAAAGCCGGATAACAAGGTAAAGGAGTTCTTTGATTCGAGCGATGGGGTGAAACTTGAGGTTTTCGTCACACCGACATGCCCGCATTGCCCAGCATCTGCCTATGTCGCACTAAAATTTGCGATGCTGAGTTCTAAGGTTAAGGGACATGTATACGAAGCGATGGAATTCCCTGAAATGGCATCGAAATACAGAGTAATGGGTGTTCCGAAAACAATTGTGAACGACGGAAAAGGCGAATATGTAGGCGGGTACCCAGAGGATATCGCATTCATAAAGATAAAGTCTATCTTAGGAGGGTAAGCTATAATCGGTCTATCCTCTGATTCGGTAGGGGTTGCCAGCTTTCTATTCTTCTTTTTGCGATAGCCTTGTTTTTGTATCGGAAATTTGATAATTTCCGAACAGGCCAAATTTTTGCAAATTTGTCCTTCTTGTATAAAACTTCACCGGCATAGGCAATCATTGCGCCGTTATCCCTATTGAACTCATCTGCCGCAACCCCAAACCTAACGCCGTCTTCTTCGCACATTGTTCTTAACATATGCTGAAGTCTCCTATTTTGCGCAACTCCTCCGCAGACGATCAGTCCTTTCTTTTTTGTTAAGAAAAGGGCACGCTCAGTCGCTTCGCACGTCATGGCAAATGCTGTTTCCATGAGAGAGTATGCAACATCCTTCTTTGATTTTTCTCTTGCAACCTTTTCTGCATGGGTCAGCAAACCAGAAAACACGAGATTCATTCCCTTAACAGAGTAAGGAAGTTCAACATACCTACCGCCTTCTGCGAGCTTTTCCAGCGCCGAACCATGGGCGTGCTCCATTCCTATAGCCCTCGCAAAATTATCGAATAGGTTACCAAGACCTATGTCTAGCGTCTCGCCGAGAACATGGTACCTATTATTTTTTTCTATTATTATCTGACTATTCCCCCCGGATACATATAAGATGAGAGGATTTTTGATTCCCGTCAAGTGCTCGCTTATCTTTACATGAGCATAGCAATGATTTACCCCTATCAACATCTTCCCAGCTCGCGCAGCAAGGTATTTTGCACCACCACATCCAACCGCAAGCGCAGAGCCTATGCCTGGCCCTTGGGAAAATGCTATGAGGTCGATTTCCCTTAAGGTCAATTTTGATTCTGCAAGCGCTTTTCGCACGACATCGGCGAAAACCTGCGCGTGATGGTCGGCAAGTTTTCTTGGGATCATTCCCTCCCCTTTCGGCGGTCGAAACATATCAATTACATTTGAAAGAACAACTCCATCTCGGACAATACCAGCGGAGAGGGTATGAGCAGTGCATTCTATTCCTAGCGTTATCATATTACCATCCGAAATTACAGCGAACGCATGATCGCTATCGCGAGCAAATTATAGGTCATATGAACAATTATGGGCGGCAGTATGCTTTTTGATTGTTTGTAGATTAATCCGAGTATAACACCTATCGCGAATGCCCCGATGATCTCCCCTGCGGAACCGTATGAAATATGAAGAATGGAGAAGAGTGCTGCTGCTGGAAGGATACCAAAGCGGCGGACGAGCAAACCCCTAAAGAAAAGCTCTTCGCTGAACGGAGCGAACAGGATAGCGAGGATAAGAAGATAGAGCGGAAGCTTATCTACTATATCAGCTATCTTGCTTTGGTCGTTAATGCCAAAAAAGTTCATTATATAAGCTAGGATAAAAAGCGATGCCATTATTGCAAGAAAACCTGAAAGAGAGAATGCGAGATTTGTTTTCAAATCCCCAGGAACGCCTAATTCATGCAATGTTGTTTTTAGGTCCTTATTCCATAAGAAATAAAGAGCTATAGAAAAAAGTCCGATGTGCAGAGGAGCTTCATAAAGATAACTCTCCTTATCTAAAATTAACAGAGTAAAAAAGGAGAGCACCGAAAGGATAAAGACTAAAAGGAGTATTTTTTTGGTGTCCATTTTTTTCTACTTCTTTTCGTAATAACCGCACTTTCCGCAAGACCTCCTATCCTTATGCTCAGCCAGTCTTACGCCAGCCCCGCATTTCGGGCAGTATTTATGAGGGGTATAGGCAGTTGGTCCCTCCTTCTTCTCTTTTTTTGCTCCACTTGTTTTCTTCTCTTTTTTTTCTTCGGCCATTAATGTTCACCTTTATTCGCATGTTTTCTTTACATCTTTACAGCTACTTTTTACTTTCCTTTTTTTCTGCAGGCGCGGCTGCCTCCTTTTTCGGCTTTTCTGCCTCTGGCGGCACCCCAACACCATCTCTTTTTCTTATGTAAAGTGGTTCTATCTCCATGAGCTTCTTTATGTCTTTGTAAGCATGAGCTATAACACGAACCCTTTTATTCCCAAATTCATTTACGACGCTGCTGAGCACAGTAAGTTCCGGATTCAACCCAAGCTTCGTGCTGATTGCCTCTCTCATCTCCTTTCTGGTAGGCGTTGCATTTTCGAAATGAAGAGCAGCATTTATCTCCTTCCTTTCAAAAAGCTTATTCTCTGTTGTTGAAATTATTTCTACTTCCATTCCCTCACCCTATTCACCTTTGCTATCTAATCCTCTCCATCTTTCTCCTTCCCATCGCTTCTATAATTTCTGCTTCCTTGCCAGGGGCGGCTTGATTTAGCAAGTCATCAGGTATTTCCATCTCATACATCTCATAGGTCTGGGAATCCATAACCTGTGCTGTCTTTCCGCTTACAGACATTATCTGCACAGTCTTCCTTTCTATTATCGGGACTTCCACATCGGCATCCCCAGGAGAAAGGAGGGTTTTTTTCTGCCCTTCAAATATACCTATGGCTGTTATCCTCATCTTTGCCGCACCATGCTTTCCTGGCTTCGAACTTTCGACCTCCATAACCTTACACGGGATGCCTTCTATGAGAACGTAGTGCCCGGGTTTCAACTCCTTAGCTAAACTGAATACCTTCTCGACCATTTTAACACCTACAACAAGCTGCAGATTAGTAACAACAGAGGTTATATTATAAAACTTAGTCTTTTAAAATATGATTATGATTACTCTCGTCGATGCACACTGCCATCTCTCCGACATTAAGGATTACAAACCGACTGGAAGAGTGTTACCCGTAACCTGTGGATATTCACACGCTAGCAACATTAAAACCGTAGAGATTGCAAAAAAATTAAATCTGCCATTTTCTCTTGGTATAGCCCCGCAATCTGCAATCGGGAATACCGACCTTAGCCATCTGGAGGAATGGGTGGAATTCATAAGAAAAAGCAGGCCAAACGCAATAGGCGAGATAGGCCTTGATTATCATTGGGCCAAATGCGAAGAGGACGTGAAAAGAGAAGAGGAGGTATTTGCGAGAATGCTCGACCTTGCAGAAGAGATGGGGCTTCCTATAGTAATCCATAGCAGAAAAGCGATGCGAGACGTGATAGACACGCTTAAGATGAGAAAGACATGCCCTCCTTTTATGATGCATTTCTTTTCCGGCACTCCCTCGGAAGCGAGATGGGTTGTTGAACGAGGAGGTTTAATATCTATACCGCCATTGCATTCCAAAGAGCGAAGAATCGTAATAGAAGAAACGCCTTTGGAAAATATTGTTGTAGAGACGGATTCGCCATACATTGTGAGAACGCCGGAGCAGGTCGATGAATCCGTAGAGTACGTTGCCGAGGTGAAAAATATAGATTTCGATGTTGCGGCAGAGCAGACCGCAAGGAATGCACATAGGTTTTTTAATTTTTAATTGGAAATTTATAATAAAGGTGCGCTCATGCATAGTTTTTTCGAGAAGTTATTCAAAAAAGAACCGAATGTCGCTCTTCTTGTTGATGGCCCAAACACCTTAAGAAAATCCTTCCATCTTGACGTGCGTGAGATAAAGGAAGAAGTAGCGAAGTACGGCAGAATACGCATAGCAAAGATATACCTGGATCAGTACGCATCGGAAAAACTGATAGAAGCGATGATAAACCAGGGTTTTGATGTTGAGATAACTACTGGAGACGTGGATGTTACTATGGCGATAGAAGGAATGGAATACATACTTGATAAGGACATAGATATACTCGCCTTTATGACGCGAGATACAGATTATAGGCCGGTGCTGATAAAGGCCAAAGCAAAGGGAAAAAAGACGATGATAATCGCAACCGATGTCGCATTCAGTGCAGCCCTTCGCAATACTGCTGATATAGTACTTATCTTCAAAGGAAAGGGAAATGTTGAAACCATACTCAACAAATAAAAACTTATTCATTTAGAATGATATTCTCTTTTGATTTTTTGAGGTGAAATAAATGGCTGAGAAAAGACCATTTGATATCCTGAACAATGCGTTGAACAACACAGTGATTGTAGGTATGAAAGGAGGGTACGAGTTCCGTGGCGTGATGGTTGCATATGATGTCCACATGAACATAGTGCTCGAGAAAGCAGAACAGCTTCAGAATGGTGAGGTTAAGAGAGGCGTAGGAACGGTTCTTCTGAGAGGAGATTCTGTAACATTCATCTCCCCATCTTGATTGCAATCTTTTTGTCTTTTTGTGGACTAGGAGGGATTTGAACCCCCAGCCTCCTCCACGCCAAGAAGGCGATCTACCGTTGATCTACTAGCCCGGGACAAAGTTTCATAAACATCCTATATTAAATAATCTATAATAAATTTTCTATTAATGCTATGTAAATTTACTTCAAAAGTTTTTCGAGTGCCACTTTCGTAATTACTATGTTCTTCCTTGCTACAAGCTCGTAATAATCAGTACCCTTTTCCGGCTTTATGCTCTTTCCACTCAGCCAGTAATACGGATTGCCATGCGGGTCCTTTCTTTTTTCTATCACTGCAAAGGTCCTCATCCATTGTCTTCTCTTTGAAAAAACTATCTTCGCTTTTTTGATATATCGCTCTTCAGGAAAATTCACTACATAAAAATCTCCCTTCTTGAGTTTTGATTTTAGAAAAGCCCACGCCCTTAGGATGCCGTCCTTTAATCCTTCCCTATCCCAATTCTCCTTTTTCTCCCAACCCAATCTTCGGTGTGGCCGATGAACAGAAAATGCTATTGCTGGCACCTTGTAGATGGCAGCCTTCCAGCATGCACCTATTGTTCCAGAACTTATCAATGGGCTTAAGCCGCAGTTGTCCCCCCAATTAATCCCGGAGAAGATTACGTCTGGCTTTTGGAATTCTTTTGAATGGATAGCAAAAAGCGTGCAGTCGGCCGGATTTCCATTCAAGGTATAGACGTTCTTTTTAATGTGGGTTAGTCTCAGCGGTTTATGCAATGTGAGTGCGATGGAGATTGCACTCCTCTGCCTTTCTGGAAGAATTGCATAAGCCTTCCCTATCTCGTTTGCTGCATCTAATAGTATCTCAACTCCTTCTGTATATCCGTCATCATCGGTTATCGCAATTATCATGGTGAAACCCTCATCCTGTCTCGTGGGAAAAGCATGGTCTCCCGAATGTTGGATTGACAGCAAAGTTTCATCACAAATCTCTCGAGTCCGATGCTCCAACCTGCATGTGGCGGTGCACCCATTCTGAATGCATTGAGATAAAACTCAAAGTTTGCCAAATTCATCCCTCTCTTCTTCAATTGCTTTTCAAGAATTTCTACTATGTGGATACGCTTCGCCCCGCTGGCTATCTCCAAACCACGATAGACTAAGTCAAACGCATGGCAGATCTCCTCGTTCTCTTCGGACGGCATGGAATAGAATGCCCTTACTGCAGTTGGCCAATCATATATAAAATAAAGCTCTTTGTTAAGTATTTCGTATAGCTTCTTTTCTGCTTCCTTCGAGAAATCCTCTCCGAATTTCATTTCGAATTTCTCTGAATTCAGTTTATCTACAAGCTCTTTATAGGTATATCGAGGAATTCTTTCCGGCACAGTTACCTTCGTTCCGAATGTCCTTTCGATTTCCTTGCCAAATTTTTCATCCGCCCTTTTAAGCATATAAAGGACAACCCCTTCTAAAACATCCATAACATCGCGGTGGTCTGCAAAACCCATCTCTATATCCATCTGCGTTATTTCGTTAAGATGCGTTGTGGTGTTGTGCTTCTCGGCACGGAAGACGGGCATAGTAATCATTACGCGGTCAAGCCCGCCTATAACTGCAAGTTGTTTGTAGAGTTGCGGCGATTGCACGAGATATGCTTGCGTTTCGAAATATTGGATTGGAAAAACCTCCGTCCCTCCTTCTGTCGCTGCCCCTGTTATTGCGGATGGTTGTATCTCAACAAATCCGTTCGACGTTAAGTACTCTCTGAAACTACTTATCAACAGGGATTTTATTTTGAATATTAGATTAACATCCTTTTTTCTTAAGTCTATATATCTGTAATTAAGACGGGTATCAAGCTCGGAGGGAACGTTTCCTGTTGGGTCAACGGGTAGTTTCATAGTCACTTTATTCAGAAGTTTGAAGTTATTTGGAATAAGCTCGACGCCATCTGGTGCTATTCTATTTTCCTTTATCTCTCCTTCAAACGAGACGACATCCTCTTTATTTACATTTATGGATTCGAGGATGCTGTCGTCTACCATTCCTTTCTTCATCGTAACCTGGATTATGCCTGTTTGGTCTCGCACATGCACAAACTTTAGTTTTCCAAGGTCGCGAACGTCATGCACCCAACCGGCTATCTTAACAACTTTTCCTATGTTTTTTTTACTTTCTGAGATGTAATGTGTTCTATCCATGCAGGACACCGTATAGTATTATTATAGTATGATACCTACTGCAACGTTTTAATAACTAACATGCTTTATACAATTGCGGTTAGAATGGATTTTGTACTTCCCTTATTGGTGACACTTCCACAAGCAGCCACAGGAATGATAGCTGGTGCCTTGGGTTTCTCCATCATAGTCACTGCTATTTTCTTTATCGTGGCATATTTTTTCCAAAGCCCACAACTTACTGCAGTTGCTCACGATGAATTCGCCGCTCTCATATTTACCGCAATTATAATATTTGTTTGGATAACGGGCGATGGTTTCTTTAACGGCATAATATCTGGTCTTATAGGAATTGCCATCCCTGGCGGGCCCCAAGTGAGCGGTCTTTCTGTAACTCATGTAGAATTGGCGTTGCAGGCCAATGCTGTTTTTAAGAGCAAACTCCTGAGCCTTTATACAAACCTCTATCTTTACGAGATTTTAATTGGTTTTCTTTCAACAATTTCCTTTCCGATAGGGGCTATATTCTCTGGCCCGGCAATAGTTTCATTCTCTTTCATGCCCTACATATCGCTTGGCATGCTGAGCAATATTCACACAAGCGTCGTAGAGAGCATAGGGCTTCTTATCGCAGCAGTGTGGGTTAAAGAGTTCCTGCTTTTCTTCTGCGAGTATGTGGTACCATTAATACTTCTGCCGATAGGGATATTTCTTAGGGCGTTTCCATTCTCCAGGACAACTGGTTCTAGTATCATAGCATTATGCTTTGCCGCCTATTTTGTCTATCCTTTCTCAGTATTGTTTTCTTATTATACCGTTTTCGACCTCTATCATCCTTCAGAGCCACCGCCGATGCTCAGTTCATTCTCGCTCTTTAAGACTAGCATAGATCAAAGTACTGGAGAACATGCCATTACTGAGATGAGAAATGAAAGTAAAACACGAGAAGAACTTTTCCGTTCTGAGCCTCTGGCAGAGCAGGCCGCCAGTGGGGATCTGTACTGTAGCGGACATGAAATCCTGTGTAGTTTCGAGAGGTTATGGAAGGGAGCGTATCGTCTTACAAAAGAATTCATTACTACAGCGATTAGTATTTGGAAGTTTATGATGGGATTTACGGGTGATTTTTATTCTGGTCTTGCCGGTCCTTTTCTCCCTTCGAATACTGCAGCTGGGCTTTATTATTTTATAGTTAGAGAAGTATCGCACGTTGGACAGTTTATAGTTTTAATGATGATCACATCGATTATAGAGATAATAATTACAATAACAATGTATAGGAATATTGCATGGGTAATAGGTGGAGAGATGGAGCTTGCAGGAATAACGAAGTTAGTTTAGGTGTGAGGCATGGATAAAAGAGCAGTTATTGTCATTGTATTTGCCTTTCTCGTTCTTCTACCGCTCGCACTCGCACAGTTGTCAACAACCCCACTTGAGCCTAAGGAGGAAACAATTAACGTTTTCTATATGGTTCAAGCTATCCTAATAATGTTAATGATAGTGATGATGATTATAGCGGCCAGCGGTTATGTATTCGGGCAATTCTTTGGGGCGGAAACAAGGGCAAGGATACAGTCGTGGTCTAGTGGGCTGCTTGCTGCTATAGGTGTTTCTGCACTTGTTATAATTTTATTCTCATTTTTTGTTCCTATCTTTTCAGGAGGAGGGATGCCAACCTTAGATATCTCTGTGCTATTGCAGAGATTGAGTGGTCTCGCGCAGCGTGCTCTTCTCTATCTTATAGTAGTTATGGTGGTGATCGCAGCCGGTGCATTTGCCATAGGCCAACTTTTCGGCGCAGAAACGAGGGCAAAGGCAACCGTATGGTCGCAGGTTCTTCTCGGCTCTGCCCTTATAGCAGCGCTTATTTATATCATTCTTTTCTACATCGCAACCAACATTCTTTCAATGATGATAGTGAGCTTCTCCATAGGAGGTAAGGAGGTTGTTCTTACCCCGTATAGAGACGCAGTCGTGTTCGTTGTTCTACTAATATCTTCTGTAGTTCTTATAACCTATCTCGCAGCAAAGATATTCAAGGTGCCGGAATGGGAGGCATATCTGAACATCGAGCTTACAAATCTCATCAATTCTTTTCTTCTCTTGATATTTGTCATAGGCTTCTTTGCTGTCAGCAGCACTATTTCAACTGCGATAACCGGCAACTCATCTCCTCCTCTTGCGGCAGCAGAACAACTTCGCGGTTATGCGGCCAACGTCTACAACGCTACGATGGATGTCTACACCATTCAAGCATGCACCTCAGTGCTTAATACATTCCAAAAAAGAATAGGGGAACAGGTATTGTCGCCAACCTTTAAGGTATTTCCCGGGATGGACACCTTCATTTCCATGACAAATATTCTCGCGCTTGGTTTTCTCATGATATACTCAAGTCTTTCTGTGCAGATATTTTTGCTTAATGTCGTAGATGTTGTAATGGTACGTTTTCTCCTCCCGGCAGGTTTGGTGCTGCGCTTTTTCCCACCAACGCGCGAGGCTGGCGCATTCCTAATATCACTTGCCTTTGGCTTTCAAATAATCTTCCCGACTGCGTATTTTATAAACACGGCCGCTCTTGAAAGTGTCGGACTTTCCGAATACACATCATTACGTTTTCCGATAACCAGTCTGTGCGGGATGATTTACGTCTACGCTAGCATCCCACCAGTTCTTATAAGAGCAATGGACATGCCGTACGCTTCTGCTATCGCACAACAATTTCAAACAATATTCTCCGAGGGATTTGTCCATGGGCTAAGCATGTCCATATTTCTTCCAGTGCTTAACTCTCTTGCAGCCGTTTCCCTGCTTGGTATCTTCTCTCCAGGAGTAGCAACTGTTATAACGATTGCGTCTATAAACGCGATGACGAAGTTTATTGTTATGAAGGGATAGAGTATGCCGGACATAGTTGGATTGTTTATTTTTTGGGGCTGGGTTGCAGGAGCCGCATTCTCTATCATGACCGCTCTCGTAGCGCTTGTGTATGCTCTGGGTTCCCTTCTTATGAATGAGAAGATGAAGACATGGGCAAAGATGGAACTCCTTGAGATATTCTACTCAGCGCTGGTATTCTCCTTATGCCTGTCTTCAGTAGGAATTGTAGACGCTATCGTGCAGGGCGCGCTCGGGGTTTCTAATCTTGGAGGACAGTCCGCTACTCAAACATGGATACGAGACCCAGAAGCCGGCTTCCCAACGGAAACATTTGTAGATATATGCGGACCTGGTATGGTTGGGAGCGGAATTTACGGAGACCTTCAGTCCTGCCACATCAGGCTTGCGACTTACTATCTAAGGGAAATTTTCGGTGAGGGAAGGGATTTTGCTTATGCTGTCTATCGCAGTTATCTCTGGACGTCCGTGGCGGCTGAGTTTTCCATAAATCTCGAATTTGTTTTCGAACAATCAGGCTTCTCTACGTGGAACCCATTTAGGGGCTTCTACACAATGGGTAATTTAATAAAGGACCTGGCATTCGATTGGGCGATGAAAATAAATCTCCTTACAAAATTCCAGGAACTTATGCTTAGGTTTATTGCAGTCGCGCTCTTCCCGGCCCTTCTCATAGTTGGCTCTGTTCTTAGGACATTTGTTTTTACCAGAAGGCTCGGTGGTCTTCTTCTAGGCATTGCAATTGCGCTTTATTTTATCTATCCCGCATTCTATGCATTTGGGGGTTTGGTACTGATAGACCTAAAGGATAAGGCAAGACCTATGTGGGAGAACGACCCTGCAAATCCAGGTAATAGGTATCTTGGGGTGCCGATAAGCCACAACCCGCCTCTCGCTAATACTCTTTATGTCGACGGCGATATAAAGATGGTTGGCGGGGATGTTAGCAACAGGGAGCTTGAGGAAGGGTTAAGAACTTACGAAGGGATGAGCGATGAAGAATTTAAACAATGCGTTGAAGAAGGAAGATGCGGAAGTGCAGGCGGAGGGATAACTCCAGATATAGATCTGAGTAAAAATTTTGGTAGCATGAGCGAAGATGAGAAGAATAGAGCGTATAACAGGATGCAAGAAGTATCCGCTACTTGGCGTGAAAGTGTTTTTAGAATGAACATGATAGATAGGCTTGCACAGAATATACCTGGAGGTCCTTCCTACTGGGGACCGAATGGTTTCATTGATGTTCTTGCAAGGCTCACGTTCTTTTCCCTTTTTTTCTCCCTTTTTGGACTTCTAGGAACGATAGCTGCGATAAGGTCGCTTTCGATAACATTCGGAGGAGATATAGAGATAGCTGGATTGACGAGGCTGATATGAGATGAGAAAAATTTTCTTTGTATCTCTTGCGATATTTCTTTTCCTTCTGGAGGTCTCCTACGCACAAGAAGAATCCGGGTTCGAAAGGTTTAGTGAAAGCGCGCTACAAAGATTAGAAAGAGAGGGAAGTGCTTTCGTAAATTCGTTTGAAACAGCAGGAGGAACGGTGCCTGGATTTTTCACCAATGCCCTTTCCGCCTTCGACCCTGGATACTGCGGACCAGAATTTGTCTTCGATCCAGTCATAATAATAGAAACGTGGTTTGCTCCAGCAATAATAGTGACAATCATAATCCTTTTCTCATTAGCCGTGCTCTATATGGGCGGACAATTCTTCCAGTCTCCGAATCTTATTGCGCTGGCAAAGGACGAATTATACCAAACCATAATTACGGTCCTTAGGGTTATGTTTATCATCGGGACCATAACAGCAGGAAATCTATTTTATAGCATATCAGCGGCCGGAACATCCGACCCTATCTATCTCAGTAACCATTACATGATAGATGCGGCTATGGCATTCTCGCGAACAATGGTTGCAGAAATGATAAACAACTACAGTATTCTCGTTATATACAATATGGTAATCCACACGATTTATTCATCGACGATGTGGGTAGGGGTAAGCTGGCGAGCGATGTACAACTTCAATCTCGGACCTGTTCTTAAACCATTGATGGATATAATTGGAATGGCAACTCAATACCTTTCGCTTGCAATAAGCGAATGGATGGTCCATATAATCGTGCTATGCTTTATAAAGCGCTGGATGTGGGGCGTATTTATACCTCTTGGGATGGTGCTAAGGGCTGTTCCGTATACGAGAAATGCTGGGGAAGCTTTGCTGATGCTAACATTTGCGCTTGGTACGATATATCCGTTCATGTTCATATTCGATTATGAAGCGCATAAGCTAATGAAACTCACTCTCATAGATGGAGAGTCTGCTCTCCAATCCTTTATAGCAAGGAGTGGAATATTTTCGGTCTCCGGAGCCCTCGTAGTGCTGGCATTACTGATGGGGGGAGTTATATTTCCATTCTTTGTGGGCAGTGCAGTGTCTGTTGCATTCGAGCTTATAAGGTCTAGTGTTTACTATATTGTTATAATGAGCATGCTACTGCCCTTCCTTAATATATTTATAACGCTAACGCTCGCTAGGGAATGGGCGAGGGTATTTAATGTAAATATTAATTTCCTAGGATTCCTTAGAATATTATGATGTGGTCGATATGCCTGTGCCTGTATCCATAATGAACATACCTGCGTTTGCTGCCTCTGGGTCCGCTTCTTTGGGTGGCTACTGGTCGTGGGTTACTCTCTGTGGGGCAGCTCTTATAACATCAGTGATCATTCTTGCATTCATATACGCATGGGGCACGCTTTTCCGCAACAGCGAATTAATATCGTTTGTAAAACTAGAACTTTACGAGGTAGTTGTTACTGCCATTTTAGTAATTTACGTTTTAGGTATCGCAGGTTCTCTCTCAACTCTAAGTATAGGAAAACTGCTTCCGCCATCCATCCTACCGCACGGCGTGAGCCCTGACGCCACCATCTATCAAATAACAGAAAATTATTTTCTTGAGGTAGGTAAGGATATGTCAGTTTGGCTTAACCTAAATTACTTTCTTAATGTTTATGTAGATTATGCTTCTTCAATAACTCAGTATGCGCGACCACTTGGTATAGGTCTTGTTTCTTCCCCCCTTGCCGGTTTTGCGGCTCCTCTTAAACAACTTCTTTATAACTGCACTACTGCGCTAACCATAGCATACGTTGTAAATTACGCTCAATACTACACATTCATATTCGCAACGGAAGTCTTTCTTGATTATTATCTTCCGATAGGCGTTTTCCTCCGTTGTTTTCTTCCAACAAGAAGGCTCGGCGGCACGCTGATTGCGATATGTCTTAGTTTTCTCTTGATTTTTCCTTTTCTTACTACCCTTACCTATTTTATTTTTTACAATGAAAACGGACCGATGATAACATTCAGAAGTTTCATTGAGCAATACTATGGACCTGGCGGCAATTTTTGGGACAACATCTCGAGGTACTTTAACCCATTCGAGTATAGCAGCGGTCTTTTCGGTTTCATAACCGGAGCGCTGGGCGGTATAGGTAATCTCCTACAGGATGTTTTTGGAAGCATATTCCTAGTGATTATGGTTTTCCCGATTTCTGTTGTCGGGAAGGCCTTTATGGTTGGTTATTTAATGCCGGCATTTAATATTCTTATATTCACACAGGCAGCACTATCTCTTAGCAAAAGTTTTGGCGAGGAGGTAGACATAAGTTCATTAACAAGAATGATATAGGATATAGTATATATGGTATAAGGATGGTGGTATGGCCTTTGCAACCAATATAAGCGGATGGCTTGACTGGCAGACAATCTCATTCGCAGCCGCAGGAATATCGGTCATGGGCGCTGCTATTCTTATCATACTGTCAAGAGCGTTGAATTTAAGAAATCTTGAGCAGACTGCAAAGGTGGAATTTGTTTATGCAGCATCCACTGTTTTTATAGTTCTGATGGTAATCGGTCTTCTTTACGTTGGAGAGAGCGCGATTGTTGCAGTTGTTAGATGCCTTTACTTCAACAGCTTTGGGATTGACTGTACTACCTGTCAGCTTACCCCTATGGTAGGGGACGTGCCAGCCACTACCTTGATAGATTATACAAAACTATATATGGAGACTCCTGCAAGATGCATTCAGAATACCCTTTATACTCTCTATGTTGCAAGCATACCAGTAGAATCTGCGGCTTCTGTTTATATGGAAGTATTCATGTCAGAGCAGGCAACGGGCTACGGTGTAAAAGCACTTGCTGAAAGAATAAAAAACACCACGCAGATGCTCTCTTTCTATCTTTATGTCTACTATATTCTTCTCCACACTCTTAATTTCATAAAATACTATGCTGGATTTTTCTTTGCAATAGGAGTTGCGCTCAGGGCCTTTCCTCCAACAAGAGGCGCAGGCGCATACCTCATGGCTGCTTCTGTAGGATTCTATTTCGTATTCCCGTTCGGCTACATTCTTATAGCGAACATCTCCCTGCCAGAAGCCCAGGAGGGAGTTATAACGCCGGTTGGAGGATGTCAAGCTGCTATTGAGAAAGGTTCTCCGTACTACCTATGCAGCCTGCCCGCCTTGCCGTTTAATGAAGAACAACTAAAGAGTAATCCCGCATCTTTCTCCACGATAATGGGCAAAATACCTATGATTATCCAAAGTAGTTATGACAAAATTGTAGATCTTCTAGATGTTAGGACTGGATATGTAGGAAAGCTCTTCAAAAGGGTTTTTGCTTCGATATGTCTTGCCCCTCTTGCGGCAGCTGTTCTTATGCTCACCTTCATCCTGAACACTACAAATCTTTTCGGAGGAAACATTCCTGAGATAGGTAGGGGTCTTGTTAAACTTATCTAATTTGACTAATTTGATTTATCTCTAACTTACTTATTGGAGTCGGTTGTTTGGCGCGCCATGGAGAGCATCTCTTCGAGCATGTCCGGATTCAATATTGGTTTTCCAAACCCCTCCACATCATCTGCTATTCTTGGGCACGCAGTATTAATGTAGCATTCGAATTCTGTAAAATTTGCGAGTGTAATAGGAGAGAACTCGTTCGCAATAATTATCTCCCCAATTCTCCCAACAGAACGGAGTTTGTCCTTGATTTTTTTGGCGATCTCTAGATTGAACTGACCCGGCTTTGTACTAACTAGAACGGCAAACCTCTTGCACTCCAGAGCCTTTGCGATAGCGCCCCTCCTTCTCCTTCTAATCCTTTCTATATCATTGGTAATGTTTCGCACCGCACCGCTCTTTGGATGAACGACATAAACGGGTTTTTTGCTTCCTATTCCTATCCCATGGAAAAGACCGTCTCCTATGATAACTATTGCTTCAGCTTCTTCAAACTGTGTGACTGCGAGGCTGTCGCAACCGAGCACCTGGCCTTCATAATGCGCAAGCACGCCCTTTCCTATAAAAACTGTTTTGCCAGAGGCTTCGAAAGCCCGCTTAATTTCACTTAGTTGATGGACATGCTGAACAGTAGTTCCGAGAGCAATCCTTTTTTCTTTTATCTGCTCGGCAGCGTTTTTCAGCGCGCCAAGATTAACATCTATCTTGTATTCGGTATATTCTACCGGTATGTCGGTTCTACCCTTCAGAAATGGCGCATGCCCAAAATGAATTATCTTTTCTGCGCCTATTGCTTTAGCCTCATCAAACGCAAGGTCGCATCCCCCATAGCACGGCGCTCCGGAGATGAAAACCTCGTGTCCTTCTTTTTCGTATTTCTCAGCATATCTGATGGCTTCCTTCTTCAGGCCTTCCGGAAACTGTAGGAGAATTCGCATAGTAGTATATATCTCGGAATAATAATATAAATTCACACCCCAAGGCACTCCCAGGGCTTACACGCTGCGGCTTACTCTCATATGAAGATAACCATGAGATTCACTTGCTTCCTTCCAAAAATTTGAAGGATAGCCGTATTTTTTTAGTTTACGCTTACTGCATCTCAATTCCTTTTCACTAAGATAGCGCAATCTGTCCATTTCGACTTCATAAAATTTTTTGCATAAAGTCTTTTCGACAAATTCAAGCTGCGTTTCTATCTCTGCATTTAGTCCGGCAGAGAGAAAATCAAAATTTACATCGGTTGTAATCTGCTCATCGTATTCCCTTATTATTGAGTTGTTCCACATATCAGTTGGCATCCTTTTGATTTCATCTGCGCTTCTGAACCCGTAGTCGAAAATGTCGATGCAACCATCAGCGGTAAGTGAAGATGCGCAGAAATCAAGATGTCTCTTAGCGGCTACGTTTATTGGTATATAGTATCCTTCAGGCATTTTTTCCATGTATGCGTGAATTTTTTTGTCCCCCTTGAACATTGCAAGCGTTTTCTTTTTTCCCTCCATCATGATCTCCAGAACCTCCTTCCCATTGCGTAGCAATATCTTCGCTGGCAGGTCATCGTAAAATTCGCTCATGAATACATAATCCGGTTCGGTGAGAAATTTTGGTTCTCTTATTCCGTCGTAAACAACCCCTTCAGCATTAAAACCAAATGCATCCGCTCTGTTTACTGCGTTTTTTATAAGTTCTTCAGAAAAATCGCAGAAATAATAAACCGTATTCTCGGCGAGTGTTTCACTGAGTTTTCTTAGCTCCAGAAGAAACTTCACACCAAGGCTCCCCTCCCCTACCCCAAATTCGTATACCCTAAGCGTTTCCTTTTGCTTTATACGTGCTTTCATTCTTTTGTAGAAATCTGTCGCCAGCGCCATCGCAAACCTGGCGTCAGATGCAAAGGTTTTGAATTTCTTACCGAACGATAGACCAACCCTTTTGTAAAATCTTTCGTTTGCTGCATACTGGTATTCATCAAACGGGATAATTTCCATACAGGCCATTCGCAGCGAAAGGTTTTAATTCTGCTATGCGATAGTCAATCATGCCAGAAAAAAGATTTGTTATAGATACGTCCCTTTTCGTAAATCCCGCGGCCAGAAAAAGGTTCGGCAAGACTCCAAGCGAGGCGGTGCGATCCTTCATTAAAAAGGTGAACAATTTAGACATCGACTTCTACATGCCGCCGCTTGTAATCAAGGAACTTTATACGTTCTTGGATAGTAAGGCTGCACACGAATGGGATATATTCGTAAAGAAAAGGTCTGCAAATATGCATGCAATCTATCTTCCAGCCGCGATATTCGAGGATTTTATAGAAGACATAAGGGAAAGAATAAACAGAGGACTCAGGCTTGCAGAGGAATTCGCAGTTGATAACAGACCAAACAATCCGGAAAAACTGAAAAGGCTGAGGGAGAAATACCGCTCTCTTCTCCGTACCGGAATTCTAGACAGCAAAGAAGATTTTGAGCTTCTCCTTCTCGCGAAGGAGCTCGATGCTCCCATTGTAACTTCTGATGAAGGCGTTATAAAATTCGCTGACAAGATAGGCTGCGAATGGATAAGCGCAGATAGATTTTATGACTTACTCATGAAACTTAAGAAGAAATAGCGTCAGCTTCCATGTTGCTGATGAAAACTATGCAGCCATTTCCCATTTCTTGAGTCAAAAGTTAAAGTTTATAAAATTGGATTGCCACACATAATAGTATGCTTAGAAGACAAAAGGCTTTGCTTTATCTTATTTTTGTATTGCAACAATATAAATTAAATATAACTAAAACTTATTTAGATAAATTGTTATTTCTCTTAAAAAAAGAGACGAATATTGATAAATCTATGAAATTCTACAATTTTTTTCCTTACAATTATGGCCCGTTTTCAAATCAGTTTTATTTTGATTTAAATGATTTGCAGAATCGTGGGTATATAAGTGAAAAGCTAGAATTGATGATTCCAATAGATTTGATTGAGGTCGACCTCAGCAAACATGAAAAACAGCTGATTGATGGGATTGTTAATAAGTATAGACTTTATGATGCTAAGAAGATTACAAATCATGTCTATCTAAGTTATCCTGAATATACCAGTAAGAGCGTATTAAAGAACAGACCAAAAACATGCCATGATTCGGAGGTCTTTTCGGTAGGTTATGAAAATAAAGATATCGATTTATTTTTGGATTTGCTGATTCAAAATTATATAGATGTCGTTGTTGATGTGCGCGCTAATCCGTTTAGTATGAATCTTGCATTTACTAAAAAGAAACTTTCAAATTACTTAAAAAAAGTTGGAATAGAATACTTACATATTCCAGAACTTGGAATTAATGGAAAGTATAGAAAAGAACTGAAAGATGATAAGGACTACGCCGAATTATTTGCATTTTATAGCAGATATATTTTACCCAAGCAAATGACAAAGGTTGAAGAATTGTTTGAATTAGGCAAACGAAAAAGAGTTGCACTCATGTGTTTCGAGCAAGACAAAAACCATTGCCACAGGAGTGTCTTGAGCAAAATATTAGAGGAATATGGGCTAAAAGTGAGTCACTTATGAAAGAGCGCCTACTTGTTTTAGCAAAAGCAACTCCTGAAATTAGTAAAAAGTACGAGCAATTAGTCTGTGTAGCAGGTTTAACAGATAAGGGTGAATGGAGGCGTATCTACCCTATTCCTTGGAGTATTTTTTGGAAAAGTAGTGGCAAAAGTTTCAAAAAGAAAATGTGGATAGAATACGAGCTTCAAGATGATAAGCCATCTGATCATAGACCAGAAAGCCGTAAAATAAAATTTGAAACAATAACTCCTTTACAAGAAGCACCTTTTGGAGAAATAGAAAAATTATTACGCGAACGTTTAACTTCTATTGAAGACTTAGAAAAGAAAGGAGTTAACGTACAGTCCTTGGGCGTAGTTGAACCTATCCAAATCCTAGACTTTGCTCCAACAACAAATCAGCATTATGCAGAGCTTTTGATGAAAAGTGAACAAACTACATTATACGGCGAAAAAGCTGTTAAGCTAGATGTTCCGAAGTACAAATATCGTTATATTTTCAAGGATGATATCGAAGGAAGAATTCATGAAAATCTTTGTGAAGATTGGGAAGTTGGAGAACTTTACAGAAAATGCGAGGATTATAGGAAAAAAGGTAAATACAGAGATGAGTATGAAGTTCACCAGAAAGTTAGGGAAAAAATGTTCAATTTAATAACTAAAAACAAACACGTATATTTTATAGTCGGTTCGCATTATCGCTTTTCAACTTATCTAATTATAGGTGTGATCTATCCAAAAAAATCAGATATTATTTGAATTTACCTGGATTGGTTTTACATTTCAAGCAAAAATATATGACTAGCTTCCATACTTTTCCGCTTTTCCGATAAGATTTAGAATAATCGGCATCAAATCCTTTCCTTCTATGTGGCCAAGACCACCGGCCATACAGCTTATTTCGTCAAACTTCTTTACCTTATCCACCCTTTCGTCATTTCCATATATAAGTATAGGAACCTCATGGCCTGAATGTTCTCTTCTTGAGCATGGGGTGGAATGATCACCTGTTATTATCAAATAGGCACCAGTTCTTTCAAGCACAGGGATGAGCTCCTTATCTATCTTTTCTATAGTTTCCTTTTTACCTTTGAAATCGCCATCGTGACCATAGTTGTCAGTTGCCTTTACATGAAGAAATACAAAATCGTAATTCTTAATCGCATTTTCTACAGCCTTTACCTTTTCTTCAAGTTTTATCATGCCCGTGGAAGGATCGCCAAGAATCATATAGACATCCATGCCGATATAAGTAGCCACCCCGCGATAAAGCGCTCCTCCTGCTATGCAGACCGAATTTAGTCCAAACCTCTCTACTATACTCGGCACCTTTTTGTAGGCACCAGCACCCCTGAGAAGAATGGCATTTGCAGGAGGGAGGTTCTTTTTTATTCTCTCTTTATTCTCTGGCACCTCGGATAATTTTTGAATCGTAAATTTCGTATACTCGTTAACTATCCTGGCTGTTTTTGATGCTTCTCCAATTTGGTCGCACGGAATGCATTCTGCCACTTTTCCCTCGCCGTGTGGGTCTGTATCAGATACCATCGGGCTTAAATCGCTGCCGCGGAAAACAACCGCCCCTCTATGCTGAACAGAGTGCTTGAATATTATCTCAACATCTTCTATTTTCGTGCTTAGGTATTTTTCTAACTCCCTTGCCTCATTGGTTGATATTCTTCCTGCTCTCCTGTCGATCACCACCCCATTTTTCACGGTTGCAAAATTCGCTCTAAATGCTACATCTCCTTCTTCTAGTTTCATCCCAACTCCGAGCGCTTCGAGAGGACCTCTTCCGCAGTAAAATACCTCTGGGTCATAACCAAGCAGTCTGAGATGGCTGGTATCGCTCCCTGGAACAACGCCCCTTCCAAGCGGGCTTAGCAAACCGGTACATCCGTTTTTTGCAAGCCTATCGAGATTTGGTTTCTTTGCAGCTTGAAGCGGGGTTTTAGGTGTTGGTAAATCCCCAAGCCCATCCATTATGAATAGTATTGCCTTTTTAGACGCCATGCTTACCCTCTCGACTAAAAATCTTAATCCCAGCAGCGCGAGAAATCCGCTTGCTTTAGCTTGCGGATGGTAGCGCTGCTTACTATTCAAGATTTGTATGGGTAGTCCTTTTTAAATTTTTACTGTAATATTGTCTACGATGAAATACAGTCCGTGACTGTATGGATACAGGTATGGGGTTGTCTGATGCAGACGTAAAACCTGGCATGGCGATTTGCATCAAGCTTAGGTTTAAATGCTGCGAATATAAGCAGCAGGTCTCTGGAGTATATCTTCAGAGACAGGGCATCAACGATGTTTAACTCATTAGCAAATGCTTCTGTCCTGAGAGAATTCTCAGGAGTTAAACATCGTTCAGTGACTATGCCCTTAAGCTGGACAGAAAAATCCGGGAAGGATATTCCTTCTCATGTGCACGATCCAGCAACCGTAAGCTTCCAACGTTTGGAAACAGCGTTTAGCTCGTGCGAAAAACCGAGGTTATTGAAGAAAACCTCAGGAGCTAAACACTGTTTGAAACAGCGTTTAGCTCGTGCGAAAAACTGAGGCGATCGAAGAAAACCTCAGGAGCTAAACACTGTTTGAAGCCACGCCGTCGAGATTTCGAAAGAAATCGAGAGATGTGAACGAAGTTCACACGATTGGAGCATACGGAGTATGCTACAAGATGTAATCTAAACGTCGATTACACGATTTAGGGCGTGGAGGATGTCACATTTCTTTGCAAAGGGATGGCAAGAACTGCTAAGCCTTAGTTATTATCTCTATTCCTTCGGGGGTTTTATTCACATTTCCTATCTTCAGCCCGACGAGAGTTTTTACTCCTTGTTTTGCCGCAAGGTCAACAAGACGTTGGGTTATTATGCCGTCGAACACTATCGCGTTTATATCCTTACTTTCGCTTAGTTTCTTTATAACGTCCCTTACCGGAACCTCAGCAATCCTTTCGTAGTTTATGTTATAGAATCTTGCATTCAAGGTGTTTTCAAGCTCATTAAGGTCTGCAAGAAAACCCTCTCTCCCCCCGGCTATTCTCGGGAGAGGTTTCTTCTCTTCAGTTGCCATTTGCTCTTCTTTCTCTTCCGTCACAACTATAGGTTCGGTTGCGATACTTCTCTGCGGCATGTAGCGTGGATGGATGATTGGATGGACAGCTGACGGCTCTTTCTTTTTTTGCGCTCTGAATTCTTCTATTCTTCGCGGCTGCCTTTCTATTTGAACACCTTTCATAGCCTCCTCCCCTTGCTCGAACGGCACTTTATTCCTTATGCATTTTATAAGTTCTTTTCTTGTTAATTCCTCGACCTCCATCCCTATAGGCGCTCTTGCTACGTAATCTATCTCGACACCGCCTTGAATGAGTTCGTTAAGGATGATGTCTCCTCCTCGGTCACCATCGAGGAACACGGTAACTTCCTTTCTCTTTGAAAGCTCGACAAGACTTGCCGGAACTTTTGCTCCTTCTACCGCTATCACGTTCGTGATATTATTCTTTAGCAGATTTACAACGTCGGCTCTTCCTTCAACGATTATTATTTCCTGGCTTGAATTAATGCCCGGGCCCGCTGGGAGTTTATCCGTACCATATTCTATTATTTCTGCAATCTTTACCTCATCCCTTACCATGTCGGTTATTTCCCTGCTTTCCGGTATCTCCGTTGTCACAAGATTTCTGAGGAGTTCCTTTGCCCTATTCAGCAATATCTTTCTCTTTACGCTTCTTGTATCTTCAACCTTTGTGACCTTCATTTTAGCTTCGCATGGCCCAACCCTATCCACTGTTTCCAGCGCCGCGGCTATTATGCATGTTTCAACCATGTCAAGGCTGCTTGGTATCTTTATCGTACCGACAGTCTTTCCCCCCCTTCCCTGAAGTTCCACTTCTATTCTCCCTATCCTGCCGTTTTTCTGCAGTTCGCGTAAATCGAGCTCGTCGCCTAGAAGTCCTTCTGTTTGTCCAAATATTGCTCCTACCACATCTGGTTTTTCAACAAGGCCATCTATTTCTACATCGGTATAAACCAGATATTTTACAGTATCTATATATGTTTTTGCCATAACCTTCACCTCGTCTTCTCTAAATCCATTTCCCTTATTTCCTCGATAAAGCCATCAAAACCTCTTTTTGCATTTTCAAAATGTTTTATTCTAAGCACTCTGGCTAGATGTACTCTCGTCTCATTGTCAACAGAGAGAGACAACCCTTCCAATTCCTCTCTTATCATCCGTGCGAGTTCGTTTCCGCTTTCGTCTAGGTCGGTTGCTATTACGATTGGTTCTGCTTCCTGCCTAAGGCTCTCGCATACCCTTCGTACCCTCCCGGATATCGTTATCACTCTTCTGCAGCCTAGTTCCTCAAGAGCCTTTTTGTCTCTCTTCCCTTCTACAAGAACTACTCTGTTTTCTATGAGACGGAGTAATCGCTGGAGCGCCTTGTATTTTTTTCTCATCTCAGCCCTTTTTCCATACTTCACATTATTACCTATGGGCTAGACAGAATAAGTAGGAGTTTAATGAGCTGTGCATTGTTGACCAAAACTTCACGGCTTTAAGCTCTGCCGGCCATCCATGCACAGCATGAGTATTCATTTTATGGAAGCCTTTTCTTCTATAAGGTCTACCACGAGGGGGAATACCTTTGCTATATCTCCCTCACTTATTATCCCTACGAGTTCGTTCTCTTCGTCAACGACTGGTAATCTTTTAATCTTATTCTCCCTCATCGCCTTAGCCGCATCTTCTATTGAAGTATCAGGCTTTATGACTCTAAGCGGTTTTGACATTACCTCCTCTACTAGAGTCTTGTACGGGTCTTTTCCTTTTGCAATGACGTTGTGTACGATGTCCCTCTCAGTTATTATTCCCTTAGCTCGTTTGTTTGTCATATCGTCTACAACGACAATCGAGCCGATTTCATTTTTCTTCATTAGCTTTGCCACGTCCTGCATATTCTTCCCGTACGGGATAACTATGACCTTTTTAGTCATTATGTCTCCTACTTTCAAATCTGAACCCATAATTTGTTTTAGAGCCAGAAAGATTTATAAAGCGTATATGCGCTTAGAAAGTTCGAGAGAGAGTCATTTTGTCAAATGATTGAACAAAATCGCTATTATTTTGTCAAATGATTGAACAAAATAGCAAGATTTAAAAGGATTAGCTAGGATAATCAAGCATGGAAGAAGAACTTATAGAACTTCACGAAAGGGCATTGACTGAAGGAAAGGAATACACAAAAAAGAGATTTGTCTATTCAAAAATCCAACGATTTCTTCACGAACGAACATTCGTCGGACTCATAGGGCCGCGAGGAGTCGGGAAAACAGTTATCCTAAAGCAACTATTAAATGAAATTCCGTCTGGATTTTACATAAGCCTTGACAGCATCGTACTGGAAAGATCGCTTTATTCTATAGCGGAGGAACTTGAAAAGAAAGGTATAAAGTACTTGCTCATAGACGAGATTCATTTCTATCCAAACTTCGTGAGGGACCTAAAAAAGATATACGATTTCCTGTCCATTATGATTATATTTACTGGGTCTGTGGCGCTCTCCCTTCAAGAAGCGAGCTATGATTTGTCAAGACGGGTTAGGATGATTCAGGTCCCGCCGTTTTCATTCAGGGAGTTTATATTCTTTGAAAAAAACGAAACATTGGATGCTTTAACATTTGAACAGCTATTGAACGAGAAAGCGGCACGCAGCTATTACAGTAAATATATTAAGTTTGAACCATTATTCGCAGATTATATAAAAGGAAGAAATTATCCCTTTACCTTGGGAAAAACAGATTATCTCGACCTCTTCGATAACATCCTTCAGCGCGTATTAACAAACGATATTTTAAAAGCCGGGATGGTATCTGGAGAAGAGGTGCATGAAATACGAAATGTGCTGAAATTTGTTGGAAAATCACCTGCCGAGGACATAAGTTATTCCTCGATATCGCGGAATCTAGGCATTACGAAATATAAAGCAGAAAGGTATGTGGCGCTGTTGGAAAAAACATTTATTTTGAACAGGGTTTTCCCAAGAGGGAGTAATGTTCTGAAGGAACCGAAGATATTATTCTCCATTCCATATCGCCTGTTATACAAGAATTTTGACGAATGCCTCGGTTCTTTAAAAGAAGATTTTTTTGTTGATGTATTACGTTTCTCAAACAAAGAATTTTACTATCTCAAGACAACCACAGGCAAAAAAACTCCAGATTATATTGTAGATGATATTATTATAGAGATCGGTGGAAAAGGAAAGGGGATTTCACAGTTCAAAGGTTTTAAAGGAAAGAAGAATGCCATCTTGGTCCATCCGGGCAAGTTGGACCATATGCGTAGGCCATTGTTTATGCTCGGGCTGGTTGAATATTAGATAAGAGAAGCAGTCTCAGTCTCCAAAGTTAGCCAAATCCCTTACGATTTCCTCCTTGTTTTTAAAAATATGACATACAAATTCTAAAACATGGATGAACGAGGAATCGAGGATGCAATCGTGATGAATCAAAAAACATTCAAATCGCTCACTTCAGAGACGCGAACCGAGATATTGAAGCTGCTTAAGAAGAGAAATTACACCCTTTCTGAAATCGCAGGCACGCTTAAGATTTCGAAGACAACAGCAAAGGAGCATCTCGATATTCTTATGGAGGGGAAGCTCGTAGAGCAGGTTCCTTCGACGAATATATGGAAGTATTACACGCTTACGAAAGACGGAAGAAAGCTTGTTGGCGAGGAGGGGCCAAAGCGAGTTGTCATACTTATTGCGACATGCATCTTCGGTATCCTTATTTCGCTTTACGGAATATACGGTTTGACTGAAAAGGGCATGGTTCCACAAGGAGAGGGAGAACGGATGTTTGCCAGCGATGCTCTCGTTAAGACAGCAGAAGCAGCATCCCATCAGGAAGTAGAGACGGCGGCCTCCATCACAGCTAAAAACGACTTCTCGCTCGTTTTCATTTTATTAGGTCTTTTGATAGTAGCGGCATCATTGCTCTTGTTGATGAGAGGGCAAAAAGAAAGGTCGATATTATGAGAATACTATTTGGAATTTTGCTTTTGGGAGCGATTCTTGCTTTTGGATGCATTCAGCAACCACCATCATCCGCGAATGACACGAATGCCACGATAAACAATAGCGTAAATGAGAGTACTGGCGAAGGAAGCACTGGTATTCCTTACTGTGGTGCGATCGGAACGAGAAGCGAGGGATGGTACAGGGATGGAAAGTTGATAAGATACGACAACTGCGCGAAATGCAAGGCAGAATGCGGCGCAATCGGAACGAGAAGCGAGGGATGGTACAGCTCTTGCGATAATTCCCTTATAGTATGGGACCAATGTGCCGGGCAGTATCCAAATCATTTCTGCGGATGGTCAACTAATGGTCCGTGCTCCTCTGATTCTGACTGCATTGCAGGAGGATGTTCAGGACAGGTGTGCCAATCTAAACATGAAGAGCCAATCGTCACTACATGCGAATATCGAGAATGCTACAACGCCCAATCCTACGGTCTTTCCTGCAGATGCATAAATCAAAGATGCGAATGGCGTAGTGGGTAAAGCCTTTCTTCTTTAATTTTCTTCGAACAGTTATCTGTTTTCTTCTCTGCCCTCTTCAGCATTTCTAATTCCATCCGCTCCTTCTCATTCAGCGGATTTGGAAGTTCTCCTTTTTCTTTAACCATTGTGTAAATCTCATTTGTAAGGGAGTTGAGTGTTTCCAGCAGTTCTTCTCTTTGCTTTAGTAAAATTCTGTCTTTTCCCCTTGATTTTCGTCTACCGGTATCAATCTCCAAGTTCGACTCCCAAACGATTAAAAACTCAACCGTATATAAAATAACACATGCGTCCGTTAAGGTTTTTTCTAAGAAATAAGCAAGGAGAGCAATACCGCCAGTTCAAAGAGGACCCGGTAGGTACGATTTTGTCTATCCCTCTAAACGATACCTATCGCAAAGAGAAGGCTATCAAGGAATTTGCAAGCAAAATCGACGCCGAAACCCTGCAAATTCTTAAAAGGGAATTTGACAATGCAAAGATAAGACGCTCTTTGATTAGCAAGAAACTAAAAACAGAAAACCTTCCCCCAGAGGAAAGAGAGAAGTTATCTGAATTGCATCAAAAGGCAGGGCAGTTTCGTAGTGCTGTTGTTGATATTTTCAAAGAGATTATTTTTCGGGCAGAGCAACAGAAAGACGACAAAATAGCAAATGAGATATACTCCATCCTTAAAAGGGAACTTACAAATTCAATCCCACCGGCAGATAAAGGATGGAGTAAGGAGGATGAAAGGGCAGACACTATTATGTCGCTTCCTTCTATTGAGATTAAAACTAAGAGTAATTCGCCTGCTAAAGAGGTAAGGTCAAAAATAGCCGAGCTGAATAGCAAATATCATGACACGGATGTTTTACACGCGCTTGTCGAAATGGGAAAAGACAAAGAAACCGGAACCGAAGTAAAAGAAATTCTGCTGGAGGAGTATAAGAGGGCATACAAAATCTACGCCTGGTACAAACCAAGGGAAAAGGAGCTTATTAAAAAATATGGTCCTCTAACAGAAAAGATTCCTATTGAAGCCTCGAATGCGATAGTGGAAGCCGCATGCAAACACGAGGACGAAGACATCCGCAATCTTGGAGAGAAGATTAAGGAAAAGAAATACGAAAACTCAGCAGACATCCTACTTGCCTTCGATTATGGGGAAAATGTCTGCTACGTTCTAAAAAAGGTATTCGAAGAGCTCAGGGATAGAGCGCTCGTTATAAGATTTTTGAGATGGAGAGAAGAATATCTGGAAAAAGAGTATTCGTATAAGATTTCTAAAAACGAAAACAAATGAGGGAGTCGTATGGCAAAAAGATTCAGGGATGTTGTTCAAAATGACATCAGATTAAAGGGCGGGAATAAGGTTGTTCTTTTTGTACCTCATACAAGCGAATACATTGCTGTTACCCCGTTGCTTTCAAAACTTTCTGAAGCCCTTAAGAAGGATGGAAAAGAGATAGAAAAAGAGATTAACGACGGTATGCGACAGTGGATCCACAGGATAACAAACCAACTTTCTATGCTAAAGCTTTCAAAGGAGGACCGAATTTTTATCGAAAGGCTGTTCAAGCTGAAGGACGGATGGATAAGGCTTCAAAAACTATCAGAGCTAATTGAGAGAAATCCAACTGCGATTATTCTTGAGATTCATGCTCTAGACGGGAATTACGGAGAGGAAAACAGATTCTGGATGGCAGATTATTTCTACAGACTTCCAAACACGAGAGTCCTTGTTATTCGCGATTACGTGAGCGAGTATAAATTTCCAATAGAAAAAGGATTCTCCCAAATTGATTGGGACAATAAAAGACATCTGGATATCCTTGAATGCTTTGAACTTAAAATGGACGAGATACGCACAAAGTACATCGGTCTCCTTGACGTTCTTTCTAAAAACATCGATAGAAGTGCGATGATCGAAATACCGGCTCCGATTGAAAGCGGCATCCCTAGGTCAGGAGTCTGGTTTTTGGATCGCTTAATACTAAAGCTGTACTCCTTCCCCCCTCACTTTACAAAATTCGAGGAGAATTACGGCTGGAGATTATCCAGGGAAGCAACCATAACAGAGGAGGACATTCGGGGAATTCTAAGAATGGTTTTGGAAAGCGAGCAAAGGAATAAAGTCTAATTCCTACATAATTTTATGCTGATATTATGAGCGTGAGCAAGAATTTGAGCTGCGAACGCGAGAGCGTCATTGACGTGCCGAAGGATAGGTTTTGGAAAGCGAGCAAAGGAATAAAGTCTAATTCCTACATAATTTTATGCTGATATTATGAGCGTGAGCAAGAATTTGAGCTGCGAACGCGAGAGCGTCATTGACGTGCCGAAGGATAAGAAATGCTCGGCGTGCAGCAAGGATGCTGTAATCTTCCTTCCATACGCAAACAAGTATATGTGCCAGAGACATTTCTTCAGGCATTTCGAAAAACGCTTTTTTGAAACTATCCGCGAGTTTGAAATGATTAAAAAGGGGGAGACGGTTGCTCTCGGTCTCTCTGGGGGAAAGGACAGCACAACCCTTCTCTACATGCTAAATAAACTTAGAAAAAGATTCCCGTTCAAGCTCATCGCAATCACAATCGATCTCGGGATAGAATGCGAGTATAACAGAAAGATAATCGAAATCGCACGGGAGACATGTAAATCCTTGGACGTACCGCACAATATATTCTCCCTTAAAAATGACGTCGGCTACACGTTAGACGAACTTGTAGCAAAAACAGGAACGCGAAATCCATGCAGCGAATGCGGAGTAGTGCGAAGATACCTTCTGAACAAACATGCACGAGAGCTCGGCGCCGACAAGTTGGCAATCGCGCATACCCTTAACGATAGTGCGCAAACAATTCTCATGAACATAATAAGAAATGAACCTATGAGACTTTTTCGCTATAACGAACACCTTGTGCGCGACAGAAAATTTGTACCGCGTATAAAACCGTTTTTGCGCTCTCCAGAACGTGAGGTTGTGCTTTACGGAAGACTAAAGGGGCTAAATCTTCTCGATAAAAAATGCTGTCCATATTCCTCTTATGCGTTCAGAAGCTTTGTGCGGGCGGAAGTCGAGCGGCTTGAAAATGATTACCCAGGTTCGATGTTCAAAATCCTAAACAGTTTCCTTTCGTTGCAGAGAATATTCCGCGAGCGGGGCGCTAACAAAGATATGATAATTAATTATTGTAGCATATGCGGAGAACCGAGCAGCGGAAGGGAATGCAAATTCTGTAAGCTGGTAAAACAACTAGATGACAGAATAAAAGGAAAGGGCCCGCCCTTCCTTAGAAATATTTATTAATCTACATTCTGTAATCCACCCATGACTGAATTCGACGAGCTTCTTGTTACTACCGGTGTGGATGCTCTTGTAAAGCTCGTGAAGGAAAGAGGAAGAGTAGAGCTTGAGGAGTGCTCAAAGGAACTTAAGATAGATAGCAGTACACTCGAAGAGTGGGCAAGTGTGCTAGAGGAAGAAGGAATAATAAGGGTTGAATATAAGCTCGCTAAGGTTTATCTCGTCTGGGTGACGCCAACCGAGGAAGAGATTGCGATAGAAAGAGAATCTTTTTATAAGGAAAAGGCCGAACTTGAAAAAGAGATTGCTGCTGTAAAAGGAAAGGTAACGCCACAGATAGAAGAAATAGCGACATTAAGAGACTCATTCGAAAAATTTTACAAGGATGTCTATAAAAAACTGGAAGAGATGGAGAAAAAGATTTCTCCTGGTGTAGCAACTGGGGCGATTTCTGAGAAAAAATTTGAGGAGGACGCAGAAAAGATAAACGAGATGCTCCAGAATATAAAACTGCTGAGAGACGGCATAACAGCATTAAAGGAAGACGTCCGTACTGCGGAAGAAGCGATAAAAGAATCAAAAACAGAGAAACTATTCGAAAGAGTGAAACAATTAGAAAAGGAGATACCCTCCCTTCTATCCGAGATGACAGAATTAAAGAAGAAGATGGCAGCTGAAATGGAAGAGGTTTCAAAGGGCGTTTCTCTTCCAAGTGCTGTAGAGTTAAAAAAGAAACTCGACGGGATAATGGAGGATTTCAAGGAAGTGAAAAAGAGGAATGCTGCATTGGCAGAGGACCTGAGAAATCTTCAGGAGAGCACAGAAATAGTGAACATGGTTGGCAAAGAACTCAAAGACTATGAAAAGAACACAGCAAATCTGAAAAAGGAGCTTAGCGAGCTCTCAAAACAGGCAGATTCTCTTTTCAAGAAGAGCAAAGATATTGATGATAAACTAAAGGAAAATCTAGAAACGATAGAGAGATTCTCGGATTCCCTTGAGATAGCAAAAACCATAGTTACAAAATTCCCCTCTCAAAAAAAGCTCTCGGATGAATTAAAAGAACTTTCTAAAAAGGAGGCGATTATCGAGGAAAAGACGACAGCCCTAAGAAGGCTAACAGAGCTAATGGGCGGAAAGCAATTGAGCGCGAAGCGAACAACGGAGATTGCTGAAGAGGTCGAGAAAAAGCTCTCGGAATTAAGGGCGGAATCCGAACAACTCATGAAATCCCTCGAGGCTGACAAATCGACGTATTTAACATTTCAACACGTAAAAGAGAAGGTTGTTCCCTCTATAGAGAAATATAACAATGAGGTAGCCCGCCTTGAGAAAGAACTTGAAAGAATAAAAGAAAGTGCAAGCATTCAGCAGCAGCAACTCAGGGAGGAAGCAAAGAAATTCAAACAGACTGTGAAGGAGGGGGAGATAAGTAGCATGGTTGCATTCGCAGAAAGCATAAACGAGAAGAAAAAGGCCCTTGATGAGATAAGGAATTCGCTTGCATCCCTAGCCGAGAGTGCGGACAATCTTAATAAGAGGATAGTGCTCCTTTCTCGTCAGGCCAGCCTTCTTGAATTGAGAACAGAAAAGGCAGCAGAGGCCGCAGAAAAGGAAGCGGTGGTAAAGGAACAGCTTAGACTTACAGAAGCAGAAGAATTGGAGTTTAGAAAAAAGCGCGAAGAACTTAAAAAACTTATAAAGAAGTTGTGGGAAGAACAGTAGCAACTTACATTTAAAAACTTCGCATTTTAATGTATTGAATATCGGCTGCGAGATTATGGTGGTCTAATGGGCAAAGAGGAGAAAGATATAAAGGAAAAGATTAGGGAAAAACTAAGGGGAGGAGCGACAAGTGAGGAAAAAGAACCGCCAGAGAAGGCGCCAGAGAAGGGCACAGAAACAGAAACCACGGAAGAAAAAATACAAGAGGAAGAGGAGGAAAAGCCCCAATACGAAGAAAGACAACAAATTATGCGCTCTCAGCTTGCACTCCTTGCGTCATATTCATTTAAGAACGAAGGGCTTCCGGTTGAAGTTAAGATAGTAAGAAAGAAAGATTTTGTGCCAAGATATGAGGTTACCATACCGGGTATCGCGGAGGGAACAAAGCTCATTTTACAAACGAAACTAAAGGGGGAACTCGTATCGGAGGTAAAACTTGATATAAGTGAGATTCTTGATCCTAAAAAATTTGAAGAAGTAAAATCAAAATTCCTTGCGGCAGCGCATAAGATTCTTGAACGCAATTTTCCTTCTTTGCCTGAAGACAAGAGAGAGATACTTGCGGTTTACCTTCTTCAAAACACATTGGGCCTTGGTGAAATGGAGTCTCTCCTCGCCGACGAGCAGTTAGAAGAAGTTGTTGTTAACAACTCAAGAGAGCCGCTTTGGGTTTACCACAAGAAATTCGGATGGTGCAAAACCAATGTTAGAATAAAGGATGAAGAGACGATTTACGATTACTCGTCCATGATTGCAAGAAAGATCGGAAGGCAGATAAACGTTCTCAATCCGATGCTCGATGCCCACCTTCCTTCTGGCGACCGTGTCAACTCTACGCTCGCTCCGATATCGAGCTTTGGCAATACGATAACAATAAGAAAATTCTCAAAGAATCCATGGACGATAACGAATTTTATTCGTTCAAGAACAGTCTCCTCAGAAGTTGCAGCGCTCATATGGCTGTGCATCCAAAACGAACTATCTTTACTTGTGACGGGTGGTACCGGCTCTGGTAAAACTTCATTTCTCAATGCAATGGCTGGCCTTATTCCGTCCAATCAACGCATAGTAAGCATAGAAGATACGCGAGAACTTACCCTACCGAGCTTCCTACACTGGGTCCCTCTGGTTGTCAGGGAAGCGAATCCTGAAGGCAAGGGAGAGGTCACTATGCTCGATCTTCTTGTAAACGCCCTGAGAATGAGGCCAGACAGAATACTCGTAGGGGAGATAAGAAGGCAGAGAGAGGCAGAAGTGATGTTTGAGGCAATGCACACGGGCCACAGTGTATATGCAACACTTCACGCAGATAATTCGGAGCAGACCATATCTAGACTTACCAACCCTCCGATAAACATTCCTCCTGCAATGCTTGATGCACTTGCTGGGATAGTTGTCACCTTCAGGCACAGGAGGTTTAACATAAGGCGCGTCCTAGAATTTTCAGAGATTGACAAAGAAAAAGCAAACGTTCTTTACAAATGGGATGTGAAAACAGATAAGATAAAGGGCACGGGGCGGTTAGGAAGATTAGGAGAACTTCTTTCTCTTTATGCAGGGATGGACGAGAGGGAGATAGAAGAAGACATCGAAGAGAAAATAGAGATTCTAAACTGGATGGTTAAGAATGGTTATGACGACGTAGACCAAGTTGGAGAAATAGTTTCGAATTACTATCTAGACCCAGATACGGTTCTCGAAGCTGTTAGCGCCAAGAAGCCATGGGAATTTAAGAGGTTTTAGACTTGGTAGAAGAGAATGCATTTGCTGAAATAGTAGAGGAAATTAAGGGGCTTGAGAAGAAGGCCATCGGATACAAAGGATATGACGGAGCAGTGGAGATAAAGAGATACGCCGACCTTTATCCTGCCGAATATGTTGATATAAATTATCCAGATTTACTCAATCTTTATGAGAGAGCAGAGAAGATAATAGCTGCTTCAAAAATGAAGATATTCGCGCCAGGAGTTCCGACTGCCGAGGTAGTTCCACCGGAAGCAGCCAAAAAGAAGGTTATTACCGAAACAGAGGCAAAGAAAATCGAAGAAGCAGAGTCAAAACTCAGAACGATAACTACAGAAGCACTCAAAAAAGCAGAAGAAATAGCAGCCGCAGCTCCTCCAGTTCCAGAAGCCAAACCAGAAGAAAAACCAAAACCGCATCTTGAAATAGAACTTGAAAGAGAGAAACCAGCTGAACTTCCGAGCGAGCTCGAATTGGAATTCGAAAAGCCGGAAAAGGCGCATGAAGAAGAGATACTGAAAAAACCAAGAGAGGAGGAAGCCCCTTCTCTTGAGAGAGCACCTCCTGAGGAAAAATTTGTAGAGAAAAGACCGGAAGAGGAAAAACTGCCATCAGAAGAAGCCGAGGTGCTCATGCCAAAGATATTGGAAAGCCCAGATGAGGCTGCTGAGAAAAAGTACAAGCAGATAGAAGAGGAAGTTGTAAGCACCATTGGCGAAAAGGCCGACGAGGCTGCGATAAAGAAAAAGATGCTCGAGCTAACAAAGGAGCTGTTCAAAGAAAAAAGCATCGATAGGAGAGAAGCAATAAAGCATGAAATAGCTGCTCTTAAGAATATGCTAAGCGCGATGAAGACAGAGGCTGGAAGAAAAATCATAGCGAAGGCAAAAAAGACAAAAAAACCAAGCGAGGTTCCAGTTGCGCATTTCCAGGTTTTCCAGACTCTTCTGTCGACACAATCATCGGAAATTGCGCAGACAAAGGATTCTATAACAAATTCATATAAGCATAAAATGGATGCGTTGCAGAAAAAATTCTATGAAGATATAACAATGGCTGAAAGCGCAGATAAGAAGAAAAAACTCTACGATAATCTCGTTTTTGAACTCACAAAACTTAGTGAACAGCTTCCTGAAACAATTAAAAAATTTAGGGATTATACAACGAAAAAACATCTCGCTGAACTGAAAAAATTAAGAGAAAGTATAGGCGCGGAAGAAAAGGATATTGCTGTTGAAATAGATGAGAAGATAAGTATTATAGAAAAGAGATATGAAGAGGAATTCGCAGCCTTACAAGACATAATAGCGAAAAGGATAGATAGCTTGATAAGAACTGCTGCGCGAGACGTATTCGAAAAGAAGGGTGGTGAAGAGGAGGCTGTGAGCGAAGAGGCAAACGTAGATGACATAATATCAGAGATAAATAACCTCGATCCTGGAACCTTGCTCTACTATTTACATTCTAAAAATCCAGAGTACTTCAAGAAATACGAAAGGAAACATATTTCGCATACAGAAGCGCTCACAATGGCCAAGATCCTTATGGCAAAGGAGAAAGGTTTAAATCCTGATATAATAAGAAAGTATTTCGGAACTGTTGAGGGATATTCATGACGCCAAATTCAACGGAAGCAGGAAAAGAAAAACGCGGAATTTTCCGTCCCATCGCTGAGTTTCTCGCTCCACGGTTTCCAGGTTTGAAAAAAAAGCTCGAATTGGCGGATATCCCAAGCACACATGTCGCATTCTTAGAAAAGGTTATAGGCTCAACGATTATAGTGTCATTACTTCTTCTTTTACTATCCTTTGTTTTTCTGACGGTATATCAAATTTCCCTGGTGTGGTTGCTTCCACTCGCACTAGTCATCATTCTAATGGTTTTCAATTACTTTATGCTTTATCCAGATGCTGCGCTAGTAAGGAGAAAGAAGGAACTTGATTATGAAATAATTTTTGCTGGGAGACATATCGTAATTGCGCTGAAATCTGGCATGCCGCTCTTTGAAACTTTTGTCGGAGTCTCGAGCGGCTACGGAGAAGTGAGCAAGGAGTTTAAGAAGATAGTAGATAAAATAATAGCGGGGGTTCCAACCACGCAAGCTATTCGAGAGGTCGCACAGAATAATCCATCAAAATATTTTGTTCAACTGACTATGCAGATTGCAAACTCGGTAGCAAGCGGTGCCGATGTTGGTGACTCGTTGGAAGTTGTTCTGGATCAGATTTCAAAAGAGCAGATAATACAGCTGAAAGAGTACAGTCAAAAGCTCACTCCAGCAGTTATGTTCTACATGCTTTTCGGCATAATAGTGCCGTCTATAGGTATAGTCTTCGCTGCCGCTGTTCTATCGTTTATAAGTGGTGGGCAATTCGGTTCTTCCATCCTCATCCCAATATTCTTGCTTATAGCAATAGTTCAATTCCTTTTCCTTGGGATGATAGAGAGTTCTAGGCCTAGATATCTATTATAGGTGGTCTTGAATGACAAATGAAACTATATTCGAAAGCGTTGGACGGCTCCTCTTTACAAGGGAAAGGATAAAAAAATTAGAGGGAGAGCTAAACAGCGCAGGAGTGAATCTACCAGCGGACGCCTTCGCCGGCTATGTGGTACTTGACGTCTTGGTTGTTTCGTTCTTTATCTCTATTTTTTTGGTATTGTACCATCCAACCTCGGAGATGATAACCTCTGTTATATCTGGTGTAATCCAGCTTCCAACCGCTCTTATCTGGTTGATCATCTTCATAGCAACGCTAATTCTGCTTTATTTTGTCGCATTCTTTATTCTTTCTTCATACATAATAATGAGAGTGGAGGATAGGAGAAACAAGATGGAGGCTGTCTTACCAGACTTCCTTATGCTCGTTTCCTCCAATATTAAGGCTGGTATGACACTCGACCAAGCGATGTGGTATGCAGCAAAGCCGGAGTTTGGTCTTCTATCAGACGAAGTCCGTTTCGTAGTAAAAGGTTCTTTCAGTGGTGAGTCTTTAGAAGAAGCGCTGGGCAAGCTAAGTTCGAGATTTGATTCGAAGGTCTTTAAAAGAACAATACTTCTTCTACAGCAGGCAAGCACCACCGGAGGGGAACTCACGGCCATATTAGAAAGGACTGCTGCAGATGTTAGGAATACGATAATAACAAGAAAGGAGATAAGCGCATCTCTTGTCATGTACGAGATTTTTATCATCTTCGCTGCGGTTATAGGAACGCCATTTCTCTTTGCAGTTGCAAAGAAGTTAATAGAGGTCTTTGAGAGAATTGCCACCAGCGTACCATCAACCGCAGGGGCTCAGTTTGGATACTTGGGCGTGTTGAGGGGCTTTGCAGGTCCGGTAATAAGTTCCAACGATTTCTTCCTTTTTACAATTCCGGTAATCTTTGTTACATCGCTAATTTCGTCCTTTATAATAAGCACAATAAGAACCGGTACAAAGACTCAGGGACTTAAATATTTTCCATTCATTTTAATCACGTCGTACATATTTTACTGGTTCGTTTCGGCATTCCTATCATCTTTCTTTGCAACATTTGGATGAAATATTAAGAGGTGATTTGCAAATGTTTGATGGACATAAAAAAGGTCAGGCAGCGATTGAGCGACCTGCGGTCACTGCTCGCCACCTTAAAGGTCAGGCGGCGATGGAATACTTGATGACATATGGATGGGCGCTTCTAGTAATATTTATAGTGCTCGTTATTCTTGCGTTCTATCTCCCGAGCATTCTTAGGATGCCGGAGAGCTGTTTATTCTCCCAACCAGGTTTTAGCTGTGATGTCAAAAAACCAGTGATAGTTTCAGAGAGTGGTACAAACAAAATATACGTTCTTTTGAGAATTGATAACCAGCAGGGGCAGGACATCTATCTTAAAGGTGTGATGTGCACAACCGCAACACCCGGGGCCATAGACAAAACCTATGCGACGTCATTGTCGCGACCGGAGCTTATTCCATCTGGAGGAAACTACGAATTTACTCAAAAAATTTATTGCCTTAACGACGCCAAACCTCCGAGCTCCTTGGTCGGGTCGCCGAACTCTAATTTCAGAGGTACGATTGTAATTTTATACAATTATGCAAACGAAGTTACAGGCGCGCCGGAGCGTGTGGCAACTGCAACAATTACGGGGACGATAGTAGGCGAATAAGCCGGCTGAGTTGGATGGAGATAAAAGCAAGGCCCATTGCAAAGGGCAAGGCAGTCGGAGAAGTGCTCATTACTAAAGAGCCATTTTCCTTTCTTGGCGGGGTCGACCCAGCGACCGGGGTGGTGATAGAAAAGGGCCACGAGCTCGAAGGAAAATCTCTTGCAGGAAAGGTGATGGTTTTTCCTTACGGAAAGGGCTCCACTGTGGGTTCCTATGTTCTTTTAGACCTTGCAAAAAATAAAAAGGCGCCAGCAGCAATAATAAACGTCGAAGCGGAACCGATAATAGTTGTCGGGGCGATAATATCAAGAATACCGATGGTTGATAAGCCAAAGCAGGACATATTCAGGTTACTAAAAAATGGAATGAGAGTAGAGGTGGATGGTGAAAAAGGGGTCATAAGACTACTCTAAAATCCTTCTCGTTCTTAAATGAATGTTTGATTTGAATTTTCTTTTCATTAATTCCTTCAGCGCCTTTATGCGTTCCCCTCCCCTTCCGATTGCTGTTCCCCTGTCTCTCTCATCAACAGTAATTATGAATTCATTCTCACCCATTACATCCCTTGATTCTATCGAAAGGATGTTTGTATTTTTGAGAAAATTTCTTATGAAGATTTCTGGGTCGCTGCTGTCAGCTACAGCAACTACTTTTTTCTTAAATATCCTGCTGAGCTTTTCTATATTGATTCCTCCCTTTCCTATAGCCTTTCCAATTTGTAGTTGGTTTATTATAAATATTATAAAGTTCTCGCTTTCGATGTAATCTAGAGGCATAACCCCTGCTACACTTTCGAAAATCGAGAAATAGCCCAATCCTTTTTCTGTGAGTTCTACCATTTATTGTCACTGCTTTTTCTTTGCGAGTTCGAGGATATTCGAATTGCCTTCCTCAAATATACTTAGGACAGAAACTGGAAACGGCTTCCCGCAAACAGAACCTAATTCCATCGTAGTTCCTTCGAATTCCAATATCGGTGTTTTTGATGTTTTCGATATCTCTAGCACGTTCGTTCTTATCTCAGCAGGAGCATTTTTTGCTATCACGAGCAGTTTTACTCCTTTAGAAGACGCCTTCAGACTGCTCCTAGAACCAAACACTACTTTTCCGCTCTCTACAGCAAGCCTTATAGCACCAACAATTGGATCTATCTTCTCTTTTGTACTCTTTCTTCTTCTGACTACCTTCTTTTTCTTTTCTTTTTTTTCGGTTTCCTTTTCTTCGCTTTCAGTTTCTTTTTCTGTCAATTCTTTTTCTTCGACCATCTGACCCACACTCCTCTAAATAGATATATCGTCGTTTATTTTATTTTTTTCATTAGTAACCTTATCTTCCCCGTTCCAACTGGCACCGTTTGCCCAACTATTATATTTTCAGTTACCCCGGCCAAAAGCTCTTCAGAGGCTGAAGAAGCAGCGGCTATTAAGTGTTTTACTGTTTCTTCAAACGCAGCCCTTCCTAATACGCCAACCTTTTCACCGCTTAACCCATGTCTTCCTATAGATTTTATCTCTCCCGAATGGGTCATTGCGTCTGCTATTAGTGTGATATGTCTTATGTCAACATTAAGTTTTTGCATCTCCATAACATCGTTTATCTCCTTAATTATAGCATTCCTCGCCGCTTCTATCCCATAAATATTTTCTATTTCCTTTATGTTGTTTGTGTAAACCCTGCTTGGGTCTACGCATTCGTTCTGGCATGCGCCAAGAATGTTATAGCCGCTCGCTCTTATAAAATACTCCCCTTCCTCATTTCTTATTACTACTGCACGGCGAATCCCTTCTACACCTTTCACCATGTGCTCCTTGATTCTATTTGTTAACCTTCTTATATATTTAGGGGTTATCTCCTTTTCCTCTTTTTCCTTTTTTGATTTTACGATTTTTGTTTTTGGCTTAAGTGTTATAACATTTCCGCTTATTTTTACATTGTCTGAAATTTCTTCTATAATCTTTTTTAGCATGGCGAATGTTACTCCGAGTGCCTTACCATCTTTTTCTCTGTATCTGATGTGAATAGCGAGTTCTTCAAGATCGTCAGAAACATCCGCGACATCAGAAACGAAAATGCTGCTAAGTTCTTTTGCAACCCTTTCGGCTTCCGCATGGCTTTTCGCATACTGCTTCTTAAGATAAATATCTATGATTGGTTTCTTTGGCTCCTTTTTTGCATCAACAATTTCTATGAGCCTTGGCAGGCCGGTTGGTACGTGCTCAGCAACACCTGCATAGTGGAAGGTCCTCATCGTCATCTGGGTACCTGGTTCACCTATACTCTGCGCAGCGACAACACCGACTGCCTCATAAGGTGAAATTGTAGCCTTTGTCGTGTTTTTATCCGAGATACTCATAATTATCACCTATGCGGTATCAACATCATCTTGTTTTACTACATCGATTAATTCAGTCTTAGAAGCGCACATCGGATCCTTTCCATCTCCTCCGTATATAAACTGTACTATGCTCATGTCCGCATTTCTAACCGTAAAATCTTCGTAAGCAACAAGATCTTGAAGAGCATTTATTAGTCTACGTTGCATATAGCCAGAGCGCGCCGTTCTTATTGCCGTATTTACAAGAGCTTCCCTCCCACCCATTGCGTGCATAATAAACTCGTATATCCTCAAGCCTTTCCTGAAGGAAGAATAAACAAAGCCCCTTTCTTTTCCAGTGAGCGCACCTTGCGTGAAGTAAGGGAGTAGCCTTCCCTTATATCCTCTGGCGGGTCTCTTATTCCTTACGGTCTGTTGCGCAACCGCTGCAGACATCTGAATTGCATTAAGGAGGCTTCCTCTCGCTCCTATCTTTGCCATAATTATCGATGGATTATTTGTTGTTAAATCCTCCTCTACAACTTTTCCCATATCGTTTCTTGCCTGCGAGGTTATCTGTACAATGAGAGCCTCTAACGTCTCCTTAAGCGTCATGCCTGGCGCTCTTTCGAGCGATTTGTTCTTGTACTGCATTATAAGATTATCTATTTCTCTATTCATCTTTGCGTTTATCTCTTCTATTTTCTTTTGTGCTTTTTCGGAGAGAGTGTAATCCTTCAAAGAAACACTCAGGCCATGAGTTGTTATTGCTTCAAGCGCAAGAATAGCTGTCTTGTTCAGAAAATCCTTTGTAAAATCTGGCCCGTATTTTATGAATATCTTCTCGAGCAACTCCCCTTCGATGGTCTTGCTTTCTATCGCTCCCTTTATCAGCAAACCTTTCTTCACAACAACCTCTTCTCCCATCTTAGTTTCAGCAACCCTTACGCTGAAGTCTTTCGGGAGAATTTGCGAGAATATAAGCTTACCAGAATACATTCCGTTCTTCCTATCAGGTTCTGGCAAATCGGTTATACCTACCAGATAGAGCATATTCGCAGCCTCAGACCTGGTGAATTCGCTGTCATCTTTAGTAAGAAAATAAAGTCCGGAAACGTGATCTTCTTGTGGTTTTATTATCGCGTGGCCATGTCGCGGAGAAAGTATTTGTTTTTCTACCTTCATTAGATACCGTACCTCTGCTTGCGCCTCCTCAGTCTGTATGATATGCAGATTCATTTCGTCTCCATCAAAATCAGCATTATATGGCGGGCAAACAAGTGGATTAAGCTTAAATGTCTTACCGGGCAGCACCTTAACAAGGTGTCCCATCATTGAAATTCTGTGAAGAGATGGCTGTCTATTGAATATGGATATGTCTCCATCTTCTATCTGCCTCTCCACCACCCAACCCACCTTAAGGTTTTCAGCAATTTCTTTTTTTAGTGCAGGGTCATCTCCGACCTTTACTCTTCTTCCGTCGCTTCTTATTACATAAAGTGCCTTCGGATAGCTATCGGCGAGAATGTATTTCTTCATCTTTTCTATGTTCCATTCGGTAACAGCAACCGGAACGGTAAGCTCTTCAGCAATTCTTCTTGGCACGCCAACCTCATCGATGCTTATTCGTGGGTCCGGCGAGATAACCGTTCTCGCGGAGAAGTTTACTCTCTTTCCTGAAAGGTTGTACCTAAATCTTCCTTCCTTTCCCTTAAGCCTCTGCGCAAGGGTCTTAAGAGGTCTTCCGCTTCTATGCCTTGCTGGTGGGATATTAGCAGTTTCATTATTGAAATACGTAGTAACATGATACTGAAGAAGCTCCCAAAGATCCTCGATAATCAATTGCGGTGCGCCGGCATTGATATTTGCTTCGAGTTTTTGGTTTATTCTGATTATGTCGACAAGCTTGTGAGTAAGGTCGTCCTCGCTCCGCTCTCCTGTTTCTAGAGTAATGGAAGGTCTTACATTTACGGGCGGCACTGGGAGAACTGTAAGAACCATCCACTCTGGCCTTGAATACACAGGATCAAACCCGAGCGCACGTAGATCTTCGTCTCTTATGGATGCAAGCCAATCTCTTACCTCTGTTGGCAGCATGGAAACGCCGTTTTTTAGGAATGTGGTGGGCTTAAGTATCTTTATCTCTGGAAGTTCCTCTCCGCAGTGTGGGCAGTATCTCTTTGCTCCTTTTGTCTTTTCGACTGTTACTTCCTCTTCTTTTTCCTCTTCGCTTACTTTCACCTCTCCCTCTTTCTCTACGATTTCGAGCAGGGATGGTATTTCTTCCTCCTTTTTCTCTTCTTTTTTTGCGACCGTCTCTTCAGAAGGCTTAATCTTTGCTGCCTCTCCGATAATTCTATGGCAAGATGGGCAGGTTGCTTTTAGCACCTCGTATATCTGTTTAACAAATTCTACGTGAACAACTGGCCTTACTAAATCTATGTGGCCAAAATGCCCAGGACATTCCTTTACGCGTCCTCCGCAGGTTTTACAGCGGAGACCGGGGTCCACAACCCCAAGACGCGTGTCAACAAGCCCGCCGTCTATTGGATAACCGTCGTCGTCATATGTGTCCGGAACGATTATCTTTGCAGCAGACATCTTCCTTACCATTTCTGGAGAGAATATAGAAAACCTTATCTTATCAAGCACGTTTTGAATCTCCATAATAACACCATTTACACCATTTTTATTTATTTTTATTTTACTTTTTACTTATTATTTTATTCAGCACCCTTTTTTTTCAGTAAAAGCCTTGGAAAGATATACAGCGATTTTATTTCATCGAGAAGAAGTTTGAAAGCATAGCTCATCTCTATCGGTTCTACGTTTTCTCCTCCGCATATCGGACAGATATCTCTATTTCTTGCAAAATCGTGTGTTGCAGTTGAGCCACATTCAGTACAGACAAGCTGTATCGTCTTGTCGCTTTCCTCAAGTAATCTTTCCTTTATGAGCATACTCGCGCCGTAACCAAGAAGGCAGTCCCTTTCCATCTCTCCAAATCTTAAACCTCCCTCTCTCGCTCTTCCTTCTGTAGGTTGATGGGTAAGAAGCTGAACCGGCCCACGGCTTCTCATATGCATCTTATTTGATACAAGATGGTGCAAGCGCTGGTAATATATCACTCCAACGAATATCTTAACCTTCATTTGTTTCCCCGTTCTAGGGTCGTACAACACCTCTTCTCCATATTCATCAAAACCTATCTTCTTTAGCATCTCCCTGTATTCCTCCTCAGTATTTCCAGTGAATGCACTCCCATTCATAAATCTTCCGACCATCGAGGCAGCCTTCCCGCCAAGCATTTCGAGAAGATGGCCGGCAGTCATACGACTTGGTATCGCATGAGGATTAACTATTAAATCAGGCACTATCCCGCTTTCTGTGAATGGCATCTCGTGCTGTGGAACCAACAAACCGATTACTCCCTTCTGCCCATGCCTCGAAGCTAATTTATCTCCTACTTCGGGTATCTTTACCGTTCTTATCTTCACCTTCACAAGGCGATTTCCACTCGGCCCTTCTGTTATTAGCACGGAGTCCACTTTCCCTTCCTCTCCAGGTTTTAATGCGAGCGAGCTTTCTCTCTTCTTTTCTTCCACCCCTCCGAATACAGAAATCTCCTCAAGAAATCTAGGTGGTGATGTTTTACCAACAAGAACATCTTTTCCGGTTACTGTGCTTTCAGGAATAACTATCCCATCTTCGTCAAGATGCGCGTATGCCTCTTCCCCTCTGTAGCCGACAACATCCGCAGTGGGAAGCTCTATCGTGTCCTTTTGTCCTCCTGGATAAAGTCTTTCCTCTGTTTCATACGTCTTGAACATCACTGTTCTTGCAAGTCCTCGCTCTATAGCGGATCGATTTACAACAATTGCATCGGCCATGTTATATCCATAATAACTAACGAGCGCAACAACGCAATTCTGACCCGCTGCTCTTTCCCGCATGTTCAACACGTTGTATAGATTCGTTCTTACAAGCGGCTCTTGCGGATAATACATTGCGTAAGCCTTCGTGTCGTACCTTGCAGCAAAATTCACCGCGTATGTGCCTAGGGATTGTTTCGCCATAGCGCATGCCATTGTAATTCTAGGAGAGGAATTGTATTCCGGATAAGGAAGAACAGAGGCAACCACCCCGAATATGTTCGCAGGGTCTATGTCTAAATGAGTATGCTCACTCGTTAATTCCTTTTCACTCGAGGCAATGAGGGCATTTTCCTCTTCCTGCGCATCTAGATACTCAACGATGCCCATCTTAATAAGATGATGCCAACTGAGTTCATTATTCTTTACTCTGTTCAGAATTTCTGGAGTAAGTCTTGATTTTCCATTTTCAACCACTATATATGGCCTCCTAACCCTTCCTTTATCAGATATGATATGGAGCTCGTTAAGCTTTTCGTTAAAATAAATATTTATTTGGTAATTTAACTCGTTCATCCTTCTTCTTTCTCTGAGTCTCTGTGCAAGGCTTTTTCCATCAGGATGATAACCAACAAATTTTCCATTTAGATAAACCGCGGTTTTTTCCGATACCTTTAGTTTTTTTCGTACCATGGCGGTCACCTATTCTTTTACATCATAGGATTTGAGGATACGCATTATTTCCTCATCCTCTACCCCTGTTGATACCTCTGCCATTACGGCTAGATTTTTTACGAGCGAGCAACTAGGACCTTCTGGGGTTTCATTCGGGCATAGTTTACCAATATGGGTGCCATGAAGGTCTCTTGCCTTAAAGTGCGGGTGCTTCTTGCTTAGAGGAGAAATTACCCTTCTAAGATGCGATAAGGTTGAAAGATAGCTTACTCTGTCAAGGAGTTGAGATACACCAGTCTGTCCTGCGATCCAATTTCCAGTTGCCATCGCATATCTTATTCTATCCGCCATAGCATCCTGTCTTACAAGTGTGTGAACCTGTAATCGGCGGCCACGTGCATCTGCCCGTGAGGCCTGGTAGACAAGATCCTTAACAAGGAACTGGAATGCATATCTGAAGAGTTCCTCCATAAGGTCTCCGGCCAGTTTTACCCTTTTGTTGGCGTAGTGGTCCTTGTCATCCGGTGCTATCTGTTTGTAGGCAACCCTTGTCGCCCTTTCAGCCATTGTTATCAAGAATCGTGCTTTTTCTATTCTCTTTGATTTTTCCACGCCGATATGCGGAAGAAGATAATTGTCTATAAGATTCTCCATTCTCGTTAACCTAAACTCAGGCGGCTGACCAGGAGATAATTTTCTGCTTAGGCTGTCTATTGCTTCTTCTTTTGTTTTAGAAGCATCCTCAGATAGATTTAGTATTATGTCGTTTTTTATTATGTCATCCTGAGAGAATGCTTCCTTTATATCTTTATCACTTGAAAGACCGAGTACTCTAAGCATCTGCACAAGTGTTATGCCTGGCGGTGTTGAGGGGAACTCTACCGTGAAAAGACCTTCGTTGTTTCTTTCAACAACGCATCTTGCCCTAAAACCAAAACGCGTCGAAAAAATCTTAGATACAATTCCGTTTCTTTCCTTCGTAACCATAAGTTTATTAGGAACGAGGTCCTCTATGCTAACCAGAACTCTCTCAGAACCATTGATAATGAAATACCCGCCCGGATCGTCTGGGTCCTCGCCATTTTCTATAAGTTCGTTTCTACTCATACCCGATAAATAACAGAGCTTTGATTTTACCATCACTGGTATTTCGCCTATAAAAACATCCGAATATGTAGGCCTTTCTATTCCATTAAAAACAGGTATGATCTCCAGGAACAACGGGGAAGAGTATGTTATGTTTCTAAGTCTCGCCTCTTGCGGCAGTATATGTCTATACCCGCCCCTTACCTCGTAGTATCGCGGCTGTTCCACCCTTATCTTCCCAAGCTTTAGTTCAAAGCCTTCAACATTTGTCTGTATTGTTCCTATCCTGTCTATGACTTCCTGGAGGCCAACATCAATAAACTTATTGTAGGATTGTAATTGCTGACTGACCGGACTATTACTCCTGAAATAAGAGCTTACGAGTGCTTCTATCATCGAAAAACCCCCTATATATTTTCTATTTTATGTATATACGAATAAGTATAAGGTAAGGACTAACTCGCCCTACCCTTCTACTACAAGTTTATAAGCCAGATACTTTCCGGTCCTGTCCTCTCGGTATATTTTTATAACATCGCCTTTTTTTGCGCCTAGCGCAATAACGGACGGGTCGCTTGTAAGCATCTTCGGAAGTTGCTCTGGTGTTATTCCGTACTTTTGTAGGATTCGGTTTTTTTCATTTTCGCTTACTATTTCCATCTTAGGAACAAGATGGTAGGAAAGGACGTCCACCGCTTTTTTATCTTTTGTTTTTTTAGATATTTTCCCCAAGCAGGACCACCTAAAATTATGTGAAACTATAAGGTCTAATCCTCAGACTAGCACCTTCTTGACTTAAGGTATCGTTTATTTTCGATAAAAAGATTTAAAAAGCTGCCTTTTTCATTTAAAGAGCATGAATAAAATTTTCCTTACTGCTTGGATGGCATTTCTATCTATCTTTCTATTTATCTTTCTATTTGGTTGTATAACTACGCCGAAAGAAAGTGTTAGTGAGAAAGAAGCGCCTGCTGTTGTGAACATCACTGTGAGCGAAACTGAAATTCAACCTGCTGGAGAAACCAGTAATGAAACGGTTAGTGAAGGTGCGCAGACAGGCGGAACGGTTTCTCCCCAAACCACAGACGCGCTGACTGCCATAGCTCATAAGGAAATATCCTTCACGACAAAAGACGGTTGGAAGATTTACGGTACCCTGTATTATTCAGGTTCTAACCAGGATTCGAGACCGACAAAGGTTATAGTTCTAATACCGCAATTGGGTAAGGATAGAAATAGTTATAACGAACTTGTTCCCCTGCTTCACAGCGCTATTCCCGGCGCTGATATAGTGGCTTTGGACATGCGCGGTCATGGAAAAAGCACGAATCTTGGAACCTATCAGGCATTTCAAACTGGAGATTTCCGTGCATCAAAAAACGATTTGAGTGCACTTAAGGATTATCTCGGTGTTTCAAGACCGTCCATTACTACTTATTATCTCGTGGGCGCAAGTATCGGTAGTTCGATTGCGATAGATTACGCAGCGAGCCATGGTGAGGCTGCGAAGGTGGTTATGATTTCACCTGGCATAGCGTATCACAATTTCGATATAACCGATGAAGCGCAAACATATCTTCATGATTTATACATCGTTAGTGCTTCTGAAGACAGCTATTCTATGGCATCTGCGAATACGATATACGCAAATTCTCCATCTGATAAGAAGGTGCTTAAGATATATTATGGAATATCCTCTCACGGTACTGATTTATTTAATGCAACAAAGGATAAGGAACAACCTCTGCTTCCGCTGATTGTAGATTGGCTCAAGTAAAAAAGCAGAAAAAGAAAAAAGAAAAAAATTACTTCTTCATTGCCCCGGCAATAACGTGCCCTATCACTGCGATTACCGCACCGATCACCATCCCTATTATGATTCCGATTATTGATGCAATAATCCCGACTCCGAAGCTAATTGCACTCCCTGTAACATCTCCTCCAGTTGCCACATTCAAGCCCATGCCGAGCATACTCGCAACTAGTGAAATTATCATGCCGATAATTCCGGAGATAAGAGCGGTAAGTGCACCCATTACTGCACTGTCTATTATCTCAAGGCCTCCTTTTGCAATGAGATAACCTATGTAGGCATACAGGATAACGTCAATGACAAGCAACGGGATTCCAACTAGGCATATAAGGATATTCAAAACCGGAATCACGCTTATCAATGACGACAATAGCCCAAGCCCGATTATAGCCAAAACTGGCAGTTTTGCCAAGTCGAATGCCTTTCCAATATTCATATAGATCACATCTAAGCTATCAATTGTAAGATTTATAATCGTTTTTCCTTGTTTCTAAAAAATGTAAGAAAATGACAATATTTAAAAATAAATACCACATATTTATAATATTATGAACAGATATAAAAAACAAAAAAATATAGAGTTATCTATAACCACGCCAATAGAGGGAAAGGGAAGGAGCAATTTTAGCGCTGTTAAGAAGCCAGACCCAGAAAATATAGACTTGCAAAAGCCTTCACAGAAATCAATTGTAATTGTAAGACATGGTTCTTACACTGATGAAGGCAACCTCTCAAAGGAAGGGGTGGAAGAGGTAAAAAGCTATGCCAAAGGGCTAAAGGACGAAATTGACGGGCGACAGAGCGGTATTATCTATACCTCGCCGCTGCCCAGGGCTGTTGAAACAGCAGAAATTCTAGCGCACGAATTAAATTTCGAAAAAATAGAAAAAGAAGAACTAAGAGAAGATGTTGTTCCATCGAAAATAAATAAGATTAGAGAATTAATATCAGAAGTAAAGAATAGCACGTACGCCACCGTTATTCTTGTAACGCATCAGCCAGTAGTAGGAGCGCTTACGATGTTGCTTAAAGGAAAGAGAACCTTACTTGGAACTGGGGAATATTTGAAAATCGATGTTTGATCTTTCGTCTGTTTCTAAATCGTCTGCCTCATCATGCCAAATGCCTCTCCTATGCTCGGCGGTCCGATTTCAATCAACGGAACTCCAAGAAAATCTGCTATCTGCTTCGCCTCTGCCCGTTTCTTTTCATGCGGCGACCTCATGACATCTACTATACTTGTGGAGACCTTACCGAACTCAAAGCGTAGTTCCCGACCGTTTTTCAATACGAATTCAATAGTATATTGATATTTTGTCTTAATAATAGGATATTTTGTTCCATGCTCTCGCGAAGCGTAATAAGCTTTTTCAAGCCTCAATTCCTTTATTTCATCTGCATTGCATTCGCTTAACTCCTCTCCGATAAGCCCTCGCATTGAAAACCTGCATCTGCCTGCCTTTTCTAGAGTTATATTGATTATTTTCGTTGTAAGGATGACGTATATTCCAACAAGAGCAAAAAGCGCTCCAAATATGTATACCATTATGTTGGTCGGAGAACCAACGAATAAAATAACACCAATGCCAATCGCAGCAAATACAAGTCCGCCCACAAAATGCGAGATATTGTAATCCTTTAAAACCATCCGATTTGGTCCTTCCTGCACAATTTTCATGTAAACGTTGTCGCAAATAAAACTTAAAAATCTACTGAAAATGCGGATATCATGTATTATCCCGAAATAAGTTCCTCTCGATAAAAAAAGAAGAAAAGTTTTATTTCATACCAAAGAGGCCCTTGAAGAAATTCAAGATTACATCAACAATGGACGGGGCAGGAGCTGGCGGCTCTGGTTGTGGATTAATTTCTGGAGAAGGAGTCTGCACATCAGTATTATGCTGCGCTTGTGTATGGTTATCTTGCGAAACGTTGGTGGGACTTTGTGTCCTGTTCTGCTCCTCTGGATAATTCTGCGGTTGCGCCGGGACAGTGTTAGTTGGTGATGTTGCGTTTTCTGTTGCACTTGGATGTGGTATTATCTGCGCATCAGGCAAAGTAATATTATATTGTTGTTCGCTCGAGTTTTCAGGCATCTGTGTTGCATTGCTTACTGTAAATACTTTTATACCTGTAAGGTTTAATGCGCTATTTAATATGAAGCCGTTGGTTTTTGTGCCATTTTTGGTAGTAAAGTTCCAAGAAACATCTGCATAAAGAGGTTTGCCATCTTTTGATTTAACAGATTTGGAAATATGCACGACATAATCGGTATTCGCAGAAAGCGGTTGATAAGGTGCGAACCCTGCAATTTGATAGGAAACAAAAGTATAGCCAGAAACTTTTGAACCGTTTGCGGTAGTAAGCCAAAATGTTGAGTTATTTATTGAATTTTTATCTAATGGTTCTGTGAAGATAGCGTATATTGAAAATAGAGTCTCGTTGTAATCCTTTGCAAATTCGTTTGGCTCAGGATAAACATCTTTCACATAAAGTTTATCATTACGAAAAGAAACGTTTATTGTCTCCTTTGTAAGATTTTTCGCCCAAGATAGATCTATTGGCGGTTCAAAAATAATTTTCTGAGAACCAACTGCAACATCTCTATATAAGCTATGTGCTTTTATGGTCTTAATTTTGTTCACATACTCCAGATCGTAGATGATAACTGCGTTATCAATATTTTTGTAATGCTCATAATCAGCGAAATTGCTTTCGCTTTCTCTATAAGTCGTAATAAAACCTAATTTACCATCAGAAGAGATTTCCATGTTATCTGGAACGTTAAATTCTTCTTTTGTTCCGATATATGAAGAATATACTTTCCCAAATGCAGATTTTTCTGGCATGGTTACTAACAAATTTTCGCTTATGTTGCTGTATGGCGGGTTTATTGGTTGCAAACCAGTGTATTTATAGAGTGAATAAAGATGCACGGTTTTATTGTTGCTTGTTGGATATAAAGTATAGCCAATCACATAAAGAGTATCCCCTTCTTTGTTTGTTGCAACTACAAGAGGGATATAATCTACAGGTATGTATTTTATGCCATCGGTTTCTAGGTTAATTGCGATTATTTTATTAGTCTGATACTTTCCATTATACGAATTGATTAATGCATACAATGTCTTGGTTTCAGCGTTTTCAGCCAACGCAATTGATTTTATTGTGGCGTTGTTATAAATCCATTCATAATGTATATAATTTTCAGGTATAACATAGTCATATAAGCTTGGGAAATAACTACTATGAAAATAATACACGTGCTTATTATCTTTAGAAAATTCAAAGTCATAAATTCTTGACCAATCACCGTGTTTTTTAACCCAGCTTTTACCTTGTAAGAAATCAAGTACTGCGAATATACCTGTATCTGAAGACCACCCTGGTTGAATGTATCCAAAATATACTTTTCCATCTCTCGAAACTGCAAGATGGAGCGGTATTGCATGTTCAAATTTGAAGTAGGCGATTGGCTGCAAAGTTGTTGCATTAATTTGAACTACATCTACATAGCTTATAGTTCCTTCGTGCCCGTGGCCATTTACATCTTGATAACCAACACTTTCCTGCCATCCTTCTGCGACATAGACAAGACTTCCGTCTGGAGAAACAGCAACAGCCTGAATTTCACCATTCTCGTGGGTTGGTTTTATTCTTGCAACCGTTTCCATTTTAGAGATATCAAAGACTTCTACGCTGCCATTAATTAAGAGATATGCATACGGGCCTGTCTTTAAGACAACTTTGGATGCTAAAGACTGAGTAATATTAACTTCATTAATTTGGGTGAGTGTAAAAGAGGTATTATCAGTACTATTAGAGGATATTGTAGATATATTAGATGTCTGATACATCGTAGGCAGAGCAAAGCTCAGAGAAACTATGAAATTGCAAACGATAATCAGCACAAGAAGCCCTATCGAGATATTTAGTCTCAACAAAACACCGCTAACCATTTAGTTGGTAAGCGCTTAAAAATCTACCGGCTGTGGGGGTTTTGCGTCAAAATTAATTTCTTAGAGTTAGTCCTTGCACACAATTAGATACACTCTTTTTCCAATAAATCTTTTTGGGCAATCAACTTTAGCGCTAGTTCCAAAAGGTGTAACCTCTCTTTCAAGAAATCCAAGTATTTTATCTTTCAATATCAGATTTTCTTTTCTTAGTTCTATTTTTCTCATAGATATATTTAGATATCTAAATATTAATAAACCTTTTGGTTGAATATCTATCATGAAAAAAGCACAAAGAGTCTTGAATGAGTTAATAAATGATTTGAGGAATAAGCAGTTTAAGTATGAACCAAAGGAAGAAAAGGAAATCGACTGGTCAGCATACAACCTCCTTTGAGTGTGTCGAATAACAAACCGAACAAGAAAGAACTCGCGTTCGCGGCAAAGCTGAGTAAAAACCCGTCTCTTAGCGATCTTTTTAGAAGAATACTATAAACAAAAGCCTCTGAAAAAAATGCAAACAGCTCAGAATAAAAAATTTGTATGTTGTAAGGCAAAGAGAGGGAAGGAAAGAAAAACCAGACGATAGGCAGGGTTATGATATTAGCGGCGATAACGGCAGCCAGAGCAGAGAAATAATTTTCTTTTTTTAGAAGGAGAAGTACAACGATGCCTTCTATTAAAATAGTAAAAAAAGAAGCAGAGAGGAAGTCCATAAAATCAATATCTCGTGTAAACGATGAAAAGGACGGCAAGAATAAACAGTGAAGAGAGTATACAATAATTATCTTCAACGATGCGCTGCCTGTTCAAATCTATTGTAAATGTGTAGGAACCTCCATCTTTTATCGGTCTTTTTTGATCTACCCGAATTATAGCATCACTCTTGCCCAAATAGATTTCAAAATGACCTTTCTCTGGATAAAAACACGGATTAAATTTGTAAAACCATGCGCCGTTGGTACATACGCCGTTATCACAGGTAAAGTTAATCGTTCTTTCATTGAGCGGACTGGTGTTTGTTTCGTTAACCACGCCTTCATCGCAAAAATAAATAACGGAAATCGGGCCGGTATACTTTTCACCATTAAGCAAAAAATGCAATGTGATGGATGGTTCTGGAGGGGGCGGACCGACGATGTCAGAAAAAACCAACCCGAGCAGCAGCAGTATAAAAAGAAATTTTTTCATGTTGCGATATTTCTGCCAATGTTTAAAAACATTAGGCAGTTGCGAATCATCTCTGGAACATGCCGACAAGAATCCAACTACTCCTACCAAATGATAAGTATGGTTGAACCATAATATTTAATAAACCTTACTTATCAAAAATGATAATTATGGTTAATCGCGTAGAAATGCTGAATCAACTTAGAAAATATCCTGTTTTCGGTGTAACAACAGTTAGCAGGATAATCAATAAAAGCAGGGAGTACTCATGGTTGGTCATTTACCGACTTAAAAAGAGCAACCTTATCTACGAATTAGAAAGAGACAAATATACGACCAATTCAGATCCCCTTGTAGTTGCATCCCACGTCGTCTGGCCTTGCTACATTTCTTCATGGGCAGCCATAAGATACCACAACCTTACAGAGCAGCTGCCATCGCATATACAAGTAGTTATTAGCCGACCAAAAAAGAGACGGGAGATAGTCTTCAAGAATGCGACAATAGGATTCATTAGGATCAAAAGGGACAATTTCTTTGGTTTTGGAAAGGTTATGTACGGAGACTTTGAAATTTTTATGGCAGAGAAGGAAAAAGCTATAGCGGATGCATTATATCTGAAACAAATGTCGTTTGAAACGTTTGCCGAGATTTTGCGGGAACACAAAAAAGAGATAGACGTAAAAAAATTGAAATCCTATCTTAAAAAGATGGGAATGAAAAATGCGGTGGGGGCACTGAAAGAGGTAGGCGTATGATAAGAAAAGATGAATTGGAAAAAATAGCAAAACTGAAGGGCTTAACGCTGAAAAACTGTGAAAACGACTATTTTCAGGACTTGATCCTTTTCAATCTTTACAGGATCGTAGGAAGGGAATTTATTTTCAAAGGAGGGACATGTCTGTACAAGGTATACAAATTGAATAGATTCAGCGAAGATTTAGACTTTACGGTAACAAAAAAAATCAACATTGACAAAATAATGCGAGCTATCCTTTATTCGATTCAATCGCTGAATATAAGCGTTATGATAAAAGAGATGGAAAAATTCCAGAACCAGATAAATATTCGACTGGCTTTCAGAGGTCCGCTTTATAACGGCGCTAAGGAAAGCATGTCAGTAGTGGTCTTAAATTTGAGTTCCAGGGAAAAGCCGATACTTCAGCCAAAAAGAGAGATGGTTATGCCTTTATACAAAGACATACCTGTCTTTGAGGTCTTTGCAATGGACGAAAACGAGATACTGATCGAGAAGATAAAGACTATTCTTGAGAGGAATAAGCCAAGGGATGTTTATGACCTTTGGTTCTTGCTAAAAATGAGGGGGCTTCGTGTCGACAAGAAGCTTTTGCTTAAAAAAATCAGAAGATTTGATAAGACAGAATTCATGAAAAAACTAGAGCAAAAACGACCTAACTGGGAGAGAGAACTAAAACAATTCGTTGTTGGCACGTGCCCATCTTTCTACCAGGTAAAAAAAGAAATAGAAATGTCAATTTTACGATGTAATGTGTAATTACTATTTTGTAAGAAAAGATTTATGCAACAGATTATTTTTAGCATTCTGATTTTTGTTATCGTTCCTTTTCGCTCCCTTCCATTCCATGGGCTCCTTCTCATCCAGCGGATTTGGAAGTCCTTCCTTTTCCTTAACCCTTGCGCAAACCTCATTTGTAAGGGACTCGAGTTTTTCCAATAGTTTTATTCTTTGCTTTAGTAATTCCCTGTCTTTTCCCATTGTCTTGTTTTTCTTCCTCGCTGTACGGAATGCACCTTTGTAAAAATTCATGATTGTAGTCGTAGTGCTTCTTATTGTTTCGAGTGCTTCCTCAAATTCTCCTTTCTTTATAAGTTTTTCAATGATTTTCTCAAGTGCCTCAGCAGCCTTATATTGCACACTCCAATCATCATCCTTTAAAGCAGCAATCAAGGTGGGAATCGCATCTTTTCCGATATTAACGACTTCATCAGTTCTTTCGAGAATTAAAAGAGCAAGCACCTTACCTTCTACAGGAATTTTATCAAAACCGATTTTTTCGAGCGCTTCGGCGGCATTTCCTCGCACATTCAAATATTCGTCATTTAGAGCATTAATCAAATCAGGAATCGCCTTCAAAATTTCCTTGCTATCTGGATTTGCTTCTGCAATCTTTCCAATCGCCTCAGCAGCATTCATTCGTACATCCCACTCTTTATCCTTCAAAGCAGCAATCAATAGAGGAGTTGCAGAGATTCCAATCCTAACAATTTCATCTATTTCTCCTTCTCTGAGTAAACGAATAACTTTATTTTTTAATTTTCTTTCCATGATATCCTTCCTGTCCATAGCTTATGTGGTGCTAGAATGTTGTGCCCATCTATCTATAATTTCTACAACGACTTTCCCATTGAGTTTTCCAGTTTCAACTTTTTCCACCAACAATTTAAGGAGGTATATACCTGCCGATAAAAATAACCAGTCATTTTTTCTTCCTGCTCTTTTCTCTACTATTTTAAACAAGCTTTTCCCCTTTTCTTTATTTGGTGAATTTTCTTCAAGGAGTTTCTCCAATTTTTTCAAAACAGCTATCACTTCTTTGTCATCTGTGAATAGCCCTTTATAAGGATCCTCCTCATCACTCCACTCGTCAATAATTTCTTTTAGAATTCTGGACTCTTCTTCAGCGCCCTTCGCAGCCTTTTCCTTTCCAAGGAAAAGAATAACGTAATAAAGTTCTAACCATGGATCTATTAACTTATGTTCTCTTTCAGTAATAGTACATGCGTCTTTCGTCCGAATTCTCTCCAGTAGATCCGAAGTCGAATCGTCTTCGTTTTCTTCTTCGTTAGGTTCTTTGTCTTTTTTACCGGATTGCGATAGTGCTGGTTCCTTGTCACGAAACAGATTTCCAGCTTCGTTTTTCTTCTCAATTTTTTCCTTATTACCGTTAGTGTTTTTCTTATCAATTCTACTTCTCATCCTATCACCAATTTTATTCCTTCGATACACAATAATGCATATATATTCACCAGAAAAAGATTATAAATGTTGGTTTTTGTGGTAAATAGGTATTAATAAGAAATAGAAAAAGATATCTAGCATCTAGCCTTCAGAAAATACCGAAAAACCATCTCTTCTTTCCAGATTCTTCTTCGAATTGTTTTAGGAGTTCCCTCTGTTTCTTTGTCAGCTTCTTTGGAACTTCAACAACAACCCTAACGATAAGGTCTCCATGCTCTCTGCTGTTAAAGTGGGGCATTCCTTCATTTCGAATTACAAATTCTGAATGTGATTGTGTTCCCTCAGGAATTTTTAGTTTGGTCTTTCCGAATAGTGTAGGAACCTCTATCTCCCCTCCTAACGCAGCTTGAGCGAAACTTATTGGCACAGTAACAAAAAGATTGTCCCCTTTTCTCTCGAATATTTTATGCCTTGCAATCCTGACATAAACATAGAGGGTTCCTTTTCCATCTTTCCCGTATTCCCCATATCCAGGAAGGCGAAGGCGCATTCCATCGCGAATACCCGGGGGAATGTCAATACTTAAATCCTGTGTTATTCTTTTTCTTCCAGTTCCCTTACACTCACTGCATGGCTTTTCATAGGCATGTCCGGTTCCCTTGCATTGAGGACATGTCGAAACGGAGGTGAATGTCATAAAGCCCATTCTCCTTGTGCTCCTTATCTGCCCCCTCCCTCCACACTTGCTGCATGTCCTTAACCCTGTTCCAGGCTCTGCACCGCTTCCCTTGCACTTCGGGCAGGGCGCGTTTCTCAGATAAGAGAGGGACCTTTTCGTTCCCCTTGCAGCCTCCTCTAGAGTTATCTCAACCTCCGTCCGAAGGTCAGCCCCTATATCATAGCTTCTTACTCGCCCTTCCCTTTCAAAACCGAACATCGAGCCGAATAGGTCAAATGGGTCCTCTCCAAAGCCCATACTCCTGAAAATGTCCTCGAAATCTCTGAAGTTTGCGCTTCTGAATATGTCCTCTGTAGAATACATTCTGTCAAAACCGGTATGGCCGTACATATCATACTCGGCGCGTTTTTGGTCGTCGCTCAGAACAGCGTATGCCTCGCTTATCTCCTTGAATTTTTCCTCTGCATCGGGCGATTTATTCCTGTCCGGGTGGTACTGCATGGCGAGCTTTCTGTACGCTCTCTTGATATCGTCCTTTGTTGCATTCCTCGGAACTCCGAGAACTTCGTAGTAATCCTTTTTTGTTGTCACCTATCTCACTCCTTTGGCCCAGTGTCCTCCCACCCAGCCTCAGAACCGGGAGATGATTCCCCTGTTCCTCCTCCGGGAGGGGTGGTTCCCTCTCCACCAGTTCCGCTCGGTCCTGTCCCGCCCATGCTCGGGCCGCTACCATAAAGCGATGCTCCTACCTTTTCGAGCAATTTTTTAAGAGCATCCATCTCGCTTCTTATCCTTGCAATATCATTGCTCGCAATAGCGTTCCTTACCTTCGCTGATGCTTCCTCTATCTCCTTCTTTTGCCCTTCTGTCAACTTATCCTTAAATTCATCGACTGTTTTGTTTGCGGTGTATACCATCGCCTCGGCATCGTTCTTTGCTTGAGCAAGCTCCAACACCTTTCTGTCTTCTTCCGCATACTGCTCGGCCTCCTTCATCTTCGCCTTTATCTCCTCCTCGCTCATCTTCTGTGGTGCCACAATCTTCATATCCTGCCTCTTTCCGGTCGCCTTATCCACAGCAGTAACGGTGAGTATTCCGTTTGCATCTATATCATAAGTAACTTCGATTTGAGGGACACCGCGGGGCGCTGGTGGAATTCCGCTCAGCACGAATCTTCCGAGGGAGACGTTGTCCTTTGCCATCGGTCTCTCTCCCTGAACAACATGTATCTCTACGCTCGTCTGCATATCTGCTGCTGTTGTGAATATCTGCGTTTTTCTAGTCGGAATTGTCGTGTTCCTTTCAATCAATTTTGTTGCTATTCCGCCCAGCGTCTCTATTCCAAGCGAGAGTGGGGTGACATCGAGAAGAACGATATCCTTTACCTCTCCAGACAAAACTCCCCCTTGAATCGCTGCGCCCATCGCAACGCACTCCATCGGGTCCACACCTCTCTCGACCTTTTTTCCTATGGTGTCTTCGACGAATTTCTGCACTATCGGCATCCTTGTCGGCCCGCCAACCAGTATTATCTTATCTATGTCTGCAGGGGACAGCTTTGCGTCCCGCAGCGCTCTTTCGACAGGATTTCTGCATCTCTCTATGATTGGCCTTATGAGGTCCTCGAGCTTTGCCCTTGTAAGTTTGTATGTAAAGTGCTTCGGCTCTCCATTCACGGATGCAAGGAATGGAAGATTAATCTCTGTTTCAAGAGTTGTTGAAAGTTCTATCTTTGCCTTCTCAGCAGCTTCCAAGATTCTGTTCTGCGCCTGCTTGTCTTTTGAGACGTCTGCTCCTGTCTGCTTTCTGAATTCGTCCGTGAGAAATTCTGCTATTATTTTGTCCATGTCTGTTCCGCCGAGTTGGGTATCTCCCGCGGTCGCCTTTACTTCAAAAACTCCCCCGCCAAACTCCATGATGGTTACATCGAGCGTTCCTCCTCCGAGGTCGAAAACGAGGATCTTCATCTCCTTCTGAGCCTTATCTAATCCATACGCAAGGCATGCTGCTGTTGGCTCGTTTACAAGTCGAACAACCTCCAATCCTGCAATCCTCCCAGCGTCCTTTGTTGCCTGCCTCTGGTTATCATTGAAATAAGCTGGAACGGTTATCACTGCCTTTTCTATCTTTTCCCCTATGAATTCCTCTGCGTCCCTCTTTATCTTCTGAAGAAGAATGGCAGAAAGTTCCTGCGGGGTGTACTCCTTTCCGAATATTTTGTACTTGTAGGTTGTTCCCATCTTCCTCTTGAACGCGGTTACCGTTCCCTCCGGATTTGCTACCATCTGCCTTCTTGCTGGCTCTCCCACAAGCCTCTGCCCGTCCTTTGTAAAGGCAACATAGCTTGGGAATGACTTCCCGTACTGCGATGCGCCCTCAGCGCTCGGTATTATCCTTGGTCTTCCTCCTTCCAAAAATGCTGCTGCGCTATTACTAGTTCCTAAATCTATTCCGATTATCTTACTCATAATCAATCACCCCTTATCCTTATTCAAGTTATTATCATTTTTCTTCTCCTCTCTTTTTTCCGATTACAACCTTTGCATGCCGAAGGACTTCCCCATTGAACATGTAACCTTTCTGGATTACCTCTACTACCTTTCCTTCCTCACCATCCCCTTCGCGAACTGCTTCGTGATAGTACGGATCGAACTGCTTTCCAAGAACATCCATCTCGGAAAGTCCTTCTTGTGTAAGTATCTTCATCATATTTTTGTATATCATTTCGATACCGATCTTCTCGTTGCTCCTTTCGCCCTTATCCTTTGTGTGGGCAACAGCAAGCTCAAGCTCATCGAGAACAGGAAGAAGTTTAAGCAGCAAAGAAGCCTTCGCTCTCTGCGCAACCCCTTCCTGCTCCCTTGCTGTTCTTTTTCTAAAATTTTCGAATTCTGCATAGAGACGGAGAAATTTGTCCTCGAGCTCTTTTAGTTTCAACTCTTCCTCTACCTTCTTCTCTTTCTCTTCTGCCTTCTTAGTTTCCCCCTCTTCTTTTTTTGCTTCTCTGGTCTCTTCGCCCTTCTCCGCCTCTTTGCTCCCCATCTTCTAGTTCACCCTTTATTTAATCTTTACCTCTTTCTTTGCTCCCTTTGGTTTCACCTTTTTCATGATGACCGTCAGGACGCCATTTTTGAATTCCGCGTCCACGGTCTCCGGGTCGATCTCTTCAGGAAGCCCGAATGCCCTTCTGTATCCTGTATAGCTCCTCTCGCAATAATAGTAGTTCTTCTTTTTCTCCTCTTCTGCCTTTTTCCTCTCCGCGCTGATGGAGATAGAATTTTTGTCTGCTTCGATGTGGATGTCCTCCTTATTCATTCCTGGAAGTTCTACTGTAAGCTCAAAGGAATCCCCCTTGTCAACAAGGTCGCTGAGCGGTGACCTAACAACCCAGTCCTCTCTCTTCGGGCGGAGGAACATGGACTCGAACATCTCGTCCATCTCTCTTCGCAATCTCCTCATTTCCTCAAACGGGTCATATATCCTAATTTCCTTTGCCATATTTACCACCTCGTTTAAACATCAAAATCTTCCCATCTCTCTTTCCATTTCATCCTCTATCATTTTCGCAAGCCGTTTCATCCGCTCGAACCTTCTAACTATCTCGTTTTCCATCTCTTCCAGCGTTCTATCTAGGCTATGTCCTCTTAGGTAATAGTATCTACCCTGTTTGCTTACCAGCCCGCAGCGCATGAATGTATTAAGATGATAGACAATCGCACCCTGCGTTACCCTTGTCTTCCTTTGCAGGTCCCTAGAACGCACTCCTCTTTTTCCCATCTGCACAAGTTCTTTGAAAATCTCTCGCGCGAGCTTGTCCTCCTCGCTCCCGCCGAGACATCTGAAAATCCAATCTATTGTCGCTTCTGGGCTAGGTACCCTTGGTTCCTCTACCTCGCGTATCTCGATCTCTCTTGGCTGGATTTTTCTTTCTTCCTCCCACTCCCCTTCTGTTGTCTTGCTCTTCTGCCTTACCTTTACCGGTATTTTCTCTGCCTTTTCGCTCGCCATGTTTTTAATATTATTTCGAAATATTTAAAAATTTATTGAAAATTTTAAAAATTTGTTAAAAATTTACGCTTTTCTGGCAAAATTCGTGACACCTTAGCAACCGTATCCGGGATAGCGCAGGTCTACCTTCTCTTTTTTCTCACGTTGAATTCTACCTTCAACATGAACGGAGAAACCGTCGGTATCTTCAAGCTTTTTCTCAGTTATCGTAAGCTGCATTTCTGGTAATAACTCTCTTATGACATCGCATATTTCGTCGGTAGATTTGTGTTTTCTCGCGCTTGAGACTGAAATGATAGAGAAATATGCGAAGAAGCGATTTATTGTTAGAGAGACGGACATGCCATTTATTTTTTTATGTAAATTCACCGCATCCAATTGTCCGCCCGTCTCTCTAGAGAAACATTCGTCCTCCCTGAATAAATTACGTTTTATTTCTATTACACTTTTGATAAACTTTTCATTGTATCGTAAATTCTATCGAATTTCCGAACAGGACAAATTTTTGCAAATTTGTCCTCCCAGCCAAACCACTTAAGATCCTCAAAAATGCGGTTTTCAATTCTTTTAGGGCTGGTTTTAGCACCAAGCGGGCCTTCTGACCAGGGCTTGGATAGAAAAGAAAACCCCTGACGGTTCTGTTTACCCTCTTTCGGAACTTCTTTTTTAGAAAAACTGTTCATATAACAACCCCCACAACCAAAATGGAATGTATTAAAAAACTTAGTAGCACGTGCCTCTTCGCAGCCTTTATGTTCAGCATTCCGTCATGTCATCAAGCCTTGACAGCTGCTCGCTAGGAGTTTTTTTAAATCTTTACTATTACTAGTGTTAGTACTATAAGTAGTGATAGTATGGTATATTTCGATGAGCAACCGAAGAGCAAAATGAGCGACCTATTTGGAAGAGAAAAGGAAGTAGAAGAGTTGATGGAGTCGTTAAGAAAAAGAAAATTGACCCTAATACTCGGATTAAGAAGAACTGGAAAAACATCAGTTTTACTTACATCGTTGGATGAACTTAAATTTCCCTATCTGTTCATAGACTTCCGTGGCCTAGGGGACAGGATGTATTATACCCATCAAGATTTTGTGAATTTTTTAGAAAGGAGTTTTACAGAATTCCTTAAAAGGCACGGAGATATAGCAGTTTATTTAAGAAGCATAGAAGGAGTGAGCATAAGGGGATTTGAGATAAAATTCAGAAGAGAAGAAAGAGTGGACCTTATTTCTATCTTCAATTCACTAGACGAATGGGCGGGCAAAAAGAAACTGAAACTAATTGTTGCTTTTGATGAGATCCAAGAATCAAAAAAGATAGTTGGTCTAAAGCTTCAACCAATAATTGCTTATTCGTATGATCATCTATCTAACGTCTCATTTGTAATGAGCGGTTCTGAAATGGGGTTGGTGTATAAATTTCTTCAAGTAGATGATCCAAAGGCCCCATTGTACGGAAGATATATAAGCGAAATAAAACTCGAAAACTTTTCTGAAGAGAAATCAAAAGAATTTCTTATAAAAGGCTTTAAGCAATTCAAAATGAAAGTGGACGAACAACTTATTAAGTATGCAATTAAAAAGTTCGATGGAATTCCTGGCTGGTTAACTTTCTTCGGAGTTGAATCTGTAAGAAAAAAAAGAATCGCCAACGAAAAAGAAATAGATAGAATACTCGAAAAGGCAACTAAGCTTGCATTGCTAGAGCTAAATAATTTCCTTGAGTTCCATAGAGCTACAGAAAGATACAAAATTTTAATCCGTACATTATCGCGCGGTCCAGCTAAATGGAGCGAACTAAAGGAGGAAATATCTCTAAGAGAAGGAAGAACAATACGGGACAGATCACTAGCAAATCTATTAAACACTCTAATTGCTCATTCCATCGTTCAAAAAGAAGACGGAGAGTACAAGATAGCAGACCCAATAATGGCCGCTGCAGCAAAGAAATTATAGACTCTTTTTTCATATCAAAAAAGCGGGTTTTTAGAACTCTCTCAAGCAGATTTTAATTCCCTCAGAAAGTTCTTCTTCCATTTCGCAAATTCGTTGAAATCCAAACCGAGATATTCAATATCCTCTGGATTGAAAAGCCGTACTTCTTCGTCCAACGCTTCAACAAATCCTTTCAGTGAAAATTTTGATACGATTTCCTTGTACTTCTTAATCGAAAAACCAGAATGTATTAAGATTGTAAGGATGTCTATCAAATCTTTCCTTCCCTTAATCGATCCTCTTCTTTCAATCTCTGCCCCTTGCTTCATTATCACGAGGACCTCAGGATATGGAACTTTCAGAGCCTTTACATTTGCCACATACTCTTTTAGATGCTCAACTGGAAAGGACAGTTTCGAATATCCCGGAAGATAAAGATCGATATCGAATTCGCCCATCTTTATTTCATATTTCTTTAACCTTTCGTTCTTTTCAAGCTGGAATTTTTTCCTAAATGCATTGAGCGTATCGTAATCTATCACGAGATCTATATCCTTCGATTTGTGTAACCCAGTCCAGAGAAATGCGGCCCATCCGCCTATCACTATAAAGTTGTATTCTTGAGAGAGTGAAACCAACTTTTCCCAGCTTTTTTGAGTAACAATCTCAGGCCAAAATTCCCTTGTTTTCATTTGAACATCCTCCTTTCAAGTGCGTCTAGATACTCTTTTGCATACCATTCCTTAAGGTTCCAAAGGTCAACGTATATCTGCGGAATTGGGGCTATATTGCCTGAAGGCATGTACTCGTCCTTCTCAAGAACAAAGATGTTAGGCGGGCCTTTTGATTTAGGAAATCTTTCATTTATCTCTTCGAGTGCCTTTCTATCTGCGTACACGTACACCTCACCATAATCAGCTGGGGCTTCGTTATAAAGAAAACGATAGGCGGAGTATGCAGTGAAAACCACATCTGTGGGCATTCCCCCCTCTATTTTCTGTACTGGAAGATCGCTTCTTGTTGTATATCTAATATCCTTTGTGATATTTCTCGCTGTGGCCCAGAGGATGAGGATTTTTCTTAAATCTATAATGTTGAAGGAACGCGTTCTTTTTTCCACAGCACCCATCGCTTCAAGTGGTTTCAGCGCATTGTTAACTGTAGATAGGGAAAAACGAAATTTCTTGGACAGTGAAAGTTGGGTGAAGGAGAGCTGTTTCCTCTCTATTGCTTCGGTAAGGATGTACCGGTATATCACTTCTTTCTTGAGCATGTTTCTATTTATAATTTTACTTATTTATAAATGTTTCTATATTTTTAGAAACTTAGATGATTTGTTACCGAGGGGAGCGGGTTTCCAATCCCTTAAGAGAATACCCCTTCAAAACAACAAAAGATACGCATACACGACCAGCACTGTGATTATCGTAAGAGCAACTCCGCTCTTGGCAAATTCCCAGAATGTTATCTCAACTCCCCTCTTTTCTGAATTCTGGGCTATTATGATGTTTGATGCTGCACCGAGGAGGGTGAAGTTCCCGGCAAGCGTACTTCCTGCTGCAAGCGCGATTAACACTTTTTCACTCGCTCCTGCAAGAAGGGGGAGATAGAGCAGCACGAACGGAACGTTTGAAAGTACCTGGCTTAGCACCACGCTGAGAGCAAGCGTTGTTCCTACATCCTGGAAATCCATCCTCGCAGAGCCAAGAAAAGATTGTATCGCTCCGGAATCCCACACCGACTGCATAAGCACAAACATTCCCATGAAGAAGAGAAGGGTTCCCCAATCTACTGTACGTACTATCTCCTTCCTTCTTTCTGATAACAAAAGCACGATTGCTGCCCCGCCGCTCGCAACAAATGGAAGTGGTAATGGAAACGGAATTCCGAAGGCAGTCGCTGTCGCGCGCAGCAATATCGTAATCAGAACAGCAATGAGCGCAATCCTAGATATCGAAGCGAGTTTTCTATCTCGTATCATTGAAATTCCACGCAAAGACCTGGAAGTTCTTTTAAACCCTAGAAACTCCTTCCGATAGAGTATCTTCAAGGTAAGAAAGCATATGACCAGGTTGAGCAGGGTTGGAAGAAACAACCATCTCAGGAATGAGAGGAACGGCGCCTGAAGTCCTCCACGCACGGCCACGAGTAGATTCTGCGGATTACCTATTGGGCTTAGCGTACTTCCTATTGTAACGGAAAACGCGAGCGCCATAAGGAGCGGCAGCGGCTTTACACCAAATCGCTGGGAGATGTAGAATGCAACCGGTACGCCAACTACTGCGATTGTATCGTTTATCAGTATCGCCGAACTCAAGGCGGAAAAGATTATCACGCTTGCTAATAGGCCGTCCGCGCTTTTTGCAACCGAAAATGCCCTGTTCGCGAGCTCTTCAAGATATCCGCTCATCTCAAGCGCTCTTGCAACCACGAACATGGAAAAGAGGAAAACGATCACGCCCCAATCTATGGATTCGAGGGCTGCGGTTGGGCTTATCGCTCCCAATGCTATGACTGCGCATCCCCCGAGCAGCATTGCCTGCCACATCTCAATCCTGAAAGGACCGATTTTCCTAACCGCTATCAGGATGTAAACTAAAGCAAATATGTAGAGTGCAATCAACACATCGCCTTTTGATTTTGGAGAAGGATAAATTCTGAATTATAATGTAAATGTTTTTATTCCATCAGTATCGGACACGATGCGGAAATGGAGGGAAGGGAATAGACCAGAAGCTTTAAATATATATAAGTTTTTACTTATATTAATGAAAACTAAAATAATCTCGGCATTAGCGGATAAAACTCGCCTTAGACTGTTTGAGAAGATTAGTAATGGAGAGATGTGTGCCTGTGCGCTACCTCCATACGCAAAGGTAAGCCAACCAGCAGTTTCCCAGCATCTGAAAATTCTTCTCGATGCAGGGCTGGTACAGGTTAGAAGAGATGGTGTGAAAAGATTGTACTCTCTCTCCGCACTTGGGAAGAAAGTAATGCGGGATATCTCGAGGTGGTAATGTGAGGATTGAAATTCTCGGTGGTGGTTGTGCGAACTGCAAAAGACTAGAGGAAAATGCAAGGGCAGCCGTTAAAAAGGCAGGAAAAGAGGCCGAATTCATCAAAGTGACGGACTTCAAGGAGATCAGTGCATACGGTGTTATGCGTACTCCTGCATTGGTAATCGATGGAAAACTCATGACGCAAGGCAGAATCCCATCGGTAGATGAAATAATAAAGATGCTGTGATACTGTGGGACTACTTGAAGATTTTGGCGCATGGGTAGTTTATTCTCTAGTTGGCATGGCGCATGGCGATCCGTTAGCCGAGGCGCTGGACTTCTTCATATACGATACTCTCAAGATATTCCTTCTCCTCATATTCATAACATTCTTTGTTGGGATTATTAGGAGTTACATAACTCCGGAGAGGATAAGAGACCTTCTTGCCAATCGAAAATACGGTACCGGGAATATACTTGCAGCGCTCCTCGGAATCCCAACCCCATTCTGTACCTGCTCAGTAATACCGCTGTTCATAGGGTTCATAAGGGCAGGGGTTCCGCTTGGGGTAACATTTTCATTTCTTATCTCGAGCCCGGTTATAAACGAGGTAGCCGTAGTTTTGCTGTTAGGGTTGGTTGGGTGGGAGATTACTGCACTTTATATAGGCATAGGATTTGTGATAGCAGTTGTTGTGGGCTACATACTTGGGCTTTTACATTTAGAAGATCAGATAGAGGAATTCGTGCTTAGTTCCAATGCGAGCAAGACAGTGAGTGCTTCTGGAAAAGAGTTTACTTTGAAAGAAAGAATGGCAATTGCATACGAAGAGAGCAAAGAGATCATCCGACAGATTTGGCTTTACATCATAGTAGGAATAGGTATAGGCGCCTTGGTACACGGATATGCGCCAGAAGATTTTTTCCTAAAGTATGCAGGCCCTGATAACCCATTTGCTGTTCCAGTAGTGGTGCTTATAGGCATCCCGCTTTATTCAAATGCAGCCGGAACAATACCGATCGTGCAGGCATTGATGGCAAAGGGGATGGCGACCGGCACAGCACTTGTATTAATGATGTCCATTACCGCGCTCTCATTCCCGCAGCTTCTCATACTAAGAAAAGTTGTGAAAACAAAACTGCTAGCAATCCTTGTTGCCATACTTGCGCTTTCGTTCATAGCAATAGGTTATCTGTTCAACATGATTTTGTAAATTTAATTTAACAATATGCATGCATTTTGTAAAAAATAATTAACAAAATGCTAATAGGCAAAGCCGAATAAAAAGAGAGGGATGGTCCTCTCCTCTATTAGCACCGCATCCTTGACAAGGTAGTCTGCCTTTTGCTTAAACGTCTTGCCTGCGCCGCCTACTTCAAAAATCACATTGTCGATTTTGAAGTCCGGGGTTTTTGCCCCACGTTCTGTTTTCATGTAACAGGCGGTGTCCACATGGTTGACAAAGAACTCCTCCCTAAGGGCGCCGATGTCCGATTGCCTTGATTTTACCGTATTGAAATATGCTCTAAAAGGGAATGCCAGATAAAGTTTCGGTTCTTTCCTTATCGCTGCTCCCTTTCCGCAGGAGAACACTTGTTTGACTATGCCTATCTTTGCCAGATCGTTTATTATGCTTATAACTGTTGGCTTTGATAGATTTACTGAATTTGCCAGCTTAGAATAGTTCGTTTCAGAAGGCGAAGAGAATGAGATGAAATAGAGAAGACTGAAAATATCATCCGCGATCTTCATACTCATTTCCCTGAGATATGCAAGGTCCGTGTAAACGATCTTATCCACCACGTTCTGTATGGAATCGTAAAAAAACTCCCTCTCCGTGGCATATAGGACTCCCCCGTAGTTAAAGTACTCCGTGAGATATGGGGCAACGCGAGAATATTCCAATATTATTTTTTTTCTCTGCTCGTAATCTTCAAACTGTTTTATTGAGAATGCAGGCAATTCCTCGCCATGCTTAATAGAAACGTACTCCCGAAAAGAGGCCGGTTTCATGTAGAAGAGAAGTGCTCTTCTCGAAAGTTCTCCGCCTTTTTTCTTTATCTCCAGAGCAGAAGAACCGGAAAATATTACCCTTCCCTCACCTTCATCGTACAGCGTTTTAAGGTCATTCTCCCAGTAGGCTTTTGTATGGATTTCGTCTATAAAGATATTTCTGTACCCTCTTGCGATGGCATATTTAGCTACATCATACACAGTTTCATCCCTGAAATACGCAGCATCTGCCGAGAAATAAAACGCGTTTTTCGTTTCCCTTGCCAACTGGAGAAGCGTAACTGTCTTGCCTATCCCTCTTATACCGTAAAACCCTACAAAATAATCGGTCGGCACAGAAGCTATCTTATCGTAAAGGTACCTCCTTTTTACATATACTGCTGCTTCTCTAATCTTCCGCTCGCTTTCGAACAGCGCCTTTCCAAATGTTTCGTCATTCATGTATTTATCAGGTCATCAATTTTTATAAATATTTGCATTTTGTAAATTTAATTTAACAATATGCATGCATTTTGTAAAGATTGATTAACAAAATGCTATTGCTATGGGAAATGGAAGAACGCCATAATAGAGGATAAGATTAAAAAGCCGTCAAAAGTAAATATACTTAGGTGAAGCAGATGGGACGATACGAAAATGTAACAATTGACATGGTCTACGCCGAAATTAAAAAAATCAATCAGCGAATTGCTGCTTTGGAGCATCTTCTTATTCCGGAAGAGAAACTCAGCGAAGATGAGATTAAAGAATTGGACGAGCTTATAGCCGATGCAAAAAAGGGGAATGTAACGCCTTTTTCTAAAAAAAGATAGAGCACCGTTCGGAAACAACCTACAAATAATAACTATCTCCATATCCTAAAATCACTATTCAACAGCCTGCTAATAACCTTTCCAAAGAGGTACGCACGTATAAAGATATCGATCAACATAGAAAAAATATATCCGTACTTGCAAAGTATCTTGAAGATGGATACAACAAATGTAATATATATAATAGAATTGCTGTGATCCGGGGCTTGCTGCAGCTGCCTCAGGTGGAGAGGATATATCTCAAGCAATACCTGCACTTACTAAAGCTCGTGAGGATGAAGATCCGTATGTTAGAAAGGCTGCGGCTGAGGCACTTAAGTTTCATCGATTGAATAATAAAAAATAGAATGAAAATGGAAATATTGGAGATATTACATCAACGCTTACTCAATCTTTCAACCTTTTTGCCTGTTCTACCGTCCATATCCCGGCAATCTTATGCCCGCAGTTCTTGCACTTTGATTTTTCTATATCAAAAGAATCTGTGATGGTGGAGGCGAACAAGGCACGACGAACCAGCAAATCGCCGCAGTTTGGACAGTAGGTGTTCTCCCCCTCCTCAGTCAAAACATTTCCAACATAAACATACTTAAGACCGACATCGAGAGCTACCTTCCTGAGCGAGAGAAGCTTCTCAGCGGTTTCTGGTGGGGTGCTCATCATCTTATAGCTTGGAAAGAAACCTATGAGATGGAGCGGCATATCTGGATCTATCTCCTTAAGCCATTCAGCCTCCTGACGGATTTCATCTTCGCTGTCATTCCATCCTGGAATGACCAAGCTCGTTATTTCCACCCAGAGCTTATGCCTCCCCTTTAACCTCTTTGCTGTTTTGATAGAGTCAAGAACAGGGGCGAGCCTTGCACCGGTTAGCTCGTTGTAAAGCTTCTCTGTAAATCCCTTCAGGTCGATGCTCGCTGCGTGGATGTATTCTGATGCTCTCTCCCAGAATTCCGGAGTTCCATAACCATCTGTTACAAGGATGTTGAATAATCCCTCGCGCATTGCAATCCTTCCCATATCTCTATGATATTCATACCATATGGCCGGCTCGTTATAGGTATAAGCCATGGAAGCGCAATTATTTAGCTTTGCATCCTTTACTGCTCTTTCTGGAGGAAGGTCGAGCCAGAAATCGAGCGGAAGGTGCTCTCGTATTGCCTGTGCAAGTTCCCAGTTGCAACAAAACCTGCACATAAACGTGCAACCGTACGTACCGAGAGAGTAAGCAGTTGTGCCAGGAAGAAAATGAAATTGCGGCTTTTTCTCCACAGGATCTATTCCAAAGGCAGATGGTCTTCCATAAACAATGAGATCAAGCTTGCCATTCACATTCTTTCGTATACCGCAAAATCCGGTTCCTCCTTTCGGTATTCTGCATCTCCGTGCGCACACCTTACAGTTTATTGTACCATCCTTGCCAACATCAACGAGGGGATCATCAACTATCATGAAAGACTAATGCATCTTAGGTTTAAAAGATTGTCGAGCAAAATTTCGGTCAGTCTGTTGACCGAAAAATAACAAAATCGGTCAATTTATTGACCGTTATGTAAAAGGAAGATATAGAAGGGTATCGCTAGCACATCGCCAGACAGGATCTCCACGCCCTCGTGTATTATGAATTTCCTTCCCTTTATCTTCATGTCTTTAAACTGCTCAGAACCCTTACTTGGGCCTCCAACCTCAAATATGCCGTCTCTCCATACATAATCCGGCCCCGTTTTCAGATAGAATAGCTCATTTCGAATATGCATTGCAAACATATCCTCGCGTGCGAGCCCTCTCCCTCGTTCCCTCTCACCGAGAACATCCAGTATAACCTCCCTTATTACAGGAGATGTAAAAAGATATTTCGGTTCCTTTCTTACCTTTCCCTTTCCCGAGACATAGGGAAAGATGGGTTTAATCACATGCGCCAGTGAAAGAAATCTAATCATTTTTATTACAGTTCCCTTTCCTACCCCAAGATCTCTAGAAAGAGCGTCATAGCTTACTTTCTCAGAAAGTGCAAGCAATCTTAGAAGTGGCCAGAATTTTTCTATTACATCTTCAGTAAAAGAACCGGTTGTGCCTATATCCTCGTATATCACTCTGTCTATCATGTCTAAAACAGTTGAAGTGGGCTTTTCGATAAGATATGGAAGGTTTTGTTTTTTGTACTCTGAGAGCACATGCACAGGATCCTCTTTTATTTTTTCTCTAAAATCCATTTCTACCCGTAAGGCATTCGTAAGGGGATCTTTTGTAAATGGATCAAAAGAAGTTACCTGTTTTCCATATTTTATTCGTAAAAATTCGCTGAAAGAAAGAGGAGGAAGGCATGTAAAAATCGCTCTACGCGCCAGCACCCTTTTCGCATTCTGAAGGTCAACAGCTGACGACCCAGTTAGTATTATTTTTATTTTTGGATAAAGGTCTGAAAGCACTTTTATCTCTTCCGGCCACGTCCTTAACTTTGTTATCTCATCTATGAAAAGATAACCTTCGGGTAAGATATACTTCATAACCCGTATTAGATCCTTTATAGCGTAACCTGCAAGCTTGAGATGTTCACCGTGAATGGCAAGCCTTTTATTGCTCTCAAAGTATTTCTGCGCAATGATAGTTGTCTTCCCAGTTCCACGTAAGCCATGTAATACTACTATGTTTGCTTTCTCAAGCTGACCATAAACATCGCGCTTCCTCTCTTTCACGTATCCACGAAGGGAATCCTCCATCAAAAATCGTTCTTCTTTGAGAAATTCAACAACACCCATGCATTACTATGGAAAATAAGGTTTTATAAATCAGTCAGTCTGTTGACCGAAAAATAGCAAAATCGGTCAATTTATTGACCATTTTTTTGGCGTAGGGTAAGCAGCCGGTAAAACATTTATAAATATTATGAAACACAGGGTTCAACATGAACTGTAATAGCACTAGAAATAACAATGGAAAAAACAACGGAAGATACTGCTTAGTAGTGCCACAGGATTTGATGGACGACGGAAAGAGGAATCGATTACAACCAATCCTAACAAACAACCGCGGTGCGTAAGCCCATTGCTTTAACTTTGGGAAAGCACCGCGGCGATATATACTTGGCATATGGGCTTACCCTAAAGGCCTTAGTTATGCCAGTGACAAGCCGCGGCCTTTAGGCCGCGGTTGTTTGACAGAAAGGGTGATTGTGGAAACACCATTATCAAAAGAAGCAAAGGAATTGATTGAGAAATACAACGTGCTGGGAAAAACGTTCAGTGATGCATTGAGCGAAAATCTTAGGAACATCGATAAGAAATTTATGCCGGACATTTGCCGACATTACGAAGAATTATTTAATGTAATAATAAATGTTATGGGCGGCTTTGGAAATGACAAAGAGAATTACCTGAGAATAGCCGGATTGATGTTCGCTAATATGAAAAGCGATCTCCCTCCAGCGCTCGATGCCTTTAAGATTCTAGGCGAATGGATGAAGATAAACGAGTCCGCAGCGAATGATTTCGTAAAAAATGTAACGAGAGCAAAAAATAGCGAAACGCTCGCGGGTGTCTGCAGGTACAATCGGCCGCCTCAATAATGCCCTGCAAATTCTGCATAATGTCTAAAGAAGATGTGCTTTACGATTTCTGTGAAGAGGCAATAGGCTAGCACTATCCTTCCAACCATAAGTAGATACTCGGACGGCGGGGGAGTAAATTGGAAATAGCTTCCTATCGCTGGCGCTGATACAACGAAGAGACAAACAGAGGCGACGAATATCGAGGCTATTATGAGAAGTTTGCTCGGCATGCTCTTGTAGAACGGAAGCCTCGTCCTTATTATAAACGTCACGGCAATTTCCGATAAGGAGGATTCTAAGAACCACAATGTTCTAAAGAGCACAGCGCTGACACCGAACAAATAAAGGAACACCCAAATTGTAAGAAAATCAAAAATGGCGCTTATTGTACCAAAGCAAACCATAAATCTTGAGATCATCTTCATACTCCATCTCTTCGGCTTTTTCACAAAATCCCTGTCAACTTTATCTGTTGATATCGTGAGAAGAGGAATGTCGCTTAGGAAATTGTTGAGGAGGATTTGAGACGGAAGCAACGGGATAAATGGAAGGAAGAATGACGCAACCACAATAGTAAACATGTTGCCGTAATTCGCACTTATGGTGTTCAGTATGTATTTTGTTATATTGCCGAATGTCTCTCGGCCTTTGCGCACTCCATCGACAATCACCTCGAGGCTTTTATTCATGAGAACTATATCTGCTGCTTCTCTTGCAACATCGAGCGCGGTGTCCACAGAGATGCCAACATCCGCAAGTCTTAGGGAGGGAGCATCATTTACCCCATCACCGAGAAATCCGACAAGATGGCCGTTCCTCCTCAGCGCTTCTATTATCCTAACCTTTTGGGCAGGCGTAATTCTTGCGAATACGTTATATTTTGTTACGAGGTCTTGAAGCTCCTCATCGCTCATCCCTTCTATCTCCTTTCCAGTGATAACCCTTCCACCATTTATCTCAAGCCCGACATCCTTGCAAAGCTTTGATGTCACTGCAGGGTCGTCGCCGGTTAGAAGACAGAGCGCAACATTTAGCTCCTTCAACTCAGCTATCGATTTTGCGGCAGATTTCTTTGGCTGACTTTTGAAGAGAAGGAAACCGCGCAGCGTCATCCCATTTTCGTCTTCTTTTGTGTAATCCTTCTTTTTCTCTACGACTTTTGTGGCAATCCCAAGAAGACTGTACCCCTCTTCTGAAAATTTCCGAACCGTGTCGATTATTTTTTTCTTCAGTGTTTTGATCGGCCTCTTCTTCCCGCTTATGGAAACGTGGGAACAGACAGAGAGCACGGACTCTGGTTCCCCTTTCGTAATGAGCACCCTCCCCTTCCCTTCGACAACAACGCTCATCCTCTTTCGCTCGAAATCGAACTCTATATCATCGATTCGTTTGTACCCAGCATATCCTTCCGTTTCCTCAGGTTTCCTTTTCGCATATTCAACTATCGCAACATCGAATACGTTTCCGGTTGTCTTTTTTCCCATAACGTTTGCATTGTTGCAGAGCATTCCGTAGAGCAGTAACTCCTTCGTAGGTCTTCCCTCTGGGCCCATCCCTCCTTCAAGTTGCATTCCTGGTTCGGTGAGAGTGCCTGTTTTATCCGCACACAGAACATCCATGTTTCCTATGTCTTCTATGGTTGCGAGTTTTTTCACAACAACCTTCCTCCTTGCCATTCGAAGAGCGCCGTTGGAGAGCGAGATTGTTGTTATCACAGGAAGGATCTCAGGGGTTATGCCAACCGCTATCGCCAATGCAAACAGGAGGGATTCTATTATTCCGTGATTCAAAAGGGCATTTGAAAGAAAGATAACAACTGTGAACACCACTATTACCCTAAGTATCATGCTACTAAAATTTCTGAGATTGACCTGAAAATCGGATTCCGGTATCTTCGCGCTCAAAAGGGTCGCTGTCTTTCCAAAAAACGTGTTCTGCCCTATAGCTACTACAACTCCCTTTCCGAACCCGTATGTAACAGTAGTGCCCATAAGCGCGCAATTCGAAAGTTCGTGCGGTGCCGGGTTTTCTATTCTCACTGGACTTGATGTCTTTTCTACTTCCTTCGATTCTCCTGTTATCGACGCTTCGTTCACTCGGAAATCTTCCTCTTTTATTAATCTTATGTCCGCTGGAACTACGTCTCCTATGTGGAGAATCACAATATCGCCGGGAACGAGTTCGGTTGCGCGTATCTGCATCTGCTGACCGTCTCGTATAACAGTGGCGCGTGGAGAGAGATACCTTTTCAGCTCGCTTATCGCGTTTTCAGAGCGGTATTCCTGGTAGAAACTTAGAAAACCGCTCATAAGGATGAGCACGATTATTGTTGTTCCTTCTGTGATCTCTCCAGTAAAGAAAGCGATAACCGCAGCTGCAAAGAGGATGTAGATGAAGGGATTCGTGAATTGCGAGAGAAGAATTTGAATAACACTTCTCCTATCCTTCTCAGGTATGATATTTTTACCATATGCTCTCTGCCTTGCTACGGCTTCCTTTGTGGATAAGCCTATCTCACTGTCCGTATCTAGCGCCTTAAGCAGTTCGGCTATTTCCATTTTCCAATAATCTTGTGCCATAAGGATGCAGAAAGGTATCGAACAGGAACTTTATAAACAGCAATGTTTTTAAACCTTTTTAACCATATATTATAACACAATATAAGGGTGATGGTGTATGATAATAGATGAAGAAGAGGAGCTTGAGGAGGAGGAAGTACTCAGACTCAACGATGAGGACGCAGAAGAAATGCCATGCAACTGAACCATTTAAATTGTTTCTTTTTCTTAATCTTCTTATAGTTTATATGGAGGCGAGAGAAAATGATAACTGGCGAAAGAATACTGAGCATAAGCGGAAAAAGAGAAAAAAGAGAGCCGATACAGGGATTGAATATAAATATCGGTATCGAAAAAATTAATGTAAACGGAGAAGATATCGAAATAGAGTATCTTTACACTGCGAATTATGAAAAGGATGTCGGCCAGCTTCAAATAAGAGGGGTGCTCATGGCAAAGGAGGACAAGAAACTTGCTAAGGAAATAGAAGATGAGTGGAAGAAAAACAAAAAGATGCCTGAAAACTACATGACTACTGTGCTTAGCGCGATAAATTATAGCGGAAGCGCAAACGGAACCCTTCTCGCCAGAGTGCTTGGCCTTACTGCTCCGTTTATTCCACCAAGAATACAGATCGCCAAAAAGGAGTAGAAGAAATTTAAATCTTCATAGAAGAATATTTCTTATGCCCCCAGTTGTTGAAGTAGAAAATTTAGTAAAAACATATCCTGGAAAGGTCGCGCTATACAACTTTTCGCTTACAATAGAAGAGGGCGGAATCTTTGGGCTTTTGGGCCCGAATGGCTCTGGAAAAAGCACATTCATAAGAATCCTCGCTGGTCTCGAGAGCGCAGATTCTGGCAAGATGGCAATCTTTGGAAGCCCACCATCTAAGGAGAATAGAAAGAAGATAGGGGTAGCGCCACAGGACAATGCTGTCTATCCACTTTTAACTTGCATGGAGAATCTTCTCTATTTTGGCTCTCTTTACGGGATGACTGGAAAAAAAGCAATGGAAAAGGCAGAGAAATTATTAGAGAATCTTGGGATGAGCGAAAAGAGACATACCCAAGCAAGATATCTAAGCGGTGGGATGGCGCGTAGATTAAATCTCGCATGCGCCCTTATGCACGACCCAAGATTAGTCGTGCTAGACGAACCAACAACTGGCCTCGACCCTTCTACGAGAAGAAAAATGTGGAAAACGGTGATGGATATAACAAAGGAAAGCGGTGCAACAGTTCTACTTACCACGCACTACATGGAGGAGGCAGAAGCACTGTGTGGGAGAATAGCATTCATAAATGCAGGTCAGGTTGTTGCCGAAGGAACCCCAGATGAATTAAAGAAGCTGGCTGGAAAAGAGATGGCAAAAATAAAAAGCCTGCCTGGCGAATACGCAAAGCTCGAGCCAATCGTCAGATCTATGAAGGGAATAGAAAATGTAACCGCGACCGAACATGGGATGGTCGTAGAGGCAGACAACATAGCAACGAAGGTAGGGGAGATAACAAAGGCTTTTGGAAAAAGCAAGGAAAAGATAATAGAGTTTTCCATCTCAAAGCCATCGCTTGAGGATGTATTCCTCAAACTAACCGGAGCACAACTTAAGGAGGCTGTCAAGAGTGAAACTAAGAAATGAAATAGAAAAGGACGGAAAGCAATTCTTCAGGGAGAGTCGTACCCTTGTCCTTCTTTTTGTAGCTCCGATTATAGTACTTTTGGTACTCGGTGGTGTTTTTGGACGAGCATCTGTAGATATAGGCGGAACAGCGATTGGTTTATGCGATCTCGATAACAGCACTGTTTCCTCTCTATTTGTCAGCGGCATTTCAAACAGCAGTAAGATAATAGATTACAGCAGCGTTGATAACTGCAGTTCTTTCGTTGAAAGGGAGGTACGCGAGGGAAGGCTCGCCGCAGGTGTTGTAATACCAGAAGGTTTCGAACGCGGAATCACGGAAGGAGAATCGCAAAGATTAGCGGTGTTTATAGATAATTCGAGAATTCAGACTTGGCCTTCGATTGAAGCGTTTATGAAAGCAGCAGTTCAGGAAACTGGACAGGAGATCGGAACGGAGTTTATAATCACGGTTTGGGGAAGATTAGACGATGCAAACAAGCAGCTTGAGAACTTACTCGAAGGCCTGAATCAAACACGAGCCAGAGCGATGGAGATGCAGGCTAGACTAAAGGAAACATCAGACTCGCTTGAACAAATAAATATTACGGTTGTCGAGAAGGAGTTAGAAGCTGCGAATGGAACGGTTAACAGAACGCTGGATGTGCTTTCATCCGCAGAGATGAATCTTACAGAGATAGAATCAAGATTTGCAATATATGACGAGGAGTTAAAGAGCAGCGAAAGTGATCTTATAGGAATAAACGAAACGCTGACAAATGCAAGCGAGTATGTAAAAAATGCAAAAGAAGGAATAAACTGCTCCGATCCAATATTTACAGCGTACTGCTTCTCGCTCGATTTGCTCGATGGGAAGATAGATTCTGCAAAGACTTCAGTTGAAGAACGATTGATAAAGGTAAGGAATGCAAGGGCAAGTCTTGCTGAAGCAAATGCAACTATTCAAAATTTCAAGAGTGATATAGTTCGTGCAAAGGAAGGTGCTGGGGAGGCAGAGAGAAGAATTGAAAACATGCGGAATTTTGTTTATGGGCTTGCTCAAAGCAAAAAGGAGGCATTATCAACAATCAGAGAGATAAATCTATCGCTGGCTGAAACGATAGAAAAGAGTTACGAATTAGAAAGGATAATAGTAGATAGCCAGAGGCAGATAGGCAGTATAACTTCGAGAAGTCCGGAGTCCGTTGTTTCCCCCATTCTACTATCCTCTAATTATCTTTTTGGACAGAGGACATTCTTTGATTTTCTTTTGCCCAGTCTCCTGCCGATGATACTTATGTTTATTTCATTGTTCCTTTCTTCGACTTCTCTTGTTCGCGAAAAGAGTGGTGGAACGCTCAGCAGGATTGCGTTCTCTCAGATAAATCCTTTTGAATACGCTGCAACCAAGGTGCTTAGTTATACCATTGTGCTAATCCCAGAAGCGATCCTACTTACGGTTGTAGCCGCGATTGTCTATTCAGCATTCCCTCTGTTTGATATTAGTACGGTTCTATTTATCTTCGAGACTCTTCTCCTCCTTCTTCTGGCATTCACGGCAATTGGGGTTCTCATAGCGGTATATTCAGAATCCGAAGCTACCGCATTCCTTGCATCGCTTGTTGTCGGATTGCCTTTGCTTTTCTTAAGCGGCCTTGTGTTCCCATTTGAGTTTATGCCGTCTTCCATAGCAATGCTGGGTTATGCCTCCCCGCTCACCCAAGCAGTGTTGAGCATGCAATCAGTAATTCTCTATCACTCGCCGCAAGCAATAGGTTTTGGCGTATTGTTTTTATACGCAGTTGTATTTACTCTGCTTGCAGGATTCTCGGTAAAAGTGGTTTGGAAAAAGCAGTAAACTAGTAGTAGCCGCCCCAAATGACGTTGCAATGCATATAATAGGTCCTTATCAGATTACCCTTTTCTGTTAGTTGATCCTTATAAGAATCTACGGTGCAATTCTCAAGAAGCTTCCTTTCTGTGTTGTGCGTATAAAACATTATTTGAAATTCCTTTCGGGTTGTGTAGTAATTATCAAGCGTGTCTGATTTTCCAAGGAATATCGCAAAGCATCGAATATCTACTGGTTGTTCTTTATCAGTTCTCTCATAGACCTTCGCGCCAAACCCTCTTATCTCATAAAGATATTTGGAATCAAAAAGAACCGGATAATTCGGAATGCTCATATTTTCTGAGTTTGGAATGTAGTCTGGAGGTTTCTCCATTGGGCCGAAGGACCAGATTTCACTCTTTATTAGGTAGTTTCCCTGTGCCGTAGGATTTGCTTTGAAAAAGTTTTCTGCTGCTTGAGCAAGCCCATCCCCAAGAAGTTCTTCCATAGTTTTGTTCGTCACTTTAACCTGCTTCTCTTCACTGAAGCCTGTTTCTCCAGCAACCCACATCGCCGCCAGCACTCCAATAAGGAGAAGAAGCACAATAAACATCTCATTTATTTCGAATTCGCCTTTTCGCATCAAAGTCACCTTCTTTTAATTATAGTAAAAAATTTTAAAAGGGATGCCCCGCTGCTGGGATTAAATCATAGAAGCGCTTTCTTTTAGAATGTAGAACAGTGCAACTGATTCTGGAAGTTCTTTCTTCTCGCCTTTTTTATAAGGTCCGAAGGTGCTTTCTGCTATTTCAAGTGGTGGCACGTCTTCATTAAAAACAACAGAAAGTTGTCTTTTTTTATCCAGCAAGGCATCATCGAGCGGATTGAATTTCTCTACATCTTCAACTATCCTTGCTATAAGCGCTGTTTCACCGTGTATGCTGTTTGGAACTCGAATTAGCTTACTCATATCATGCGTAACCGCTGCGTCTGCATTTACAGAAAGCACAGGCAGAGACCTGGCGATGTTAGCGACCTTCTTTGGAATATCCGAGAGCTTCATCGAGGATCTGCTCCAGTCTCCTTCCTTTATTCCTTCTATAAACATTCTTCTTCTACCTTCATCCGCAAAGATTTTCGGTGCAAGCCTTGTTGGGTCTTCGATTATGCTTCTTGCAATCCTTCCCCTATAGCCCCCCTCATCCGGCCTTGGCCCGTAAAGTTTTTTAGGTACTTCCTCTCCCCACTCGAAAAAATCTTCGTATCTAAGACCTTCCCCTCTAACATAGTTAACAATCTCTCTTCTTTCATCGCCCTCGAGAAGGAGGTATTCGCTATCTGTTACGTGGATATGATACCCGCGATTTCCTGAGAAAACAATTAGAATGTCGTTTTTCGATAATCCAAAATCGCCCAAAAGAAATTCATCGAGGAGCCTGATAACATCCTGCTTTGCTTCATCCAATCTTGAATAAACGGCGTATTTGCCTTCTGCATGGATATCGAGATCAAAAATCAAATCTGCTCCAATCCTCTGCTTTTTCTCTATTGGTGTTGCGGCTGGAAAATGATAGTAAGCCGCAGAGTGAGAAACAAAAAGGGGAGTATTCGCTGTTAGGTATCCTCTGAATTCGGATACACTCCCAAAGGCGAGGTGCCTAGAGTCTATTTTTTTACTATTGCCAACTCCGAATTCCCTACGTTCTATACTCTTTATCCTAAAATCTGCATTCGAATAATAATCAGAGAACCTAGAAAGGATATACCTTCTCTCGTTCAAATTCATACCGTAACCTCTTTTGCTCTTTTGTGCCAATTGAGCGGATTGCCTATCCCGCAATTCGCCCTACATAAACCGTAGCCGATTACCGTAGTGCAAGAAGGAACTGCGTATCTTTTTTTTCTTGCATGCCCAACCTGATATCTTGTTATTTTCTCATTGAAATCTGGTAAATTCGAAAAGAAACTTACGATGTCGTCATCGCTTAAACCTATTCCTATAAGATAGACCGCAAGATAGAATCTTGCGATGTGCGGGATATTCTGATGTCTCTTTACAGAATCTATCAATTCTGCAATACAGGGAGGATGACTTCCCTCTAGTTGCGCCACTCTTTTTACCTCTACTTTTGGAAGCTCAGCAAGAAGGCGCTTTGCAGCCAGGATTATTCTTTCCGGTGGGTCCTTTACAAGCGGGATTTTTACCATGTGCTTTCTCGCTGCCTCTTCCACCATCCTCTTTTTTTCGTTTTTTGTTATTGTTACAAATCCCCCTCTTATCTTTCTATTTATCAGTTGATAATGCGGAGAGCGAGGTGTGAATCTAAGAAAAACAGGGAGCTTGACAAGCATCTCTCCGTTTCTTTCTAAGGAGCTTATCCCGAGTTCATTTGCGACTGCATCCACTACCTCATCGTCTTCATCGTCTAAGAAGGAACGAATTTTTTTTGATTCGTTTACTGCAAACTTGTTTGTCAAATAACTGTTCCTTAAATAACCCAACATCACCCGTGCTACTGCATATGCAAGCAAATCTTTTTTCTTTTCTTCTTCGTTTGCGTAAACATTTTTTCTTGCCTTGCCGTTTAGTGCGTCTATTATTCTCTGCACGGCCATCTCGATTATTTCGTCTGTTGCAGCCTCGAGCCCTTCTGACCTTAGGAGTTCCTTTGCTGCAGATGTAAATGGATAGCGAACAGCAAAATTAAGGTCACCCATCATGAAGATGATTTGCAATTCCTACTTTATAAACCTTTTTCGGATTTCTGTGAATACCACATAGCCAAGGTCGAACAGGAGAATTGCGATGGCATAATCCCACCGTCCGATAAAGAGCATCAAAACCGCTCCGATTTTTAGAAAAAGTCGATATTCCGTGAGGAACCTAAACCTTCCTATGAAATCCTGCTCATCGAGGAAAGCGAGCAGCATAAAGTAGAGCAAATAATTAAGCTGCACTGCCGGAAAACCAAAATAAAACAATGCAAGAAGGGATGTGAGGAATCCTATGACGTGGCTTATGTTGTCTATCTTCCTGGCAAAAACCTGCGCAAGAAGAGCACCGAGGAATATTTCAGAGAATGAAGCTACGCTTATTAGATATCCTATAATTCCTCCGTAAAAGATTGCGAGGGGAAATTTTATCGTCCCCTCTCCTTTCCTATCGTCCTCTATCCAGTCTACCCATTTAACGAAGAAACCTGCAACGAAAGCGAGTATGTAATTCATCAACGCCATTAACCTACACCTTCAATCTCGAATATATGAGCGGGAATACTATTGTTGCATCTCCGCTAACAGTTATATGATTTCCGCTTTCTTTTATCTTTCCCCAGGACACCCCCTCTCTCGTTCTTGCACCTGATAGAGAGCCGTCCCACTCTGGCGCGGATGTTATATAAACAGCATAGTCCATCCCACCGCGAAGGATGTTTACTCCTATCGCATGATGCTTTGATATTCCGCCGCCAAGTATTATTCCACCGGTTTTCTCCGCATTGAGAGTTATTGAAGCAAGCTGTTGCATATCCGCTGTCACGTCTATACCAAAATCCTTTCTTTTCTGCTTAAAGAAATAAACTTGAAGACCGATTGCTGAATCGGTAATTCCGGGTGAAAAAACAGGAATGTCGTTTTTTGCGCACCAGTACAGGAATGAACCCTTATCGCTTACCGATTTCCCTATCGCTTTTGCGATTTCGCTTGGAGAGACGACCCTTTTTTCATTATACATTTTTTCGAATATATCTTGCATTCTTTTTTCTAAGAATTCGTATCTATCATTTGGTACTAAGATATTGCCGATGCGGTTTATTCCCCTCCTGTGCAATTCTCCGTCATCAAGGTCGAAATCGCCAAGAAGATAAGATTTCTCTGCTCGTATGAGGTCATGGTCTAAACTTCCCCCTGTCGTAATTATGATATCCACAACTCTCTTTCTGCACATGTCAGCAAAAATTCCGCGAAGCCCGGATGCGACCATATTGGCAGTGAATGTCAAAAATACCGTTGCTTTCTCCCTCTTCATTTTTTCGATGAGCTTAACCGCCCTGCCCAGATTCGTTGCCTGGAAGCCTATGTGCTCAAAATCTGAGAAAATATCCTCCGCGTCAATATCCTTTATTTCGTCCATGAGTGAAGGATGTAGGAAAAGATTTTTAATCTGAGAACAGAAAAGAACTAGCGCGTAGAATAATCTACTTGGTGATTTTATGAAAAGACGAAAGGTTCTTATCTTGGGGGCTGCAGGACGCGATTTCCATAACTTTAATGTATTTTTCAGGAGAAATCGCGCCTACGAAGTCGTTGGCTTTACTGCAACGCAAATACCAAAGATTGCCGGGCGTAAATATCCGCCAGAGCTTGCTGGAAAACTTTATCCAGAAGGCATTCCAATTTACGAGGAGAAAGACCTTGAATTGCTGATAAAACAGCATGAGGTGGATGAGGTTTATTTTTCTTATTCTGACGTTTCCAATTCACATGTAATGCATCTTGCCGCAAGGGCGCAGAGCGCGGGCGCAAGCTTTGCGCTGCTCGGGCCGAAGGACACTATGTTGACAAGCACGAAAAAGGTTATTGCAGTTTGCGCTGTGAGAACCGGCTCTGGAAAAAGTCCATTAACAAGGAAAATAACCAATATCCTAAGAGGAAAGGGAAAGCGATTTGTGGTTGTCAGACATCCGATGCCATACGGCGACCTTTCAAAGCAGAAGACACAACGATTTGCAGATCTATCCGATCTTGATAAGCATGGATGCACCATAGAAGAGCGGGAAGAGTACGAGCACCATATAAAGAACGGGGTTGTTGTTTATGCCGGGGTTGATTACGAAAAGATACTTCGTAAGGCTGAGAAAGAGGCGGACGTCATAATATGGGACGGGGGAAACAACGACATTCCATTCTACAAACCCGACCTCCTTTTTGTGGTGGCGGATTCCCTTAGGGCCGGACATGAATTAGAATATTATCCTGGGGAGACAAATTTCAGGTCAGCAGATGTCATTGTAATAAATAAGGTAAGCGAAAATCGGTCCGGGGCAGAGACGATAAGAAAAAATGCAGCGGAATGCAACCCGGATGCGAAGATCATAGAGACAGACCTTGAACTCGCAGCGGATGAAAATATAACCATCCAAGGAAAAAAAGTGCTCGTTATCGAAGATGGACCAACCGTCACGCACGGTGGAATGCAAATCGGTGCTGGGTATAACTATGCAAAGAAACATGGCGCAGTTATAATGAACCCAAGACCGCACGCAGTAGGAAGTATAGCCGAAACCTTTGCTAACTATCCGCATCTTAAAGAAGTTCTGCCTGCAATGGGATATTATGGCGAGCAGCTAAAGGACCTAGAGGAGAGTATAAACAAAAGCGGCGCTGAGATTGTTGTTGCAGGAACCCCTATCGATCTAAAGCGTGTGGTATCGGTCAACATACCTATTCTTCATGTTACCTATAATATTAAGGAGATCAGCGGGAGCATAGAAGATGCACTCTTGACAGCAAACATCCTATAATCCTAAAAGGACAAAGTAGGTTGCAAAATTTATGGGCAAGGAACGTATAATTATTCATATTGATTTGGATTATTTCTTCGCGCAGGCTGAGGAACGGGAGCATCCTGAGCATGCCGGCAAGCCTATAATCGTGTGCGTGTATACGGATATAGAACGAGGGCGCGGTGTTGTTTCAACTGCGAATTATGCCGCGCGAGCATTTGGTGTGCGTTCTGGAATGCCTATCTTCGAGGCAAGAAAGTTGGCGCAGGGAAAGGGCGCGGTCTTCCTTCCTGGTAATTATGAGTTGTACGAGCGACTGTCTGCTGGCATAGCAGAAATCGTTGCACGATATGGCGATGCATTTGAGCAGGCATCCATAGACGAATTCTTTCTCGATTTAACAGTAAGGTGCGATGGCGACTACACAAAGGCGAAGGAAATAGCAGAAAGGATAAAGGAGGATATCCTTGAAAAATACAAACTAACATGCTCGATAGGAATCGGCCCGAACAAATTGGTAGCAAAGATAGCAAGCGATTTCAAAAAGCCAAACGGCTTGACTGTTGTTTTACCGGAAAGGGTGCAGGAATTTCTCGACCCTCTTCCCATAGACAAGATTCCCGGAATAGGAAGAAAGACAAGGGAATATTTTGAAGCAAGAGGAATAAAAACAGTAAAGGACCTTAGGAAGATAGACGCTGCCGTTCTTGTAGAGGAATTTGGAAAATCCATCGGAAACTGGCTCTATGCCGCGGCGCATGGGATAGATGATTCTCCAGTCGGCTTAACTGAAGAGCAGAAACAATTCAGCCGAATAAAGACACTAAAAGAGCCGAGTGACAATTTGGATGAGATAAGAAAGGAATTGAGTCAGCTCGTGGAGGATGTTGCTGCTGAGATGAAGGGTAAGGGAGTTTGGTGCAAAACAGTTGGGATAAACGCTGTTGATATCGGCATGAGAATGCACACAAAAACAAAAACCCTTTCGCATCCAACGGATGACCCAGAAATTTTGTTGAAGGCTATTGTCGAGCTTTATTCCGAACTTCTCAACGAGGTCAGATTGCCAATGAGGAGGGCCGGCGTGAGAGTGGAGAATCTAGAAAATACAAAGGGCCAGAGAAAACTTGAAGAATTCTAAAACTTAGGAGTTTGCAAGTGGGCAACTTATGCTACCTGTTTTCTCCCTTGTATCTTCCCTCATAAAGAGAATTTGCTTTTTCTGCCAGTCTTATGAAGACTAGCTGGCCTATCTTTGCATTTTTTTTCAAAGTTATTCCGTGCTTGTTGTACACTATAAGCAGAGCCTCGCTTCTTCCTTCGTATCCTGGGTCCCATAATGCGCAGTTTAAGTCTGCACCACATCTAAGCAGGGAAGAGCGTGGAAGGCATATCGCAGCAACATCGGGCGGTATCTTTACATATTCATTAAAAATTACTTTATACGGACCTGGCTCGAGATGCACCTCATCATTCCTATATTCAATTACACTGCTATCGCTTATCTTTCTTGTCGAGTTGTCAAAGTCTATTCTGCCTGGAGAATCAAACTTTCTGACCTCCTTTAGAGTAACGTCTATTCCGGCAGGTTGGTATTGGCTTTCGGAAATCAGCCTCTCCACCATGTTGGATAGGTGCTGTTTTGGTATGATCATACCAGAAAATTTGTCGGCTAATAATTAAAAAGTCTATTGCGGTGGTGTTATTTATGAGCGAGAAAAAGACAGATTCGTTTACAGCACAGATAAAAAAGGCGCATGCTAAAAAACTCAAGATAGTCATGACTGGAGGGGTATTCGACGTTTTGCATGCAGGACACATTTTTACCCTAAACGAAGCTAAAAAGCACGGCGATTTCCTCGTCGTTGTGGTTGCGAACGATAGTTATATTAGAAAAAAAGGAAGAAAACCGATACATTCGCAGAGATATCGCGCCATGATGGTAGAGGCGCTCAAGCCGGTCGACGCTGTTGTCTTAGGTGGCAGAAATCCAGCGGCAATCGTTAAAATGATTAAACCAGATGTAATTGTTTATGGTTATGACCAGAAACCGTTTCTAAGACCGAAGGGCGTAAAGATAGTAAGACTGAATAAGTATATCGAGCCTGAAAAATTCAAGACGAACAAGATAATTAAAGAACTTGGCATATAGGTGGTTGTATGGAGATAAAAACACTAAGGGTAGACATTCCGGAGGGCTGCAATCTTATTCTTGGACATACGCACTTTATAAAGAGCGTTGAGGATTTGTACGAAGCGCTCATAGAGAGCGGCACTGCGATTAAATTCGGAATCGCGTTTTGTGAGGCATCCGGCGACAGACTGGTACGAAGCGACGGGAACGACGAAGCGCTTATTAAACATGCTGAAAAAGAGGCGATGAAGATTGCTGCAGGACACACATTCGTAATATTCGTTAAGAACGGCTATCCAATAAACGTTCTAAACAGAATAAAAAATGTAAGCGAGGTGTGTAGTGTATACGCAGCAACAGCAAACCCCATCGAAGTGGTTTATATCGAAACGCAACTAGGGCGAGCGATAATTGGGGTTGTAGATGGTGAGAAGCCGATTGGTATAGAAAACGAGGAAAAGAAAAAATGGAGAAAAGAATTCTTAAGAAAATTGGGATATAAAAGATAAAAGAAAGATTCGATTACGAGATTACGGTTCCTGATGGCTTTTTCTTCGACTTTACTATTTTCACATTCGAGGGAGTAAGGAGTATCATGTTCTGGGTGAGAAGCGCAATATCTCCGTTTATCTTTACAGAGTGATTCTTAAGTTTCGCTATTATTCCCTTTAACCTATTCGGTTGTTTTGAAAGCGGAGTTACATTTAATATTATGATATTCTTTTCCCCCAACTCCTTTATTGCAAGGTCTCCATCCCCTTCGTTTCTCAGGTCCACTCTCTTAACATAAAAGTCGGCAGGAGGATTTACAACATCTCCTTCAGATTCCATTATTTCCGCAAGATCCGGCATTTCGCTCTTTTCAGCTTTCCCGAAAATTTTATCTAATAGTCCCATTTAGGTCACCTTTCTCGAGTATTAATGCTTTAAATTAATAATATGAATTTTTAAATACCTTTGTTTCAGAAAACCTTTTCTCCAACATAAACTTTTATGCCGGAGGGAGTTACCTTAAACGGTACAAGTTCTCTAGAATGGTCCGTTCCCCTCATCTTAAAAATCTCAAGAGCACGTATTCTCCTGTCCTCTCTGTCAAGGTTATATAGATTAATTATACCATCCATAACAAAATGCTCTATATCATAAGTCATCTCTGCCTTCTTTGCGGTAGTTGCTTCTAGGGTGGTTATGCTTGTGCAATCAAGATTTCTAAGCAGGGAAAGAAATTCGAAGAGGGTTTGTCTATATTCCAGTTCGTTTGAAAAAGACATCCTTATCATGGTAGCAGAATCTATCACCGCCCTTTTCACATCATTGTTAGTTATCTGTTCCTCTATAATGTTTGCAACCTCTTCTAACTCTAATTTATCTGGTTTTACTATGTTTAGTTTTTTTGATTTCATCAGTTGAGGAACATCTGTGAATAAAGGAAATGTATTCTTCATGTTCTCTACTATGTCATCTGATGTTTCTTCTAAGGTTATGTATACTCCATTTTCCCCCTCTTTTGCTCCTCTGTAAATAAACTCAAAACCAAAAGAAGTTTTTCCGCAGCCAGGCCCGCCATATAGAGCCACGTGTCTTCTTCTTGGGATACCACCATTAAGCATCTCATCCAAACCAGCAATTCCTGTTTTCACCCTGTCCATAAATGCCACCGCTTACCTATTCGACGGTGAAGTCTGTGACATCCTCCACGCCCTAAAGGGTGTGGCTTCTAAACAGTGTTTAGCTCCTGAGGTTTTCTTCAATAACCTCGGTTTTTCGTACGAGCTAAACGCTGTTTCTAAACATTTAGAAGCTTACGGTTGCTGGATCTTGCGTATGAGAAGGAATATCCTTCCCGGATTTTTCTGTCCAGCTTAGGGGCATAGTCACCGATGCCCTGTCTCTGAAGATATACTCCAGAGACCTGGTGCCTATGTTTAATGCACCGTTCAGATCTGCATTATACTCCATAGAGCAGTTGTTGCACCTGAACAGACCGCCTTTTCTTAGTCCTTCATGGCCACAGTTATGACAGAGTTTTGAGGTTTTATATTCTGAGACCAGCCCAACAGGTATGCCATCCCAATTGGCTTTGTATCTGATGTATTGCTGCAACTGATGATAGCTCCATTGGTTTATTGCCCTTCTTATTCTTCTGCCCTTTTCCTGTGCTGCTTCCCTTATCCCTGTTAACCTTCCCATGGTTATCACAGGCTGATAACCTCTTGCTCTCAGCTCCTTTGCCTGTTTTACTATTGCAGCACTTATCTTGTGGTTTATGTCCCGCACTACTCTTCTTTCTTTATCGCTTATCTGCTTTATTTTCTTCAGCAACTTTTTCTTTCC